>ERZ795051.3961-NODE-3961-length-14390-cov-7.569934_pt1 | contig 14390 bp, 23 predicted proteins | sample MGYA00375135_ERZ795051 | MGnify/ENA primary metagenome ERZ795051 (study PRJEB30180, sample SAMN05720222) | activated sludge metagenome | isolation source: Anaerobic digester | place: Japan | collected 2015-05-26 ... | reverse complement strand
GGAACCCTTCGGCACCCTCCGCTAGTGACGGCGACGCGACGTTCCTGTTCTTCGATGATTTCAATGACAATTCACTCAATACATCCAAATGGACTGTCGTGAGCGGAGGTGGTTCTGCAGATGTATATGAACAAAATAATCGCCTTGAAATCTACAGTGATGGGACAAACCGTGCCTATGCACGGAGCGCCACTTCCTTCAAGGCACCCTATGTCCTCGAGTTCTCGGCAAAAAAGAGTGAGAATGTGGAGACCCTTTGTCATTGGGACGGAAACATCCAAGGTCCCACTGATGGGATTAATAACGGTTATTATGTCCCCCTATACATCTCATGGGAGACTCCACTCAAGTTAGTCATTCGAAAGACAACTTCCGGTTCGAGAACTATTCTCAGCTCCTATACGGTGACTCTTGATTCAAACTGGCATTCCTATTCTGTCAGAGCCTTGTCATCGGGTATAGTCGTCTTCCTCGACGGAACCCAAATTCTGTCTACCACGGATACAACACAAACTTCCGGATATATCGGGTTCTCTGCCCGCGAAACACCCAATGCCATCAATGCTTACTACGATACCGTCCGCGTCAGAAAATGGATAGACCCTGAACCGACCGTAAGTGCGTGGGGCAATATCCAGAAGGTGTAGACCATGTCACTCGTGTTGCTGTTTAACAATACCGAACGTGGTGCAATTCAAACTAGTATAACAGCAACATGTAGTGTCAGCAGTACTGTATCATGCATAAAAACGGCACAGTCAAGTGTATCGTGTGTATCTGTATGCGCATGTACATTGAAGTGCAATATTAGCATGTCTTGTACATGTACATGTACAACGAGCACCCAGTCAACAGTACAAGTAATACACAGTCTCCGTGCAGATGTCCAGTGCCTATCCGGTGTTTCTGCTACTAATTCAGCCACGAAAATAATCATTGGTCTTATTGGTGGAACTGCTTCACTTACACAGTCATTGGCAGTTACACATACATTTACTTCTGTTTTATCGTGCCAGTCTGGCTGTTCATCAAATCTACATGTTGACAACGGTCTTGCACTAGACGTTGATTGTTTATCCACTATATCTGCCCATGCAACATGTGCTATAACACTTGCTTGTGACACGCAGTGTCAATCTGATGTATCACAACTGTTGTCATGTGATAAGCCACTTGCAGTAGATGTATCAACCCAGACACAGGTAAATGGACAAGTATATCCACTTATTATCACATGTACCATGTACGTGCTTGAAGGACGCATTACTGTAGAGTGGACGTGTTAACATGCCAATCGATATGTATGCATCATCAACAACAACGTCACATGTTAGTGGGGCACTAGGCTATCTCCCCATGATTGAGATACAACGTGCTCAAGATGGAGGTTCATTTGAACACTTAACTTATGTGCCATGTTCATACAACACATTTGATGATACAACAGTTGTATTGGGGCATGATTACCTGTATAGAGCACGCAGGATAATTGATGGCATACCAAACGACTGGTCAAACGTTGTGCATGTATTCTATGGTGTCAATGCCCCAATACAAGCAACAAGCACATGTGAATCATCCATAAGTGCCAACTTGTCATATTACAAGTTCAAGGAACTGCAGGCACTTGCTGACTCACGCACGTTAGTTGATTCTGGTTTAACATGCACATACAGTGCTGTCACGGATATTACACCTGTGTCAGATGTACAGTCCATACTGGGTGTTTATACTCCACTGCAAGCAACGTGTGATGCACAATCTGATACACAACCAGTGTGCACAATCAGATACGGTTGTACTGTGTCTGTTGTGTGCCAGAGTGACATACAGGCATCATTACAGGTATATTCCCAGATGTTCGTACCTGTTGATGCTACATCATCAATAAGTGCACACCTATGTTCGGATATAAGCCTTGCAGCAGAAGTACACTGTACATCCATAACAATTGTAGTAGTATTTATAAGTGCAGATACAGTTGAATCTGTATCTGATGTGACTGGGTCAATCAACAAGTGCGCAAAAGACTACCTAACACTGTCAAGTAACATGTGCACGTCTATCATGTTGCAAAGTTATATCGTGCAACAGGTTGATATAAGAAGTAATATACCACCATGACAGGTGATACACATGACAAATGAAATATACGTGAACTCAATCGGTGTTGCCATAACAGTTGATGCTGGCATAGACTTGACAAGTGCTGCATCATATCAGATACGTGTACTCAAACCCGAGTCTGGAAATGAAGTCGCGTGGCAACCAACACTGAATGGAACACAGTACTTAGTCTACGTGACTGATGAAGGTGACCTGGACGAAATAGGGACGTACGCTGTGCAGGCATATGCAGAATGGGGCAACCCCGTATGTTCACGTCACTGGGGCAAGACTGCATACTTTGAAGTGTTCGACAAGTACACACCATAACATGTTATTAGTGTGATCAGATGGCAGATATACCAAACGGTGGATTTGAAACCGGAACATTAGAGCAGTGGTATCCAGACAGTAACTGGTATGTTACTGATGAGACAAGTCATAGTGGAACGTATTGTGCAGCTGCATCAATGTCTGGAATCCAAACTGCTATACTATATAAATATGTAGATGTTACTGGTATATCGACACTCAAGTTTTATCTTAAACTTAATAATGTCACAATACTTGGGACTGGTTTCATACATGTTACTGTTAAACTGTACAGGACAGACGATGTAGAGTTGGGCACTATATTTGAGAACACATACAATGAAAGTAATATGCCACCAACTGGCTGGATTGAAATATCAGCCTACACAATGCTGCATGACTGTATAGTCAAACTTGTGATACGTGTTGAAACAAGTGTTGACTTTGGATTTGGGTGATCTAAATGTCTGTTATAATATTTGGTTCACTAGGTTATATCCAACACCAGTTAGAACACAACAAGGCTGAATGCACAGTACTTGTAGATGATCTAACAGGCATTGATGCACCTGTATTCACTGGTCTTACTAATGGTGACTTTGAAACTGGTACACTTAATGGATGGTATGTATATGGTGGAGCATCCATCAGCACACTTGTTGTTCATGACGGCACATACTCATGTCACTTGCCAAGCTATGCAGGTATAATACAACGGTTTGAACCATGTAAACAGATAGACATATATGTCAATATCGTGTCTGGTAGTGGTTATCTGACATTCATAATATACAAGCCAGACCTGTCAATAGACAGACTGTTCAAGCTGCCTAAAATCAAAGATGGATGGTTCTGCTACAGAATAAACGCTGACATAGTAGACCCGTATTATAAGATTGGAATATCATCATTCAATGTTGATGCATATATAGATTCAATACAAGTTAAACAAGAGCACGATACTGCAGTATTTGATGGTTCATTTGACATAGTGTCATGGTATAATACACCTGTACAGGGAACAAGTATAAGTACATACATGCCATATGGTATATCATCAACACCATGCCTATACCTCGATACAGGTGACTACACACCAAACCGTATAGCAGGTGCATCATGTAAATATGATATGACCAATATACAGTCACTTGTTTTAAGTTACAAGATACCACAGTTTACATCTGGCACATTGAAATGTATCATAACACAAGGTGATATAACAATAATTGATTCAGTGATTGCACAAGCATCTGGTGGACCAGTAGACACGTGGACAGAACATGTTATAGACACATCAAATTTGCTTGGTATATACACAATATACGTGTATGCTGAATCACTAACATCAGGTACATGCAAGGCATACATTGACAATGTACACATTGTTTTTAAACCAATCAATATTACAACTATGTTGTATGCAATGACAGTCCCACGTGTACTAACAGATAGAGGTCACATATTAAATGACATAACAGATTTGGGGGTACCTATCTGTTCAAACATGTATACAGTGAATGGTGAACCACTACTGTCAGATAGCATTAAGTTGACCTCACAGTTTGCATCGTTCGTATCCCGCGTGATTCACGTGTTAACATACATGGCAGTAAAAATCAGGAGGGTTGCAGAATGACACAGACTGGTAAGTACATGGGATACACTGATCCGTACATGGGAAACACTGATGACATTCTTATATCAAAACCATTTGAACAATACGTCTCTGATCCAAATGCATACATAGATATTACAAAGACATTTACATGGGATGGACTGAGACGTGCAGAGATAACATCATATATACATAGAACACATTATCCGTTTAGATATTATAATACCGTTTCCGTAAAGTGTAATGGAACATGGATATATGGACACCCACGAAGAACACAGACAACGTTTATGGGTCCAATAACAGATGATCATTCATGTAGATATAACAGGTTAGAATTGACACCGTTTTTGATACCAGGTAGTAATACAATAACAGTACGCCTGTATGCAGCAGGTGACAATTACATACGTCTGTGTGCCCGTACTGTCATACATTGGTTTGAGACACGCAAGATCAACACAACCGATATGTTGTTCTCACCGCATTATTTCAACTTGGTACCGGAACCATCACAACCTATTACTGATCACCTTTATTTCCCGTTCGGTAACTACGGTGATCCACTATACCAGGGGGATATGGGTTACCGTATAATGGAACAATCAGCACAATATTATGACAATCCAGTACTCGTGTACTATGATGGTGTCCATGACGTGTGGATATCTGGTTCAAGTACTGAAACTAGGTACTTATGGACAGATGATGGATTTGAAGCATCATCACTCAATGGAAGAATATTAAAGTACAGTCTAGTTGAATATCCAAATCCACTTATAATAGATGCATTCAAACTTACACCAATACTCAATGTTGGATATACAATGGTGTGGTTTAACCTGTATTCTGGACCATATACTCCTTGGGGATGTACTGCTAATGCCAATATGCCAGAACCCGTATACCTGTTCTACGAAACAGGATAGACACACAAGGAAGATGCAACATGATCGAGATAAACCTGTCAAGCCTCGTGACTGGAATTGTTGGTACTGCCATTACATCCGTACTCGTGTACCTCGTGCGTGAGACACGCAGGCTCATCAGGTTGATCGAACGCCACGAGAAAATCCTGTTTGGCGATACAGACATCGAAGACTGGGATGGCATAGTCAAGATGTGCCTTTCAAACAGGAAGTACATGAATAACGACAGAAGGGCATTTATATATTTAATTTCAATATTATGTAAGAATAAGACAATAGAGATGGATTCTGAACTATCAGAAGCACTAGAAGCCCTCAAAAACATGTGATCACATGAGTTCCAGTATACTACTAATCTCTGACATGCATACATTCAGCCATTGGGCACTGATCCATCCAGACTACATTGGGAAAGACAGGCGTACTGGTATGAATGATGTACAGTATGTCCCCAACACGATCCAGCAGTTTACATTCAAGCACTGGTCTGACATGTGCCGCAAGTGTAAACATGTGGATTCCGTGATTGTAAACGGAGACATTGTTGATGGTAACGACAGGCATAACAAGGGTTCAGTAGGCAATGACTTGTTAATGGAGCAGTGTAACATGGCAACCATGCTACTTGAGATGTTGCCACAGGATGTACCTATGTTTATTACGAAGGGTACTAACTTCCACAGTGGATATAATCCCATAGCCGAGCAGGTTATTGCCGAGAACCTCGGTGCACACTATGCAGACGAGTGCATTATCGAGACATGTGGACTGAGGATATATGCAAATCACCACATTGCACACACACAGTACAAGGCTGGTGCACTCGAACGTAAGATCAACCAGGTGTCTGCAGTAGAACGATACTATGGCAACATAGATGTCGTACTCCGTGCACATAATCACCAGTTCATGTCAGTCGTAAGCCGTGACCACGTGGCAATCATGACACCGGGATGGCAGCACAAGACCCCGTATGCAGTAGACAAGGACCTGATAACACCACCTGACATAGGTTACGTCCAACTTGTTGTTGATGACAATCAGTTGATATGCATAGACAGGCGTGGTGTTATAGTGTCACCATTCGGACCACAGATAATCACACACAAGTGCGGGTGAGACACACAAGTGCAGGTGAAAGATGATACAAAAGATCGTAATACCCGAGTTTGAAGAATACATACGCAAGTTTGGACCAAACAGGTACAAGATCTGGTCAGAACAGGAAGAACTTGTGTTGAGGGAATACTATGGCATTGTACCTACATCAGTGCTTGCACAGTACCTTGACAGGTCTGTCAAGTCAGTGCAGAACAAGGCTGCAGCACTTGGCATCAATTCACGTGAAAATCAAAAACGAAGACTGGTACATGACCAGCAAGCAAGTGATCATCAGCAGTCAGATCACCAGTCAGAATAGCCACTCGTGCAGGTTGTAACGTACACGTGGTGGCTTATATTCATTCACTTGTTCCATCACGTTACCACACCTATTACAGATGTAAGGAAATGTGTGGTGTTTCCTTACATATCCACACATGTTACACTTGTACATATCACAAGTTCATGATTTTACGCAGATGTGTGGCATGCTGGCTGAGGTTAAACTGTGGGTTGATTACAAGTATCTCTGCCACAGTCTGGTGCTCCTCGGTTGCAACTTTCTCGACATTAAAGCTGTTGATTACCAGTGACTTGTTAATGCGCTGGTACAGTGTTGACAGCCTGCCAACAGTCATCGCATGTTCGTGTTCTTCCTTGGTACGTTCGTAGATGTCCTCAAGGTTCTTCAACCGTGTCGACAGGTAATTGAGCCTCTCCTTGCACTGGTTGTATTCACCTTTCAGGGCTGAGATGTTGTCTTCCAGCATCTTGATCTTCAGTGTTGACAGGTAGTCATCAAAGCCTTCTGACATGAAGGCATTGATGGCACTACGTGCAAACCCACTCACGTTGATACCATGTGAACGCAGTTTCTCTACCACGTCACTGTCAAGTGTTATGCTGGTACTGTACTTAGCCATGCAAGTTGCCCCCACATGTCAGAGCCATGACGGTTTTTCTTTCGTTATTTTTATAGGCAATGTTTCCTGCCATGTCTTCTCGTACCCACACACGTTGCACTTGTAAGACACAAGTGTGGGTGCTCTGTATTTCTCAACTCTTACATACGTGACTTCATTACCACACTTATCACATGTCGGCATTTTCATCCTCCATAATTACATGACTGTTCCTTGTCCTGATCATTTCACAACGTGCCATTTCCTGCACGAGTTCATTAACCTGCTGTACGTTCCATCCAAGCATGGTTGCCTCGTCAGCAAGTGCTTTCTTGCTGATCGTGTATGCTCCATCCTTGTGTACACCACACATGCAGATGATACGCTTGATTTGAATGAAGGGAATCCCACGCACTATGTCGTCTCTCCACCGTTTTTCACGCCGAACCATTTCAAGTAAACGTGGGTCTGTTGCTTCAACGGTGATTGTATCGTCTGCAGGATAATTCGCCAGATGATAGCCCAATAAAAGCCTGTCAAATAGCGGCGATTCAAACGAGTTCAGCCTGAGATCCTTGTATAACTTCAAGACACTGTCACCGAACTCGATCTTCTTGATCTGCTTTAATGTATCACACCACGTGTCGATCTTACTCCACATCTGTTGCATGTCCCCCTTGTTAAGCCGGATATTACGTGTCCGGCTCATTATGTCCATCAGGTTGTTATTGTCTACCGATGTTGGTAGAAACAGCAGAAAGCACATACGCCTGCCCATACCAGATGTAAAGTCATACCTCGCGGGTTGTACACCTCCCCAAAGTGTCATCTGGCTCTGGTACTCAATGGAACCACCTGCAAGATCCTTGAAGATTCTTCCATGATCCAGCAGTGCCAGAAGCTGACTGTCCATCTGGTTGTTGTAACTTATCTTGAATGCATTCGTGATAGCAGAGAACTCATCGACCATCAGTATGCCTTCCTTGTATGTCTTGGCAATACCTTCTGTCTCGTAGGGTACATCTTCAAATACCCTGATTGTACCTATGAGACCTGCTTCACTCATTGACTGCTTGTATCCAATCTGTATCTTTGCACCGCCAAATATGCCACATTCCCTGTCACCCATGTTGTTCATGTAGTATGACTTCATATAGCCCGGTGGTGCAATGAATATCAGGTGTAACCGCATGCTTGGCAGGCGTTTACCTTCCCAGTACACCTGCTCTTTCTGGTTTACAATATTGAAAGCATGCATTGCATAACTACATACAAAGTATGGCGTGTACGTATCTGCAAGGTATGCCATTCTGCTGTGCATCTCGTCCAGTGCAAGATCCATCAGCATTATGTATCCCAGTCGCCTAGTATCAGTTGTTTTATTGCCCGTGCCCTTGCTTTACCAATACCACGTATTGACATGAGATCTTTCTCGCTTGCGTTCATCAAGTCACTGATGCTCCTGTAGCGTCTCTTGATCTCCTGCCACTGTGAACTGGTAAGCCTGAAGTATCGTGCCAACAGGATGTCGGGGTCACGACGTGAAGGTATCTTGTGCTCTCCATTCTCAACCTTCTGCATGAAGCGTATCATGGTGATGAGAGCGTCCCACTCTTTTTCCATCCACATGACATGTATCTGCTCCCTGCATGCAATAGATGCAAGTGCTCCATACAGAACGTTGACATCAACCGAGATACCAAGACGTTTCATGTCATCAATAAACGTAGGGACATTTCCCACAATTAGGACGAGAACAACTTTATTGTGACATGATAAGCGACCTATCTGGTTAGACAGCCTGCCTGGTTTTCCTCCATTCCCTATGATCGATCCATACAAGTCAGTCAGTGTCTTTCGCTCCACTATAACATTCTCAGTGCAATAATCTCCCTCGGGGAGTGCCTTCAATTCAAACGTGTGTTCCGGGTACACGTCCTGAAGGAACGGCAAAAATTTCTTTGGCTCCCTCGTATCCACATACACATGCAATTTATCACTGCCTGTTGTCTTTGAGTAGCGTTTCCAACATGCTCCTCACTGATGATGGTACATGCATCGGTGTACCAGTACGTGCACCTCCTATGGCTGCAAGTGCTGCCCTCACACACTCGGGACGTACCTTCCCTGTCTTAGGGTCCTTGTATGGCAGGTGGCAATCTTCAAGCTTTGGACCTGATACCCATGCAAACAGGCTGCGGAAGTGATCCTTCTGTCCTTCAGATAGTTCTTCCCATTTCTTGCCGGGATATACATCACCCAGGTTGATTGTGCAGCCACTTGCAAATTGTTTCTCGTGCTTTTTCTTAGTCATCTGTTCTATGTATCCACAGATACGCTCTGCAGATTCCTTGCTGTGTCCCTTGCTTCTCTGTGCCTTAATACATTCATCCCAGTCTTCGTACGGTCCAATTGGCATCATGTTCACCTTCACGTGTTACACATGTTCAACCTGTCTATACCTGTCAATGTGTGCAGCAGCAATACTGAATACAAGTGTTACTGCTATCACGTAAATGATTGACATGACTATACCTATGTAGGGTTTGAATGTCTCGAACATGGTGTTAAATAACAATCCAACAGAGACACCACCAATTATGTAGATGACACCCACTACAAGTAGTGCTACTAGCGTATCATACATGTTCATGCTTAACCACCTGTGACACGCATTCCTGTGTGTCACGTATATCAGATTGTATACCTGACTTTACAAACCTGAGATAGTATGAATCTTTGTCAATAATACCAAGAGCATCACGTTTTAACAGTTCAATATCGTCATCAGGTACACCTGTAAGTAATATTATTACATGATATAATTTAAGTGTTTTGACACGTGCGACTGCTGCTCTCCTGCGATTGCTGTCTGGATCACAGTTTACTTTAAGTGCGAATACGCTGGACGTGTCTGGCAGCGCATGCATCAGGTCACACAGGAGCATGAACCTGTCGTCGTCATTACCAAGGAACAACAGGTACTTGTGTCCCGTGTATGGTGTCACTTCATCCACTTGTGCCTGATCCATCTGTGCCTGTACCTGTGCCTGTGCCTGTGCCTGTGTCCAAGTTCTTGTACCATTCAGGATGGATGAAACATTTGCCCTTGATGTTGAACGGGTCATCAGGTTCCGGGCATTCAAGACCTTCAGGTCTCAGTGGTTCATCATGCATGTAGAAGTTAAGCGGGTCATACCACAAGCACCACTTCATCGGGTAATAACTGTCATAGCGCACATAGCACGAGAGGAACCACATCATCCATCCTATCCTGCTGTTCCAGAACGGCTTGTCTGTAAACATGACAAGGAACAACTTTATCATGTTGAGCCATGCCTGTGCTTCCTTGCTGTCAGGATCACGCTCGACTCTCCGTGCTGTCACCCACATGTGATACAAGACGATGCTGTTCGGGTTGTTCTTAATCCGTTCCTCAAACTGTTTCTGATTCAGCATGTCGTCTGCAATCTTGTCAAACACGGGGTGTTCAACATTTATGCCTGACATTAAGTCTACAAACTTGTTGATTACATCATCTGACATGTTACTGTTTCTCCTGGTTTAACTTGAGGACACACGAGTCCTTGTTTAACTTGAGTATACACAAGAGTGCATATACTGCAGTATCAATCAGTTCGTCTCTCATCTTCTCAACACTTGTTGCATACTTGGCTCGTGTTGCCTTAATCTGTACCTGTGCCAGCCATACGGGGAGTGGTAATTCATCAATCGGGCTTGTAGAATACCCATCCTGTTTCTTTTCCTGTATCTCAACAATCTGTTCACACAGTGTACGTAATGACAGGTTGTTTCCCTGCTGGTTTCCCTGCGACTGTATAAATGCCACCGTTTCACACCTCCCACACACGATGTACCTGTGACACTATGTACGTGTCATGTGATTGAACTTCATGCGCCATTGCCTTGCCACGTGCCTTACATGCAGATACTCAGTCAGGACAGCAAGCACACCCAGCATAACGTGTTTACATGCGAGGAGCACGTGACCGTGTTCCATCCATGACTTTGCTGCCCAATAGTTTGGCTCCCACAGGTTTCCCTGTGTCAGGTTTCCACCATGCTCATGCATGTGTACAAGTGGCACGTCAAGGTAACCAAACTTCATTCCCATGTCTGCCATGTAGATCAACAGTTCACTGTCATCACATTGTTTCCACCTCGTGTCAAACAGGTAGTTGCGCCGGTTAATGACCCGCCTGAGCGCTGTTTGCCTGAACATTGATGATGACCATATAAACATGCCAGACTTGAACATCCTGCTTGTATCAAGTTTACCTAACATGTAAGTGCCAAAGTCCCTGTGCCACCATCCTCCCGTAAATGACACATCTATGCATGGGTTCTTCTCCATGTACTCAGTCTGACGTTCAACCTTGTCATATTCCCACACGTCATCGACATCCATGAACATGATGTACTTATGATTGTGTGCATATAGGCAGCCCCTGTTGCGTGCAATTGCAGGGCTTGTCTTCCTATCACTTGTCAGGCATGTTACAAGGTTGTCCCTGTACAAGTTGTGGTTATGTACAATATCCAGTGTCTTGTCAAAGCTTATGTCGTCTATCACAAGGTACACGTGGAAGTCCTTGCATGTTTGTACATAGAGTGAATCAAGACACTTCTGTATGAACTTCTCTGCGTGATAAACGGGTATTATAATACCTGTCTTTGCTATCAAAAAGGTAGGTTCTTTCATATTATACCATACTCAAACTGTAAATGGCTCAAATAGATCTTCCATACTCATTGTTAAAGTCCGTCATCTTCTCCCACTCCTATCCATAGAACTAAGACAATTTGTTATAATACCTGTCTTTGCTATACTTGTTTCTGCATTCCTTACACTCAGTTGTTCTTCCATCTGCTGATCTCCTGTGAATCGGGAAGTCCTTGTTCTTCTTAACTTTACCACACTTGACACATTGGCGTGGTTCTTCACCACGTGCAAGTATCTCACTTGTTGTAAGTACCACATGTATCACCATACAAACATGTCACAATACAAACATGTCAGGCAAGACGACCATGCACAATGTAGTTGATCTGACCCTTGCCACGTGGGAACCATGTCTCGGGTCTGAACAGACCATCTGCCCTATTCCACCGTGACTTGTTGGCAAGCAGCATGTCGATGATGTAATCTATGGACATGCGGACGAATGGTTCCTTATCATACTTGTCTATGATCATGTTGAACAACCTGAGAAGCTTGTCTTTGCCACGCAGCCTCCAGTCTTCCTTGTACCACCAGTCACGCAGTTCACACATTGCTTCGATACGTGACTTCTTGTCACGCTTTGCCCACATGTCATACCTGTCGTACAGGATGTGGTCAATCATGCCACCAAACCTTTCGATGTAGGCTGTGTCTTCACGGTACAACACAAGCACGAAGATGCCTATGCTCTTGATGAATGGTCTGTAGAACACCGGCGGCTTAAAGTTCTTGTGTATCCTCATGTAGTTGTTCCATATAAACAACAACAAGTCATAGTTGACAGGTATGGGCGTGTCCCTGTCAAGATCAAGCCAGTCGTCCTTCACCCTTATTACTTTCATCAGGTCATACAACTTGAACTTGTCAGATTCGAGTACCTTCCACATTGCATCCTTGGTGGTCCTGTTGAACAACCACTGGTCTTCAGTAAACCACATCCACCCAACACGGAAACGTTTCCTGCGCTCTTCTGGTGACAAGTACTTATCACGTGACAAGTTCCTATGTTCTTCTTGCATCAACATGTTTGGAGTTATAGACATGCCAGTCATAGTGCCTTACCACCTACACAGTGTGTCAGATGTTCCACCTGTGCCTGTCCTTCAGTTCCTGTTGTTTACCGGCGTTCCAACCGCCGACCTCCTGCAGGTAGCCCGTGACACGGCTAATCTGGACGACGTCATGGCTCCCGCATATGGGACAGACTGGTTCACCACACACGTTACAATATGCTATTGTTTCTACAACGTCATGGGAGCACCGTGGTACATCTGCAGGGCACATCTCTACAACCTGCTTGTGGCACACCGGGCACAATCCATCTTCAAGATCCTCCTCATTTATAATCAGTTTGCATACATGGCACTTATATCTTGTCATAAATATCACCTGCATGTAGATGTGTCACCACATGTACCTGCATGTTCTTGTCCTACAAGGCACATGAACGTATTGAGGCACGATAAACAACAGAACATGTGTTCACCATCTGATATGTGTTTTATATATCTGTCACCTGTTTTAATATAAACAGTGATTGTGTCTACTTTGATCCACTCATGATCATCTGTGTACTCTTTTAAACAGAAGCTACATGTTGGCATGATATACACAGTCTACTACTTGCTTGCGATTGTTCGGACTACATGTTCAAGGGACTCTGTCTTCTGCGTGTCCCGTTCTATTGCATCAAGTATATCAGTAATGACCCTTGCCTGTGCTGCCTCCTCAAATACACTAAGTTGTATATCAGTCAGATCTATGCATCTGCCAAGCGCAACGAACATGTACATGTGCACCACACACGTGTTAACGTAGTTTTTCGACCTGCATCTTACAGAAGTCCAGTCCGTCATCTGACATGTCAAACCTGTGGTTGATGACAAACAGAGACTGGCGGATTGCTGTATCTATCTGTAACAGTTCAGAACAGAAGTCACACAGGACCATGTTAACATGCTTGAGATGGTCAAGTGGCATATCATTATAATGCATGTCTAACTTGCACATCTCGTTGTCAAGGTACCATGATATGGCAGTGAGTATCTCCTGTAACTGTCCTATGTCTTTCTGCAGGTCCTTCGTATACTTCTTAACAAGTTCGTGGTTTGACTTGATTGAATCCCGTGCATTAATATGATCCCTGCTATGATCTTTTAGCATAGTCAAAAGCCCCGCATTCATCTATGTCACAGAGGTGACAGATTATATATTTAACTGGTGTGCACGATCTATTAAAGGTATCTTCCCTTATGCACTTGCGAATGTGTGCAATATCGAGCAGAACCTTGTCAACGACGTTCTGGCGCAGTGGTACAAGTTCGTACTTGCGCAAGCGCGGGTTTATATACCTCATGTGCGTGATATTACCTTTCCCCATGTTCCTATCCCACAGGAGCTTGTAGAATGCAAGCTGGCGTTCAATGGACTGCTTGTTGTATGACCTGCCTGTCTTGTATTCCACGATCGCCATCTCGTCATTGTGAGTGATCCTGTCAAGCCTGTCAAATGTGCCGGACAAGCACAGTTCATGATCGATGATCTTCATCTCTCTCATGACCGGCATAAACAGGTCTGGATTGTTTGTCCACCTGAGGTATTCCTGCTCAATGAACCACAGTGCCATCTCTTTCTCTTCTGCCGTAAACACGTTGGGTACAAGTTCTACCCACTGGTCA
>ERZ795051.3960-NODE-3960-length-14393-cov-3.768308_pt1 | contig 14393 bp, 20 predicted proteins | sample MGYA00375135_ERZ795051 | MGnify/ENA primary metagenome ERZ795051 (study PRJEB30180, sample SAMN05720222) | activated sludge metagenome | isolation source: Anaerobic digester | place: Japan | collected 2015-05-26 ... | reverse complement strand
AAGAAAAAAACAAAGCATATGGAAATAGCTTCGAGTATTCATGTAAAATACTCGAAGTTTTATTTCCAAATGGTATTCAAAAAGAGCAATATAGAGATTTATTAGCAATAACAAGGGTTATTGATAAATTATTTAGAATTGCTACCAATAAAGATTCTTTTGGTGAAAATCCGTGGATGGATATTGGTGGATATTCAATATTAAGCATAAAAAATAGGGAAAAAAATGTCAAATCTGATATTTGATTCTGTTTCGTTTCGCAATTTTTTAACATTTGGAGCAAAAACACAAACAGTATCCTTTGAAAAAGGATTAAATGTTATAATGGGTTTTGATACTGATAGGAATAGGTCGAATGGTTCTGGTAAATCTAGCCTTCTCGACACTATTCCTTTTTCTTTATTCGGTAAAACTTCACGTTCAGTAAACAAATCAAATCTTATAAACTGGAAAAATAAGAAAAATTGTGAAGTTGTACTAACATTTCATCGTGATGATAAAAAATATACAATATTAAGAGCAATAAAACCCGATAAACTTGAAATATATATCAATGATAATTTAATTCCAATATCATCTAATGTTAAGGACTATCAATCTATTATTGAAAATGAAATAATAAATTATGATTTTCAAACATTTAATTCATTATTTCATACCAACTTAAATTCAATCATTCCTATATTACAAATGACAGCTCCACAAAAAAGAGCTTTTTTAGAAAAGGTTTTTTCATTATCACTTTATAGTGATATTGTTGTAAAATCGAATGAAAAAATAAGATCAATACAAGAAAATATTAAGGTGTGTAATGTAGAAAATGATTTTAATAATAAAATGATTAATGAATATACATTACAACTTGAAAATCTAAAAACAAAGCTTAGAGGAATACCTAATACTGAACAAAAGATAAAAGATGTAAAAGAAGAAATAGAACTACTTGAAGATAAGTATGAAAATCCAGAAAAGAAATTTGAAATATTAGAAGATAAAGAATCAAAAGCGAAAAATGATCTGGAAAATCTTTTAAAAGAAGAAATAATAATCAATGGTGAAATATCTTCTTTATCTAATGAATTAAAATTATTAGAAAAACAACTTTCAATGTATGGGGATATTGAAAAAGATATTTCAGAACTTAATAAATATCGTTCCCAACTATCAAATCTAACAGTATTTGATAAATCTGAACTTAAAACAGAAGAAGTAACATTATTAGAGCTAACAAAAGAAAAAGATGTTATATCAAACAATATATCAGAATTAAAAATCAATATACAATCAATATCTTCTGATATAAAAAATATATCAGACCAACTAAAATTATTGGAAGGTGATAAATGCCCTGTATGTCAAAGTGATTTGAAGGATAATAAATTATTAGAATCACTAAAAGAAAAATATTCAGATTTAAAACAATCTTATGATTCTGAAACAGATAAATTATCGAAATCTTTAAATATTCAAAAGGATATTGTTGAAAATATTGAAAAAAAGAAATCACTAATATTAAATATAAAATCTTCAATAAAAAATGTTGAAACAATACAAAGTAAAATTAATAGTTTAGAACTATCTGAAAAAAACCTATTAGAATATAATAAAACGAAACAACTAATAAGTGATAAGAAAGATGAACTAACATTAAAAAAATCAACATTTGATAAGTTGCAAATTCTTATTAAACAACTTAAAGGTATAATCAAATCTTGTAATGATGAAATGGAAAGTTTACATACAGCAAGAAAAATGTTATTATCATATAAAGAAACATTGCAAATATTGGAATCAAGACTTCCTGATGATAAAATAGCCCGCGCTGATATAATAAAAAGTATTAGTGAGATTGAAAACAAAATAAACACTTTAACTGTATCAAGTCGTTCTAATCTCTCTAAGATAACCAAAATGAATGATCTTATGGATTATATACAACACATTAAGGAAATTTGCCAAGATGATGGTGTAAAAAGATTTGCTATTTCAACTGTTATGCCTTATTTAACTTCAAGGGTTAATCATTATCTGTCTGAATCAGGATGTAACTTTTATGTAAAATTAAATGGTTGGCTTGAAGAAGAAATAATGGGGGCGGGTATTTCTAACTGTACTTATGGAAATCTCTCTGGTGGTGAAAAAAGAAGTATTGATATATCATTACAGTTATCTTTTATTGATATTGTAAGAATTAAGTCTGGAATGTCAATAGATTTAATGGTTTTCGATGAACTTCTTGATAGTTCAGTTGATGGAACAGGAATAACATCAATGATGCGTATTATATCAACATTACAAAAAAGTATTAATGGTAAAGTTTTTCTTATTACTCACCGATCTGAAATTTCAGATGTTGATATTGATAATGTTTATGTTGTTGAAAAAAATAATGGATTTAGCCATGTAAGAAAGGTGTAAAATGGAAAGAATAATAATATGTGATAAATCATTTTATAAAGAAGATATTGATATATTTCTTGAATGGTTAGTATATAAAACACCACAAACAATTAAAAAAAACAATAGATAATTTAATGTCTGGAATGTATGCAATAGTTGATACTGGTAGTGTTACAGAGTTAATGATTGGTGATATTGGTGAAATTTTTAAACGGATTGAAGAAGATAATGATAATCTTAAAAAAGAAAATGAATCATTAAGATCAACAATATCTTCATTAACTAAAAATATAAGAGATTTGAAACAAAAATATAACAATATTGAAGAAATTGAATCAAGAATGTTAAAAGCTGAAAAAATGGTTGAAATGATTAACATGAGTTTAAATAAAAAATATTTGGAAGGGAAGTAAAATATATGGTTAAATTTATAAATAATAATAAGAGCCTAATACAGGCAATATGTTTTTGTATTCTTTTGATATTTTTAATAGGATTTGGGTCTGGTCTATTAGTATCAAAAGAAATCTGGAAATATAAGGCAAATGAAGTAACAAAGGTTGGTGCCGTTCTTATAGGCGGTAAAATATATGATGTAAAATTACGTCCATAGGAGGTTATAAAAGAGTACTAAAAGCTAAAGAAAGAGTTGCCTTGCTCTATCTATGCTTAAATCATTCAATGTTATTTTGTTGAATGAAATAAAACATGGAGGACAGACAATGATTAAATCAATCATTAAAGGTTGTGGTTTATTATCACTAATGGTGATAGTAACATTAACCTTAACACAAATCAGCAACATAATAATTCCTATATCACCACCAATATCGTCTGCTAAAATAGCACTTTCAAAAATGGGAATAAAATCGGAAAAGCTTGCAAGTAGTTATGATATGGCTACAAACAGCACAGGAATAAGTCAAGAGATGCTTATTGCATTAACTTATACTGAATCAAATTTTAAACAGAAGGCTGTTTCGAGTAAAAATTATAAAGGACTTATGCAAATACCATATCCATTGTGGCATTCAGACACAAATATACTTGTAGGTGCTCATATTTTAAATGAAAAAATTAGAATTTCAAATGGAGATATACGAAAGGCAATTGCATTATATAAAGGATATGGAAATACAGCTAAAGGTTTACAAAAAGCAGACGAAGTGTTAATATTGTATAATAAATTAAAGGATGTGTAATATATGGATGATTTTTTTGAAAAGTTAAAGAAAAAGATTGAAACAAAAGCAAAAGGTGTTCATTTTTCCATAATGTCAGAAAGCAATATAGCAACTACAACAGATTGGATTAAATCACCAACATATGATTTAAACAGAGTTATATCTGGAAATCTTTTCAGGGCATTGCCTACAAGGCAGCTAGTATGTTTAACTGGAATGGAAGGATGTATGAAATCATCTCTATCAGTATTATTAGCTGCTGATGCTCAAAGACAAGGGTTTAAAGTTATCATTATTGATACTGAGCGTGGTATTACAAAGGAATTTTGTGAGCGATGGGGATTGGATACAACAAAAGCTATATATTCTTATACACCATGGGAACATGAAATAAGAACTACACTAGCTCAAATAAAAGAAATGGGTGAAGAAAAATTATTTATAATTCTTGATAGCATTGGTGGTATTGATCGAATTAAATCATATGAAGATGCTTTAGAAGGTGATCCAAAAGCAGATCAAGGACAGCTTCAGAAAGGTATAAAAACAGATTTAAAACTATTATTAAATATTGCTGTTACTCAAAATAGTATTGGTGTTATTACTGCTCACATGTATCCCACCATGTCTTTTCTTCCACAACCAGATGCTATTAGTGGTGGTAGGGCTGTTAAGTTATTACCAACTATTATATTATATCTTAAAAAACATTCATTAAAAGAATCAAAAGAAGTAGTCGGTCAAAATATTACAGTTACTACTTTGAAGAATAGGTTATATCCACCATTTCAAGATGCTATTTTAAATCTTGATTATGTTAATGGATTAAATCCTATGGCTGGTATGGTCGAACTAGCAACTAAAGCTGGTATTATTGAAAAATCTGGTTCTTTTTATAAATATAAAAATGAAACTATTGGTCAAGGAGCTGAAAATACTGCTAAAGTTCTTGATAAAATAGATGGTTTGTTTGAAGATATTAACAAATGGTTAGAAACTACTGGATATTCAACAGTAAATAAAGAGGTTCAAAATGCTATTGAGCTTTATGAAAAACAAGAAAATAATAATGATGAAGAAAAAACTGTTGTAGAAACAAACGGTAAAACAAAGAGGCTAAGAAAAAAATGAAAATATCAGAATTTCACAATCTACCAGAAGTATCTCCTCATATTGGTGAAGCTAAAGTTGGTAATTTGTTTCTTCAAGGAACCAGTATGATTGAACAAAAAACGACAAAAAAAATAGGTGATGGGGTATCAATGTATAAAGTTATAGATGCGAGTGAAAATAGTTATCTTATCACAATACATTTTGAAAAATTGGAGGAATAATGTTATGGCTAATAATTCATTAGCAGTGTTTAGAGTTGAATATGAACTATTACCTGTTGGTTCAAATGTACCATCAAACTGGACAGCTTTTGTTGTTTCATTTACACCAGAAGAAGTTTTATAATATCTTGAGAAATTAATGGGTAAAGGTAGAGTAAAACTTATTTCTATTGGTTTTCAATGTAATGTTCATGGATTCACACCAGAAGCGCGAGAATTTCTTACTACCATTGGAATAAGAAAAGATGCACCTAGTGTTACTGAAGTTAAGATTGGTAAAGAGTCATCAACAAAAAAAATTATTAAAAAATAGTTTACATTTAGAAAATATAATGTATAATAATTAATATGTTTGGTGGTGAAGGTTCCATCGTAAGGATAACGAGCAGTGAACTAAAAATTCACAATTAATACACTGGTTCCATGTGTTCCCCAAACTTTTTATGTGTTTTATATCAGTGGTGATAAATTTCTGGTTCATCGCATCCAATACATATGAAGCTGATATTCCAGAAATTGAGTGTTCCCTGAGTTTAAGGAGAAAATGTTATGAAAAAAACATATGAAGGAGCAGATTCATCAGTTCTTACATCCCTTCAAGAACTTGAAAGGAGTGTTTTATCATGCCTCCTTTGGGAAGATACTTTCTATGAAAATGGATTGGAAATTACAGAACGAATTTCCAAACTAATCCCTGAAGTAAATCCAGAACTTGTTAAATCACTTGCAATAAAAGCAAGAAATGATATGAAACTGCGCAAAATTCCTTTGTTCTTGATTGTTGAAATGCTGAAATATCCTTCTTATAAAGAAAATATTTCTAAAATATTGCCTTTAGTTGTGCAAAGACCTGATGAACTTATTACTCTTCTCGAATTGTATTGGAAAGATTGTAAAAAACCTATTCCTTCACAGTTAAAAAAAGGTATTGCCAAATCTTTTGTAAAGTTCGATGGATACCAATTAAAAAAATATATTGGTATGAAAAAAGATATAACACTTAGAGATGTTATGTTTTTAACACATCCAAAGCCTATTAATGGGCGCAATGGATATGTAAAAGATGTTAGAAAGTTTCAAGAAAATCTTCCTGAATTAAATGATCAGGAATTGAATTGGAAAATGTTAGCTGATAATACATTACCACCTTCAGATACATGGGAACATAATTTATCAGAAGGTGCTGATAAAAAAGAAACATTTGAAAGATTATTGTCAACGAATAAACTTGGTTCCCTTGCTCTTCTTAAAAATATTAGAAATATGGTAAATGCTGGTGTTGATATTTCTATATTATCTGAGGGAATTAGAAATATGAATGTTGAAAAGGTGTTTCCATATAGATTTATAACTGCTTCAAAATATTCACCATCTGAGCTATTACCATATCTTGAAGAAGCAATGTTTAAATCTATTAAATATTTTGATAGGTTAAAAGGAAGAACAGTGCTATTGGTTGATGTTTCTGGATCAATGGATTGTAGAATATCTTCTGGTAATAATAAAAAAGAATCTAATAAAACAGATAGAATTGATGTTGCATGTGGGTTAGCAATTCTTTTAAAAGAAATTTGTAATGATATTAAAATATATACATTTTCAAATAATGTTTGTTATATTAGCGATAATAGTCGTGGATTTAAAATGTCTAATGATATTATAAACAGCCAGTATCATTCATCAACATATCTTGGTAAAGCTATTAGATTTATTAATAGAAATGATTATGATAGACTTATCATTATTACTGATGAACAAAGTCATGATAATATTCCAAAAGCTGTTGTTGATAAATCATATATTATTAATGTTGCACCATATCGTTATGGAATCGGATATGATAGTTATGTCCATATCAATGGATGGTCCGAATCTATAATCTTGTGGATGTCAAAATATGAAAAGGAGTTTTTAAATCGTGATATTAGGGACACTGAATACCGATAAATCCCTATCAGATGAATTATCAAAACAAGGCATCACAATAGTACCTTTAGATATAAATCAAAGTATAGCGTGTGATGCTTTTTTTATTGACTTTCACCCCACAAAATCTGATAAAACACCACAAAAAGCAGCTAAACTAGTTGCGCAAGCTTTTGTATTGGAAGAATCTGTTAAAAAGAAAAAACCAATATTACTATTTGATAGATATTTAGGATTAACTAAAAAAGAATATAATTGGTTAAACAGCACAAAAATAAGATTCTTAGAACCAGCATTGAATTATAGAAGTGGATTTTATTATCTTCCTTTTTGGTATAAACAAAAAAAATTAAATGATATTCAATTAAATAATAATGAACGACAGTATTGCCTTGGATATAAAGGTAATATAATTGAACGTATTAAATCATTTGAAAAATATTATGTTTATTATGCTAAACTTTACCCTAATAATAAAGTAGTATATAATAAAGAAGTAGATAAAATAAAAAAAGAAGAATATAAAAACTTTGGTATTGAGAAAAAGGATTTTGATTACTCAGAAGTTCAGTATACATTTATTATTGGAACTAATTTGGAATATAAAATAGGATACTTAGATTCTTTTATATTCAAGGCATTAGAATCAAACTGTATTCCCATAATACCACCAGAACATAGATATTTTGGTTTAATACAATCATATTTTGATTTACATATCATTAACAATATGTATGATCAAATTTATATTGGAATATTATGTGATTTATATGAAAATCTTGAAAAATATTATCCAGAAATGGAAATAAAAAATGTAGCAGGTGAAATAATAAATCATATAAAAGATATTATGAAGTGAGTGAGGGGAATTATAATGAATAAAAATATGCAAATATCTAAGAAAGCTTTTGCAAAAGCTATTTTGCCTGATATAGGAGATATTGTATGTAACTGTAAAGTAATGTATGTAAAATCTGGAAATTTTCAATTTACAGCTGAAGGACCATTAATACCTAATGAAGGTAATGAAATTGAATGGAATTATAAAAAATACATAGTAATACAATCTAATGAAGAAAAAAAAAGATTTTCAGCATCCTTTGTTGGATTTAAAGATTTTACAGTACCATCACCAGTAAAACAAGAAGAGGATATAGTAAAAATTATATGAGTTTGAAAATTCTACAAGAAGATAACGGATCAAAAATACTTATCATTACACCATTATTTACAGGGCACAAGATAAGTGGTGAAACAAAAACAACAATCAAAAGAAATAAAATTTCTTATACATGGGTTAGCTATATGTCTGAAATGAAACATGCAGCTAATGTACAGAAAGGATTAAATTCATATAGAAAAAAGACTGGGGGTATAACACCACCATATTTAATGGTTCTTGATAGAGATATTATATTAGGCCGACATGCTATTGATAAAATGTTTGATATGATAGAAAAGTCTGACAAAAATGTAGGATGGGTTTATTGCCCATTTGAATATAAAGGGCATATCAACATTTCTTTTCCAGCTCAAGAATTTGATATAAACAAACTTCTTAAAGGAAATTATATTAGTTCTAATAGTTTGTATAAAACAAGTATGATTGATAGAGTTGGTGGATTTGTAACTGAAACTGAAATGAATAGATTATCTGATTGGGCTATGTGGTTAAAATGTTACAAATTTGGTTATATTGGCAAGGTATGCCCACAAGCATCATTTATAGCAATATCAACTAAAGATGATATAAGTGCTGGCTCATCAAATGAATATTCCACTACCAAAGAACTGGTAGTGGAACGATATATAAAACCATTGATGGATCAGATGAAAGGATCGTAATCGTATTCATCATCACAAGAGGATTGTTCCTCCTCATCAATGTTTATCTGGTATATTGTAACATTGTATTCATCTATTTTATATTGTTCAATTATTGGTGAATAATAACTGCATTGATAATTCCCATAAACGAACATAGTTTGAACATCACATTCATCTCTATAAGCACAATGATTACATTTATCTTCCATATAATCCCTCCATGAATAAAAAAAATATTCATGAAGTATTTATATGCATTTATACCGTTTATTATTCAGATTTCCATACTGTATCTGGAATATTGTACCAGATAGATGGTTCTTCACCTGTATCCCATTCTTCATTATTATTATAAACGACAACTTGTTTATCTTCAAAAATCCCATCAAGAATATCATCAAACATATACATTATCCTCCATTTTTCTTTCATTATAACATATATATTTATGAATGTCAACCTTTTCTTTCAAGTAATATTGATCTGACAACCTTATCAGTCCATTCTTCTACATCTGGTATATATGATTTTTCAACATGAGTTGAATAATACAAAGCATGTTCTTCATCTATATTTGTATATACACCACGAGTATAATTTCCATCTTGAAATATTAAATGTGGCTCATATCCAAGTTCTTCAAAAATTTTTGGTTTGAAATATCCAGCACTTGCAACAAATTTAAACTTAAAACCAATATCCAATAGATTTACAAGCTGTTTCTCAAAACTTCTTTCAGATGTATATGTGCTTGGATGAACTTCAATTAGTAATCTAAATGTTTTGTTGGGATTTGACTTAAATAAGTCAATGGCACCTTCAATTATTTCAACTTCAGCCCCTTCAGCATCCATCTTAAACACTGATGGTATTCCTCTATACCATTTCATTGTTGATAGTGATAAACAGTCTACTTCAACACCATTAGAATCTATTCTACTAAGATTTGTTGATTTATCAAATAAAAATTTTATCTTGCCCGGCTTATTTGAAATAGCAAAAGGTAAAATATTCATTCTATTCAATAGGTTATTTTTCTGACAAGTAATACTTAATAGTTTCTGGTTTCTTGGGTCTGGTTCTATAGCATATACAAATCCATTTTTACCAATCTTTCTTAAAGCTGCCAAAGTTGTTAATCCAATATTAGCACCAATATCACAAAATATATCACCTTCTTTTAATACTTGTCTAAGCATCCAAAGAAAATCTTCTTCTCTTGGATCATGCCCAAATGCAAAATCATCATCCCAGTTTTTAACTACTTCATGAACAGGTCCGCCTTTTAACCAGTAAGCTACTTGAAAACCATATATTTTATTAAACTTTATTTCTCTTGAATTCATATTAGATACCACAATATTTTATTTATTTTCTGGATCAACATAAGGATCATCAACTGCTTCCCAACCAGCATAAGCAATACCAATTTCTTCAATCAAATTATTTCCAAATATTTCATTAAGTATTTCTATTTCATCATATTCCAATGGTTGATCAAATCCTTCTTCAATATCTCTCTTCCATCTCAATAGAAAATTTTTAATACTTTTATCATCTTTCTTTACATTATACGATCCAATAATATCATCAAACATAAAACTACCTCCTTATAAACTGGTATGGTGTACTATTACCGGCTTCAATATTTTTATCCCATGTTTTTATTTGTTTTTCAATATCAACAGATGTTTCTTTACTCCAAATATTTAATATTGTCTTATATATTTTACCTGGACAATTTTTTAATTTTATTCCTTGAATACTGTTTACAGGCAACATGCAAAATGGTGTTCCTGTAACCCATCCTTCTTCAGCGTTTAACAAATCAAACATTTCAATATCAGTCTCAATAACACTTGGTACACATACTTCCATTACATATCTACGGGAAACCCCACGTAATATGTTATTTGGTTTTGGTGTATATACCCGTCCATTTCTAACCATAAAAAAGTTATATCCAGTTCCTTCAGCTACAAATCCATTAATATCAAGAAGCAGAGGCCAAGCACCTGGAACTTGACTTGTTTCCATATTTGCCATTTTATAATGTAATCTTGATCGTGATTTTATCTTAGCATCCAATAAATATGAAGGTATGGCCCTTTGATTTGGAATATGTAAGTCTAATCCTTTTGAAAAGTATTTTCCCATCCCATTAACAGTCCATCTCAAAGGAAAAACAGCAATGAGAACATGGGTTCCTTTCGGATGATACGGGCCAACATCAACATCTTTATACAGTCCCAACAGTCCAGAACTAACATTTATCATAAATCTAAATTCATCATCTGGTTCAAAAATTGTTCTGTTTTCTTCCATGATAGAATAAAATGCTTTCTTTATTTCATTTTCAGAATATGGAATTGTAATACCGGTAGCTTTAGCATTTTCAAACAATCGTTCAAGATGCCAGTCCAGCTTGAATATATTACCATTAAATGTTCTAAGCATGGTAAAAACAGTATCACCAAACATTAGTGAACTGTCATAGATACTATATTTTGCTTCACTTTCTGGAACAATATTTCTGTTCCACCATACTTTTCTACCATTTATTTTATTTGATTCCATTTAATTTTCCACTCATTTTTATTCAATGATCAATCAAATCAACAATATTACTTCATAAATATTTTCTATTTCTACTAAATGCTCATTTTCAGTATAACTTTCAAGTAAAACAACAATGCACAATTCTTTTTTATGTTTTTCTACAAATAATTCACATTTTCTTTATACAATATAATATTTTTTATATTTTGTAAACTATCTCCAATATGTATTAAATCTAAGTTTTTTCTTTATAGGAATTTCGGAATCTCTAACCCACCATTCACCAGTTCCCATAGCAATTTCAAGATCACGAATATGTGATGTTATAATTCTAACACCTGTTTCTTCAATAGATGCAGCTTGATCACTTCCTTCGGATGCGCGATTAAGTGTTATATGAAACTCAACCATTTGTGCTCCAAGTGCTGGTGCTACTGTGCAATAATATGTTCCAGGGTTATGATTTGAAAATCCTATTTTATATTTGTGCCCATATTCTTTTATCAAAGTTTGAATAAATCTAAGGTTCATTTCTTCATCACTGGTTGGATAAGTAGAACAACAAGCTAATACATATTCAACTTGATCTCCCATAAAATTAAGGCAATCATCAACTTCATCTTTTGTACTCATTCCAGTGCTGATAATAGTTGGAATTCCTGAAATCTTTACTGCTGCTAAAAGTTCAAAATTAGTTATCAATGCTGATGGGATTTTCATATACGGTGGATTGTATTTCATAAGAAAATCAACTGAAAGAGGGTCCCAGGGGCTTGCATACCATTGTATATTTTTTGATTTACAGTAACTATCTATTTCATCATATTCTACTCGCCCAAGCTCAAGTCCCATTTTCTGTTCTCTGGTAGTCTTTCCCCATTTACTTTCTCTTGGTTTTTCAAGTTCTTCTTTAGTATAAACAAGTGGAACTTCACGTTTTTGAAACTTTACATAGTGACATCCATATTTTGACGCCACATCTATCATTTTTTTAGCCATTTCAACACTACCATGATGATTAATACCTATTTCTGCTACTATTTTTACCATAAACTACCTCCACTGTGCTATTGGTGTTGATTTTATTCTAATATACGGTTCATTTACTTCTTAAAAATAATTATTTAATACCAACATTAGTATACTTGAATATGTCCACTGGAACAAGATGATACATCTATTAAATGAAATGTTATCTAACAAACTCCAAAATATACCTATTTCTATCAACAAGTCCATAGTTTTTATTAAACTTAAATCCAATAAACATTTTTTCAAGGTATTCAATCAAATCTTCTAATTTATTAAATACCCACTTATTCATTTTTTTCCAACTACTGCCATCGTAAACCATACCTTGCTCAACTAATCGGGATTCAATAATTATTCTTTTACATCCACATCCTAATATTTCTTTAATAGGATGTGAAAAAGAACTTAAATGATGTAATACAGAAAATAGCATTACTGTATCATATTGTTTATCAATCTTTTCTTTAGTAATATCTTTATTATAAATCCTACTATTAAATATTGAACAACTATTGTTAATCATCTGACCAGCAATAGAATATTCTTTTGAAATTTCATATCCATCAACTTGCAAGCATCCTCTACTAATTAAATATCTAACTAAAAGTCCAGTATTACATCCAATATCAAGAACTCGTTCATTAGAACTAAATGAAATATCAGATAAAACACCAATCCGCCCATCAATTTCCCGTTCACCATCTATAAACAAATTAGAAGTAAAAACTGGATGATAAATTCCATTATTGGTCTTTGTAGAAACATTCTTTTGAAATATAGTAGTTTTCGATAATTCTAAACGCCCACTGCTAAACATTTTAATAATTTTTTCATACCGAAGAGGATTTGATTTGTTTTTATTAGTTTTAATAATCTTATGGATAAATGATTCCATAGGCATTTTCATATCACATTCTAAAGATTGATCAAAGTTAATAAATACACACCGACAACCATCTTCAAAACTCATATTATCTTTTTTATAATCCCCATGAATATATCCCAGACCTTTTAAACATAGTATTGAAAACATAATATCATATTCATTTTCAACCATACTTATATTCTTTAGCCTTTGCATCATCAAGTAATTATTTCCAGAAGGTAAAGTCCCAAATTCAATAGGAACCGGAGATACCATAGAACCTTTAGATTCAAGGTCTTTTAAAATCATCCATTCCCGTTCAATGCCGTTCCTTTTCTTATTATGAACATATCGTTCTATCTTAGTAACGACTTCTTCATCAATGATTATTTCAATGGAACCAGAATTTGTAGGCATATTACCATTTCCATAATGATAAATGGGGATAGAGAGAAGTTGACTTGTTCCCAACAAATATTTTGCGCTTTTTGGGAACCATGTGCCGTCTATTAAAATCTATAATGAAATCTTTAATATGGGCTGCATTGTGAGGAATATTAGGATCACGGCCTTCATGGTCTTTATTAGTTTTGCAATGTGTTAAACCACACCCACCATTAGACCAGAAATATAATCCATTTTTCATATCAAGTCCATATAGAATAATGTATTTGTAACCCATAAGATATAATAAATGTATCATTGTAGTAACTGAACTGTCATAAGATTTATAAAGTCGCCCATCATCAGGATCAAAATCAGCATTTATTTTAGTACGAGAATCAACTTTTGGATGTAGTCCCCGTTTAGTGTGTGTATAAACATAAATCTTTGCTTCCCCAGGATGCCCAATAGCACCAGAAATATAAGAAGCTCTTCCAGATGGTAATAAATAACAAACATTAGACCAACCTAAATCCCACTTTTCTTCAAGGCGTTTCTTTTGAATTTCAAAATCATAATGCTTTAATTCCAAACTGTTCCATTTAGGAACAACAGTAGGATGATAAACCCAATTATTCATACATAAAGTATCATGTTCTAATATTTTATCCCATTTATCTATTTCATTAATAGAAAAACCAGTTCCTAATAATATAGCAATATCACTCGTTTTCTCTTTCCATAGTTCTTTTATTGGTTTCATTTAGAATCTCCTGTTATATTTTTTCTTCAAGGGCAATATCTTTTTTATTAAAAAAATATGATTTAAAATTTTTTATATGTTATTAATCACTTGTAGGGACTCCCCAATACGAACATTTG
>ERZ795051.3959-NODE-3959-length-14393-cov-3.851513_pt1 | contig 14393 bp, 9 predicted proteins | sample MGYA00375135_ERZ795051 | MGnify/ENA primary metagenome ERZ795051 (study PRJEB30180, sample SAMN05720222) | activated sludge metagenome | isolation source: Anaerobic digester | place: Japan | collected 2015-05-26 ... | reverse complement strand
GAGCGTTTCAAGGCGTCCGAGTTCGGTAAGGTCCTGCTCCGTCCAGGTCAGGCACACGCTGACGATCTGGTTTTGTAGCAGGTTTTGCAACGGCTGCGCCTCGGAAACCTTGAGTTGGGGCCGCTCGCGCGAGCGGTCCACCTCGCCCGCCACCCAAATCAACGCATCCTCGACCACCCATTCCGCGCAAACTTCCCATTCGCGGTTGAAAATGACGGCGTCACAACGGCCGGACAAATCCTCGAGCGTGAGCCGGCAGAACATCCGGCCCGCCGACGGTCCCGACTTGATGAGCGTGGGGATCGCCTCGGCCACCCGCGCGACGAAGGCGACCCGGGCGCCGCCGGACGCCTCGGCCACATCGGCGGCCGAAAAGCCGGCGGGATGCGATAACGCTTTCAGGATATCCTTGATCGCGTCCAGCGGATGTTCGGACACGTAGATGCCCAAGGTCTCCTTTTCCGCGGCCATGCGCTCGCGGCGGCCCCACTCGGGCACGTTGGGAAACGTCGGCCCGCACGCCGACGGCGTGCCCTTGCCGAACAAATCCATCTGGCCGCTCTCGCGATCGCGCGCCAGGCGCTGGGCCGCGGCCAGCGCAGCGGGCAGACCGGCGATCATCGCTGCGCGATGGGCGCCGCCCATGTCGTCGAATGCGCCGCACCGGATCAGCGCCTCGATCGCGGCGCGATTTACGGCGTGGGAGCTCTCCACCCGCTCGCAGAAATCAAAAAGATCCTGAAACGGTCCGCCGGCGTCGCGGGCCGCGAGAATCGCCTCCAGCGCCGATTCGCCGACGCCCTTGACGGCGAGCAGACCGAAGCGGATGCGCTCGCCGTCCACCGTGAACTGCTGTCTCGATGCGTTGATCGAGGGGGGCGCAATGACGACGCCCATACGGCGGGCGTCCGCCATATACCGCACCAGCTTGTCGCGGTCGTCGGACTCAAAAGTCAGGTTGGCGGCCCAGAACTCCAGCGGGTAATACCGTTTGAACCAGGCCGTCTGGTAGGCCACGATCGCGTAGCCGGTCGAGTGGGCTTTGTTGAACCCATAGCCGGCGAACTTCAAAATCAAATCGAACAGCCGTTCCGCCTCGGCGCGCTCGATGCCGTTTTTCTGCGCGCCTTCCAGAAAGGCGGGCCGTTCCCGATCAATCACATCGGCCTTCTTTTTCGAGATCGCCTTGATCAGCGACAGCGCGCGGCTCAACGGCAATCCCCCGAGCCGGTTGAGCACCTGCATGACCTGTTCCTGGTAGATCATGATGCCGTAGGTCTCGGCCAGCAGGTCGTCCACCAGCGGATGGATTTTTTCGACCGGCGCCTCGCCGCGCTTGCGCCGGTTGTACAGAGCCATCAGTTCCATGGGGCCGGGCCGGTACATCGCGTTGGCCGCGATCAAATCCTCAATGCGGCTCGGTTGCATGTCCATCAGCATGCGCTTCATGCCGGGGGACTCGAACTGGAACACCCCGTCGGTCTCGCCGCTGCAGAACAGCTCGAAGACCCCGGCGTCATCCAGCGGCAACGCGTTCGGATCCACATCCTGGCCGGTCCGGGCGCGGACCAGTTCACGGGCGCGCTGAATCACCGACAGCGTCTTCAGGCCCAGGATGTCCATCTTCATCATCCCGGCCTTCTCGCAGGTCGGCCCGTCCCACTGGGTAATAATGTCCGGGCTGTCGCTCTGGCGGTAGAGCGGCACGAGCGTCTCCAGGGGTTCGTCGCAGACAACGACGCCGGCGGCGTGCACACCGGGCTGTCGGACCAGCCCTTCGATCTGCATCGCGCAGTGCACCAGCTTGCGGACGGTCGGATCGGCCACGTAGGCCGTGTGGAGTTCGCGCGAGAAGAACTTCTGGTCTTCCTGCGGGAGGTTGGGGTCAATCGCCTTCTGCAGGGTGGCCTTGGGGTCGTCCGGCACCATCTTCGAGAAGCGGTCCGTATCCGCGGGCGACATGCCGAGAACACGGCCGGCATCCTTGATGGCTTGCCGGGCCTTCATGGTCGCGAAGGTGATGATCTGTGCGACGTGGCTGTATTTTTCGCGCACGTAGCGGATGACCCGTTCGCGCCCTATCTGGCACACGTCCACGTCCACGTCAGGGTCTTCCTGCCGCTGCGGGTCGGTGAAGCGTTCGAAGAGCAACCCGTACCGAACCGGATCCACCTGCGCGATGCCCAGCGCATAGCCCAGCAAGGTCGCCACGCCACTGCCGCGCGGCATTGCGGGGATGTCGTTCTTTCGAGCGAATTGCACGAAGTCGTTGACGATCAAAAAGTAAGAGCTATAGCCTTTTTGCGCGATGACCTGCAATTCCCAAGCCAGGCGCCGCCGGTATTCCTCCGGCACGTCACGCCCGGCAAAGCGGGCGGCCAGACCCGTCTCGGCCAGCCGGCGCAGGTAATCGTCCGGCGACGATCCGTCGGGCGCACGGAACACCGGAAGGTGTTTCTTCTGGGCGTCGAGTTTGACGTCGCACATCTCGGCGATGCGCTGCGTATTCCGGACGGCTTCCGGCCAGTCCCGGAACGATTCCGCCATCTCCGCGGGACTCTTCAGGTAGAGTTCCGCCGAGTACTTCAGCCGGTCCTCGTCGCTCAGCTGCCGGTTCATCGAAATGCACGTGAGCACGTCGTGGCCCGGCTTCGAATCGCGCGCCAGGAAGTGGACGTCGTTGGTCGCGACGAGGCCGACGCCCATTTCGCGCGCCAAGCGGATGAGCATCGGATTGACCCGTTCCTGGTCCTCCTCGCCCTGGCGCTGGATCTCGATGAAGAAGCGATCCGGACCGAAGATATCGCGGTATTCGCCGGCGATGCGCCGCGCGCGCCCCTCGTCGCCCGCGAGCAGGGCCTTGGGAATCTCGCCGGCCAGGCACGCGCTGGTGGCAATCAAGCCGGTGTTGAACTGCGAGAGCAGCTCGCGGTCCACGCGGGGCTTGTAATAAAAGCCCTCCAGGAAGGCGCGCGAGGAGAGGATCATCAGGTTGCGCCAGCCCTCGGCGTTCATCGCCAGCAGCAGCAGGTGGTTCTGCGCCGATTCGCCGCTGCCGCCGGCGGTGCGGTCTTCCCGGCGGCCGGGCGCGATGTAGGCTTCCATGCCGAGAATCGGCTTGATGCCCGCTGCGCACGCGGTCCGGTAGAATTCCATCGCGCCGAACAGATTGCCGTGGTCGCTCAGCGCCAGCGCGGACATCCCCAGCGCCTTGGCCCGCTGGACGAGTTCGGGAATGCGATTGGCCCCGTCGAGGGTCGAGTAATGCGAATGGACATGCAGGTGCGTGAATTCCATGACGGCGTGATCCGCTTGTTTTTTCAATGGAGCGGAACAGGGAAAAGTGTACGCCGCCGGCCCGCGGTGTCCAGCCCGCCGAACAGAAAAAATGGAGCGCAGGGCCCGCGCCCCTGCCGGCGCGGTCCGCCGACCTTGCCGCGATTCTCAACACCGCCGCAGGCGGGTTCTTGCGGGCCGGGAAGGCCGTCCTCTCGGCCGGCGCCGCTTCAGCGACAACGGCGGCCGCCCCGCATCGGCAGCCCGGCCCGATCCAGACCAGCCCCGGTGAAGGCGATCAGTACGCCAGCCGCATCTCGGCGGCGAGAGCGGCCGCGCGCCGCGGCCCCTCGGCGCGCGCGACCAGCGCCAGCGCGAACTCAAAGCACGTGCCCGGGCCCTGGCTCGTGATCCGGTGGCCGTCCTCGACCACGCGTTCGTCCACCCATTCGACGTCCCGCAACTGGTCGCGCACCGCCGGGTGCGAGGTCAGCCGCTGCCCCGCGCGCAGGATTCCGGCCGCCTGCCAGACCAGCGGCGCCGCGCAGACCGCCGCCAGCATCTTGCCCGCGACGTCGAATGCGCGCACCGCGGCCCGCACGCCCTCGTGCGCCGCCAGGTTACGGGTGCCGAGCGCGCCGCCCGGCAGCACCAGCGCGTCGAAATCGGCGGGCTGCTCTTCGGTCCAAAGCCGGTCCGGAATCAGCCGCACCCCGCGCGCCGCGGAGACCGGACCGGGCTTGAGTCCGGCTGTCACGACCGTCCAGCCCGCGCGCCGCAGCACGTCGGTCAGGATCACCGCCTCCATTTCCTCTACGCCATCCGCCCAGGGTATCAATGCTTTCATCGCCGCGTCTCCCAGTCATTCGCTACAATTACCTGATTACCGATGGCCGATCGCCGTGCCTTGCCTTTCGACGCGCCGCTCGAGCGCCTCAACGATGCGGTGGTCGGCGCGCGAGAAGGCGTAGTCGCGCAGTCGCGAGATCGGGACCCAGGCAAAGCCGGCGCAGTGGATGCAGCGTGGGCGGCCGCGAATGCGCCGCGCAAAGCAGGCGTGCAGCTCGATCGTGAAGTGGCTGTAGGCGTGATGGACCACGGTCAGACGCTCGCCGACCTCGATTTCCATGTTCATTTCTTCGCGCAATTCACGGGCGATGCATTGCGCCATCGTCTCGCCCGGCTCGACCTTGCCGCCGGGAAACTCCCATAAGCCGCCGAGAAGCCCCTCGGACTTCCGGCGCGCGATGAGAACCCGACCGCGCGAATCCAACGTCACGGCCGCGCCGACGACGAGATGCGGCAACGGTTTGCGCGGCCGGCGCCGTGGATAGCGCTCCGGCGCGCCCGTCTCGCAGCCGCGACAGACCGGGCGCAAGGGACAGCGATCGCAGCGGGGGCGCCGGGGGGTACAAACCGTCGCCCCCAGTTCCATCAGCGCTTCGTTGAACTCCGCCGCCCGCCCGCGCGGGAGCAGCGCGGCGGCCAGCGCCCGGCACTCCGCGTCCAGCCGTTCCCGCCGCGGCTCGTCCAACGCGAAGACGCGCGCCAGCACGCGGCGCACATTGCCGTCCGAAAGCGGCGCATCCAGCCCGAAAGCCAGGCTGCCGAGCGCGGCCGCGGTGTAGGGTCCAACGCCCGGAAGAGCGAGCAAGCCCTCGTAGGTGCGGGGAAACCGTCCGCCGCGCTCCTTCGTAATGTATCGAGCCAGTCGAAGCAGGTTGCGCGCGCGCGCGTAATAGCCAAGACCTTCCCACGCCTTCAGTACGTCCGATTCGTCTGCCGCCGCCAGTGCGCGCAACGTGGGGAATCGCCGCATAAACGACCGGAAGTAAGGAATGACCTGCTCGACACGGGTCTGCTGCAGCATCAGCTCCGAGACGAGGACACGGTACGGCGTCCGCCGTCGGCGCCAAGGCAGATCACGCGCGTTGCGGGCAAACCAGGGCAGCAGTCGGCGCGCGACGGCCGCGCGGACGCGGGCCGTGAAGGGGTCTTGCAACGAATTGGATAGGACGTCTGGCAAGGTTCTCGTATTCACGTTCACGGCACCTTACCAAGCCTGACGCGGGGCGGTAAATCCGACAATCGTGGCGTCGGGTTTCATCACCGAAACAAGCCGCGCCTTGACGGTCAGCCCCGCCCCTTCTTGCGACATTCTCCCAATATTTGCTTGCTTTTTTGAACAGGAAATCTAAATATGAAGTAAAGCTGGGATTGGGTTTTCAGAACGTAGAAAAGATTCACTGAGGAGGCGCGCCATGTATGGAATGCGATGGAGGGCGGCAGCGGTTCTGGCGGCGGCGCTGGCGGCAGGGGCGGAAAACATCGGGACGGATCCGGCCCACCCCTATGCGTGGGGCGAAAACGTCGGATGGATCAATACCGCGCCGGGGGGCGGGGCCCAGACCGTGACGGTGCATTATTACGAGGGTACCGGCGGCTGGCTCTCCGGCTACGCCTGGGGCGAGAACATCGGATGGATCGTCATCGGCAACCCGGGCGGCGGCCCCTACGCCAACACGACCGCCGACAACTGGGGCGTCAACCTCTCGGCGGACGGCCGGCTCTCCGGCTATGCCTGGGGCGAGAACGTCGGATGGATCAACTTCAGCGCCGCCCAGTGCGATGCCGCGATCAATACCGCGACGGGCGAATTCTCCGGCCATGCCTGGGGCGAGAATATCGGGTGGCTGAAGTTCAAGGGGACTTCGCCGGACTACGGCGTGCGCTCGATGGCCTTCTATACCCAGCCGCAGGGCACGCCGAACTGGTGGCTGGACTATCACGGCGTCACGGAGGACTACGACGCCGGCGATGGTGTTCCGGCGTGGCGCAAATACGTCATGGATACCAACCCGAAAACAGCAGGTGACTATTTGCGCCTCACCGCGATCGCGGTCAACCTGAAGGGAACCGACGTTTCGTTCACGCCCGCCTCAACGCGGCGCTACTACACGCTGGTCCGGCGCGCCGCCCTAACGACGGGTGCTTGGGAAAACGTTTCCGGGCAGGTGAACGTGCAATTCGGAACGCCGGGGGAGAAGATTTTGCGGGACAAAGCCACGGCATCCCGGATGTTCTACACCGTGGAGGTAAAGGTGACGCCGTGAGCGGCAACAGCGTGCATACTCGACGGAAGCGGTTGCAATCCACAAAACAAGCCACGAAAGGACGGATTCCAATGAGAACACGAAAATGGATCGCGATAATTGCGGCGGGCGCGGCGATGGTATGCGGGACGCGGGCGGGCGATCTGACGCCGCCGGGCGCGCCGGGTCCGACCATGCACACGCTGGAGGAGATCTATCAGAAACAACTGCAACTGGAGGCCAAACTCACGGCGCAGGAACAGGAAGTCCTGCGGGCGCGGCAGGAAGCGGAACGGACGCGGCAAGACGTCCGCCTGATTCTGTATGTGCTCGGTCCGACGCTGCCCTGGCAGCTCACGACCGTGGACAGCGCGGGAACTGTCGGCTCGCACACCTCGCTGGCCTTCGGGCCGGACGGCCAGCCCGCCATCTCCTACTTCGACAGCTCCAACCTAGATCTCAAGTTCGCGCGCTTCGACGGCTCGAGTTGGAGCCTCACGACCGTGGACAGCGCGGGAACTGTCGGCCAGTACACCTCGCTGGCCTTCGGGCCCGACGGCCAGCCCGCTATTTCGTATTATCTCTCCGGGGTTGGCGATCTCAAGTTCGCGCGGTTCAACGGCTCGAATTGGATACGTACAACGGTCGCGAGCTCAGATTTGATCGGCTCGTACACCTCGCTGGCCTTCGGGCCGGACGGCCAGCCCGCCATTTCGTATTACGATCTCACCAGCGGCGATCTCAAGTTCGCGCGCTATAACGGCTCGGCCTGGAGCATCACGACCGTGGACAGCGAGGGAACTGTCGGCTCGTACACCTCGCTGGCCTTCGGGCCGGACGGCCAGCCCGCCATTTCGTATTACGATCTCATCAGCGGCGATCTCAAGTTCGCGCGCTACAACGGCTCGGCCTGGAGCATCACGACCGTGGACAGCGTGGGAGATGTCGGCCAGTACACCTCGCTGGCCTTCGGCCCCGATGGCCAGCCCGCCATTTCGTATTATCTCTCCGGGGGTGGCGATCTCAAGTTCGCGCGCTATAACGGCTCGGCCTGGAGCCTCACGACCGTGGACAGCGCGGGAACTGTCGGCCAGTTCACCTCGCTGGCCTTCGGCCCCGATGGCCAGCCCGCCATCTCGTATTACGACGCCACCAACGGCGATCTCAAGTTCGCGCGCTATAACGGCTCGGCCTGGAGCCTCACGACTGTGGACAGCGCGGGAGATGTCGGCTCGTACACCTCGCTGGCCTTCGGCCCCGATGGCCAGCCCGCCATCTCGTATTACGACATCACCAACGGCGATCTCAAATTCGCGCGGCGCGGGTTGTTCGTGAAATAAATCCTGACGCACCGCGCCCAACGGCCTAACGCCGAAGCAAAAGGCCACAGGGAAGAGAGGAAGGCGGCGCGCCATGCCCTATCCGCCATGGGCGGGGGGGGGCCCGCTGGCCCGATTGGGCGCAGGGCACGACCGAGCCGGGCCCGAGCGCTTAGATTTTTCCGACCAGGTCCAGGCCGGGCTTCAGGGTCTTGGCGCCGGGCTCCCAACTCGCGGGGCAGACCTCACCGCCGTGTTCGCGCACGAACTTGGCGGCCTGCAACTTGCGCAGCAGCTCCTTCATGCTGCGGCCGATGCTGTTGTCGTGGATTTCGTAGGCTTTCAGGATGCCGTCGGGATCCACAATGAAGCTGCCGCGCAGCGCGAGGCCCTCGCTCTCGATGTAAACGCCGAATTCCCGGCTCATGACCCCGCTGGGGTCGGCGATCATCGGAAAGCGGATCTGCTTGATCGCGGGCGAGTGGTCGTGCCAGGCCTTGTGAACATAAACCGTATCGGTGCTCACGCTCAACACCTCCGCGCCTTCCGCCTGGAACTTGGGATACAGCTTGGCCAGCTCTTCCAGCTCCGTGGGGCAGACGAAGGTGAAGTCGGCCGGGTAGAATACGATCGCCAGCCATTTGCCGGCAAAGCCGTGCAGCCGCACTTCTTTGATCTCGTCGTGAATGTACGCGTCCAGCTCGAGGTCCGGTATCTTGTGTCCGATCTTCAACATGACAATCACCTTTCCGCGTTCGGGAATGAAACGCGGTAAAATATACGAGCGATGTCCGGAATTTCAAACGGGCGCCGCCGCGCCGCCCAGGGACAATTCGATGCCGTTGCGCACGACTTGCGCGCACCGGCGGAAGGCCTCGGCTTCCTCGGCGGACAACTCCGGCTGGAGCACGCGCCGGATGCCGCCGCGGCCCACCACCACCGGCACCGAGAGGCAGACATCGCGAACGTCCTGCCAGCCTTCGATCAGCACCGAAAGCGGCATCGTGCGGCGGGTGTCCCACGCCAGCGCTTCGATCACCAGCGCCGCCGCCATGGCGATCGCATAGTTGGTGTGGCCCTTTTTCCGGACCACCTCGTAGCCGGAGCGCGCGGTCTGCCGGAAGATGTCGCGCGTATCCTCGTCCGCCACAATCCGCGCGCCGCCGGCAACCGCCAGGCTGAAAAACGGGAACTGCGAATCGCCGTGTTCGCCGAGCACGTAGGCGCGCAGGTCGTCGGGGTGGATCCCCATTCGGCGTGAGAGCGCGGCGCGGAACCGGGCGCTGTCAATGAGCGTGCCGGTTCCGAAAACACGGCTTGGACCGAAACGGCTCCAGCGCAACGCGTGCCAGGTCATCACGTCCACGGGGTTCGAGATCACGATCAGGGTTGCCGCGGGGCTGGCCGCGGCCAGCGGCGGGACGATCTCGCGGAAGAGCGCGGCGTTGTCCGCGCCGATGTCGAACCGGCTCTTATACTCCGGCTTCCACGGCGCGGAGCAGGCCAGTACGAGGACGTCGGATTCCGCCGTATCCGCGAGCGTGCCGGCGCGAATGATCAGCGGGTGTTCCGTAAAACCGAGCGCGTGGTTGAGATCGAGCGCCTCGCCCTCGGCGCGGGCGAGATCGCGGTCGGCCAGCAGCAACTCGTCGCCCAACCCGCGCTGTACCAGTGTGAAAGCCAGGGTGGCGCCCACCCGGCCCGCGCCGACGATTGAAATCTTCATATGAAAGGCTCGAGGCTCAAATAGTATAGCGCAACCGGCGGCGCTCTGCAAAATCGGCCGACCGCAGGGACTGCCGCCGCGGTTTCGCATTGAAACGCCGGCGCGGGCAACGGATACTGGCGCACCCGCGGGCCGGACGGCGACTCGCGCGACGGATGGAGATTCGAAATGCCGCCGATTGAGTTTCAGGACTACGGCCGCAGGGCGTCACCGCCGGCGCCGAACTGCGTTTTTGTCTATTCCCCCGAACTGGAGATCGGCGGCTACCCGGAGGCCTGCCCCTTCAATACCCACCGCGCGGGCCGTACGCGCGCAATTCTGAACGACATGGGTCTGCTGGCCGGCGCCGGACGCCGCGAGGCCGCGCCCGTTCCGGCCACCGAGGAGGAATTGCTCCGCTTCCATTTACCCGATTACCTCGCTGCGTTGAAGGCCGGGCAGGAAGGCCGTTACGACATAGCCTCCGCCGCCATGGGCCTCGGCACACCCGATTGTCCGATCTTCCCCGGAATGTACGACTACATCCGCCTTGCCGCCGGCGGTTCGCTGACGGCCGCCCGGCTGATCCTGCGCGGCGAGGCCTTCATGGCGTTCAATCCTTCCGGGGGCTTCCACCACGCGCACGCCGGGCGCGCCTCGGGATTCTGCTACCTCAACGACGTGGTGCTCGCCGCCATGGAATTGGCCGCCGCCGGACGGCGGGTCGCCATCCTCGATATTGACGTCCACCACGGCGACGGGCAGCAGGCGGCCTTTTACGAGCGCAACGATGTGCTGACGATCTCGCTGCACGAGAGCGGCCGGACGCTGTTTCCCGGCACCGGCTTCGAGACCGAAATCGGACGCGGCGCCGGCCGCGGATTCTGCGTCAACATCCCGCTGCCGGTCGGCACGTACGATCTCATCTATGAGCACGCCTTCCTCGAGGCCGCGCTGCCGGTGCTGCGGGCGTACAACCCGGACGTCATCGTGATGGAGCTGGGCATGGACACGCTCGCCGGCGATCCCCTCGCGCACCTGAACCTGACCAACAATGTCATCGCCGACCTGCTGGAGCGCGTCCGGCAACTCGGCAAGCCGATCCTCGCGGTCGGCGGCGGCGGCTACAACATCGCGAACACCGTCCGCGGCTGGGCGCTCTGCTGGAGCGTCCTGATCGGCGACCATTCCCACCAGCACGATCTGGGGGTCGGCACGGGCGGCGTGCTGCTGGAGAACACCGACTGGCTCGGCGGACTGCGCGATCGGGCGCTGCTTTCGGACGCGGGGCGCCGCGGTCCGATTGACGCCGAGGTGCGCCGCGTCGTCGAGTACGTGCGCGCACACGTGTTCCCAATCCACGGCCTCGCCTGAACGCGGCGCCGCCGCCCTCGGGCCGATCGCCGCGCGCGATGGCGCGTCAATCCCCGATGCGCCGCGCACCGTTCGAAGGGCGGATGCGGCGCACCGCCGTCGCGCGGCCGAACGCGCGGGTCGTTTCTCGGGCCACGGCCTGCGCAATCGCTTCGGCGCGCGACTCCTCCACGAACGCCAGCGCGCTGCCGCCGAAGCCGCCGCCGGTCAGCCGCGCGCCCCAGACGCCCGGCTGCCGCTCGAACGCCGCCACGGCCAGATCCAGCTCGCGGCAGGAGTTCTCGAAGTTTTCCACGGAACTGCGGTGCGATTCGCGCAGCAAAGCGCCGAAGCCGGCGGCGTCGCCCGCGGCCAGCCGCGCGACGCCCTGCAACACCCGCGCGTTCTCGCCGATCGGATGGGCGGCGCGCCGCGCGTCGTCCGGATCCAGACCGCTTTTCTCCGCCTGCCATTCGGCGGGCGACACGTCGCGCAGCGCGCGCACCGGATGCGGCAGCCGCGCCGCGAAATGCGCGGCCGCGCGCTCGCACGCGGCCCGGCGCTCGTTGTAGGCGGAATCCACCAGACGGTGCTTTACGCCCGTGTTGCAGATCAAGAATGCCGTTCCGGGCGGCAGCGCCACGCGGCGAACCTCCAGCGTCCGGAAATCGGTAAACACCATCGATTGTGCCGCGCCGAAGAGACTGCTAATCGGGTCCAGCAGCCCGCACCGGACGCCGGCGAACTCGTGCTCGGCGCGCTGGGCGATGCGCGCAATGTCCAACGGCGACAACGCCGCTCCGTACAGCTCGGCGAACGCGAGCGCCGCGGATACGGACAGCGCCGCGGAACTCGACAGGCCGCCGCCGACCGGCAGGTCGCCGGCGAACGCGGCCTCGAAGCCGCGCGGCGCGCCGCCGGCCCGCTCGCGCACGAAATGCAGCGCGCCCAGCGCATAATTCGCCCACGCCGCGGTCGGCATCGGCGCGGGCCGCGCAGCGTCCAGCTCAACCTTGCGCCCGAAGTCGAGGGCGCAGAGCCGGCCCCGCGTGCCGGCCAAGGGGCGCAGCGCGAAGGCGACGCCTTCCGCCAGCGCCGCCGATAGCACATAACCCTCGTTGTAGTCGGTGTGATTCCCCAGCACCTCGACGCGGCCCGGCGCGAACCAGACGGACGCCGGCGGCCCCCCGAAAGTCGCGGCAAAACCCGCCGTCACGCGCGCCACCAGCGGGGCCGCATCCGGCGGCGCCGTTTTTTCGCTGGCGCGCGGGGCGTTTCCGGCTAAACTATCCATCGGCGGTCACCTTCCGCCGGAGGCCGGCGCGGTAGCCAAGTGGTAAGGCACGGGTCTGCAAAACCTGTATTCACCGGTTCGATTCCGGTCCGCGCCTCCAACCCCCTCGCGCCAGGACCCGGCACTCCGCTTCATTCGACCGGCACGTAGGGCACGATCCGGTCCGACATCCCGCAGTGCTTGAAGCTGTTGTTCATGTGGTCGCGCTCGTCCAGCGCGATCTGGCGGAACACGTCCGCCCAGGTCTCGAACGGACCGTTGGGGTGCTGCTGGACGATGTCGCTTTCCACCTTCTGCGTCTCCAGTTCGGGGTGGTCCTTGACGAACTGGAAGTAGACGTGCTCGGCGTGGTCCTCGAACTCGGCGTTCATGTAGAACGCGCGGCGGATGTCCAGCCGCGCCATCAGGCGGCTGAACCAGGCGTATTTGAAGCAGGCGACGTGCGGCGCGACGTCCTGCCACAGCCAACCCTCGCGAACGCCGTCCAGCCGCATGCGTTCTTCGATCACCAACAGGTGCCAGAACTCGTTGTCCTGCGCCTCCCGGCCCCATTCGAGGATTTCCCGCGCGCGCTGCACGTCGTCGAGCTTGTGGTAGCGGTGCGAGAGCAGGCTGTACTGACGGGTTTCCCAGGCCTGGTAGGGAATGCGCGCCAGCGTTTCCAGTAGCCGGACTTTGGGCAGCGTCGTGCTGCGGCCATAGGCCAGGTCCATCGCGTTGAACAGCGTCTTTGCCATGCCGGTATAGCGCAGATGCGGCCGCGCCAGCGTCGCTTCCTGTTCCTTGCGGTAATCAATCTTGCGTTTTGTGGGGTTCATAAAGCCGCCCGGTGTTCTTGCGCCCGCCCGTTCGCGGGACTCGTCACCCCCATTCTAGCGCATTTTGCCCGCCGCTCAAGCCGCAACGCGCCGCGCGGCCGGGGCGGCCGCTCGGCCGCGCCGAACCGGACGGCTTGAGAGAATGGGCGGCGAAAACTTCCGCGCCCCGGGAATCGCGCGGTCCTCGCAATCCCTTCTTTACTCCGCGCGTTCAACACGGTCCGTCTTGCGCGGCACGGCGAGGATCGAGGCGCTGCGCCGCGGCAGGATGACGGTCGTCTTCGGGCGGATGGCGATGGGTTGCTCGCCCACTTGCGCCATGCCTTTGCTGGCGCCGTGGCCCGGTTCGGCCTGGAGCTTGCAGGTGAACGTATGGTGGGCGCCGGTGGCGGCCAGGGGGCCGAGTGCGGAGAAGTCCATCTCCAGCGGAAGGTCGCGGTCGAAGTCCCGGTTGATGGCGTGGACGAATACGGTGTCATCGCTCGCGGTGGCCAGGACGTCGAGCACCGCTACGCGTTCGAGGGGCACGCCCCAACCCACGCGGTAGGGTTGGGGGCGGATTTCGACACCCGTGAGCGTCGTGCGCAGCCGGCGGTCGCCGTGGCGCTTGCGGTAGAAGGTCGTCGCCGTGCCCTGGGGGTTGTAATAGGGTTTGCCCACGCCCTCGCGGTCGCCAAAAATCGCCGCAATCTGCCAGCCCACGCCCAGCAGCATGGATTGAGTGGCCAGGTCAATCCTGCCGCCCTGCCGCATCAGGCCGTGCAGCCATCCGGCGGCGCCGAGGCCGGCCGCCGCCGGAGCCTCGATGCCCGCACCCTGATCGTGCCAGTTCCATCCGTTCCAGTTCCACTCCGTCGCCGCCAGGCGGTAGCCCAGTTCATCCAGGCCCGCCAGCGATGAACCGAAAGAGACGTTCTGCCCGGCCTCGTCGTATTCCCCGGGCATCGTCGCCCACACCCACCACCATTGTGCGGCTGTCCATGCGGAGGTGTCCACCGCCGCCCCGTCGCGGCTGATCTCATTGGAAGGCCCCGGCGCGTACTTGTGCTGGGCGAGATAGCGAACGTTCTGCCGGATATATGGATCCGAAAGGATCGTCTGCGAATGGCCTCTCAGAAGCCAGTGGTCCACAATGATCGGAATCTCCGGGTCCACCGCTCGAATCGCGCGGATATAGGCGGTCAGCACCTCGATATACCAGCGCGCCAGCGCCTCGCCTTCGAGACCGGCGGCTTCCTGCACGGCGTCGCGCACCCGCTTCAAAAACATCTCGTTCCCGATCTGGACATACTGGATGCCGTAGCGTTCGGCATGTCCGTTCCGCGCGCGGACCGCGGGCCAATCGGGCATCCCCTCGGGCAGCCGCGCGCCGGGGGCGGCGTTGGCATACGCGACCAGCCCCGCGGCGATCTGCGCGGCCTCCGCCAGCGGCCGCCGCCGCGCCAGGCCGTCCAGCAGGTTGACCACCAGGATCGTCTGCCAGCCCATCCGGTCGCGCACGGCGAAATACTCGTCATAGCCGAAGCGGTTGGTAAT
>ERZ795051.3944-NODE-3944-length-14424-cov-4.096736_pt1 | contig 14424 bp, 10 predicted proteins | sample MGYA00375135_ERZ795051 | MGnify/ENA primary metagenome ERZ795051 (study PRJEB30180, sample SAMN05720222) | activated sludge metagenome | isolation source: Anaerobic digester | place: Japan | collected 2015-05-26 ... | reverse complement strand
CCCATCTGCCCTGCACACAACCTCCTCAACCCTCGTCTACCAACCCTGAACCGTACTCCATACAAAGCCCCCTCACCACTTTGACGAGTCCCTGAGGTCTCATCAATTCTTTCTTGTGAACTCTGTAACTAGTGTGATATGTGTTAAAAAAAGTGTTTTGGAAGTTGCTTCCTGTTCAGGAATTTATAGGATTTTCCCCTCAAGGAAAAGGCCTTTCCCGGATGTCTCGTACAGAAGCTCTTGCTTTAACTATGTTAAAGCTTCAAAAACGGTCGCATATGAATTTTATAAGTATTCGTAAAGAGGTTCGACGGGGAGTCTGCGGGACGTCCTCTCAAAGAGAGACTTCGCGCTAAGGTCTCATCAGTCCGCTTTGAAAAATAGGATACTTTAAAAAAGTTTTAGGTCGCAGCGTTCTTTGAAAACTGAAGATAGATGTGGATAAGGATCGGTATCGTGGGTTGCTTTCCCCTATGCATATTGTGTTATTTGCCTCAAGGTTTATTTTTCTTCCTTCAGGCCTATGGAACTGAAGGATCTTTTTCATGTTCCAGGCCAAAGTGGATCATACAACACAACATTGATCGTGTCATTTATGGTGCCCTTGTATCGGCATCGATTCATCCGATAATCGCTCACCGATGTGGCTGATTGCAGGCTTGATCTTGGCCTATTGTCTTAGGCCTTTCGGAACCAGGACTCATAGCTCTCGGGATGAAGTTCCTGCCCTTTTTGAAATCGGGATGACTCTTGCCAAAAATAGAACCACTTCCGGGATGATTGCCCGCAGAGGATCTGTTTCATCTGACTGATCAGCGATTCTCTCGCCGAAAAAAACCAACTGATTGAGCCCGCACACCGCTTCTATCTGCTTTTTGTTTCACGCCCTTTGCACCGATCCGCCTTTATAACCTCGATAGAGATGTCACTTCCGTAATTTGACCTTCCTGAAAGGTGTTGGATTCGCAGAAACACCGCCAGACAACTTCATCATTGGAGTACCTCGTCACCTCGTCCACCTGAACAATCCAACGGTGCTTCAGAATACGGAATTACAACGCCTCTCCGGGCAAAGACAACTACAACTCCACAAATCTATTCAGCTTTCAAAAAACCGTAGTAATATTTGTCTCAGGCTTACAAACGGTATTTTCCAGGATGAACTGATTACGTGACCTCTCCTAAAAACATGAACGGTCGATCCATCTCTCCCGCTGAGCGTGGAAAGGTGCGGTACGGGGATATACCACTTGCCGGAAAGCCCGGTTCCTCGAGCGTCGTCACGCTTTTTGCCCTCTTTGCGATCATTTCATTTTTTCTTTTCACTTCTTGCGGAACAAAAACCGCAACGGACACGGCTGAGATGTCGTTGGGAAAGTCCGTCTGGTCTTTTGCGCACGGGGGAATTAAGATTCAATATACCGCCGACAGTATGTTGAATGTCTTTGAAAACGAACCCCACACACTCATTCTATCGGTTTACCAGACGAGTAATATCAATACCTTCAATAATCTGACTCAAGATGTCGATGGGCTGAAGAAGCTTCTCCAGGGTCAGAGTTTCGATCCCAGCGTGGTCGGCGTGAAGAACTTCATCGTCCAGCCAGCCGAAGAAAAGATTATAGTTCTGAATCGCGCCGAAGGCGCCAGATGGGTCGGGATTGTCGCCGGGTACTATGCCCTCGATCCCGGCAAGGTGAGCCGGTCATTCAACATACCGCTGATTACAGAAAAGAAAGGCATCTATGGGTTCCGAAAGACGGAATCCCGTGCCGGACAAATGACCATTAAGTTGTTTTTGGGACCGAGCGCCCTGCATGAACGAGAGGTGGTAGTGAAATAATGGAACAGAGACAACCGATTTTCTGGTATCAAGGGCTTTTTTTACAACCCCAGCATTTTCAGCAGAACGATCTCTATTTTCAATCCCTTCTCCATAATCTTCAAGCACACCGACAGCCGTATTTCTGGGGCGTCTGCAAGATGGACATCTTTGAGCCCGCCCTGAATAACAGGATGTTTGAAATATCCGCCGGCGAATTCATTTTTCAGGACGGGACACTGGTGTCGTTTCCCGATAACGCAGTGGTTCAACCCCGCTCGTTCAAAGGTCTGTGGGCCGAGGAAAAGCCGTTCAATATCTACTTGGGATTACGCAAGTGGAACGCCAGAGGGGAAAATGTCAGTGTCTTGAACACACCGGATGCCGTTTCTGCCGCCGCCACCCGCTTCATCTCCGACGTCAATCCACGGGAACTCAAGGATATCCATCACGGAGGGCCACCTGCACATATTAAATTTCTTAATTATCTTTTGAAAGTATTCTGGGAAAACGAAATCGAAGGCGCCGGTGATTATGAACTGATCCCGATTGCCTGCTTGGAGCGGGAGATGGATGACATCAAGCTTTCCCGGAGGTTTGTTCCTCCGTCAGTATCGGTTTCCTCTTCCGGCATCCTCGCTCAGACCATGAAAAACATCCGCGAAAAGGTCACGGCACGCTGCCGTATGCTCGAGGAGTATAAAGTTCCACGGGAGGCCCAATCATCGGATATGGGATTCAGCTTCACGATATATCTTCTGGCCCTCCGTTCTTTGAACCGGTATGTCCCGCTGCTCCACCACGTCACGGAGGCGCCCGCCGTCCATCCCTGGTACGCTTATGGATTACTCAGGCAACTCGTGGGCGAACTCAGCACATTTACCGACAGGGTCGACGCCCTCGGCAGATTACGGGACGGATCGCCCCTGATGCCAGATTACAATCATTTCGATATCGGCGGCTGTTTTGATGAGGCGCAGATACTTATCGGGGAGTTGCTCAACGAGATTACCTTAGGTGCGGAAAACGTTATTCGTCTCGTTCGCGAAGACGGAAATTTCAAGGCATCGATACCTCTGGACACTTTCGATAGTCGCAACGTGTTCTACCTTGTGGTCGGAACTTCCCAGGATAGGGAAGAAGTGCTCCCTATGTTGCAGAACGTAGCGAAAGTCAGCAGCGAGGAATACATGCCGACGCTGATCAAGAGAGCCCTTCCCGGGATTCCGCTGGAACACAGCGTAACGCCGATGCCGGGATTGCCACAACGTTCAGGTTCTTTGTTTTTCAGAATCGACCGTTCCAGTGACCACTGGTTGGAGATTCAGAAGCGCCAGAATATCTGCATGAATTGGAATGAAGCACCGGAAGACGCCACGGTTGAATTGATAATCGTAAGAAAGTGATAAACCCTGTCTCATTAATATACGGGAATATACGGAGAAATGAATACGCGGCTTGTCGATTGTTTCATGGAACTCATCACGTATACGAACTATTTTCTTACGATGCCGAAGGCGAACCAGCCTTCTTACGATGACACCCTGAACCACTATCAGCAGTTGTTTTCCCGGGCCGAGGAGTACGCGAGAAAAGGCGGTTTTTCTGCCGGGGAAGGAGAGTCCGCCCTTTTTGCGGTTTGCGCATGGATCGACGAAAGCATTCTCTGCTCGGACTGGTCCGAAAGGGGAAAATGGGCGCTCTCACCCCTTCAGCTTCTCCGTTATAACACGACTAACGCAGGCGAGGAGTTCTTTCGACGGCTTGGAAGCCTGGGACAAGACGAGAGAAATGTCAGAGAGGTCTTTGAGTATTGCATCGTTCTGGGGTTCAGGGGACGTTATTTCCTAACGGCAGACGAACATTACCTGAAAGAAATCAGTAGTGGCAACCTAAGCCTTCTTACGGGATCGGCGGACCCTGAAGTCCCGGAAAAACTGTTTCCGGGGGCCTATGGCGCTCCGATCAAAACCGGGAGAGGCAAGAAATGGCTTCGTCTCATCTCACCTTCGAAAATCGCCCTCATAGTCATATCGGTTATAGCTTTTATAGCGCTTTTTTTGTTCTACAGATACATGCTCGACCGAATGGTATCCGGTTTTTTCAGCACCGGTTCCTGAAACCGCCCGTGCATAATAGGGAATTGTTGCATGTGGAAAAAAGTTATTAAAATCTTATTCATCGCTCTCCTCCTCGGGATTCTCGCCGGCCTCACAACCTGGCTTGTCTTCTCGAAAAGATGGCCGTGGTGGGTGGGCGTCGCTCTTATGGTCGGCCTCATCGGCGTTTGTGTGGGTGTGCTCTTTCTAAGGAAGTACCTTCAGCGGAGGCGGGAAATGGTATTCGTCTCCCGGGTGATCGCTCAGGACGAGGCGGCCATCAAAACAGCACCGATTCATGAGAGACAGAGGTTACAGGAGCTGCAGGACCGTTGGAAGGAGTCAGTAGAACGCTTGCGAAGCTCATATCTCCGCAAGAGAGGAAACCCCCTTTATGTGTTGCCATGGTATCTTGTCATCGGCGAATCCGGGTCGGGAAAAACCTCGGCTATCAGGAACGCCGGCCTAAGTTCACCCATCACGGAAATCGGCCCAACGACGGGCATCTCAGCGACCCGTAACTGCGACTGGTGGTTCTTTGACGAGGCGGTTATCCTCGACACGGCGGGCCGGTACACCATCCCCATCGACGAAGGACCTGACAAAGAGGAATGGAAGAACTTTTTAGCTCTCCTGGCGAGGTACCGGCGCAAAGAACCATTGAACGGCGTCATTGTTACCATTCCCGCCGACAAGCTGCTCAGCCCGGATGAAAGTGAACTGAGGGAGGACGGCCAAAACGTCCGTCAGCGAATCGACCAGCTCATGCGCACGACGGGGGCGAAGTTCCCCGTATATCTCCTCGTAACGAAGATGGATCTGATTCACGGCTTCGTCGGCTTCTGCAATCACCTTTCGGGGAAAGATGTTTCCCAGGCCATGGGTTCTCTTAATGAAAACCTAAACCCCTACTGGAATGAGTTCCTGGAACACTCCCTTGATGTGATTTCGAACCGGCTCGGAGAATTGCGTCTCATCATGGTTCACAGGAAAAAGCCAGCTGACCCCGGATCTCTGTTTTTCCCGAATGAGTTTGAATGCTTGAAGCCTGGAATACAGGTATTTGTGAAGGCGGTATTCGAAGAAAATCCCTATCAGGAAACTCCACTGTTCCGGGGGCTCTATTTCTCCAGCGCCCGTCAGGAGGGTCGGCCTCAGTCGGAATTTCTCAGTCTTACAGGAATTGTTCCTTCTGCCAATTCAGGAAGCACCGGGGAAAACGGACTCTTTCTGAGAGATATATTCAAAAGAATCCTGCCCAATGACCGGTATCTCTACCGTCCCCTGCAGGAGTTTCTCCGCTGGCGTACCCTGACAAGCAATCAGGGATTGCTGGCCTGGATTATGGTATGGTTCTCTCTATGCTGTTTTTTGACTTATTCTTTTTTCAAGAATTCTGTGACCATCGGGGAATTCACAAAAAGCTTCTACACATCCCCTGTCCTGACAGGCGATATGAGTTCGGATCTGTTGATGTTGGATAAACTCCGGATGGAACTAATGGGAATGGAACTGAAAAACAGGAACTGGTGGGTCCCTCGTTTTGGCCTTGATGAAAGTTTGAAAATCGAACAGATTCTAAAGAGGAATTTTATCAGTATATTCGATGACGGCTTCCTGAGACCCTTCGATACTCGGTTCGATAAACACATCGAAAATGTCTCACGGCATACCCCTGACGACGAAGTGGCATTGTATGTGAGCTATATAGTAAACCGGATTAATATGTACCATGAGGTCTTAAGAGGAGAGAAACCCTCTTTTATCGCACGGTTCGACAATGATTGCATTGCCCTGATTACAGGAGAATATCCTCAAATCGTTCCGGAGATTGCGTCAAAATTTGATGATATCTACTATGAGTACCTGACCTGGAATGAACACAAAGGAGAATTCCAGGGAAAAATAAAGGAACTCAGGGTGACCTTGAAAAGGCTTCTAGAGAAAAGGGGCGGAAACTTGGAGTGGCTCGTAAAAATATACATTCCAAACGTTCCGGATGTGCGTTTGCGTGATTTCTGGGGCGCAACCGAGGAAGGAAGGTACAATGAACAAATTCTCGTATCGAGGGCTTATACCGGAAAAGGGAGAAAAGACATTCAGGATTTTATAGTTTTCATGGATGAGGCCCTTACGGATGAAAAAGTAAGCGAGGAGAGCAAAAATAAATTCTGGAACTGGTATTGGCAGCACTTCTACGAGTCATGGGCCGGATTTACGGGTCAGTTCAGTGAAGGGATGGACGGTCTGGTTACCGTTTCCGCATGGAAATATATGGTCGCGTTGATGACAACGGACCAGAATCCGTATTTCCTCCTCCTCGACAGAATGGCCGACGAATTCGCCCAGGGAGAAAAGGGCCAACTGATGCCGAAGTGGGCGTCATTGGTGTTGTATCTAAACGATATCAGACAGATGTCGAAGGCAAAGACGGAAAAGACCAAAGGGACTCTGACGGGCAGAATTGAGAGCCTCAAGGAGAGACTGGTCGAGAGGACGAAGGACATCGCCGATAAGAATGAGGCAAAGAAGCACGAAGAGAAACTCAAGATTGCCAAAGTATGGGAAGAGTATAGAAAGACGATCGAGCAACTTTCTCCGGTAGCCACATCTCTCGATACCTGTTTCGGTATGGTTTCGGATTACTTTAATCCTGGTAAGGGTGAAAAACAGCCCCTGTTTCTCTCCGCCGGCAATGAGGGATTTAAGTTTAAAAGCATGGTGCGGGATGAGGCCGACGCCTCTTTCGTATGGGATGTTGTGTTCGGTCCTTACAACTTCCTCGTCGATTTCAGCATCATGGAAGCCGGCTGCGCTTTGCAGGGTATGTGGGAAGAGCAGATTTTGGGGACCCTGGAGGGAGTCGGACGAGATAAGGCGTCACAGATTCTCTTCAATAAATCCGACGGGGTGGTGTGGAAATTCCTTGCCGGTCCCGCCCAGCCTTTTGTTGTGAAAAGTAAAAACGGCTACAGTGCCAGAAAAAAGTCCGGCAGATCGATTCCTTTCAACCCGGAGTTCTTTGATTTCCTCAATGCCGGTGCGGAAAATATTACCGTTTCCCGTACCGATTACGAGGTTTCGATGAAAACGCTACCTCTACAGGTGAACAAGGGCGCGCGTTCCGAACCGTACGGGAGCATCATCTCCGTCGATTGCCAAGACGGCAAGGCTTCCTTGGAAAACTATAACTATCCCCAGAGCAAAACATTCCACTGGAGTCCCGATAAATGCGGGGACGTGACGTTGAAGATTTTGCTGCCCGACATAGCACTTACGAAAACGTATGAAGGGCAGATGGGATTTGCCAAGTGCCTATCGGACTTCAGGTACGGAACCAGGACATTCAAAGCCGAGGAATTCCCGGACGAACAGAAACGTTTGACCGATATGGGAATTTCTTGGATACGCCTGTCTTACTGGATTTCCGGTAAAAAGGCAGTCGTCCAGTTGCTGGAAAAATCATCGTTGCAGACCCCCGGGGAGATCGTACCCTGCTGGTCAAGATAGATGGAGAAAATTTGAAAAAAGGAGACTGAGCGGGATTCCGCCAGAAGAAGAGTATGTCACTTTTGGGACTCGGCAACACTCCGATTTCGGAACGCAATCCTTCCGGCGAAGACATTCGTCTCGACCCGGATTTCGAAGTGCTGTCGGGAGAGATGGAAAAGATGTCATCCCCTTCCGTGATAGGGGATCTGGACTGGAAAAAAGTCGTTGCTCTCTCGTCCGATATTTTGGCCTACAAGTCCAAAGATATCCTCGTCGCATGTTATTTGTCCGTCGGATTGTTCCGCACGGAAGGTCTGAATGGTCTCGCAAGCGGAGTACGCATACTTCGCGACCTCCTGGAAACATTCTGGGAAAGTTTTTTCCCACCGCTGAAAAGAATGAAGGCTCGGAGGAACGCAGTTGAATGGTGGCTGGAAAAGGTGAGGTCCGGCATAGCCGGTGTGAAGACGGAAATCTGGCCCGCAGAAAAAAAGGCCGCGTTCATCGATGACTTGAAAGCCATTGATTCCTTCGTTGGGAAAAACATGGACGATGCCCCAATGATGATCCCCCTGATAACAAATATTTCGGCGGTGATCGCCATAGAAGCAAGTGCGGAGGAGAAACCGCAAGATCAGGAGCCGCCCCCTGTAGAGGAGCCGCCTAGCCCATCCGAGAAGGCGAGTGATCGACACACGCCGTTGTCCGATGCAGAAACGGAAAAACCACGGGAGGTTTTTCCGGAAACGGATGCGGAAAAACTCATCAAGCAGGGCTTGGATACGCTGGGCAGGGCGGCGGCGATGTATGCGCGGCGGGACCCCCTTAATCCGCTGTATTTCAGACTCAATCGGGTCGTTGCCTGGATTCCCGTGACATCGCTTCCACCCAACTCGGAAGGTAAGACGTTTATCCCCCCACCGGATGGCGAGGTTGTTGTCGCATTGCGTAACCTACACCGATCGGGAAGCTGGAAAGAGCTTCTCCAGTCCGCGGAATCGAGGGTTCCGGAATTTCTCTTCTGGATCGACCTGAGCCGTTACTCGGCGGAAGCTCTCGAAAAGATCGGCCGTAAAGACCTTTCCGAAGCGGTTTCGATGGAAACATCATCATATGTGGGGAGGCTTCCGGGAGTTGAGAGACTTGCATTTTCGGACGGCACTCCTTTTGCGGACGAAAACACGCGGGAATGGCTGAAAGACATAGGCGGTCAGGCACAGGTGCGACAGGACATACCGGTCGGTTACGACACGGATGAACTGAATGAAGAAATAGCGAAAGACGCCGCCTTAGCCCTGGAGTTGCTGAACGCAAATAAATTACCCGAGGCCCTGAACACTCTCAGGGAAAAGTTGAATCGGGCGTCATCGGCCCGGGAGCGTTTTATCCGGGAGGTCGGTTTCTGCCGCCTGCTCGCTCAAACAAAGCAGGCGGGCATTTCCGATCCTTACCTGCAGGAACTGCTCGAACATATCGACGTCTACAAACTGGAACAATGGGAACCCTCTTTGGCCGTCGAAGCCCTTGCAACTGTGCTGTCCAGTTTCCACCTCCGGAAGGGCGAAAAGGCCGAGGGGTCGGCAAAAAGCATATTTGACCGAATTGCTGCCATCGATCCGGCAAGAGCACTCAATCTGCTCTGACGGGGAAAGAGTGAGAGCAAGGATTTATCGAAGGGGACCACAGATTTTTAAGTTTTTTTATAAGAAAAAGCATTCTCTTGTGATAACATCCGTTCTCGATTGGTGAAAATGGCATGAAACAGGGGAATAACCACAAAATATGCGTGAAAAGTGCGGATTTGTTTTTGAAACTGACGTTTATGCAATACAAAAAGGAGGTGGAAAATGGCAAAGGAAGCTTCGGTTGCCCCGAAGGAACGGGTGAATATCGTATATCGACCGGCAACGGGCGATGCCAAGGAAGAGGTAGAGCTGCCTTTGAAGATCCTCGTCATGGGGGATTTTACGATGAGCAACGACGGCAGGCCGGTTGAAGACCGCGCCCCCGTCAATATCGACAAGGACAACTTCGATGAAGTGCTGGCCGCTTCCAATGCAAAACTTCAGGCCGTGGTTCCGAACAAGCTCTCGGATGATCCCGATGCACAGCTCAGTGTCAATCTGGATTTCAAGCGGATGAAGGACTTTGATCCCGATGCCATTGTAGAAAAGGTACCTGAGCTGAAAAAACTTATGGAACTACGGGAGGCCCTGAAGGCACTTAAGGGACCCTTAAAGAATGTTCCTGAATTTCGCAAGAAGGTTCAGGAACTTGTCAAGGATGAGGGGACGAGAGCCCGATTATTGAGAGAACTCGGCATTGAATCGTAAGGGGGGGAAGATGGCAGAAGAAGAAAAAAAGGTTCAAGAAACCAAGGCAGCGGAAACTGCCGCCGAAGGCGTATCCCTCCTGGATGAGATTGTCCAGGCTACCAGGATGAAACCCACCGACGAGGGATATGCAATAACCAGGCAGGGAGTTCAGGCCTTTATTGATGAGATACTCAAGCCCGGAAAGGAAGTCCGAGTAACCCAGGACGTCGTTGATGAGATGATCGCCGGCATTGATCAGAAATTGAGCGAACAGATGGATATGATCCTTCACAACGAGACTTTTCAGAAAATAGAATCGGCCTGGCGGTCCATGAAATATCTCGTCGACAAGACGGACTTCAGGGAAAACATCAGGATAGAGTTCATGAATGTGAGCAAGGAAGACCTACTGGACGATTTCTCGGATGCGCCGGAAGTTACCAAATCAGGACTCTATAAAATCGCGTACACGAGCGAGTACGGGCAGTTCGGAGGAAAACCATATGGTTTAATGGTCGGCAATTATGAGTTCGGCCCGGGAGCCCAGGATATCCGGCTCCTGAAGTACGTTGCAAGCGTGGCGAATATGTCCCATGCACCCTTTGTAGCCGCCGCCGGTTCATCCTTCTTCGGGTTGGAAGACTTTTCGGGACTTCCCAACCTGAAAGACCTGAAGGCTATTTTTGAGATGCCTCAGTATACCAAGTGGCAGTCTTTCCGGGAATCGGAGGATGCCCGGAATATCGGTTTGGTCCTCCCCCATTTTCTGCTGCGCCTGCCTTACGGGCCCGATTCCCAGCCGGTGAAGAGTTTTGTCTACAAGGAAAAATTGTCGGAAGGGAATAAGAATTTTCTTTGGGGGAACGCCGCGTTCGCCTTTGCTTCCCGGGTCAGCGACAGCTTTGCCAAGTACCGCTGGTGCGCCAATATCATAGGACCCCAGGGAGGCGGCGCCGTGGAAGGTATGCCGGTGTACCAGTACGAAGCTATGGGTGATCTCCAGACCAAGATTCCGACGGAAATCCTCATTTCCGAACGTCGGGAGTTTGAGCTGGCGGAAGAAGGCTTTATCGCCCTGACAATGAGGAAAGGGAGTGACAACGCAGCTTTCTTTTCAGCGAACTCCGTACAGAAGCCGAAGGTGTTCGCCAACACACCGGAGGGTAAACAGGCGGAAACGAACTACAAACTCGGCACTCAGCTTCCGTACAATTTCATCATCAGCCGTCTTGCCCATTACATCAAGGTGATCCAGCGGGAAAATATCGGGACGTGGAAAGAGCGGGGAGACCTGGAAACGGAACTCAACAACTGGATACGCCAGTATATCGCGGACATGGATAACCCATCACCTGCAGTAAGGAGCCGTCGTCCATTGAGAAAGGCGGAAATAGAGGTTTCAGACGTAGAAGGCGACCCGGGCTGGTACCGTGTTTCATTGAAAGTGCAACCCCATTTCAAGTACATGGGTGCATCTTTTACTCTGTCGCTCACGGGTAAACTGGATAAGCAGTAACAGGCAGAGAGGGTTATTAATCGGATGACAGCCCCATATTCCATTCTTTGCAACAACGAGGACCGGTTATGAGGGTGTTGCGCTAAATCAAAATCATCTTTGTGAGAGGAGGAGTTGAGCCATGGCAATGACGATTTACATGAAGATCAAAGCGAAGAAACAGGGGGATATAGATGGCGATTGCACCCAGCAGGGACGTGAAAAGATGATTTTGTGTTACAGCATGGACCATTATGTGGAGATTCCCAGGGACACGCACACGGGACTGCCGACTGGGCAGCGGATACACAAGCCGCTTACCGTAAGCACCCATATGGGCAAACACACGCCCAAGCTCTTCCAGGCATGCACAACGGGCGAACGAATGGATGTGGAAATCGACATGTTCTGGATCAATGAGAAAGGGCAGGAAGAGAAGTATTTCACGATAAAACTGCAGGAAGCAATCGTTGTGGATGCAAGGGAATGGTTTCCTCCCACGTTCCTGGAGGAGAACAAACCTTACAAGCACATGAACGATTTTTCATTCACCTATGAGACCATCATCTGGACCTATGTGCCCGACGGAGTTGAGGCTCAGGATTCCTGGAAAAAACCGGCCATCTGATTTCCGGTAAAATCGGGGACAGGAACCGGGTTACGATGAAGAAAAGGGATGCCCGTACCGGCTGCTGTCCCCTTTGAGTTTCATCATGCATGAAGAGAGCTTGCTGGAGAGGATCAGGCGCCTGGAGAAGGAGACCGAAACGGGAAGCCCGAGGGATGTCTCTCGGGGGATCCGTTCAGTTATAGACCACCTGCAGCGCATGTTAAATACGCGACAAGGCAGCGTGCTCATCGCCGACGATTACGGTATGCCGGATTTCACGAATTTCCCCGAGGATGACCTAAAGGCTACGGCCGGGGATGTGGAGCGGGTCATCGGTCAAATGATTGAAAAGTACGAGCCCCGTCTTCAAAAAGTTCGCGTGCATTTCGAATCGAAGTCGGGCGATATGTTCGACCTGCGTTTCAAGCTCGAAGCGGATATGATCAGTCCTTCGGAGCAAGGCAAATCAATTCCCGTTGTGTTCGAGACGATTGTGACGTCCGAAGGCAAGGTTCACGTTGAAAGTTGATTGGAGATTGCTCCCATGTTCAACAAATACTATCAACAGGAACTACAGAATCTCCGGGAACTGGCCGTTGAATTTTCCAAAGTTCACCCGTCTATCGCACCGCTGCTCAGCGGTCCCACTTCCGACCCCGACGTGGAGAGGCTGCTGGAGGGCGTAGCATTTCTCACAGGCCTCCTGCGCCGCAAGCTGCATGATGATTTTCCAGAAATTATCCACGGCTTAATGAATATCATCTTCCCACATTACATCAGGCCGATCCCATCCTGTTCCATCGTCGTTTTTTCACCGAAACCCGGTATGATGGAAACGATCAACGTTCAAAAGGGCGTGTCCCTCGGTGCTGTTCCAATAGAAGGTACATCGTGCACCTTCAGGACGTGTTTCGACCTCGATGTCCATCCGCTGCGACTGATTTCTGCCGACATAGCACGGCAAACCGGCAAGCCCGACGTGATCCGCATCGTCCTGGAGACAACCGGTCCCGACCTTTCCCAGTGGCAGCCGAAAAAGCTCTCTTTTTTCCTTGGTGGCAGCTATAGTGAATCCACCGATCTTTTTATGATTCTCACGCGGTACGTTCGACAGATCGTCGTCAGGCCGTCGGAAAAAGGGAGTCCCTGTGTTTTCCCGAAAGATGCATTAAAACCGGTCGGATTCGATACGGAAAACTGCATGCTGCCTTTTCCCTCTTTGTCTTTTTCCGGCTACCGCCTCCTCCAGGAGTATTTCCTCCTTCCCCGCAAATTCCTCTTTTTCGAGTTGCATGGATGGGAAACTTGGCAGGAAAGGGGAAAGGGAAAGAGGTTTGAAATCCTTTTCGAGCTGATGCCGTCGCCGATCGCGCCGCCGAAGGTCAAATCGGATAATTTTATCCTCTTCGGTACGCCCGTTGTTAACCTGTTTCCTCACGAGGCCGACCCTTTTCTGTTCGACCACCGCCTGGAAAAAATTCGCATCCGCCCTGCCGGCTTGGATAAACGACATTACCGCGTATACAGTATCGACAGTGTGATCGGCCATACCCAGGGGAGCCTGGCAAGAAAAGAGTACGTACCACTGGAACGTTTTCAGCATGGTGGAGACGATCATCCGATCTACCAGGCCAATTACACACGATCGCCCATCGACAACAGCCCGGAAGTGTATCTTTCTTTGACGTATCCGCCTACAGGTGGCGAGCCGGAAAGGGAAACCATATCCGTATCCATGACCTGTACCAACGGCGAGCTTGCCGAGCGGCTGAGACTCGGTGATATCTGCATGCCCACCTCCGACTCACCGGAACTTTTATCGTTCCGGAATGTAATTCCCCCAACTTCGACGGTCGATCCCCCTCTGGGCAGCAACGCATCGTGGAGATTTCTTTCCCATCTGTCACTGAACTATTTCAGCCTGGCCGATGCGGAGAATATAAAGGAACTGTTAAAATTATACGCATATCCTGAAGGAAGGGACAGGGCGGCCGTGACCGCCAATCTCAAGAGGATCGACGGCATCGCTAATTTTCAGGTATCGCCTACGGATCGCTTGCTGCGGGGAATGATGATGAGGGGGCAAAATCTGGAAATGACCTCGCGGCATGATCATTTTGCCGGGTTGGGAGACCTCTTTCTTTTCGGGGCGGTGATGGATTTGTTTTTCGGGGTTTACAGCAGCATGAACACCTTCACGCAGTTCCATCTGAAAGACAGTCTGACGGGAGAAAGGTTTGTATGGCCAGTGAGGATGGGGGACAGGCCTCTGATCTGAAAAGCAGCCTGCTAAAAGAGGGACGGCGTTATTCCTTCACCCAGGCACTCAGGCTTCTCCATTATGTGCTCCACAAAAAGGCGGGGCCGGGTGTGCATGAACAAGGCGTGGAGAAACGTATCAGGGTGCGGCCCGAGCTTTCTTTAGCCTTTCCTGAAACCGATGTCGCCTCCATCGAAGAATTCCCGGATCGTCCGGGCCGTTTTTTAGTCACTGCGACATTTTTAGGACTATACGGAACGTCTTCGCCCCTTCCTACGTTTTATACCGAGGACTTGCTGCTGGAACGGGCAAGGGACCAGTCCGTCAGCAG
>ERZ795051.3940-NODE-3940-length-14438-cov-5.515956_pt1 | contig 14438 bp, 7 predicted proteins | sample MGYA00375135_ERZ795051 | MGnify/ENA primary metagenome ERZ795051 (study PRJEB30180, sample SAMN05720222) | activated sludge metagenome | isolation source: Anaerobic digester | place: Japan | collected 2015-05-26 ... | reverse complement strand
GTCGGCGTTTATCTCAACCAATTCATTATATGAAGTGGTTACCACCAGATCGTTGCCGGCTTTCAGCTCCTGCCAAAGGGCACTCTTTCCGTCCTTTATCACTATGGTCTTGGCTGTGATTGCATAGCTCTTTGTCCCACCGTTTTGCAGCTGTATTTTAAGAAGTGTGCTGTCTCCGGTCTGGATTCCCGCAAGCTTTCCGACTATTTTTCTGATCTTGCTTTCACCGACAATCTTTACTACCTTGCTGCCGTCAGTATAAAGCTTGACCATATCACTTTTCTCAAGCTTCCAGAACCCTTCGGAAACACCGTCTATCGTGCATACTACATTTTCAGCCAGCTTGTATACCCTTCTCTCGGTGCCGACAAATACCGCAATATTGCCATACTCAGGAATAACCTGATCCACATAGGCAGTCACATCCGCCGGTTCATCATCTTCAATCACAACCGCAGGTTCCGTATCGGTGTCCGTATCCGTGTCAGTATCGGTACCGGTACTGACCGGCTCAGAATAATCCGTCCATATTATTTCAGGACTTCCGCCGCCTGCGGTAATATCCTCCCCGCCCTCTTTCTTTTCATATGCAGTGCTGGCAATGTCCAGCATTTTTGCATAGGTTTCCCTTCTTAACAGTTCATTGGGATTAAAGTTATCGCTGGTTTCGCTTATTACGCCTATTTTCATGAGATAACTTACATAAGCCTTATATTGGGAGGCAATAAACATGGAATCCTTAAAAGGAAGCACTACCGCCGCTGAGCTGTCTACGGCAACACCGAAAGCCCGGCCGAGGTAATTGCAGACCTCCTGCTTCTTAACATAAGGATTCGCCGAATAGGCGCTTACATCGGAATCCTTTACTATTCCCTTCTCCAGACAAAGAGCCACAGCCTGTCTTGCATATTCGGGAACTTTGAACTTATCCAGAACATCAGCTTTGTATTCTTCCACCAATTGTTCCAAATTTATATCCTTTTCCCGATTAATCATCCGTGATATACTTACTAATGCATCGTAGTTCTTGACATAATCACCGGGCTTGAACTCGGTTTCGGTCGAACCGCTCATCAAGCCTTTATTGAAAACATTTATAATATGCTGCTTCGCCCAACTGTTATCTATATCGGTAAACTTTGAAGCGCCATTATCTGCATAAGCAACACCGGTAAAAGCAATCAGAAGTGCGAAGGAAATGACTGCTGCTTTAAGAATTTTAATTTTTTTCATCTGTATCCTCCTATTATCTTCATTCTTACAGAATATATTCTGTAGAAGTTGGGTAAATCCTGCCTGGTAAGGAAATTGTAATAAAAATATAATGTACAAGCCATGCGGAAAGAGGAAACGGTATGTTACAAAATTGTAATGAAACATAACACATAACCCCTGCGTCATATTTGCAGGACATAACTTCAACCTTATGGTTGACATAGTTATTATACATAATTCTTCTTTTCAATACTACGTATATTCCTGTTACACATTTATTACACTTGTTTACAATACTGTTACACGGGAAGGAATAGCGTAGATTGTATAGAATTATGTAAACCATTAGACGAATTTTATCAATTTTTTCTTACAACCTGGAAAGGGGGTGCATGGTATAGGTTTTAGAAAATGCACAAGCAGCAAAAACAAAATCAATAACAATTTTAAGGAGGAAATAACACGTATGAATAAGAAGATACTTGCTCTTCTTCTGGCGTTTGCGATGGTGTTCTCAACTATGACAGTTGCATTCGCCGATGAATCAGCGGCTATAGGCGCTGATGCAAAAGCGCTCGAAATTATGGGAGTGCTCAAAGGTGATACAGGAACAGTAACACCTGAATACCTTGTAAAAGAAACAACAAGAATGCAGGCAGCTATAATGTACCTCAGACTTAAAGGTCTTGAAGACGAAGCTATAGCATTCACAGGAACAGCTAACTTCGCGGATGCCGGCACAATGGTATGGGGCGAAGGCAAAGCAATGATGGCTTACCTCAAAGCTAATCCGCAGCTTGGCTGGATCGGCGGAGACGGCGGAAGATTCAATCCGTTTAATACAATCACAGCTCAGGAATACTACAAGGTAATGCTTGAAGCTCTCGGCTACAAACAGACAACTGCAGAAGCAGAAGGCGATTTCAGCTGGACAGAAGTTATGGCTTTCGCAGCAGGAAAAGGCCTGACAAAGGTTGCCGATGTTGCAAAATTCACAAACAATGACCTGGCAACAGCAACAATGGAAGCATTAAAGATAAACTACAAAGGCATGACTAAAACTCTTGCAGTTAAGCTTGTTGATGAAGGAATGATCAGCAAGGCGGCAGCTGTAGAAGCCGGTCTTTATGCAGAAGATATCGCAGCAGCGGTAAAATCAGCAAAAGCTCTTGGTAACTCAACAGTTGAAGTTACATTCGAAGATGATGTTGACGCAGCAGCAGCAAATGCGGACAATTACACTATCGAAGGCCTTGCAGTAAAATCAGCAGTTGTTTCTGCTGATAATAAAGCAATACTCGAAACAGCAGCTATGACATCAGGTAAAGTCTATAAATTGACAGTTGGTGAAAAGACTGTTCAGTTTACAGGTATTGCAAAAGTATCAGGCGGTCCTGAAATAGACAGCGTTAAGAGTGAAGACGTTGAAGAAGTTGTTATAGACTTCAATAAGAACGTTGAATATGCATCAGCTACAGACGTTGCTAATTACTCAATCAACGGAGTAGAAGTTGTAAAAGCTGAAGTTGACGGTGATGAAGTTACATTAACTACAAAAGGGCTCCAGAACAAGACAAAATACACAGTTAAGGCAAACAACATCAAGTCAGTTGACGGCGTAGCAAAGAAATCCAATACTGAAACCTTTACTGTAAAATTTGATACAAGTGCTCCGAAAATTGACGGAGAAATAGAAGTACAGACTAATGACAGAATAGTTGTTAAGTTCAACGAAAAAGTAACAAAAGAATCAGCAGAAAACCTTGCCAACTACTCAATCAAAGTAGATGAAACAAACGGTGCAGAACTTGATATATTATCAATCACTTGGGATTCTGACTCTGACGATCAGAACAGCGTGGAAATCGTTACAGAGCCAATGGAAAAAAGAGAAGATTACAAGCTTTCAGTTGTCAATATAGCTGACCAGAGAAAAGCAGCCAATGTAATGACAAGACCTGCAACTAAGGTATTTGAAGCTATAGCTGAAGACGACAAAGCTCCTAAGTGGGAATCTCTTACAGTTCTTTCACCTACTACAATATTGGTAGAATTCAGCGATGGCAGCAAAATCGATGAAGAAAGTGCAACAAACCTCAGCAACTATGAGCTGGAAGACCTGGATATCGAATCAATAAGAACAATAAAGAATGAATGGAAAGTATTCAGAGCCATTCTTACAGTAGAAGAAATGGAAACAGGCAAGACTTATGACCTGACAATTGCTGATATACTTGACGAATTCGGCAATTCTATGGAAGAAGCATCAAAACCTGCTAAAGCAATAGCAAGCAGCCTTGCTGCAGCAAAACTTGATACAGCAAAAGCTACAGGCAAAAATACAGTTGAATTGAAGTTCACAAAAGAAGTTGACGAAAAAACAGCTGAAAACATTGCCTACTACACTATAACTGAAGGAGTCGGCGCACCGACAAAAGCAACACTTCAGGCTGACGGCGTAACAGTTATTCTGGAAGTCAACAACCTTATAAACGGTTATGACAAATACGATATAATCGTTGACGGTGTTGAAGACCTTGCAGGAAATGAACTGTACTACAAGATGGATCTTGATACAGATACAGTACAATGGGATAAAACAGCTCCAAAGCTTGAAGAGGCAGACGCAGTAAGCAGCAAAGTTGTAGCTCTTGCCTTCGACGAAAGAGTAGAATATGAAGATGGTGCAAAATTAGTATTGGCAAAAGGAAGCGAAACTGCCGCAACAGCAAGCGTTAAGCTGGATGCAAAGGGATATGCCGAAAACAACACAGTTGTAGAATTCTCATCTGAAACACCATTAGTCGATGGCGAAAACTACACAGTAGTTGGAATCGTATACGGCGGCAGTGACACAGACGGCGGAATAAAAGACCTTAAGGGCAACAGAGTACTGAAAGAATCAATCAAATTCGGCGACTTCACATTTGAAGGAATCGATGACGCACTTGATTTAACAGAAGTAGATACCTACGAACAGGTTAACGGAAAAACTTTTGAAGTTACAATGTCAAAGGACGTTAAATTCAAAACAGGCGTGACAGTTACTGGCGGTAAAGCAGATATAGGCGACTTCACAGCTTCAATCAAGGATAACGTAATCACACTTGTTATAGAAGATGGCAAAATTGAAGAAGATGCAGAATACGACATCAATTTCGCAAGCTTCTTTACAGATGTACACGGCAACGCTGTTGAAAATGCAGATGATGACGATTCAACAATCCTGATAGGTGAATATACAGATACAGATGCACCTGAAATTGAATCAGTTGTTGCTATAAACAGAGAAACTATTGAAATAACATTCAGCGAAGATATTGAAGTAATGAATGATAGTGCAAAGACAGCTTTCATAAGCGGCCTCAACCTCAAAAACTATGATCTGGACAGCAATATTTCATTATCTCTTGAAGCTGACAACTTAAGCGACAACGACGGTGATAACGTTATAAGAGTAAAAGTTGGAAAGCCAATGGAAGCAAGATACGAATATGAACTGACAGTAGCAGCAGGAGCATTCAAGGATTTCGTAGGCATTGCAAACGAAGATGAAGATATATTCTACTTCGACGGTACAAACCTTGCAAAATAATTGAACTGTAAACAAATTAAAGGATGAGCGACCTGCTCATCCTTCTTTTTTACTCAAGCAGCCGGTATTAACATGTCCTAATTTGCTGCAGTAATTATGAATCCGTCCATTTTTATCTCTTCTCCGACTCCCGTCTTGAAGCTCATTGTCAGGCCCTCCGCATTTGAAGGCAAAGACAGATTGAAGTCATATTGCTGCCATTTGTCACCAAGCTGATATCTTTTTAATCTATTATCATATTTATTCCCTGTCTTCACCTTAATATTGACATACAGCATTGCTTCTTCGGATACCTTTTTTGCATAAAACATGACTTTTAATGTTTTGTTTTTCAGCTTCTTGTCATTTATCAGGGATGACAGGTCAGCCCATATTCCGGCCCTTCTGTCGGCGGTATTCTTTATATATATTGCATTCTGTGCATCTATAAAATCCTTATCCGACATGCTTGTAGTTATCTCATCCTTGCCCCAAACGGTATTGAACCTGTCTACATAACCCTTTTCACTCATGACATAATTCTTTTCAAATACCTGTTCATATATTGCATACGGATAGTATTTGGTTTTTGCATTTACAGGAGTGACAGTCTCATGACCTCCATTGGAATAAGCGCTGGTTCCCCTCTGAACATTATAATAACTGGTTGCAGTTTTGTTTGAGTCATAATTGATATCAAGATGTACTATATAGTCACTGTCCTGATTTATTTTAATTGAAAAACTATCTTTTTTGCTGCTGAATACGGTTTTTCCGCCGCTTTGCACAGTCCATTCCAGTGAATCAATCAGATTATAGGGATCGTTCTTTTCCCGGTCATAAGTGCAGGAAAGCCTGTTGGTTCCGTTTTCCCTGACTATATCCCATCTGAAATTTTTCCCCTTGATATCCATATCCGCATCTTCTATGATAAATACCTCCCGCGTATCTTTAAGCCTGAGGGCAATCATCAGCTCATCGGCCAGCTTGCCGATGCTGTCCGAACCTTCTGTAAGCCTTATCACTTTGTTTTTAATGCGGACCGGATCTATTCTGTCATCCATGGTAATATTCTCTTCTGCTCTTGTTACTGCAGTAAAGTATTTAACCGAATCCCCGTATCTGCCCCAGGCCTCATAGATCCTGGCAAGATTATAGTAGTATTCAATGGCGGGAAGGTTTTCAACAGCCTTATACTGAAGCTTTTCGGCCTCTTCCATATCATTCATGTAAAAAGAACATACCGCGGCATTATTATATGCAACCGGGTCATTGACATTGAATTCGGCGGATTTTAGAAAGCTGTTCCTGGCCATGTCATATTTTTTAAGCCTGAAATTACTTACTCCCAGCTTGAAATGAACCAGGGCCTTCTGTTGCGGGCTCAGGCTCGGCATGTTTGTAAGCTTGAAGTATTCCTCCTGTGCATCCTCATAAAGCCCCTGCTTAAACAACTGATCAGCCTTCAGGAGGCTTGCCGGAAAACCGATATTCTTCGTAATGTTGCTGTCTATTTTTATAGGCTCTCTGTCATTATTGGACATGCTGAAAAACTGTCTGAAAATATCAGCCGCAGAAATGCATATAATCAATATCAATACGAATACTGCAGTTTTTTCAAAATTAAGCTTGAACACACACTCACCACCCTTGCTATTATTGTATTATAAAAATGTAAAACCCGCAATTATTTACATAATACAGCTTGCGCCCAATAATATGATAATTATATACTAATCTTGTAAACTTTTTTACTTTTATTACGTATAGAAATATGTATGACAAATATAATTAAGTGCATTGATTTTTAAGGGGGAAAAACGATGAGGGACAGGAAAAAACTCATTATCATCGGGTCTGTTTTACTGATTGCAATTATTATAGCAGTTATAAGGATAATAACATCCGGTCAGGACAGAGTCAAAGAGGTAGATATAGGAAAGGCCGAAATAAAAAATCTCACCCAGGTTATTCCGGTAACCGGCAATATAGAGGCCGGAAATAAAGAAGAAATAATGCTGCCGACGCAGCAAAAGGTAATAGAGATCTATGCCAAAAAAGGACAGAAGGTCAATTCGGGAGATCCGATCCTGAAAATCGATACCACAGACTATGAATATCAGCTTAAGAAGTATGAGCTGGCACTCAGCCTTGCAGCTTCAAACCTCAACAGGCTTCAGGACGGCAGCAGGAACAGCGATAAAAAAGTCCTGGAAAACGCAGTAAAACAAGCCGAGCTGAGTGTTAAAAGCTCGGAGGCAAACTACAATGAAGCAAAAAGAAAATATGAACAGATCAAGGTGCTTTATGAAAACGGTGCAGCTTCCGGGAATGAATATGAAATCGCCCTTAAAGCAATGAATGATGCAAAAAACCAGCATGAATTATCGGTGATACAGCTGAGCGATGCCTTGAATTCCCTTAATGATTTTGACATAAACAGGAATGATCAGATAACAGACCAGAGAAATCAAGTGGAAAGCTCAAAGGCAGATATTGAAAATATAAAGGATAAAATTGAAAAAAGCACGATAAAGTCCAGCATCAACGGCACCATAGTACAGCTTGACGCAAAACCGGACCAGTATCCCACGGCGGAAAACAATACCATAGTAATATATGACCTTTCCAAATATAAGGTGACAATTCCGGTAAGCCAATATGATGCAGTGAGTATAAGCCTTGGCCAGAAATCAACCATAAGGGTGAAGGGAATAGACACGGAATACAAGGGTACAGTATCGGCTGTCGGTGATGCGGCGGTCATTACCATGGATGGAGCAAACAAGGAACCGAAGGTGGAAATTGAAGTCACTCTTGACAATCCTGACGACAGGATAAAGGTGGGCTATGAAGCAGACATAGATATTACCCTGAAAGAGAGCAATGATTCAATGGCAGTAAACTTTGAGGCGGTCCGGGAGGATGAGGACGGTAAAAAATATGTATTTACCGTCAATGGCAATAAAGCGGTAAAAACCTTTGTTGAAACGGGCATAGAGACAGATTTTGAGATAGAGATACTTAAAGGCTTAAAAGCAGGTGATTCCTATGTGAAGAATCCTCCTGCAACCCTGAAGGACGGGGACCCGGTGAAGCAGTCAGGGGGTAAGAACAGTGATAATAAAAGTTGAGTACCTTACAAAGGTGTATGATACAGGTGCAATACAGGTGGAAGCCTTAAGGAACGTATCTCTTTCCATAGAAAAGAATGAGTATGTTGCAATAATGGGGGCCTCCGGCTCCGGCAAATCAACGCTGATGAACATACTGGGATGCCTTGACAGGCTTACTGACGGGAAATACATCCTTGATGGTGTAGACGTATCCACTCTTAATGACAATGAACTGGCAGTAATAAGGAATAAAAAGATAGGCTTTGTGTTTCAGGCCTTCAATCTCCTTCCAAGGCTGTCGGCCCTGGGTAACGTAGAGCTTCCCATGGTTTATGCGGGCTTGTCAAAAAGCGAAAGGCAGATAAAAGCCAAAGCCGCCCTTGAAAAGGTTGGCCTCGGAGACAGAATGCACCACAGGCCAAATGAGCTTTCAGGGGGCCAGAAGCAAAGAGTGGCTATAGCAAGGGCTCTTGTGAACAATCCCGCCATAATACTTGCGGATGAACCTACCGGCAACCTTGATACAAAATCCAGCGAGGAAATAATGGATATATTTGAAAGCTTGAACAATGAAGGTGTTACCATTATTATGGTAACCCACGAACGGGACATAGCACAGCATACCAAAAGAGCGGTGGTATTCAGAGACGGCGAGATCATATCCGATAAACAAGTAGAAAACAGAATAATAAGAGGGGGGAATAATGTATGAATATAGCTGAAAGCTTCATATCTGCCCTCCAAAGCATAAAAGCGAATAAAATGCGCTCCTTCCTCACCATGCTCGGTATAATAATAGGCATTTCATCGGTCATAACCATTGTATCAATAGGACAAGGCGGCAAGGAAGCCATAATGGGCGAATTTGACGATTTGGGCACCAATGTGATAAACGTAAGCGTCAAATCCCTGGACAATGAGATTGAGGAAAGGGATTACCTTACCCTGAAGGACGCCCAGCTTATCAAGGATAAGATTCCTGAGGTTACCGCAGTGGTGCCGGCAGCAGGCACCATGGGATATATGAAGACGGATAAGGAAAAGAAGTTCGCAGAAATTGACTGCATAACCCATGAATTCAACAAGCTGATGAAGGTGGAAATACTGGCAGGCAGATTCCTCAGCGAAGGTGACATAGAAGCAGCAAGAAATGTGATAGTAATTGATGAAATAACGGCGAATAAACTTTTTAAAGGGCCCAAGGATGCCGTAGGCCAAAGGATAAAGGTCACAATAAATGACAATAATACCAACTTTACCATAATAGGAGTTTCAGAGACCACAGGGGGCAGTATGGCGGCCATGTTCGGAGACAACTACCCCGGCCTGGGTTATGTACCGATTACCTTAAGAGAAAGGATAATGCCAAAAGTGCAGATATCCTGGTTTTCCGTACTGCTGGAAAGTATGGACAACTCAAAGGAAGTGGCTACAAAAATCGTGCGTTTATTGGAGCAGTCCCACAGGAATGAAGGGAAGTATGCCGCCGAGGAAGGCTTCAAGGAGCTGGATATGCTCAATAACGTGCTTAATATATTCACAATGGTCATAGGGGCTATTGCAGGCATATCCCTTGTAGTAGGCGGTATAGGCGTTATGAATATAATGCTGGTATCGGTAACCGAAAGAACAAGGGAAATAGGCATAAGAAAAGCACTGGGAGCCAAGAACAAGGATATAATGCTCCAGTTCCTCACAGAATCAATTATATTGTGCCTCATTGGGGGAACAATCGGGATGAGCCTTGGAATAACCTTGGGATTGGTTGCCGGTAAGATTATCAATATACCCCTGGGGGTATCACCTTTGGTAATACTTCTGGCTTTTACCTTCTCCTCAGCGGTAGGTATATTCTTCGGGCTGTACCCGGCAAATAAGGCCGCTAAGCTTGATCCGATAGAAGCATTGAGATATGAGTAAAAAAAATATATATCAGCGAGTACTATACTCGCTGATATATATTTTTTTGCGCTATTTCTATTCTTTACTTCAATTTCACTGAAATGGCCTTGAACATCTTGCCTCTCTGGTAAATATTGAAGCCGCTTTGTTCGTATCCGCTGACCTCAATCTCTTTCCCAACCATTTTATTCAGCAGCTTCGCCAGGTATTTGTTGTCCTTGTCATGTATAATCACATATATGCCCTCCGCTGTTTCCAGCTCAAAATGTTTACCCTCTATTTCGTTGATAACGAGCTTGCCTGTAAGCTTCTCAGGTGATGTGATCAAGCCGAAGTTCTCCATGACGCGCTTTATTATTACCGCAGCCTGTGCTCTTGTGGCAGTACTGCCCACTCCGAACTTATTTCCGCCTACACCCATTACAAGACCTCTTTCATAGGCAGCTATTATGCTTTCCGCCGCCCATTCCGGAATGTCCTCCTTATCTTCAAAAGACAGTATGGACATATCGGAGTCAGCCCCGATACCCATAGCCCTTATGATCATTGTCGTAAGCTGTTCTCTCGTTACCGTGTCATCGGGGCCGAAGGTTCCATCGGGATTCCCTTTTGTTATGCCGTACTTGGCAGCTGTCTCAATATAAGGGAAATAAAGGCTTCCTATGCTTACATCCTTAAAAGAGGCTGTTTGGGGGGTAATCAAGTCCACATTCTTATCGGGATCATACCTTAGTACATTAACAAGCATTTTGACTATTTCCGCCCTTGTGATATTCACATCGGGGCCGAATTTCTTACTTGCATCGGCTTCTATAATATGCTTTGAAGCCATTAACTCTATCTCCGGCTTTGCCCAGTGCTTTGCAATATCCGTATAGATGCTCTCCGTCCTCATAACAGTGAATTTGCTAAAGTGACCGGTATCGAAGGTTATTGTGCCGGTCTTGGCATTAAACACACCACCGACATACTCCCAGGTTTTCTTCTCTTCATTATAGTGGTAAACCCCAAGCTTGTCGGTATCGATACTGTCTGTCTCTTCCGGGCTCAGCTTTATTGTGACAGTAAGATTATTGCTGAATTGATTGATGTTCAGTGTTTCCTTATCAGTTTTCAACTCAACGGTAAACTGAAACACCCTATCGCCAATTCTGTATATACCCGACGAAGCATCGCCGGAAAGGGCTTTCGCATCTTCCCCCGTCAGTTCCTTAATATTGAAACTCAGCTTAGCGGTGCTGTCACTTAAATACTTCCTGACTTCTTCAGTCATAAATGCGTCAGCAGGAATATCTACTTCTGCATTTAAGCCCTTTAAAGTCATAGGCCTTCCTGATTTGCTTAAATCCTCAAGGGTCTTTCCCTTCATTGATACAGATTCATAATCATCTATTTTTACCATAGCAATTTCAACATTTGCTTTGTCTTTTGCATTCTTTAACGCCACAGCGATCAGACTGTCTATAGAAGGATTAGGGGGAGCCGGTGCGCTGCTGCCACCACCGCCTCCGCCTCCACCTCCGCCGCCGCCTTTCTTGCTTCCGGTCGAAGGCGGATTAACCGGGGGATTTACAGGAGGGTCAACAGGAGGATCTACAGGAGGCGGATCACCAGGGGTATCAGCCGGAACAGCATTCAAGGCATTAAAAGCGTTAACCATATTGCGTGAAACAGTCTTTCCGTCCAATGCTTCCAAGTATGTGCCGCTGTCCATAATAGCATACTTCAGCTCAGTAACGGCGAGATTCGGATTCTTGCTCAAAAGCAATGCCGCAATTCCGCTGACATGGGGCGCTGCCATTGAAGTACCGGTCAAATAGTCATAAAATGCTCCATGATCCTCAGGATAGTATAACAAGGGTTCAGTGTCTATGCCTGTAATCTCCAAATGATCCCTATAATAGTAAGGCCCTGACGGAATGTCATAATACACAGCTTCGAATACAGTACCCGCAACGCCTGCCATAATTTGATTGCGCCCGTAATCCAACTCTGACACATCAACGCCGAAGTAGTTTCTTACCAGAGTACTGTCTTCAATTTCCTCCAAAGCATCTTCTCCGAACAGTATCAGTTTTCCCCCTGCGTCGAGATAATCCATCAGCTTTTCCTGATCGTCATCCGTCAAAGTAGTGACCCAATTATCAAATTCATCAAACGTACCATAGGTGTACCCTGTAAACCATAATACAGCATCGTAGGACATCATATCAACACTGTCAGGCAAGCTGTCGGCATCCGAAGGCACTTCTTCCGGCGTGATATTTGTATAGCCATTGTTTTGAAGAGCATCAGCGTATACTTCATGTGCATTATAGTATTTATCCTCGTCATTCCCGTCATCATCCACCAGTAGTATCGAAGCATCATTATCTATACCGGCCTCGGTCAGAGCTCTTAAGAGTAAATCTTCGGCATCAGCCTGATCCATATCTTCAAGCCCAAAGGGTGCCACAAAGGCATACCCTGTGCCTGCTGCCCCTATGCCAGATGCACCCACGGCTGCGATACCGTATACCGCTCCGCTGACGGTGCTTAATATTCTACGTCCCGGGGCGCCAACGTCTACCGATACCGCTCCATAATTGGAGCTGGGGTCAAGTCTTTCACCGTTGCTGACATTGGCTACCGTTAGAATATTGCTGCTGTCATAAGCGGCCGGATATACAGGTGATACATCAATATTTCTGCCGTTATTCCCCGCCGCAACAACGAAAAGCATATCTGAGTCTTCAATAGCCTGCTTCAATGCCGGATCATCAGAATTTCCTCCCCAGGAACAATTGACTACCTTTACTCCCATTTCCCTGGCATATTCTATTGCTTCAATTGCATCAGCCGTTGTCCCGTCGTCCGGTCCGATAAATTTCAAAGACATTATCTTTGCCTCGGGGGCTACGCCGATTACCCCATCATCGTTTTCTTCCGCGGCAATGATCCCTGCAACATGGGTTCCATGCTCGTCATCATATTCATCATCAAATACGGAATTGTCATCCGAATAAAAATCCCAGCCGTATATATCATCTATATATCTATTGCCATCGTCATCCGCGCCATTACCGGCTATTTCTCCCGGATTCACCCACATTCTGCCTGACAGTTCAGGATGATTGTGGTCTATCCCAGTGTCAATAACCGCAACTACAACACCATTGCCCTGAGTAATGTCCCAGGCCTCGGGAGCATCAATATAGTCCAATCCATCAAGTCAAAATAGTAATCGTTAGGAACCAATGTCGGATAATACAGATAATTAGGTTGAATATATTCTATTTCATCATTATCCTCCAAAGCCCTGATAGCTTTATTTGCACTTTTGCCGCCCTTGACGGAATACAGCCCGATATTCAGGGAATCAAAGGACTTTATCTCATTCAAGCCATTTTCCGTAGAAAATGCAGACATACCGTGACTGCTTGTCCCATCCTTGAATTTAATCAGCAGCTCTCCCGCTTTATATGCCGGCCGGTCCTGAGAATCTTCCTGTTCCTGCGAAGCCGCCTTATCCTTATATCGCTTCTCAATTTCCGCATAGCATGCTGCACTGCTGAACAAAAGGGAAAAGACCACAGATAATACAACCAGCAAAGTGAAAACTCTTATCTTGTTTCCTTTCAAAGCGCAACCTCCTTATGCAAAATATATACAACTATATCACAATTTGTAAACCCATACAATAAATAATATATAAAAATAGGCTCTTGCCATATAAACAGCAAGAGCATTTTTACTTCACAGAGACACGGGGACGTTTCTCCTGTCTCACGAGAGTGAGACACGCGAAACGTCCCCGTGTCTCATATTCTCTTAATTTGTATCTATTTCAATCTCCTCGGTAGAAAGGCTCTGTCCGTTCAAATCCCTTATCTTTCCTCTTCCGGTTGAAGTAATTTCTATTGTCAGTTCTTCATCTTCATCAAGCTCATTTCTCAGGGTTATGGTTATAGAATTTTTATTATATTCTACCTTGTCCGATGAGCTTCCGTAGTAGCCCGCACCGGAGAATTTGAAATCGCCTATATCAAGGCTGCTTATATTGAGCTCTCTGTTTGCTATCAATGTAATCACCCTATTATCCTCATCTATGTATCTCGATATGATCTCCAGCTCTTCCAGTTCAATGTCTTCTCCGTAGAATTCCACTTCCCTTTCATCTGAATCAACGGCCATACCCTGCAGGTCTCTTACTGAGCTGTTAATTACAAGCTCATATTCATAGTCTGAGCTTAGTCCCGTATATCTGCTGTTCAGGTAAAGGGTAACAGTCCTCCTGTCATCGGCCAAAACCGCCTTTGAAACATTAATACTTGTCGAGCTGCCCGATGTTCTTCTTACCGAGAAGGAGTTATTGCTTATATCTCCGATTTCCTCATTAAACACAAACTGTATCGTATAGCTGTCCAGAACCGTAATATCCGATTCCACAAAAGGAGGCTCATTTTCAGTGGAATCTCCGTCAAACTCATAGTATTTACCGGAGGTAAGGTTTTTGGTATTAAGGGGACTGAATCCTGCGGCATCCTTAATTCCCGTTTTCACGTAGAGCTTGTATTCATCATCATCAAGCTGGGTTTTATTGCTTATATATATTAATACCTTGTCGGTTATCTCATCACTGCTGTTTACCG
>ERZ795051.3925-NODE-3925-length-14465-cov-4.408605_pt1 | contig 14465 bp, 10 predicted proteins | sample MGYA00375135_ERZ795051 | MGnify/ENA primary metagenome ERZ795051 (study PRJEB30180, sample SAMN05720222) | activated sludge metagenome | isolation source: Anaerobic digester | place: Japan | collected 2015-05-26 ... | reverse complement strand
ACAAAAAGACCGATTATAAAAAGATAAAAATACAACGCTATTTGCACGTTTTTTATTTTACATTAGAAAAACTATATTAAAAAGACTAAAAATTAAAACAAACACTCTGACTACAGAAGATTAAAAAATTAAGTATAATCAAAACATGAACATAAAAGAAGAAGAAAGAAATAGAGGCTTCATCTGTATAAACTGCAAGAAGTGGGTGGTAGCAAACAAATACAATGACACCGAAAATAGAAATCACTGTCCTTATTGCCTGTGGTCCAAGCACGTGGACAACATCATGACCGGAGATAGAATGTCATCCTGCAACAGCGGAATGAGACCGATCGGATTGACTATAAAAATTCCCCGGATTAATAAATGGGGAGTAGAGGTAAAAGGAGAAGTAATGATAATTCACGAATGCGTGTCCTGCGGAAAAATATCAATAAATAGAGTATTGGCTCAGGATAATGAAAAAGAAATTATAAATGTTTTTAGATACGGGATAAAATTAGATGACGAGAAAAAGAAAAAACTAGAAAATCAAAATATAAAAGTTTTGGGGGAAAATGATAGAGAAGAGGTAGAAAAACAAATCTTCGGTCTTAAGAACGCATCGAAAACAAATTTTTTTCAGTCCACTCAGCTATAACATCTAACATTAAGGTATTTTCTGGTAATTAAAATCGGAAGTAGCTGAAAGTATAAAAAGTATAAAAGGAGATTGACGCAAGAATTCACAAAAATTAGCAGAGAAACGAGAAAGAAGAAAAGAGGGGTCACGCCTTCGGCGTGACCCCACCTTCTTCTATCTTCTTTTTATCTTATGTTCTCACTAACACTTTCTCACTAGTTGTAACAATTCAACTCCGTATTTTCACTAATCGCATAATTAACTGAAACTTAAAGAAGATTTAACTTTGTCCCCACTTCAAAAACAGCGGGGTCGTCACCCCCATCGTTCTCCATTTTTTCATCATTACTATCAGATTCCAATATTGCGTTTATTTCATAATCATTAGCAGTAGAACTAAAACTATAAACGTAATTGACCCCGTCTACTGTTTCATTAATAGGATCCTTTGGAAGAGCAGGGATATACTTAGCTAAACCACTAGTACCAACTTTCGTGTATTTAATATAACCGGTACCATCAGCTGCCTGTGTGCCTGCACCACTATTTCCGCTAGATTCAATCAGCCTTATCTCTCCCTCTGCTAAAGCCATATTTATAGCGCTTCTTAACGTATCCATGTCACTAAGTCTGGTGCTATCTCTGGACTTTCTCATTGTTTCTGCAGGATTTATAGCTATTAAAACTGCGCCTGCCAATATTGCAATAATTGCAATAACAACAAGCATTTCAATTAATGTAAAACCTTTTTGCTTATTCATTTTTTCGCATTTCACCCCCCTTCACACTACTCATCGTAAATCAACTTAATTATATATTTTCAAAAAACAAATCATCCAATCTATTAAGATTGTACACCAAATTAGATGGCGCTTGTCAATTTATAAATAGGAGTAATAACAGAAATAATTAGAAATCCTACCATAATACCAAGTAGTACAAGTATTAATGGTTCCAAAGCGGATGAAAGACCTTTTACTAAATTGTTTACTTCTCCTTCATAATAAACCGCGACTCTTTCCAAAACTTCATCGGTTCTTCCCGTTTCCTCTCCAACTCCCATCATTTGTCCAACCAACGGGGGAAATGCAGAATTACTTTTGAAGAATGTTGAAAGAGCTGTTCCTTTTTCTACTTGTTTTGCCGCTTCCTGAATTGCCCTTTTTAACTGCATTCCTGACATGGTAACTGAAACTATATTTAAAGCATCAACTATCGGAACACCCGCGCTTATTAATAAAGAAAGAGTCCTGCTGAAACTGGAATAATCCTTCATGAGAGTTATTTTTCCAAAAACCGGTATTTTAACAATTATTTCGGAAATAAATCTCCTGCCCTTTTCGGAAGTAAAAAACGACCTTATAAAAATAAATAAACCAACTATGACTAGTAATATCAAGTAAACATATTTAGCCATAAAATTGGATACGTTTATAATTATTTTCGTTGTAGCAGGCAGTTCTATTTGCATACCTTCATACATTTGAGTAAGGTTAGGCATAACAAAAATCATTAGGATTATCATTACTATAACCATAGCTACCAAAATCACCACAGGGTATATCATTGCGGATTTAAATTTAGAATTTAACTCTCTATCGGCTTCCATATTATCAGCTAGCTTTTTTAAAATAGTATCCAATTTTCCCGATGATTCTCCTGCTCTAACAAGTGAAACATAAGTACTAGAAAAAACTTTAGGATAAAGGGAAAAAGAAGCTGATAAAGAAGCTCCGCCTTCAACAGATTTCAAAACATCCGCAATTACTTTTTTAAACTTTTTATTTGTGGCTTGAGAAGATAATACTTCAAGAGCTCTGGAAATCGGAAGGCCTGCAGAAACCATTGTGGAGAGCTGTCTTGTAAAAGTTGCTACTTCCCCCTGAGGAATGCCTCTTAGATCAACTAAAATATCGGCGAATCCGGCGGATTTTTCTTTAATTGATACAACTGTAAAACCCTGATTTTTCAGAAGGCCTACTGCCGTTTCCCGATTTCTAGCTTCCACATCACCACTAACAGTTCCTCCAATATTGTTTTTTGCTGTATAAGTGTATATTGGCATATAAATTTATCTTCTGCTTATCAACCTTTTTACCTCTTGGGGTTTAAGAGCATACTTCAGACCATCTTCAACCGTAATATCACCGGACAATATAAGATTGGCTATGCTTTTTTCAATGCTCATCATGCCGTATTGAGCACTTGTACTTATTATATTGTCTATCATGTGAGCTTTGCCCTCTCTGATTAAATTAGATATTGCGTCATTATTAATCATTATTTCACAAGCCGGGATAGATCCTTCTTTTGTGGAGGGTATTAATCTTTGCGAAATTATAACTTCCACAACCTGTGAAAGCTGCGATTTTATTTCATTTTGCCTCTCTTCATCAAAGGAAGCTATAATCCTGTCTACTGTTTGAGAAGCGGAGTTAGTATGTAAAGTAGTAAAAACCAAGTGCCCGGTTTCTGCAATTTGAAGTGTGGACCTAATTGTATCCAAATCTCTCATTTCACCTATAAACACAATATTCGGATCCTGCCTCATAACCGAACGTAGTGCTGTTTCCCATGAATGAGAATCCAAAAACATTTCTCTTTGTTCTATCAAAGACAATTTATTGGTAAAAACATATTCTATTGGATCTTCAATAGTAATTATGTGCTCAGATCTGGTTTTGTTAATATTTTCTATTATTGATGCAATTGTCGTTGATTTTCCCTGTCCGGCAGGACCAACTATAATTACAAGGCCTTGTTTCAGGTTGCAAACAGTATTGAGTATAGGAGGCAGGTGTAACTCTTCGATTGTTGGTATATTCATAGAAATATGTCTTAAAGCCACCGAAGGATAACCTTTTTGAAAAAACGCGTTTACTCTAAATCTTGCCTTTTGACCTAAAGAAATTGAAAAATCTAATTCTTTATTTATTTCAAGAAGTTCTCTTTGTTTTGCATCTAAAAATTGAGAAACCACAAATTCTACATCATCAACCCCCATAACGGGATACTCACTTAAAGGTTTTAAAATGGTATTAACTCTGATATAAGGAGGGGCTCCGACTGAAACATGAAGGTCAGAAGCATTCATATCAACAACTTTTTCTAATAATTGAGTTGCATTAATTTTCATTTTTTATTCCTTTCCTACTAACCTTAAAATAATCCTATACTAACTTTAAAATTAAATAAACCTTATTTCAAAAGACTTTACTTTATTTAGTAACTCTCATTACTTCTTCAAGTGTTGTCTGACCCTCCAAAGCTCTAATATAACCATCTTGCAAAAGAGTAACCATTCCTTCCTGCTTTGCTATTTCCTCTATTTTTGTAGAAGGAAACTTATTTAGTGTCGCCTCTGCTATTTTTTCTGACATTGGCAAAAGTTCAAAAATTCCTATTCTTCCTTTGTAACCATTATCACATTTAGGACAACCCTTACCCCGGTATAAAGTAATATCTTCTTTTCCCATAATTGTTTTAATTGTTTTTGCAATCTCAGTATCTTTAGACATTAAAACGGAATTAGATGATAATTCATTCAAAATAGCTTTAACATCATTTACAATCTCTTTTGGAGGAGAGTACTCCTCTCTGCAGTAAGGACATACTTTTCTAACCAATCTTTGTGCTAATACACCCAATACAGTTGAGGAAAGGAAAAAATCCTCAATCCCCATATCCAAAAGTCTAGGAATTGCTCCCGAAGCTGAGTTTGTGTGTAAAGTTGACAAAACCAAGTGTCCCGTTAAAGCGGCGTGAACTGCAAGTTCAGCAGTTTCACCATCTCTAATTTCTCCAACCATGATAATATTTGGATCCTGCCTTAGAAAAGCTCTTAAAGCCGATGCAAAAGTAAGACCCGCTTGAGGATTGACTTGTACTTGATTTACACCGGGAACTCTTATTTCCACAGGATCCTCTATAGTAACTATGTTAACTCTTATCGTATTTAGTTTTCCTAAAGTAGACGCTAAAGTAACAGTTTTTCCCGAGGAAGTAGGACCCGTTACAAGTATCATTCCATTGGGTTTTAGCGTCATTTCTTCATATCTTTTTAGAGTGAGTCCTCTCATCCCGAGATCCCCGTAGGTAAAAACAGTTCCTTCCTCTTTTAAAAGTCTAATCACTACTTTTTCACCAAAAACTGTGGGCAATGTTGAAACTCTAAGATCAGTCTCGGTTTTCCCAACTTGAACTTTAAATCTGCCGTCCTGAGGCACTCTTTTTTCATCTATCTTCATTCCCGCTAATATTTTTATTCTTGCTACAACAGAATCCGTCATCTCCCTTGGAATCTTTACTTTTTCGGACAAAATTCCATCAATTCTATATCTCAACCTGCAATAATCCTCCCCGGGTTCAATATGCACGTCCGACGCTCCGGATTTAACCGATGTTTCAAGTATCATCCCAACAACTCTCGCTATGGGGGCATCTCTTATGGTTGCGTCATTCATCTCAAGCTGACCTTCTTCAATCTTTACAGTATTTTGCGTAATTTCCTCCATTGCAGCTGAAATCTCTTCTCCAAGCTCCTTACCTTTTTGCTCATCTAAAACTCTTTCCATTATTTTTTCTGTCGTTATAAAGGGAATTACTTTATATCCTGTTCTTCTTTCTATAAAGTCTATTGTTTGAAGATCCAAAGGGTCTATCATTGCCAAAGATAGGGCATTGCCATTTAATTCAAGGGGAAAAACACGATATTTCTTAGCTATATTAAGACCAATTTTTTCAAACAACTCCTGATTTATTTGACCTGAGCCGGGGTTTGCAAAACCAATTCCATAAACCTCTCCAAAAGCTTGAGCATAATCCTCGCTTTTAACATAGCCTCTGTCTTTTATTATAGACTCAACACTTTTTCCTGTATTGACACTTTCAAATTTAATAGCAGCGAGTTGATCTGAATTAATCAGCTTCTTTTCGTAAAGAACATCAGCTACTGTTTTTATTTCATCTACTTTATTCATAGGGCAGATTTATACACATATTATGTTAACAAGCATCAAGGATAAATTCAATAAACAAAACGCTTTTGTTTTAAAATTTAATCTAATTTTTTTAAGGTATAATTTCAACTATGAACGGTTCTATATTAATATCCGGAGGAAATAAAGAAAGCAGGGAAAAGAAAATAATCAGCATTGTAAATAAAGAGGAAGAAAAAAATTTTGAGGAAATCCAAGAACTTGAAAATAAACCGGATATTTTAAATATAAAATTGGAAAAAGGAGAAAAATCAATCGGAATTTCTAAAATAAGAGAAGGTATTAATTTCCTTCGCGAAAAACCTTTATCCTATAAAAAGAAATTTTTGATAATTCAAAACTCGGAGAAAATGACTGTCCAATCTCAAAACTCACTTCTAAAAACATTGGAAGAGCCCCCATCAAAATCAATAATAATCTTGTCCGCAAGAAACCATAACTTTATTCTGGATACAATAGTTTCAAGATGTAGATTAATAAATATAAAAGAGGATGAAAAAGAATATCGAAAAGATAGCAAAAACCCATCATTAAAAGAAATAATAAAAATGGATTTAGGAAAAAGACTTGATTTGTGTTTAGAAATTTCAAAAGAAGAAAAGGAAGATGTAATAGATATATTAGAAGACTGGATTAGGGAGGGTAGAGAAGACATGTTAAAAAATCCCAAGAACATCTCTTTATTGGAAAATATCTCAAAAATTATTGAAATAAAAAATGACCTGGAGAATTCTAATGTTAATCTTAGATTGTCCTTAGAAGCGCTTCTTTTAAATCTCTCTTAAAAAACTTTAAAAGCCGGATATCAATGAAAATCCTTGTTAAGTGCATATCTAACGCGTAAAATATGAGGGGTTGTAATTTACATCCTAAAAGTGATATTTTTAATCCTGCCGAATTTTGAAACTTATGGAAGATAAAAATAAAAAACAACAAGATGAATACGGAGCCGATCAGATACAAGTACTGGAAGGTTTAGAGCCGGTAAGAAAAAGACCCGGTATGTACATAGGATCCACAGGAGAAGAGGGATTAAACCATCTGGTAACAGAAATTGTAAATAATTCTATGGATGAAGCGATAGCCGGATATGCTACACACATCAAAGTAGAATTTAATAAAGACGGCTCTTGTACTGTATATGACAATGGAAGAGGAGTTCCAACGGAAATAAAAAAAGAATACGGAGTCAGCGCGTTGGAATTAGCTTTTACAAAACTTCATGCGGGGGGTAAATTCGGAAGCGGGGGGTATAAGGTATCCAGCGGATTGCACGGAGTAGGTTCTTCTGTTGTAAATGCACTATCAGAATGGTTTAGAGTTATAACAAAAAGAAATGGAAAAACCTTTATACAAGAGTATGAAAAAGGCGGGAATAAAGTAAGACCGGTAGAAGAAATAGACCCCAAAAACCCAACCAAATTGAAAAACGTTGAATGGAACATAAATCTAGACAGTTGGAACTATGACACCATGACCATAGTACAATTTAAACCCGATAAAGATATTTTTGAAACCACAAATTTTGATCTTAAATTCTTCGTAAACCAAATAAGAGAATATGCATATCTTACAGCAGGAATAAAATTCGAGGTTTTGGATCATAGAAGTGATCAAAAACATGTTTTTTATTTTGAGGGAGGGATAAAAGCCTATCTGGATTCATTAAACAAAAATAAAGAAGTTATAAACAAAAAACCTTTTTACGTTCAAAAACAATATAAAGATGTAAATGTAGAGGTAGCAATGCAATATAACGATACTTTTAGAGAAAATGTCATTTGTTTTGCAAATCACTTGAAAAACCCTGAAGGAGGTACTCATCTAACGGGCTTTAGAACAGCACTTACCAGATGTTTGAACGACTATGCCAGAAAGATAGGAGCCTTAAAGGATAGAGATGATAATTTATCCGGGGATGATCTAAAAGAAGGTTTGACGGCAATAATTTCCGTTTCATTAAATTCCTCAGATATCCAATTTGAAGGACAAACTAAATCAAAACTCGGAAATACATCTGCAAGAATAGCAGTAGAAGCAGTTGTAAAAGAGGCGTTAGAACAATATTTGGCCGAAAACCCCAAAGATGCCGCTGCCATAATAAGCAAAAACATTCTTTCGTACAAAGCGCGAATGGCCGCAAAAGCCGCCAGAGATACAGTTATAAGAAAAACAGCCCTTGAGAGTGGGGGAGTGTTACCGGGAAAACTGGCAGATTGTTCAGAAAAAAACCCCAAATTGACAGAATTGTTCTTAGTGGAAGGAGATTCAGCCGGAGGAACTGCTAAACAAGCAAGAAATAGAGAAACACAAGCGATTTTACCCATTTTCGGAAAAATCCTAAACACCGAAAGAGCAAGATTGGACAAAATCGTAGATTCGGAAAAATTCAAAGATATTATAGTGGCAATCGGATGCGGAATAGGAGACCAATTTAATGCCTCAAAACTAAGATATAACAAAATAATTATTATGGCAGATGCTGATACCGATGGGATGCATATAAATTCGCTTTATCTGACATTTTTTTACAGACACATGCCCGAATTGATAAAAAATGGAAATATTTATGTGGCTTTTCCTCCGCTTTACAAGGCAGTTTGGGGAAAAGAAAAGAAGTATCTTTTTACCGACAGAGATAAGGAGGAGTTTCTAAAGACTGAAGAAGGTAAAAAAGCAATTGTCCAAAGATTTAAAGGTCTTGGGGAAATGAACGCAGAAGAACTTTGGGAAACAACTATGAATCCCGAAACACGAAGATTAAAGAAAATAACCGTAGAGGACGCGGAACATGCCGATGAAGTTTTTACAACTTTAATGGGAGAAGAGGTGGCACCGAGAAAAAGATTCATTACCACCCACGCCCACGAAGCTAATATTGACATCACCTAGTATTTTTCTACCAATTTTTAAATATGAAAAAAATAGGAGTAACACAAGCTTTATATACCTCTGACATGGATTCTCTTGCCTGTTCCAATGCTTACGCAGAACTTCTAAATCTTGAAGGAAAATATGCCACAGCGTATATACCTAAGGAACCAACAAATAGCGTAACAGCAGAAATAAAATCATGGAATTTTAAATATGAAAAAGAGCCAAAGCCCGAAGAACTGGAGAATTTAGATTTTGTTATGGTTGATACAACAGACCCGCACACGTTCCCAAAATTCGTAAAAGAAGAAAAAATAATTGAAATATACGACCACCATATAGGTTACGAAGATTATTGGAAGCAGAGGCTGGGCGACAAAGCTAAAATTGAGATGATAGGAGCTTGTGCAACATTAATATGGGAAGAATATAAAAAAAGAGGCTTTTCGGAAAAAATATCTCAAACAAGCGCAAAATTGCTCTACGCCGCCATAGTCTCCAATACCTTGAACTTTAAGACATCACTAACATCACCCAGGGATGCTCAAGCCTTTCAAGATTTGATACCCAAAGCGGACATGCCTAAAAACTGGATTGAAAAATATTTTATAGATCAGGAGGAATACATATATAAAAATCCAAGACAGGCCATTATTGATGACATAAAAATAATAGAATTTCCAAATTTGGGTACAAAATTTACTATTGGGCAAATAGAACTCTGGGAAAGCAAGAAGTTCGTTATTGACTATAGCCCACTCATTAAGGAAGTTCTGAATAATTTTGATCATAAGAAATGGTTTTTTAATGCCCCCTGCATCTCAATGGGCACAACTTACGTTTTAACAGAAAATGAAGATATTAAAAACATATTAAAACAAAACTTTGGTTTTAATTTTACAGACGATATTGGAACCGCAAATAAGTTAATAGAAAGAAAGGAGTTTGTAAAAGGAATAATGAATCTTTAGAGAACTTCAATTTTCCTTTAAATCTGCTAAAATTATTAGGTTTATGAACGAAAAAGACAAAGAAAATCAAAATATAGAAACCGCAGAAAACCCCAACATACTGGAAACAGAGATAACATCGGAAATGGAAAGCTCCTATCTTGATTATGCCATGAGCGTTATTGTGTCCAGAGCTCTTCCGGATGTAAGGGATGGGTTAAAACCCGTACAGAGAAGAATAATATATTCCATGCAGGAGTCGGGTATGACTTTTTCGGGAAAACTCCACAAGTGCGCCAGCGTTGTGGGTGGCGTTTTAGCTAAATACCATCCGCACGGAGATATTTCTGTTTACGACGCTTTAGTCAGAATGGGACAGGATTTTAGCATGAGATACCCCTTGATAAAACCACAGGGTAATTTCGGAAGTATCGATGGAGATCCTCCGGCGGCTATGAGATATACAGAATGCAAACTGGAAAAAATAGCTGAAGAACTCTATGCTGATATTGATAAAGAAACCGTAGATTTTGAAGTAAATGACCTCCAAAATGAGGAACCAACATTTTTGCCCTCAAACATTCCAAATTTACTTTTAAATGGCGCAACTGGAATAGCAGTGGGAATGGCAACGAATATACCGCCTCATAATCTCGGGGAAATAATAGATGGAATAAATATTTTGATCGAAAAGGCAGAAGATATCGGAGAAGAGCCAAAAAAAGACGACCAAAAGCAGATAGCCACTTTAAATTTTTCCTCTGACGCTAATGTTGAGGATTTAACAAAAGTTATTCTTGGACCTGATTTTCCAACAGGGGGAATAATTTATGATCAAAAAGAATTAATACAAATGTACGCGACGGGAAGGGGAAAGGTCGTTACAAGAGCAAAAGTTGATGTGGAAGAAAATAAGAGCGGAAAAGTAAAATTGGTAGTTACAGAAATTCCCTACATGGTAAATAAAGCTACCCTTATAGCTAAAATTGCTGATTTAGTTAAAGAAAAAAGAATAACAGGAATTTATGATATCAGAGATGAATCAAACAAAGACGGGATAAGAATAGTGATAGAACTTAAAAAAGAGGCGGTTGCAAATAAAATAAAAAACCAATTGTTTAAGTACACACAACTTCAAAACACTTTTAATTCCAATTTCGTTGCTCTTCTTAACAACGAGCCTAAGTTAATGACGTTAAAAAACATCTTAGAAGAATTTGTCAGACACAGACAACAAATAGTGGTAAGAAGAACAATTTTTTTACTCAAAAAAGCTGAGGAAAGGGCTCACATATTAAGAGGGTTAAAAATAGCCCTAGATAATCTTGATGAAGTTATAAAACTTATAAAATCCAGCAAAGACGCAGATTCAGCTAAAGAAGGGCTAATGAAGAAGTTTAATCTTTCGGAAATTCAGGCGCAAGCAATACTTGATATGCAACTTAGAAGATTGGCTGCGCTGGAAAGGCAGAAGATTGAAGATGAATTAAAACAATTACTGGAAACCATTGCTGACTACGAAGATCTACTCAAATCTCCAAAAAGAATAATAAATACTATAAAAAATGAGCTAAACGAATTAAAGAACAAATATGCCGATCCTAGAAAAACTAAAGTTATTAAAGGAAAAATAGGCGAATTAAGCGATACGGATTTAATAGTAAATGAAAAATGTATTATTACGATTTCGGAAAGCGGGTACATAAAAAGATTAAAAGAAACAACCTACAAAAAACAGGGTAGGGGAGGAAAAGGGGTAAAGGGACAGGAATTAAAAGAGGAGGATACAATAGAAACAATTAAAATATGCAACACCCATGATTGGGCATTTTTCTTTACCAATACCGGAAAAGTTTACAAATTAAGAATCTGGGAAATACCGGAGTCGTCAAGAAATGCCAGAGGTACCCCTTTAATAAATTTCCTGAGTATGCAACAAGATGAGAGAGTAGAGGCGTTTTTAACTAAAACCGACGAAGAACTTGAGGAAAAAAATAGTTTTATATTTTTTACAACTTCCAAAGGAGTAGTTAAAAAAACCCCGATGGACGATTTCGCCAACATAAGAACGTCGGGAATAATCGCTATAAAACTGGACAAAGGAGATAATCTAACCTTTGTGGATTCAACTTCAGGGGAAGACGATGTGTTACTAACAACCAAAATGGGGCAATCGATAAGATTTAGCGAAAAAGATGTAAGACCGATGGGAAGAACAGCAAAGGGGGTCGGAGGAATAAAATTAGCTAAAGATAGAGACGAGGTTGTCGGTACAGTTATAATACCTAAAAAGAGTAAAAATGTTGAACTTTTAGTACTTTCTGAACAGGGATACGGTAAAAAGACATCGACAGAAGAATATAAAACACAGAAAAGAGCAGGGTCGGGAATTCTTACATATAAAGTCAAGGACAAAACAGGTCCGTTGGTTATAGCAAGAGCATTAGAGAAGAATAAAGACGTTGACGTTCTTATTGCAACAACATCAGGAAAAATTATAAGATTATCGGCAAAACAAATTCCAACTCTTGGGAGAGCTACTCAAGGTGTAAGACTGATAAAATTAAATGAGAAAGACAAGGTTGCTTCGGTGGCAGTAATGAGCAAAGAAGAACAGGAAATATCCGAATAACAAGAATGGATTTTCAACAAATTACTCAATTTGAAAGAAAATATTATAGTAACGGCATAAAATACATCGCCGGGGTGGACGAGGTGGGTAGGGGACCGTTGGCCGGGCCTTTTGTCGTGTCCGCGGTAATTCTGGATTTAGAAAAAATCTTCGGGAAATATTCGGAAGAAAATTCTGAGGCAAAGTTGTACAAACAAATAAATGATTCCAAAAAAGTAACTGCTAAAAAGAGAAAAATTTTATCGGAATTTATAAAAAATAACGCAATAAGCTACTCAATAGAAATCTTTGAAGCAGAGGAGGTAGATAAAAAAGGACTGTCAAAAATAACACAAGAAGCATTTTTTCAGGCAGTACATAATTTAGAAATCAGACCGCAATTTGTACTTACAGATGTTTTTAAAATAGTAGAGTGGGATAATGAAAAACAAAGAAATATCGTGAATGGGGACGAAAAGAGCATATCTATTGCCTCTGCCAGTATAGTAGCAAAAGTTTATAGAGATGAAATGATGATAAAAAAGCATGAAAAATATTCAGTGTATGGTTTTGACAGAAATAAGGGATATGGTACTAAATATCACATAAACGCTTTAAAAGAGTACGGACCGTGCGAAATTCACAGAAAAAGCTTCAAACCCGTAAAGGATATTTTGGGTCTAATTTAATCTGGATTTAACTTAACTAAACAAATAATTTTTCAGCAAAAAAGTCAATCTAAAGAGGAAACTTTGTCTAAATCTTCTTCAAAATCAATATTTTCAGTAAGGACATCCTTATGGTATTTTCTATGAACATCTCTAAGCTGCTTATTTGTGACGTGCGTATAAATCTGAGTAGTCGAAACATTGGAGTGTCCTAGAAGCTCCTGAACTTCACGAAGATCGGCACCTTCAGACAAAAGGCCCGTGGCATAAGTGTGTCTTAAAGTATGTGGAGTAGCATCAACAGATATCCCGGCTCTTTTTACATATTTTTTAATAAGTCTTTGAACACTTCTCGGACTAATTCTTAAAGACTCACCATCAAAATCATTTTCCTGCATCTTCTTTCCCGAATATCTTATAAATAAAGGCACAAAGGGATCCGCTCTGGCGGACAAATATCTTTTTAACCACTTAATAGCTTCCGGAGAAAGATAGACTGTACGGGCCTTTCTTCCCTTACCGACAACAGTAAACTCACCCGTATCTAGATTTATTTCATCTCGATTTAACGCAACAAGCTCGGATACCCGCAAACCCGTGCTATAAAGCGTTTCAATAATAGCTTTATCTCTAATACCGGACTTTTTATCCAAATTTTGAACTTCAAATAATTTTTTTATTTGTTGCGCGTTCAAAACCTTCGGAACGCGATCTTCAGATTTTCCTAAAATAACTTTCTCCGGAGGAAGTATTTCGATACTTTTCTCAACAACCAAATACTTCAAAAAAGCTCTTAAAGCTACAAGAAATGTTTTTTGTGTTGATCTTTTGAATTCCAAATTAGACTTGGAACTTATTCTCCTGTTTAAGTTTATCCTGTATTCTCTGACAATGTCATCGTTTATATCCCCAATAGTAAAAGTGTCTTTTTTCAGGAAATTCTTAGACCATTGGGCAAAATCTGTCAGGTAAAAATGGTACATTTTGATAGTATTTTGGGAGAGATTTTTCTCAATTTCGCAGAATTCCAAATAATCTAAAACAACATCATCAAAATTAGAAGATAAATTTACTTTAGACATATATTAAGATTATACGACATAAAAAAAATGTAAATAGATGGAGTCTGGCATTTTTTCCAATCTTTCGGTTTTTGTCTCTTCAAATCCCTAATTCAAATAAGATTTAAAGATTAAAACACACATTTTACATTGAGAAAGATTTCTAAACGACTCCAAATATGGATTTGTTTTTAAAATGTCTTAAAATCGATTCTGGAGCGTCTATTTTACTTTTTGTTGTCATAAAAACAAAAAACAGCATCGTATTTATACGCAAATGACATAAAAAAGAAAAAAGAGACGAGTAGTGTACGGACAATATACAGAAGGTTAGGGAATATATACCGCAATAGGCGGTAAATAAAAAATAAAGAAAAAGAGAGAAAAAAATCGGAGAATAAATATGAAAATACATTAATTAATTCTTATTAAATTAAAATGAAATTAAAATGAAAGTTATTTTTTATAATTATTATTCGAAATTAGAGAGACTGCCTGATGAACGAGAAGTAGTTTTAGGCTACAGAGGCAACGTCGTATAATGTATGTTTAACGACATCATGATAGGGATTAAGTTATCAGCAAAATAAGAAGGAAAAAAGATCACAAGAAGTTCCAAAAGAGAAGCGAGATATTAACGCACGTTAATTAATTAATTTATATTAGACAAAAATAAACTTAA
>ERZ795051.3901-NODE-3901-length-14532-cov-5.947641_pt1 | contig 14532 bp, 7 predicted proteins | sample MGYA00375135_ERZ795051 | MGnify/ENA primary metagenome ERZ795051 (study PRJEB30180, sample SAMN05720222) | activated sludge metagenome | isolation source: Anaerobic digester | place: Japan | collected 2015-05-26 ... | reverse complement strand
GCCGTTCTCTCCGGTGAAGGATTTCTCGAAGATATATGGCAGGTCTGAGGCAGCTATACCTGTTCCGTTATCACGGAAGCGGAGCTCTGTCCTGTCCGGGAAAGTCTCTGCTTTCAGGGATATCTCCGGCTCGCAGTCCGGCCGGAAGTATTTCATGCTGTTGCCGAGAAGCTGACCGAGGATGTACTCCAGCCACTTGCTGTCGGTCATAACGTTGGTATCAAGTCCCTCTGTTACAATGGAAACACCTCTTTCGTGGAGTGCCTCCATATTTTTCATCGCCACTGCACCGAAAGCTTTTTGCAGGCGGACCTCTTTTATTATATAGTCTTTTTCCGCATTTTCGCTCCTTGCATAGAATAGGACGTTTTCAATATAATCATCTATCCGTCTTATCTGCAGAGCATATCTCTCGCCGGCTTCTCCGTCGTTATGGCACATGAGGAGCAGGCTCGATACCGGCAGCTTTATCTCATGCACCCACAGCTCGATGTATTCCCTGAACTCAGATGATATACGCTTCTGCTTCGCCACATTTTCATACATATCCCGGCAGGCCTCTGAAATGATCTGGTATAATGCCTCGCCGTCAGCAAATTCCGGTTCCGGCACCATTTCAGATACGAGGTATTTCCTGTCCGCAGCCTCTAAAGCTTTGAATAAACGTTTATAGAAGCTGCTGCGGCGCAGGTAATCCCATAGCAATATGGATATCCCGCCGGCAAGGAGTATAATCCCTATCATAAAAACGCCCTGCATATCTCCGCCGGAAGCCCGTGTGAAGATGATCGTCAGCAGAGATACCAATGTATATATACAGACCGCAGGAAGTCTGTCACGGAAGAATCGTGAAAAGCTCATAAAAGTATGTACCCCTGTTTCTTTCTTGTCTCAATGGCGTTCTCACAGCCGAAGTCCGCAAGCTTTGTTCGCAGGCGGCTTATATTAACAGTCAGAGCGTTGTCGTTTATATATTCCGCATTGTCCCAGAGCATAGTCATTAGCTCATTGCGTGAAACTATGCTGCCCTTTTTTTCAAGAAGAGTACGGAATATGAGCATCTCGTTCTTTGTGAGGATAAGCTCGCCGTTTTCTCCGGTGAGACTTCCCTTTGCAGTATCTATTGTGATCCCACGGTATGTGGGGCTGACAGCAGTATCCCTGCTGCGTTTCAGCACCGCTGATATACGCAGGAGCAGTATCGTGGGATTATAGGGCTTTGTGATATAATCATCAGCACCGTAGCTCATGGACAATACCTCATCCAGCTCACTTGTGCGGCTTGTGACCATTATAACAGGTGTCTGGCTGCTGCGTCTTATCTCACGGAGCAGCTGCTCGCCGTTCATTCCGGGCAGGTTTATATCAAGAAGTATAAGATCTGCTGATGATGAAAGTATCTCCGGCAGGGGATCTGTGAAGTCTGTGATGCATACATCTTCGTATCCGGCATTCCTGAGCAGCTCAGAGAGCTCCTGTCTTATCGGGATGTCATCTTCTACAAGTAATATCCGGCTCATGCTCTGCCTCCTTTTCTGGTCGTTATCCATATTATATCATAAGGATATGAGAATTACAAGCAGGGAGGTATATTAATAGAAAAGGAGCTCCGGTGGAGCTCCTTATAGCATTATAGACTAAGCCGCAAGCCGTGAGATCAGTTTTCCGGCAGAGAGGGTATGAGCTTGAGCAGATATTTCTGTATGGCAAGAGCATCCAGAGGTGAGAGGCCGTTCTTATTGCCGTTTACATCTGCATTGTCTCTGAGCTGACCTTCAAGGGTGTATTTGTCCGGATTTGAAAGGCACTGCATAATGAGCACAGCGTCATTCATCTTTACTAATCCGTCACCATCTGCATCGCCGGCTACAGTGCTTACACCGGGCTGAGGTGCAGTGGTAGTTGTTTCTGCGGGCTTAGTTGTGGATGTCGTAGTTGTGGTAGTAGTTGTCGTTGTCGTTGCAGCAGGCTGCTGAGTGGTGACAATAGGACTTGGAGTGAGGTTATTGAAATGATAACCCAGTGATTTGTATGTTCCAGTGGTCTCTGCAAAGCCGCCTGTATTCAGTGTGCCGTCAGGATTTCTCCACTTTGTATGGAAGTCTGTACCCATTGCAGGTACGGACAGAGTGATGAAGTCTGAATCTGAAGGAGTAACAACAGTACCTTCCTTGGGCTGAGAGCCGTCTGCATTGAAAGAACCGGAATTATAGTAGTATTTACTGTTGTAGTAAAGTGAATTTTTTACTACGCCCTTGAACTTGTCGTTTGCGACCTTGATACCGGCAGCCTTTGTGGCTGATACCTTTGAGGTATTGTAGTAGGTGAGGATGTTCTGGATATCTGCTGATGAATCGCAGCGGTATACAAAGTAGTTAGCCTTTCCGCCGCCGCCGATGCCGTTATTATAGGCAGTGGTGTTCTTGAGCACACCGAACTTTGGGTTATTGTTGTCGGTAAAGCCGCAGTTGAGATTCTCGAATGATAGGCAGTTCTCAACAACATGGCGTGTGCCTACGCCGCCGCCGCCGAGCTTGAAGCCGTTTCCGTCACAGCCGCCGTAGCCTCTGCCGTCCTCAGTGAAGCCGTTGCGGAAGGCTATACAGTTCTTTATGGTAACAACTCCGGTAGGACCTGTTTCTGTCTTTGCGTAGAGATCCCAGCCGTCATCTGAGTTGTTGTAAGCCATACAGCCGTCAAATACATTTCCCTCACCGCAGGTGAGCTTTGCAGCGAATCCGTCAGCGTTCTCCATAGTTGCATCATCGCAGTTATTCTTTGATGTGCAGTTGAGTATCAGGTTGTATGAAGGCCACTGTGCAATAGAATCATATGCTGTCTGATAGCGTGAGATCTGGAGACCGGTATCCTGATTGTTGTTAAATACCATCATCTCTATGCGGTTATTGTCGCCTGACAGGAGCATTCCGTTATCTCCGGCCTTTGTTATCTCAAAGCCGTAGAAGTGCCAGTATGAACCGTCAAGCACAAAGCCTCTGTTTGTGCCTGAGACAGCTTCGCCTGAGAAGTCGAATGTTACCTTTGCGCCGGGATAGGCTGATACGGTCTTCATAGCGCCTGACTTTCCGGAATTACTCTCCTCGATAATTATAGGCGAGCTGTACTTGTATGTACCGTCAAGCAGGTATATAGTTCCGCCTGCCGGGACATTCTTCAATGCTGATGTGAATTCAGCAGGATCGCTCATTGAAGCTCCGCTGCCCTTTCCGGAAGGTGAGCAGTATATCACATTAGCGCCTGTAACAGGCTGTGAGGGAGTAAAATCTCCTGTCTTTGTAGTAGTAGTCTGTACAGAGGGCTGCTCCGGAGCAGTAGTCACAATAACAGGCTGGCTTGAACCGCTTCCGCCGAAGCTCATGTAGAAGAGGTTTGCGGAATCAGCCTTTGTTATGCTGTGGCTGCCTGCGCCCAGATCAACAGCGAGGACGCCGCTTCCGTCAGCGGTATACTTTGTACCGTCTATCTTTATTGTAGCTGAGGACTCTCCGAATACCATAGTGAACTTTCCGGATGAACCGGCTGTGAAGCTTATGGAAGTAGCTGTCTCTATCTTAAGGCACTGAGTAAGGGTGAGTCCGTTATACGAAACAGTACCCTTTGCAGTAGAGAGGTTTCCGGAGATCGAGTAGAAGCTGCTGGATGTACCGCTTGCTGTAAAATTATGGACCTGATCTCCGGAAGAAACGGAGGGCTGGGTGTAGTATGTAGTTGTTACAGAAGGTGTAACGTTTGCAGCCGTAGTAGTTGTATTTATATCTGTAACTATCACCGGAGCGGTTGTTGCTGTAACTGTGGGAGGAGCAGTATTGTCCTCCTTGAAGCCGCTGCCGATAGCAGTAACTGAACCCTTGTAGCTTGTGAGTGCGGACTTGAGTGCTGTATTTACAGCGTAGCTCTCATCGTCAACGGAGTTGTTGAATGTCCACTTGAAGTCGCCGCCGTCAACACGTCCTGCCTTTGCAGTAACGACAGCCGGAACGTCAGACGCCTTGTCTGCTGTATAGCTGTACATCACGCTTGAAGTATCGAAGTTGTTGTATGTAGTTCCGCCGGACTTTGTCTTTACGGATGAGCCTACCTTTTCAGTCTTTGATGAGGCTTCATATGCGTCGAATTCCGTGCTGTTCTGCTGATATGTGACATATGCCTTCTGACCGGACATTATATTGCCGTAGGACTTGATGATTCCGCCGGTCTCACCTGAGAATATACCGCCTGCGCCGACGTCAGAGCCCTGCATTGAGCTGAGCATAGGGTAGTTGCAGTTTCTGAAGTAGTTGTTCTCAACGAAACAGGAAGCGCCCATTGTTACGCCAACGCCGTACTTTGCATTGCCGTCATAGTAGTTGTTATAGCAGTGTACGGAGCAGGTGCGGATACGTGGGTGACGGGAATCAGAGTGATCGAACCAGTTGTGGTGGTAGGTGATATAGTTCTCGGCCTTCTCAGACTTCATACCCTGGAGATTGCACTTTCCGTTATCCCAGAAGTGGTTGTATGAATGGGTGATATAGGTAGATGTCTTGGTATCGAGAGCGCCGTCGCCCTTTACCTGATCGGCATCTGAGCCTGCATCGCCGTAGAAGAAATCGCAGTTATGCACCCATATATGGTCATTGCCCTGCTGGAGCCCGCAGTTGTCTCCCTCTGAGCTGTTGCAGTTCATGAAGCCCAGATTTCTGACCTCAACATTTGAGGAATTCTTGAGTACAAGACCGAAACCGTTGAGAGTAGCATCGTTTCCGATACCTTCAACAGTAAGTCCGCAGGTAACTGTATCAACAAGCAGATCGCCCTTCATGAGTGTTGAAGGATCGGTTATATTTCCCACGAATCTGATACATACCGGGCCCGCCTTGGTATTGCTCTTGAGGTTTGTGATTATATTCTGGATACCTGTGACCTTTGTATCAGCTCCCTTCTTATCCGGGAGAGTAACGGAAACGGAATCCTTTGTGGCATTTGTTACGTATATCACAGTTGCATTTGATTTCAGTGTACCGTCTGCATTGTATGCGCCGTTTGCGTTGCCGCTTACGAAAGCGAAGCCGCTTCTGTCATGGGCATAAGCAGCTGCAGTGGTCTGTGCAGCCTTTGAGGAATCTTCCTTGCCGCTTACTACAGGTACGACCTTGATAGTGTGATTACCGGATCTCAGGCCGACTGCATCAGCTCTCATATAGCCTGGGTACTGTCTTACAAGTGTAGTGTCGATCTGGACGCCGTCTACATAAACGTTGTAGCCGGAAGCGCCGGAAACTGATGACCATGTGGCGTATACTCCTTCGCCGTATCCAACGGCCTGGATGAACTTGACTGTGCTCTCTGCTGCAACAGTCACAAATGGATTGCTGAGCATCATATCAGATGTTATGCTGAAATTTCCCGCTGCACACGAGATAGTCAGCATTGCGGCGGCAGCAACTGAAGCTGCACGGCGCTTGATGTTTGTGTTTTTCATTTTAATATCCCTCCGTAAATGTGTGAATAGAATGTGTGTAACCTTCTCAAAAATCGTTCGTTTTATTTACTGTCTACATTATACTCCATATATACCTAAGTAACAATGATATAAAATGCTTGATAACTGATTTTTTATGCTTAAACGGCGAATATTGTTGCAGGAAATATCATTCTCCAATTATTGTGGCAGCAACTATGTTTTGTTATTCTATTTACTGTTAATATAACAAAAAGCAGCCGGTATTCCGGCTGCTTCTGAATTCATCCCCCTCAGGACGTATCCTATTCGGTACCCGATTAGTACCGTTCCTCTCATGCTTATATTTTACCATATATCTGCAAATTTTTCAATCCGCAAACTCTCCAAATACATAGCAGCGTATTTGTGAGCATCTACAAATTGTATATAATTTATGTATAGAAATAAGCCATATGCTTAATATCTTACAGAAAGTATACTATCAGTAGACAAAAAGAAATCACACCTACCTGGTGTGACCCTTTTTTCTGATCTGTCCCCTACACAAGATCCGGAATCAAACATATCAGTCAGCGGTGATTGTGCAGATTACCGCAGCCGACATGAAACATGAGAAGGTTTTTTGAGAGGGTTTCCGGCTCTTTATGTATCCATTATACAGCACAAGTCGTTTTGATTCAACCCACAAAATGAATAAACAGTGGACAAAACGTATTTTTATACTTATCTGTTATTTGTTGACAATTATAGTTTAACAAGCTTAGCGCTTGATGATGTTCCGGTACTGTCCGGCGGTTATACCGGAGGCGGACGAGAACTGTCTCAGGAAGTATTTATTGTCCAGATATCCGCATTTTTCCGCAACATCCGCCATACTCATGGAGGTCGTTGCAAGGTAATATCTGGCCTTTGCGATACGGGAAGCAATGCAGTCCTGGTGGAAGCTTATGCCGAAGCATTTCTTATAAAGCATCCTGAGATGATTCGGATTTCCGAAGTAATTATCGAACATTCCCTCGGTATCGAATGTGAACTCTGGGGATGAGTAAACGGTGTTTCTGAGCTCGATGACTTCTTTGTAATGGATCTGCGAGCGCTTTTCTGCCATTTCAATGCGTTTTTTCTCCAGCTTTTCCTGGCAGCTGCTTAGGATAGCATCATATTCCTGACCTTCGCAGGCTTCGCATATGCAGATGAATGAATCCATGCCGGAATGAGACATATAGGTCTTGTGCTGGATGAGTATAGAAGAGAGCGTATCTGTGAGCAGCTCCTCATTGCCGCTGCTCTGAGCCAGGCATACGAATGTATTCTCGTTGATGTGTCCGGCAATATCGTGGTTTCCGCAGAACTGCTCAACAGCTTTCGCTGCGCTCTGTATAGCTTCAATACGCTGGCTGTTCTCTGAACTAAAGACATTATCCTCAAAAAGACCTATCCTCAGGAGCATAAAGAAAAGCTTGCCCTTTTCCTTGCCTAAAGCGCTGCTGTAGGCTCGCTTCATACCCTTGGCGTTGTACATACCGGTAAGGGTATCTCTGAATTCAGACAGATCCTGACAGCTTGAAAGGTACTGTATGTCATTCTTCATGCGGAGGAATTCAAGGCCGTTCGTTATGGATTTCAGCCAGTTTCTGAAAACATCGTCGTATCCGTCCGGGCGTCTGTAGCGCAGGATCATGTGTCCGAGATGCCTTTCGCCTACATATATAGGTGTGAAGTACATGACAGACGGCTTTTCGTCACGCTTGAATATTTTTGAGAATTCGTATTTATTGACCTCGAATGGAGTTGTATCCAGCCAGGGCATTATGCTCCGGCAGCTCATCTGATCTGTATCGATCAGCTCTGATTCGTACCAGTTGGAGTAAAGGCAGAGGAAAGCGTCGTCCACATACCTTATGAGCCATTGATTTTCGCCGATTATATCTATGGATTCCTGAAGACTGCGGCTGCCGATAAGGCCTTGTTCCATAGTGCTGAACAGGTTCCAGTCGCTGTAATCACGCTGCTCTGCAACGTACTTCAGTTCCTCACGGTATATCTTTTCATCTTTTCCGCAGCCGCAGGTATCGCCGGGTATCAGTTCTCCTGTAGGGACAGATAATTCCGGCACAGGTTCGCCGTCAAAAAGACATTTCAGCATTATCACAGCATCAATGCCGAGTTCCTCACGGTTGCGCTTATATGTTGTAAGAAGAGGATAGTGGTACATCCTTCTTCCTGAGTGTTCGTATGAAGCTATCGCTATCTGTTCCGGGACCTTGACATCAAGCTTTGAGAACTCCTCAAGCAGGCCGCAGGCCATATAGTCGTTGGCTGCCACAACTGCCTCCGGCATAGGGATAAGTCCGGAGACATAGTCCTTTGCCAGCTTTTTTCCTGATTCAAGCCAGAAATCGCCATAGTGTATCTTCCTGGGATCGGGCTCTATGCCGTGCTTACGCATGGCGATACGATAGCCCTCGGCACGTTTCTCGGCGACATCGTTGCCGGGCTGGCCGGTGATTATATCGATATCCCTGTAGCCGTGTACATCCATCATATGCGATGTAACGTTCTCCATATCTGTGATATCGTCGGTGTTTATATTAACAAGATCCGGATCATTGAACTCCGGCAGCATTGCTCCGACTACAACTGTAGGGATCTTTCTCTCTGAAAGAATAGCTGCAACTTTTTTTCTCAAAGCAGCTGTTGAGAAAGATTCTGAGATCACGATAATGCCGTCGATATCTTCTGAACGTGCCAGATCATAGATCTTCTGCTCTGAAACCAGCTCGTTGTTATCAAAGCATGAGTTGTAAATATTGGATATCACCGCTGTGTCATAACCATATTCTATTGCCTTGGCCACAATGCCTTTTATGACCTGTTTCTGTTCAACTCCGTTGGCAATAGCAGTGACGACGCCGATGATAGGCCGCCTTTTGTCGTTCATTCAAATATCCCCCCCTTGAAAAAACGATGCCCTTCTACTGCATATATATCTATACATATTATAAAGCATTTGCATTTTTCTGTCAACAAAAATCACGTGTTAATAAAAGATTATTACACATTGTAGACTAACTTATTTACAAAAAATTAATCTGAGAACAGGACAATTTTTTTCGTGTTCAGAATATTTAACAATATTTCCTTCTGCTTTTCGGCATTTTTAACGTTGCAATATTTTTATAAGTATAGTATAATATTAATGTGTAGAAAGAACAAAATAATCAGTGTTTTTTTGGACATTTTCTACGTTTAGTATAGTGATTTTGCCTTTATAAGCCGATCCGGACAGCTTTTGAACATCCGGAAGACATATTTTGCGGGCAAGAAAGAACCGAGGTGAAAAGACATGAATCCAGATATGATATTCAATTCAGCGCTTTCTGCTGCTATGCAGCTTATCGAGTCAGGAGCTTATATTACTCCGGCAGATACAGTATGCTCACTGCAAACCGCATCCGGAAGGATCTTTACCGGATTCAGCCATTCAAATATGATACCGCCTGTTCACGCTGAGGTGGAGGCTATAGGAAATATGCTGGCAGCAGGCGAGAACATAATACAGGGGATCCTCCTTATAAGTACTCAGGGAAGAGAACCGCTGCTGCCATGTAATAACTGTATCGGCTACATTCTTTCGCTTGCTCAGGAAAATTCCCAGTGCATGATAGCTATGAGCGACAGGATGATAAAGATAACCGATGTTGGTATGTTTGCTGCTTCTATGGGGGGCTGCACCGATGTCCGCAGCGCCTGAGCCCCAGGTATTCCCGATGAACAATGCTCCGGCGGCAGCTCCTGTAACACAGGCAGCAGCACCGCTGAATCCGCTTCAGGCTGCACCGATGGAAGAGGATGTATCTTCATCAGCAAATATTGAAAATGCCAAGGGCGATCTTCTGAAGAATAAGGTCCAGAGCATTATGGGTGTGGCTGAGGATGACGATATCGATGAATTTCTTGAAGAGATCTCAACCAAGAAAAAGCGCTTCGGCTTCTTCAGAAAGTAATGACACATTTTATATGGTTTAAAAGGAGGAAGATCAAATGAATGAAAAAAGATTTTCAAAGGTTGCTTTGCTTCTCGCACTTCAGTTTATTATAATGATAATCCTTTCAGTCATAATCACTATGACTATCAGTAAGACTACACGAAGAAATTCCATAGAGCATATGGAAACTATTGCGGATGAACGAGCTCATATCATTCTCAATTACGTTGAGAATGCAGAAAACACCCTTACCTACTACAGCAAGGCTCAGCAGGTATTGGATCTGCTCAATGATCCTACTGATCCTGAGGCCATTAAGAAGGCTCAGGCATTTACCGAAGATTATTCGGCAAGCATCGACAATGTGGAAGGACTCTGGATCGGTGAATGGAATACTCATTGTATCGCTCATACAAATCCGGGTACAGTCGGCATCACTACAAGAAAGGATCCGGATAAGCTCAAGGAGCTTCAGGACGCAATGCTGGCTGCCGGAGATAAGGTATACAATACAGGTATGATCCTCTCACCGGCTACAGGAAAGCAGATCGTGTCAATGTACAAGGCTGTGTATGATGAGAACGGTCAGCCCATCGGCTTCGTAGGTCTGGGTATCTTCACAGATAAGCTTATCAACAGCCTCAACTCCCTTTCAATAAAGGGCCTTGATGACGTAAGCTACAGCATGGTAAATGTCAATGACGGAAAATACGTGTTCAACGATGATCCTGATCTTGTATATACTGTGGCAGACAATGGCGATATCAGCAAGATATGCAGCGATCTGAAGGGCACATCCGCAGAGAAGAGCGGAAGCTTTGAGTATAAGTCCGGCAACAAGAAATACATATCCATATACACATATATCCCTGAGTATGGCTGGATACTTATGCTGGATGATACAAAGAGCGAGATCTATTCCCTGACAAATGTTATGCGTGTATATATGGTCATCTTCGGTATCGCTATACTCGCACTCCTCGCTATATTCAGCTTCATCAACAAGAAACAGCAGAAGACCAATCAGAAGCTTGCTTCAACTATCGTGAAGAACAACAAGACCAAGGAATCGCTTTACACTGCAATGTTCAAGGATGTTCTCACAGATGTGAACAACCGTGTGGCATTCTCCATGAACCTTGAGGAATTCAAGGCTTCCCGTGAGGCACCTTTCTATTTTGCAATGTTCAATATCAGCGATTTCAGCGAGATAAATACAAAGTACGGAAATGATACCGGTGACTGGGTGCTTGTCAAGACTGTTGATATCATCAGCCAGATATTCAAGAACTCCAAGATCTACCGTACAGGTTCAGATGAATTCATTGTAGCAATACAGGCTGATAACAGCTCTGTCAGCGCAGATGTGGTGCTGAGCAATGTTAACGACGCTTACCGTAAGCTTAGCGCTCAGCAGAATACACCTATGGGTAAGATCAGTTTCAGCTATAAGGCATCTGTTGTCAAGAAGAGCAGCGATATCAATACCTCTGTTATCACGGTTCTGAAGGATATGATGAACAAGGATCCTGAGGCTGTAAACGGACATATCACTTACACCGATATGGATCAGATGTGATCATATTGCATCCCGCCACAGTTGTGGTGCTTATGTAGAATGTTTATGTCAATTACTCGGGGAAAACCCTTTTTCAAAAGGGTTTCCCTCAATAACTGTCGTAAACGTTCCATATAAGCACCACAGCTGCGGCGGTTTTTTTTGTGTATTTACTTTTTGGTGATGTTATGATATAATGTTCGTGAAATATATGTTACAGGCTTAGACATACAAGATACAGGCGGATTTACAGTTCTATTTTTGTCTGGGCATTAATTAAATAAAACTCAAAAAGGAGGTCTTATATGAGATCAATAAAGCTAATGGCTGCGGCAGCAATAGTCTCACTGCTGGCAGCGATGCCGCTTTCTTATTCGTCCGCAGAGAAGAAAGCAGATATGGATTACGATGGGAATGGTATAGTTGACGGCTTTGACCTTGTTCTTGCAAGGCAGACTGCCTCTGACAGTGATATAAAACGCCTCAGCGATTTTCTGCTCCAGCGTCAGCCGGAAGATGAATATACCCTCATCTGGAGCGATGAATTTGACGGAAATGCAGTAGATACAGACAAATGGAGCTTTGATACCGGAAACTGGAAGCTGGATGAGGACGGCAATTTTATAACTACCGGCTGGGGAAATAATGAGCAGGAGTACTACACCAGGGAGAATGCCTCTGTAGAGGACGGCGTTCTCACTATTGCTGCCCGTAAGGAGAGAATAGCTTCCGAGGAACAGGGTACCTTTGATTACACTTCGGCAAAGCTGACTACTCACAAGAAATTCTCAGTATGCGGCGGTCGTATAGAGGTCAGGGCACGCTGTGATTCCGGAAAATCACTGTGGCCGGCAATATGGATGCTGCCGGAGGACAGTGTTTACGGTGGCTGGGCAGCATCCGGCGAGATAGATATTATGGAGGGCTGGGGAAGCACTCCGGAGAAAATATGCGGCACGATACATTTTGGTGATGTGTGGCCGAATAACACCTACCTCACAGGAGACTACAATTTCCCTGCCGGAGATTCCACCGAAAACTGGCATACCTACGCTGTTGAATGGGATAGCGGAGAGCTGCGCTGGTACGTGGATGACCAGCTTTTCAGCACACAGACTGACTGGTATTCGGTCAACAGAAAATATCCTGCGCCCTTCGACCAGAACTTCTATCTGATACTGAATCTGGCTGTAGGCGGTCATTTTGACGGAATTGACGGTATATATGCTGAGCCTGCCACTTTTGCGGACGGCGAGAAGCATTTTGACATTGACTATGTGCGTGTATATGAAAAGAACGGCTCGGATTTTGCTCCTACGCCGCAGGATTCAATATCAATGGGATCATATATCGAGGGAGCAGATGCCGGTCTCACTAACAAGGACGGCTGCTCGGTCTTTGATATAAAAAGTGTGGGCAGTCTTGAATACGCCGTTATGGGACTTATCCGCAGCAGAGAAGTACACGCCGGCGAGACACAAAGACTTTCATTTGATGTAAGCTCTACCGTAAGCCGTGATATGATCGTGACGGTGGAGGACAGTACATATAACCGCTATCTCAGCGAGACAGTAGGCATATCTCCGGAGCAGAAGCATTACAGCTTTGAGGTACCTTTTGAGAGCGATATGACTGTGGATATCAAGTTTCAGCTTGGAAATATAGGCGATGCTGCTGCCGTGGGATCACATCAGGTGACTATAGCTAATATTAAATGGGAATAAACAAGTTGTATGGTACGCCGTCCCCGGCGTACCGGAACTTGCCAAAAAGCCTGTTTTCATATTGGAACAAACACGGGCGGACGGGCGTCTGCCCCTACAATTTTGTGATATTACGCAATTTTGTATAGTATTTGCTTTTGTAGAGGACGCCGCCCTCGGCGCCCCGTAACAGGTTTCTGCCATTCTCAAAAGAGCCCCTTTTTAAAAGGGGCTCATAATTATTCTTCACGTTTACTTCTTCTTGACCTCTTCAAGGGCATTATATATCTCCGGGAAAAGCTCGCTGTAACGGATAGACCTGTCAGCGATCTTCATTTTTGCAGAGAACAGTGAAAGCGGGATACTATGACTCTCCCACTGGAATGGTTCACCGTTCCTTGAAGTAACTGCGGCAGCTATAGCGTCCGCCTCCTTTTCATCAGCAGTACCCGTGGCAAGAGCAAATTCATCTCCTCCTATACGGAAAAGAAGCATATTCTCTCCGGCAGCCTCCTCTATGCGGCGCAGCGATTCACGTATCGCCACATCACCTGCTTTTGTTGAAATATTATTTATAGGGATAAGCCCTTTTATATCAAAGGCTATGAGATATGTCCCACGGTTTGCTGCAAGAAAATCGTACAGCTCGGTAACATCATATTTTCTTATCACTTCACTCATATCAGTACCTCCGTTCTCAGCGGACTCAATCTTAGGAAAGAGTCCTGTAAATCGGCGCTTCTTTCGGAACGAGGCCGGCGGTTCTCCCCACATCCTTGTAAATGCCCGGGTAAATCCCTCAGGCGAGCTGTAGCCATAGTCAAGGGCAATATCCAGCACGCTCCTGTCCGTAGCCACAAGCTCCTTTGCACAGCAGGTCAGTCTCCGGCGAGTAATATAGTCTCCGACACTTATATGAAATGCATAGCGGAAAAGCTTTTGCAGTCCCGAAAGAGAACAATAGCTATGAGCGGCGATATCACCCTGCTGAAGGTCTCCGCAGAGGTTATCCTCGATATAATTGATAGCATCATTAAGAACACAGAGATTTTTCATGTCAGCCTCCTCCTTTCCTGTTTTGATGTACCGGTTCATCTTGATTACATTATATCATCTTTCTCTGAAAAAGTCATGACTATTTGAGCATAAATCTTCATTGCCGTGAAATAATAACTGTATCACCATTTTCAAGGAGGATCATATGGCAGTTTCTGTTTCACCGGGAGTTTTTCGTCCGGATAGACCTATTTACATCCGCAGCTTCGCCTCAGTTGTCGGCAAAAAAGAGGGTGAAGGGCCGCTTGGCAAGTTCTTTGATGAGATAATACCGGACAGTCACTTCGGCAAGGACACATGGGAACAGGCTGAGAGCCGCTTTCAGCTTGAAGCTGTCAGCCTTGCCCTTCAAAAGACCGGTATCACTAAAGATGATATCAATGTTATATGCTCCGGCGACCTGATAAACCAGTGCATAGGCTCAACCTACGGCCTGCGTGAGCTTGGCATCCCCTATCTCAGCATATACGGAGCCTGCTCAACTATGGCAGAGGGGCTTATCATTACATCCCTTGCCATAGCCTCCGGAACAGCGGAAACAGCAGCGGCTGTGACCTCCTCCCATTTCTCCACCGCTGAAAGGCAGTTCCGCTTTCCTCTTTCCTACGGCGGACAGCGGACTCCCACTTCACAGTGGACCTGTACTGCCTCGGGAGCAGTGATACTCTCTGCCGCCACAGGCAATACCCGTATCGCCGGCGGATGCATTGGAAAGATAGTTGATATGGGCATAACTGACATAAACAATATGGGCGGAGCTAT
>ERZ795051.3894-NODE-3894-length-14542-cov-51.972734_pt1 | contig 14542 bp, 18 predicted proteins | sample MGYA00375135_ERZ795051 | MGnify/ENA primary metagenome ERZ795051 (study PRJEB30180, sample SAMN05720222) | activated sludge metagenome | isolation source: Anaerobic digester | place: Japan | collected 2015-05-26 ... | reverse complement strand
TCGCCGCCAGATAGGCGATATTGTTGCTGGTTATCTGTGAACCTTTGTAATGCAGTTTTACGGCAGCTTCGGTCTGCCCGTATAAGATATTGTTGGCGTAATATTGATGATACATCTCACACTGCAAGGCCCGTACACCGCCTATAAAGATATTACCGACGGCAGATAACGAAACAGAAGAAGAGATAGTCGAGAGTGTTCCAGTACTGCTGGTCGGCTTAAAGATGCTGTTTAATAAGATGGTGTTATTGCCGTTTATGCAATACGAGGTTGTGTCTCTGTAATTCACATAGCAGTTATACAGATATATATAGTCGCAACTGACAGCCTGTCTGACATTACTAAAGCGGCAATTGACAAGACCCATACAATAGGTAGCATATGTGCCGTCTCGAACTGCCGATACGTTGCAATTTGTAAAATGAATATTGCGGAATTGAATATTCTGCAGGTTGCCTGTTGTCGATACGATATAATCAGAGTTATTGCCGTTGATAGCCGGATAATTTGCCGATATGCCGCTTCGCAGGGCGTCCAGCGGGCTTTGATAATACGCACCGCCGATGTCTAAGTCCCCGACGGTCGCCTTGAATCCGACAATGTACAGGTGATTGTTGTATTGGTTGTTGCCGTCGTTATTGGTTGTTATCACCAAATAGCTGGTCGGCGTTTCGCTGGTCTTGTTGGTGTACACAAAGCAGCTGTAAACAGCGGCATTTACAAAATTGCCTGTCTCGATTACATATTCGACCGACTGCCACGCCCCGCCCAAATAGAGTAGATCCAATTTGCCAGCGTCTGGCGAACCATCAAACGTACCCAAAGTAATACTGTCCGTTTCTGGGTCAAACGCCGTTAGCTCGTACAAGCCGCTGACTGTAAAGCTGTCTTCGGTCCATTCGACATAGGCGACAAGCCCGACAGCCGTATCGGCGTCATCGGCAATCGCCGAACTGGTAAAGGTTGTTGCACTTGTCTGCGTAATGTTCGTATCGCTTGCCAGTGGTGCACCGTTTGTGCCGTACACCTTTGAGACATCACCACTGACACTGGTTAAGTACGCTTTTGTGCACCCGCCGGCTTTGGTATTCGTGCAGTTGTTCGTCGCAAACACACAATACGGCTTGTGCACATTCACCGTTCCGGCCAACAGAGCCGCTGATAGGATTAGGTACAATACAATCTGCCGCATCTTAATCCTCCTTTTCAAGCGTTATGACAATCTGCCGCTGCTCAATGCGATAGGCCGCATTGGGACAGACTGTCTTGATGTTGATTATCGCCGTGTCGAGTATCGCCTTCAATGCGGCGTTACGCTTTGACTCCGCAACCTCTTGCTGCGCTATTAGCAAAACTCGCTCGCTGGTTTTCGCATCAATTGCCTTGAGCTGCTCGATGGAAAGCTTGCTGACCGCATCGGCGGTCATCAAGGTAGTTTGTGCCTCAATTTTCGCCTTGACCTCTGCATAACTATCTACTGCAACAGGCGCAGACGCCGGCGGCTTGGTTTCACCGGTGGTTTCTTTTGCCGGCTCTTTGGCCGTCTCGGCTGCAAATAGCAGAGCTGCAAGACCAATCATTAATGTTCGCATAGTTAATCTCCTAAATTTGCTTCTGACAGCCGTCTGGCTGCACAGACCAAACAGATATTTGCATCATCGCACAAGCAGGGCGACGATTCCTTGTTTGCTATATACCGACAATCAGCATACAAGTGATGTTTGCCGCCCACCGTAAAGCAGACAATCCCGATTACCGGTTCAGTCGGTTCTTCCTGATACGGTGTATGCCCCGACCAATGCCGGCTTAAGGCAGCAAAATCTTCCAACCGAAAGCCGAAGGTTTGGTCCAACCAGTGTTCGGACATAAACATTAAGCATTCCCGATGTGTCATCCGCCGGTATTCCGATTCCGGCATAATCCATCGCCATCTTTGCAGATTGATATAGCGGATATCATCCGGATTGTAGGTTATATATAAGGACTGATTATCGTTGAAGTGCCAAAGCTGGAATGTCCCGTGCATCGGAACGTCTGCTCTTGCCCAATAAAATAACAGCAGGCAGGTAGCAAACATAACCTGCCTGCTGCCGGAGGAAAGGGAAAGAGAATGAGAAGAATAAGTCTTCATCTCATAAATACCGACATAATAGCCGATACGGCGCCGCCGACACCAGCAGATGATAAACATACGCCGACCAGCAATCCTATAAATTTTGCTTTCATTATACGAAACTGCTCGGCTGCTTCGCAAGTCTTCTCGTGAACTGAAATTCTGGATTCTATCATTTTTTCGACCTGCTGGCTGTATGCCGCAATTGCACGAGTGACAATCAGTTCGATTTTTGCTTCTTCTTCTGGCGTCAACATTAATTGACCCTTTGCGTTAATCATCTCAGTTGAAAGACTCGGTAATAGTCAATGGTCAATGTCGGCTGGCTTACTCCGTCTGATTGGCAGATAAAAGACGGTGTCAAAGCGTTGGTCGGTATATAACTTGTCCCCAGCGTGTTTGAACCAACCACATTATCGACCGAGTAATAAACATTGGATATGCCATCAATCTTCATCGCAAATGTTATGTATGACGTCCCGAAGGTGAATATCGAATTCACTGTGCCTTCGGTCTTTGCCTTGCAGCCATATAATTTCGCCACACCTGCAGCAGTTGTAGGTGAACCTGCCCCGATGTATTCGGAATTCGAGCTGTCCATTACACCGGACGGCATCAAGGTCGTATCGGTCGAAGCCAATCCGATAAATCCCTGCAGTTTGGTTGGATTGGCAGCTTTGAACCGGCATTCAAACCAGATTGTTTTTCCGGCCGCCGGCTTGACCATCAATCCATTTTTCTGGACATTGATGCCCTTATGTTGGGTAGAAGCACCAGCGTTTAGAACGGCCGTGCCATATTCTTCGTCGCCGAGCGTAAATGTTCCGCTGGTCGCCTGCGTTGCAGTATATCCAGCCAGAGTGGCAGCGTGATAATTATTAAAGTCTTCAAACAGATATGTCCCGATAGACGGGTCATTATACCACGCAAGAAGTGGGCAGTCCTTCCAGAGGCTGGACAAGATAGAAGGATACCGGTCGTCGTAAATAATTAAATTCTTTGATTTCCAAATTGATTTTGTTGCCATAGGATTTTCCTTTCAAATTTTGGAAAGCGGGCAGCCGTTGGAGACCGCCCGCTCAATCCGATTTTTCAGTTTAGTCTGTTAATGGTTCAACGGTATCGTAATCATCCTTGAATCTCGGTTCACTCAATACATAAGTGGCGCTGTAATAATCATTATTAGCGCCTGGCGATGCAACCGCAAGCTGGATACAGTCATAATCACCCAGTGAAGCGGCGTCAATCTCGATAACATACATTGAATTGGCCGTGTCCAGATTGAATGTATTGCTGGTTACAGCCGTCTTTGTCAGCAGTGAACCAGTCGCTGCTCCGTCATTCGTGTACATATACGAAAAAGAAGCAGCCGTTGCACCTAATCCGGATACTTCGGTAGCCTTATTGACCGTGACGGCAGCCGTGCCGCCAGCCCAAGCTCCCGTGTTGATTACGATAGCACATTTGCGATAATTCTTCAAGGAAATGTAATTGCCTGTACCGGCCGCACCTGAATAATTAGCCGGCGGTATGGCTTCTACGAACTTGATTTTGTCTTGTACCATATCATAACTCCTTATTAAATTTTAGCTTCTCGTCGCCAAAGCAACGAAGGCGCTTAAAGTGTTCGAACCGTGTTTCGGTGTAATCGCCGACTTCATCCAGGGCTGGCCGTCGTATCGGAGGGTAAACCGGAAAGCGACTTCATCCTCAACGAATTTTATATGGATGCTGGTAGCCGCCTGAATAGCCCCGCCGGCCTTTTCGCCGAATAGATACTGGGTCGGGTCGATGCAGATGATATCGCCGACCGTACCAAGCGTCTGGGCATGCTCGGTCAGGAAAAGCGGCTTGTTTATCAATGTCTGCTGCGGCGTGCCGGTTAAGCCGTTTGTTGACATTTGAAGCAAGCCGGCCGGAATACCGCCCGTGCCGACTGGAAGCGACAGCGAAGCCAATTGCTCAAAAGTATCGTTATTGGCAATCCAGATAGCATTCTTTTGGCAGGCCGGAAGCATCCTTGACCACATTTTCAAAATGTTTTCGGCCACAATTGTCGCCGCTGCCTGGCCGGTTTCTTTGGCCACCGATATTAAGCTGGGTGAATTGAGAATACCCAGCGGCTGGCCGACACCAGTTCCGTTGATGATATCTTCATCAATTTGGAAGCCAATCGCCTCGCCGAAGGTTGTAGCAAACAGCGGCTCGATTGATATCGGGCTATCTTCCAATAGCTCGCTGGATACATACGCCATAGCGGCCAATTTGTTAAGATTCAGCTGGACGCTGCCGATTTTCGGCTTGCTACCGGTAATCGTTCCGCCTTCGGTGGGCCTGTAAACTACGATACCGCCGTATACGCTGGCGGCCCTTGAAGTTTCGTCAATCGTCGGGATTTTGACCGAATTGGTTTCCATCGGGATACGGGTAACACGGCCCAGCAGGACGGAATTTTCTACAGCGACTCGCATCAATTCAGACCGGTAAGCCGTCGGAACAAGATAACCGCCGTCGCTGCCGACCGACTCCTGCATTCCGGACGCTTTGGTGTTCAGATAGTTAGTCCATTTGCCCAACGTTTCCGGCATAGACCGGCTGACGGATGCCCGATAGACTTCGTGGGCCAGATGCCCGATAGACTTAAATCCGCCGGTCTTCTCATAATCGCTGCTTTCCGATGCCTGATGAAAAGAAGAATTTTTTCGTGCATAATTTTGTATCTGCTCTTTAATCTTTTCATCGATAAGCCGAATCAGGTCTTCGGTCAGCGAATATTGGGCTTCGTTCTTTACCGTGCTTTCGGCAACGACATCACTTTGCTGTGGTTCATAGATTTCAGCAACGGCATTTTCTATCAATGATTTTGCTTTTTCGGCGGGAATTTCCAATAATTGACCAGCGGGATAAGTTTTAACGCCGCTGTTCCATTCTTTGATTAATCTGATTAACATTTTGGTTTGTCCTCATAAATGATAGTTTTACGATTTTTTTAACGCCTCATATCTCCAGCGCTTCGCAAACTAACATCTCCGGACAAAACCTAATGTCTCCGATGCAAGCTGCCTGATATGTCTCTACTTTATAATTTCGATTTCTTTTATCTCGGGATAAAATTCCCGTACATCCAAAATAATTTCTTCCTCTTTTGTCTCATCGCTCTTCAATTTGAATTCATTATACAGCTTCTCGGACAATGTCAAGTTGTGATTTTTGTAAGCAAGCTGCAACGCCTCCGGATTGGCCGGCACTGCTACGCCGCTGAATTCCAGCAGTTCCCATTTATCGTGTATATATCGGGCGTTTGACAGTACCGAATTAGTACGGATTTCGTCCGGCGTCGGTATATGCCCTTGTTTTGATATAAAACCTATCGAAAATGCATTGAGAAATCCGCCTTTGAATAATTCAAATATTTCTGAGGCCTTTTCGGTTACGGCGAACCGGATTTTAGCGATTATCTGCTTGGCATTTCTCTTAATCCAGAGCGCTTTGCCGATAGGTTCGTCCGGATTGTGCTGCCATAGAACAATTGGATTTTTCGCATAATTAGAAAATTCTGCTCCATCTGGCCGGACAATTTCACCGGACCGGTCAACCGTATCCGTCGAAATCGTTGCAATTAGTGTGCGTTCATCCTCATCGACATCGTTGGCCTTGCAGATTCCGAAAGATTGCTGTTTTTTCGGCTTGTCTATCTGGATATGCTCGAAGTCTTTGCCGTCAAATATAGAATGACAGATTGCCGCTGCCTGTTCGGGCGTCTTGGCAGTCCCGTCTTCAAGGACTTGCGGAATACAGCGGGCTATGAATTCATCTCGGCTTTCGTTTGGATTGGGTACTGGCATTTTTGCACCTCTTTTTTTTATAACGCTTTAGCATTTTGTTTTGATAAGTCATCATTCTTTGATTACCGGTACAATAGCACATCGGCAATTTGGATGCAGCGGCGGATGTGCAATATTTTCATAATCCAGCTCGATATCCGTATCTTTGACGGTTAATGTATCACCTTTTTGGATAAAATCGCTGTCCAAACTTACCTTCTTGCCATGCATCGACCTGCAGAATGGACAGCTTCTGTCATCGCCGGAGCTGTCCCAGACTTTATAAGCGACAACGCCGGACTGCTTCCACGCCTGTTCGATGCCTTCGTTATGTGCCCAGATGGTTTCTGACCGTGCGACTCGCTCGGCATCGGCCAATGTGTTGAAATTGTCCTTTATCAAGTCGGCAATTTTTGCCGCTCCCATACCCTCATTGATACCCTGTTCAATAAGCTTTCTGATTTTTCGCTCGCTGTTGGATACAAGAGTAGCAATTTTTCCTTTTCGCTTTTCAAGGGCTCGCCGCACTTCCGGACTGCTGGCATTTATCACGCCGTCTGGCTTGATTTTGGACATCTCTTCAATCATTCGATTTATCATAATCCCGCGCAAAAACGGCGATAAGGTTTCTTCCAGCCGTTTGGTCCAGTGTTTGTTGTCAAAGACCGTGCTGATAACATCGTTGACAACGGCCTTTTCTTCCAGCTTTTTTAACTTTCGTCCAATATCGGCAATCATCTCTTTGTAGAACAATACCAAATGTGTTATCAGGATGGCATTTTCTTTATATTGCGGCGGTTCGGCTGGCCGATACGATTTTTCGGCTTTCTCATCGGGTATCGGTGTTTCGGCCTGCATCATCTGGGACAGCGGATTGACCGGCGTTTCGCCCCATTCGACCGGCGGAAATCCGTCGATTGCCCGCTCTTCGTTAATACTGGTATAATTGACCCGCAGACGAGTTTCAATCTGCCGTAACCTGAATTCTTCATCCGGCGGTCTGGGATTGTCGAACATCAGCAGCAGACTATCGTCAAATAACGGGACAAGCCGTTCGTTCAATTTGTTTTCCAGCATAACCAATTTAGGCCGGATGACCTGCTGTGCCCAAAGGTCAAGGCTTGCCCAAGCATTCGCCCGACTGATTTCCTGAATTTTAACAAATGACAGCGGCACGCCGAATACGCCGCATATCTCTTCGACCGCCGATTTGCGGCCCTGCAGATAATTCATATCTTTAGGGGCAAATCCGACCGGCTTGATTTCCGCTCCGCCGGTTAATATAGACAGTTTGCCCCGTCTGTCCGGGCCTTGAAACTGCTTGTATTTGGTCAATATCCGCCGCTCCTCTTCCTCGCTGATAAACGCATCCGGCGGAAATTGGATGACGGCGTCTGGGATACCGCCGTTTTTCATCAACGAGATTTCGGAACGGTTCATAAAATCGTATAAATCGGCTGCCTGCTCGCACGCCTGCAAAGGGCTTGCCCCGAGATACGGGTCTGTTAATGAAGGATACTTAAAGTGTACAATCTGTTCGACGTTAAATTCTATCTGTTTTCCGCCGGCTTGATAATGGTAATATATAATATCATCCTTTTTGCGTATCGAAACATATTGAGACAGAAGCGGCCAGATATTCAAAACTTGATTGTTTTCTATTTCCAAATACCAAAAAGCGTTGCCGATGGCTTCCAAATAGCTGACTGTTATGTTTAATAATTCGTACAGATTGTTGACCGGATTTGGTTTATTTAGAATATCCAGTATTGGATGTTCGACAATCTCTTCTATGTCGGACGCCGCATCAATGTATATTTTGGAAACAATCCGCCGGACCGCTCCCGTCTCGGCCGGCCGTGATTTGTACTTGTTTTGTTTTTTCGTTTGATAAAGCCGCAGCGGCGTCTGGGCACACGCCGCCGCATTGCGGTCGATGCAGACATAGACCCAATTTTTTACTTTCTGGATTAAATCCTCCGGCCGGCCGCTGGAGTGCCAATAGAATGGTTCAGAACCGAAAGTATAAACGGCCGGCTTTGTACCCGATGCCTTAAACCAGTCTTTTAACCGTTTTAGCATAAATCAATTTTACCCTAACCATAATGTTGTCAATTGAAAAAATTAAAATTCGTTCCACATATCCTCTTCGTTATAATTTGTTTTGGATACATCGTACTTGTCTTCTGATATAAATTTTATCGGTTCTTTGTTGATGCGTGATACCGCATATCGGATTGCGTCTATTGCGTGGTCGTTGAATTGCACCGGTTTATTTAATTGATTTCCGAATTTGTCCTCTGCCCACTTGTACCCGTCGAATTCCTTCAAGATATTCGTTGATTCTCTGTCTATGATTATCTGATACTGTTTCATTTTTTGTATACCAAACAAAACGCTGTCCGGCCCTTTCGCCGCAGCCTGACAATTCAGGCCGAAACGCTTTAATTCGGCAATACTTTTCGGTTCGGAACTATCGGCTAAAATAAGTCCGTTTTTGTCCTGATTGGCATCCAATATCGACCGGATTAAGTCGGCAAGCTCTTTGTTTGTCAGATTCGGCTGATAAAGATGCTCTTTGACATATAGTGTTTTTCCGATTATCCGGCACTCGACAAAAGCTGCGGGGTCGATTGAATAACCAAAATCCAGCCCGTAATAACGAATATCATATTTATCCGGTACAGTTTCAGCGGTGCTGTAATTTTCAAATATACGCCCCTTAAGGACGCCCCACTTGCCGAGCGTATAAATGTTGTAATAATTTATGTCCTCCTCAATCAACCGTTCAAGGCGTTCGATATATGCTTGGTCGATAAACCGATTATCTTTGTATGTAGAATGTACAATAGTAAGTTCGCTGTTTGCCGTAAAATGCCGTGAGACAATTTGTTTACCGGATTCAATCTCTTTTTGTATCTCGTCGTCAAAGAATTGTTTCTTAATCCAGTGCTGCTCGTTGATAGGATTAAATGTCATCAGTATTTGCTTATATTGATTTGTTTTGCCTCGCAGCCGCAGGTCAATCTGCCGGAAATCGTCTAATGTGAATTCAGTTGCTTCCTCCATCCAGACTGATGTTATCCCGTGAATCGACTTTAATTTTTCGGGGTCGTCCAGCCCCATAAATAAAATTTCGGATGAATCCGGAAAAACCAGTTGCAATCGAGTTTTATTTTCCGTTACTATTTGGGATAATGACCATTTATATAATAACGATTTTATTTCTTCATATGCACTTTTCCTAACTGCTGGAGTTGTTTTACGCATACATAAGAGGCGGACAGGCTTTTTAGTATAAAATGCCTGGATAATGCGGATAATTTGCTTTTGTGCTGCAGCTACAGACTTACCAGAGCCTGCACCGCCATAATAAATTAAATACCGACTCTTATTATTTATAAGTTTAAAATATAATTCATTTATAAATTTACACAAACCGCTTGTTTGTATTAAAATCATTTTTTATATTTTTTTACTTCATCAGGCAATATATATGGAATTGTAAATTTCCAATTTATCTGATGGTGTATCCTGGAAAATGTATCTTGAATTATACCGATTTTTACACTCGATGGCATTGCTAATAATGTATAAAACGTCTTTATATAGGTTCCAAGTTCCAGATAACTACTTGTTAATCCACCTTCATTATGCTGTGTTATTAATTGTGCAATACTTATTTCCGGAATAGTTAAAAATAAATAACCGATATTACCTAATTTAGTATAAACATTTACATCTTCATTAAGCCGTCCAAAAAATTCAAACCGCCTATCAGTAGCACAAAAAAATACATTCATTATTTTACGTTGCCGTCGGTAACTAAATGCGCGAGTCATATTACCGCCTATAAAATCACCCGCCTGAGACATTGCCAAACTGTGGATATTAGGTAATGCTTTAAGAGTTTCCTTATATAAATATAATATTTTATCTAAACTTTTATGTAAAATTTTTGCTCTTAATCTATTATTTTGCATATACCGATAATCAAATTTTCCATAGTCATCATCTAAAACTAAAAAAAATGGATAACCTAACTTTTTCGCTATATCAAATACTGCGTTTCTCGGAAAAACCGCCGATGATAATTTATCTATCCGGTTATCCATATAATCGAATTTACCTATATATTCTCGTTTTGAATAAATTACGAGGTTATTTTCGCTAAAATTCTTTTTATACTGGTTTATTTGTGTATCATCATCGCTAACAACAATAAATATAGGATATTTACAATTACATTTTTGTAAAGTTTTATATGTTTTTACATTATTTGCCCGCTGATATGAGATAATAAAAATACAAAAATCATTTGGATTATATATATTATCTATCATAGACTTATTCATCTAAATCTTCGGATAAGATTTCATCAGCCATTATATCTTTAATTTTTTTATGTATCACAACCATTCCATTAGCTATTGCATTCTTTATATCAATAATTACTAAAACCAATTTTTCCATAATATCTTGGACTTCTGCTGGCTGGTGGGCATAATATTCTGCTATATTCTGGAAATTAAATTTTATAAAACGAGTTGCTGCTAATTGCAAAAATTCTATTAATTTTTTATCTTTAATGCCAGTTTCTTCTATTTGTTTTAATTTTTGTTTATAGATAGTAATATCATAAAGTTCATTTATTGCTGGCGGATTTTCCTGCATCGGTTTATATACAGGTACTTCAATTTTTTGCGAATAAATAGTTTCTTTTGTAATATCTTGTTTTTCAATACTTTCGCTTTGTAATAATTTATCAAAATCACAATTCTTTAATAAAAAATTTAATTCTTTATTATCTATTAACGCATCCAGTTCAGTTTTAAGTTTTTCTATATCCCATTCTGCGAAATCTGCTGTCCGATTGTCAATAAGCCGGTAAGCTCTTGTTTGTTCCGGCGTCAAATCGGAGGCGATATGGACCGGCACTTTTTTAAGCCCCAATTTCCGTGCTGCCAGCCAGCGGGTATGTCCTGCAATAATAACACCGTCTTTGTCTATGACTATCGGCTGCCGGAATCCATACTTTTTTATGGACTCCGCTACCACATCAACAGCATTTTCGTTTTTTCTGGGATTATCTTTGTAAGGCTTTATGTCATCAATTTCGTAAAGTATTACTTTCATAATCAATCAGGCTTCAAATCATCCGGTAAATCAACAACAATTTTCAAATCGCTCGACACTTGATTATCTATCTTGTCCTTCCACCGTCCAGGCTGACGATTTTTCAGATAAAAGATTATAGCTGCCGGATTGGGCGGAAGCTGCTTTTTATACTTTTTGACCCGTACACGTCCGGTCTTTTCATCCTTTTCGGCAACGATATCCTCGTATTCATAGCCCAACGCAAGTTCGACCAGCTTGCGTTCGACCTTTTCCGTGTCGAATAAATCTCGACCCGAACAGATTGCTTCCTTGAAGTCCGGCTGCTTATGCATCCAGTCATAGATTGTGTCAACATGCACCCCGAACAGATTGGCCAATGCGGCGATATCCGCCCCGTTTCTGGAACAGGCATTATACGCCAGTTTGACATAGTCCGGTTTGTAATTGGATTTTCGTCCCATTTTTTTAGGTATAGGATTATTTAACTTTTTAAATTGTTTTTGTCTCCTGTTTGTTATTTGCTATTATTTTTCTACCATGAATTATTAACCGTCTAAATCTGGCCGGTAATAGCATATACGAAGAATTTGTTTGCTGTAATAATTTTAGCTGTATATATAAACAAAACATACAAAATAATATACTCTATAATTTATAAAAAACAATAATTTTTCAGTCATTCTATAACCTTTATTCTTATATATATCCTGTCTTTTTCCCAAAATTTTCTCTCCGCTTCTAATTTTACAATTTGTTTGTCATCAACCCAAACAATTCCGGTCAGAGCATCTAAGACAAATTTTATTAGATTGTCCAAATCCGCATATTTTGGGCAATATCCCGCTGTTTTGTCTTTGTATTCAAAAATCATTTTTACGGCAATCGGGCCATCTATCAATTTTTCAGGTCTCGGATGAATTTGCTTTACAAAATCATCTTTTTGCCACTTAGACGGGTCTACTGCCCATACACGGCCGTTTTTGTGATAAACTCTCGGCCGCTTCTGCGGTATCGGCCGTTGCTGTACTTCGTAAATCAAATCTTTCATTTTTACCTATACAGCCGGCGGAATTGCACGAATTCAAACCTTGAAGTCTTCACGCCGTCCTTTTCTTCGGTTATCCGCTCGGTCGTGGATACATATAATATATCTCCCTCATCGCAATCGTACAAGTAAGTAGCAAGTCCGCAGCAAAATGTCTGCTCGCCCATTAAGTGTATTTTAATGTCCTGTATAGATTTACCAATAAGGATCATCCCCATAATCCGCCGCCCATATGGCAGAATATAATCGTCAAAGACCTGTTGTGTATCTTTTCTTGGGTCAATATTCGGAAAGCCCCAGTCTTGGAATTCAATCTCGCTTCCGGCTGGAAACAAATCTTTTGCTGCCTGCTTCTGTTTGTCCGTCCATCCGGCAATCGGATGGTTGGAGATATTAACAAATTTTGTCATAATTTTCCCCTTTCATCAGAATGTTCTCGTCATTACAGTACTTCCTTTCGCAGCAGTAATTCCGACATCGTGGGCAAGAAATGGTATCCGAAGCGAATCGCCTTTTGTTGTCCCGCTTCCAATCCAGCAGGAAGTTGCGGCAGGGGGATTAAAAGAGGAAAGCACTTCTCTGCGGTATGCACCTTTGACCCTTGTATTATTTCCAAGTCCTCCGGCTTTATCAATGCTATCCCTTAATGCCTTGCCTGCGTCTGTCATTTCGGGGGATGTGTATAGTTTGCCTCCAAGTGCTTTTACTTTCTGTGCGGCATTACGATACAATTCTGTGCCAAGCCCTTGCCTCTTGAAAGTATCATTAACCCTGATTTCGTTTAACTCGAAAATACCATCGCCCAAATTTGTCACTATTGCATAACCCGCCTCTTTGCCTTCGCGAGAAGCAGAAAGTAACAGTCCTCCGTCTTCTCTTGTTATGGAATTTATCTGCCAATTAGCGATAAATCCGTCTTTGTCGCAGATAATTTCGTAAATCTTTTCACGCTTTGTGGGTGGACGCCGGAGCAGAACTGCCCCGCTGCCGAAGAACGGCTCTATATATGTTTTGACGTTGCCCAGATAATGCCATACAGTATCTGCAATCAGCGATTTACCGCCAAAATAAGGAAAAAGAGCTTTTAGGTATTTACTGTTTTTCATAACAACCTTTTTATAAAAGACCCGCCGGCCACGCACCGGCGGGCGGAAGTAGAAAAGGAGAAAAAAATGAATCATTCCTTTAATCCAGCGGCAACTCCTTCAGCTATTGATTTAGCAAGTGTCGCCTGCTCGCTGGTGTATTCCTTCAAATTTAATTGCGTTCCATCCTGCAATTGCAGGCCCAATGTTTCCAATTTTCGGTCCGTCAGAAAACTTATATAGGTAACTTGGCCGTACCGCACGTAGGTACAGCCGCTTATTGCTAATAGACATACAAATAGAAGTATTTTCATAATCGTTTCCCTTTTTATTATTTTATCTTAAAAAATCAATACTATTCTAAATCAAAAGCATTACCTTGCTTTCCATTTCCGCTGCATACCATACCTCGCTTGGCTTTGCCGCTGCAATTTCTCGTTATACCTTGCCTTGCCGCTCTTTTGCCATGCGCCTCACCGCTAAGCCCGGCCTTTGCAATTCCAGGTACATCGTTGCCTCGCACCGCTTTTGCACTTCCACGCAGCACAACGCCCTTCCTTCGCTATTCTTCGCCCCTCGTTGCGTTGCTTTTGCTTTGCTAATCAATGCTTTGCTCGGCGCCGCCTGGCGTTGCTTTTGCTTTGCGCCTCTTCGCCATTCGTTGCAAAGCACCGCCCAGCTTTTGCCTCCTATTCTTTCGGATTACCTTGCGGAGTCCATACAAATCGGCCCATTCCGCTGTTTCGCCACTGGCCAATTCCACGCAGCTGGCCGTAATCCAAACATTCTTGTATATAGGGCAACATTTTGTCATTCATCAGGATAATATCAAATTCAAACTTTGTCCCAGCCGGTACAGCCTCCGAGCGGGCAAGGGCAATCCGTTCACCTCGCATTGTTTCGCCACGCAGTGGCCGTTCTACAAAAAACGGTTCGCCGGATAATCTTAAGTATATCTTTCGTGGCTTGATAAACAGATGCTGGTCAATCGTTCTTTTGTACGCATACTTGGTTAATCCGACCCGCTTTATTTCTTCGGCGGTCCATTGCCCGCTGGTTATCAATGCCTGCATTGCATCCTTGAAAAAGCCTTTGATTTGATAATCCCACAAAAATCTTCCATTTTCGTCGCTTGGGAACAAAGTGCTGCTGTTTGTCAGCTCCTCGTCTATGTTATCAACAGCCTCTTCCTCATCGCCGGTCGGATTTGGATTTTTGGACAGGATATACTTTTTGGCAATATCCTTTTGCCCTGACAAAGTTCCCAGCATAGGTTCAATAATTTCAACTTCGATTTTCATATTGCTTTCCATTTCGTTAAATTAAAGTTTTTACTTCCAATCCGGCTGTTTTCAGC
>ERZ795051.3891-NODE-3891-length-14547-cov-5.565070_pt1 | contig 14547 bp, 11 predicted proteins | sample MGYA00375135_ERZ795051 | MGnify/ENA primary metagenome ERZ795051 (study PRJEB30180, sample SAMN05720222) | activated sludge metagenome | isolation source: Anaerobic digester | place: Japan | collected 2015-05-26 ... | reverse complement strand
AAAGCCGTGGGCATGGCACCCGGCGGAGGGCCGAATGACGAATGTCGAAATCTAAGGCGGAGCGCCTTTTTGCGGGCCGCGAGCCAAGCGCACGGCGATCGGGAAACATGCGCGCGAGCCGCGCAGATGTCTGGCCGTAAGGTTCTCAAGCTCTCACAACCCATGCTCCTGCAACTTGCGGATCAGCTCGGTGGATGAGTTTTCCTTCGGGCCGCCGACCGTGGCCAGGCGAATGCCGAGGCGCTGCACGGTGGGATACTCTGGGAGGTTGTGCGGGCCGTACTCGGGGCCCTTGCACATGACGTCCGGGCGGATGAACTCCAACAGGGCGTCGCAGGTCGGCTCGCCGAAGCAGGTAACGATGCTGACCGGCTTGAAGGCGGCGACGATCTCCATCCGGGCATCGAGGGGCTGGAGCGGCCGGTCCTTGCTCTTGTACTGCTTAATCGACTCGTCCGTGTTCACGCCGACAACGAGCACATCGCCTTCGGCAGCGGCACCGTAAAGATATCGCACGTGCCCAACGTGGATGATGTCAAACGCCCCGTTCGTGAAAACGATCTTCTTGCCGGCGGCGCGAAGCTTATCCACCTCGCGCTTGAGTTCCTGGCGATCGGTGATAATGCGAGCCATCGGGTCTCCTGTACAACTGAATCGAACCTCGCACCAGGCGGATTGTTCCGGCGGGCATTTCTCCGGCGAGGTTCGGAGCGAGAAGACGCCGGCGGGCAAGCGGCCGGTGACACCCGCGAATCTCACGTGGCAACCGGCTGGGTTCGCCTGCTCAACAACTCGCGAGCGGCTTGCACGACCATGTCGCCGGTTACGCGGCGCATACAGCGGTGATCGAGCGGGCACTTGCGCTTCATGCATGGACCGCAATCCACCGGCACCTGGATCGCCCGCTCGCACGAACTGTTGGTGGCGGTCCACTGCTGGTGTGTCGGACCGAAGATGGTCACCGTCGGCACTCGGAAGGCAATACCGAAGTGTCGCGGGCCGGTGTCGTTGGTAATCAGCAGGCCGGCCCGTCGAATCAGGGCCTTGGTCGGGCCGAGAGGCAACACGGGCTTGTCCAGGACGGTGCTGGAATGACGCATATGGCCGGCAACCTGCCGTGCGGTATCGATCTCCTTTGGACCGCAGGCGATAAACATGGCCGCACCATGCTCCACGACAAGGCGGTCGGCCACCTCGGCAAATCGTTCGGGAAGCCACCGCTTGGCCGGCCCGAAAGAGGAGCCCGGGTTGAGCACGACGACGGGCCTTCCCTGCGTGACGCCGGCAGCGGCAAACAACCCGTCCACTACGGCCTCTTCCTCAGGCGTCGTGTACAACTCGGGGTGATCAGAGCAGTTGCGGCATCCGAGATACCGGGCAATCGCGTTGTAGTACCGGGTCATCGGGATCGGCACGTATTTCCCGTTGTACCGCTCGGGGAGCAGTCTGTCGGTAAGCAGCAGCCCCCTGCCGTCGCGGTCATAGCCGATCCGTGAACGAATCCCCGCCAGGCGTGCCAGGAGCGCCGCCCGGAAGGAATTCGAGAACAGCACGGCCCAGTCAAATCGCCGATCCCGCATCTCGGCCGCAAAACCAAGGAAGCCCTGCCGCCGCTTGGGACGGCTCTGTCCTTTGGTTGTGGCCGGCCAGTGGATGATCTCGTCAGCCCACTGCCCCCCGCTGAGGATGTCCTCCAGATGACTGCGAAGCAGGAAGGCAATGTGTGTATCCCGGAACCGCTCCCGCATGACTCGCAAAGCCGGGGTTGCCAGCACCAAATCACCAACCCAGTTCGGCAGGACGATCAGGATCCGCGACGGGGCTTTTTGCGTCGACACTTCATGGGAATCGCCGGTCTGTTGGCTGTAGTTTATCGGTTGGTCGTTGGACATGCCGGGAATTGTATGACAACCCTCCCTCACGTGACAACTCCCCCTTGGCTCGGTACCCTTACGGCGTCGCGATGGCCTGTGGGCCTGCCGCGGCTTTGGAAATGCAGCTTTCAAGATCGTAACGGAAGGAGACTTAGATGCCGGACAAGACCTGCGCCAGCAACGCTTCTGGTCCATGCCAAACACGACCAAACACATCGTCGTCGAGCTGGAGCCGCCGCAGAATCCTCGAGACTGCGGCCGCAGGAGTCGGCGCCTTGGCCGTCGGCGGCATCCGCCGGGCCAGGGCCGCCGAAGCCTCGGACTACGGCTCAAAGGTAACACCAAGCCCCCGATCACGGGTCCTCGGGGCCAATGACCGCATTCTGCTGGGCATCATCGGCGCCGGCGGGATGGGTCGCCACCACATCCAGAGCATGCTCGACCGCAAGGAAAACAACTGCGAGTTCATCGCCGTCTGCGACATCAACGAGGCCAACCGCAGGGCCGCCGTCGAGATGTGCGGCGGCAAGGCCAAGAGCTTCAACGAGCACGAGCGGCTGCTGGAGATGAAGGAGATCGACGGCGTGCTGATCGCCAGCCCGGATTTCTGGCATGAGCGACACCTGATCGACTCGGTCATGGCCGGCAAGGACGCCTACTGCGAAAAACCCATGTCCTGGTCGATCCCGCAGGGGGCTAACATGGTCAAGCAGGTCCGCCGCACCGACCGGATCGTGCAGATCGGCATGCAGCGACGCAGCACCCCATCTATCATTGAGGCAAAGCGAATCGTCGACAGCGGCTTTCTGGGCGAGGTCAGTCTGGTGCGAGCCGAGTGGTACTGGAACATGCCGGACTTGCCCAACCCGGAGGACATCAAGCTTGAAGGCAAGGTCGACTGGGACCGGTTTCAACTCCCGCTGCCGCCGGAAAAACGTTACCCGATGAACCCGGTGAAGTACCGGTTCTGGCGGTACTTCTGGGAGTACTCGGGCGGCAACATGACCGACCAGGGCACTCATCTGATGGACGTGATCCAGTGGCTATTCAACGACAGCAAGCCGCCACTGGCCGCCCAGGAGCACGGCGCGGCGTACCAGATCAAGGGCTACGAGACGCCGGACACGTTCTGCGCGGTCTTCGAGTACCCGAAGTTCATGGCGACCTGGACCCTGACCTACACCAACAACTGGCACGATGCGTGGTCGATCATCGCCCACGGCCGCAAGGGCACACTGGAACTCGACGATCGGGGGGCGCGGTTCTACAAGGAAAAGTGGCCCGCCAACTGGGAGGACATTCCGCCAGAGCCTGAGCATGAGATCTCCAGCCCGCTGCGGGTCGACCTGCATGAGGCCAACTGGCTCGAGTGCATGCGAACCCGTAAGGAGCCAAACGCTCCGGTCGAGATCGGCCATCAGGCGGTCTCCGCCCTGCATCTGGCCAACGCCGCCCACCACGCCAAGAAGCGGGCGACCCTCGACCCCGACGGTCTGACCGTCCGCATCCCCTGATGCGGCAGGACAGGGATCGGGGGCCTGGGAGGCCGGTTGCGAGTTGTCGAGTGCCTGTTGCTTTGCGTTTCGAGGGCTGCAGGTTCTTCTCCTTTTCGAACGAAGGCGAACCGCGCGAACCTGCCCACATCCACGAACGCAAGGGCGAAAACGGGGCCGGATTCCGGCTGGACCAGGCAGTGACGATCGCGGACTCGCACGGCACGACTTCGAGCGAGTTGACCCGGATTGCCCAAGTGGCTGCGGAAAACCGCGACCTATTCTTGAGGAAACGGGATAAGTACTTTGCTGACTAAGGCGGCAGCCAAACGCGTCTGGTTTGACGATCTCAACCTGTGGATCGAGTTGGTCGACGGGCGGCAACTGGCGGTCCCGTTGGCCTATTTCCCCCGGCTGCTGAACGCTACACCGCGGCAACGCGAGCAGTTCGAAATGAGCGGAGGGGGCACCGGTATTCACTGGGATGCGCTCGACGAAGACATCAGCTTCGAGGGCCTGTTGCCGGGGATCGGGGATTGAACGAGACGCCGGGCATCGGCAGACCACTAATCCTGCCAAGGCCCCTCCGACGGCCCAAGACTCCTTTGACCATTACTTCCCATTCGGTACAATAATAGAGGTCGGGGGGCTCTGATTGGAAAAGACAGGAGGGCAAGCCATGTTACGAACTTACGGAGGCTTTCCTTATCGGTATCTCGCCTGCCTGATGGTCCTATCGGCGGCCGGATTCATCACCCGGTACACCTTTGCCGAGACGGTCATCCCGTCCAGCTCTTGGCGAAACACCATTACCTTCCCGAGCGACTCCTTCCGAAAGGCCGCGCCCGAAACCGGCGATCCGGGCTGGATCAAGTTCCTGATCTTCGTCAGCGATCCGACCAAAGTGTACTTCCAGGACAGCAACGCCTACCCGTTCCACTATGACTGGGCAACGACCTTCGTCCAGGAATACATCGGGATGAGCACCGAGGAGTTCAACCAGATCAGTCTCTACGCCGAGGGGCAGGAGGCGATTCTGGGTTCGGTGATACTGCCCTACTGGACCGTTCATCAGCCGCCGTCCGAGCAAATCAAGGAATACGGCATCGAGCTTGTTCGCCGAGACGCGTACGACCCGGCCCAGGTGGTCAACCTGTTCAACCTGGTCAAGTCAAAGATCACCGCGGAAGCCGGCGTCGAGGCTTTCTATTTCCCCAGCTACGACCAAATCGCATCGGCCGAGGAAAACCGTGCCTACTTTGAGGCCAACGGCATCATCGTCAGTTCGCCCAGCCGATGGGCTAAGGGCAACATCAGCTACTCGCGCGGCTGGGCCCTGGGAACCCTCAAACAGTTCGCGGCCACCCAGATCGAGAACGCCTATCTCACGGGCCAACTGGCACCCGGCGACATCCTCCTGACCGACGGCGTGCCTGCCGACATGCCGGTCATCGCGGGCATCATCACGCTGGCCCCTTCGACGCCGAATTCGCACGTCGCCATTCTGGCCAACACCTATGGCATTCCGTTCGTTTTCCTGGCGCTGTCCGAGGATGCGACCCGGGCCCAGCAACTGGTCGGTCGCAAGATCGCGCTGCGGGTCTACGGGAACGCCAATGACTGCGACGCTCGGCTGATCGACGTGCAGGACGTGCTCACCCCGCAGCAGATCGACGAAATCCTCGCTCTCAAGACACCCCCGCCGCTGAACATCTGCCCCGTCACGCCCTATGGCGCATACAGCGCCTCAACCGATGGGCTGTGGCCGTCGGATATTTGCTACTTCGGCGGCAAAGCGGCCAACTTCGGCCTGTTGCGGCGGTCGATCCCGTCGAACTGCCCGGTGGCCATGGCCTTCTCGTTCGACCTCTGGAACGAATTCCTCAGCCAGACGCTGACCAACGGCCGCACGCTTCGCGAAGAAATCGCCTATCGTCTGGCCGGTTTCACTTATCCGCCGGCGAACATGGCCGCCCTGGCCGATGTCCTTGAGGGCATCCGCGAAGACCTCTTCAAGAAGACCTCCGCCACCGTCTTCAGCCCCGCCCTGCAAAACGAGATCATCAGCGCCCTGCAAGACCCGGCATACGGTTTCGATCCGTACAAGAAAATCCGGTTCCGCAGCTCGACCAACGTGGAGGACAGCGAGCAGTTCACCGGTGCGGGCCTGTACGACAGCTTCAGCGGCTGTCTGGCCGACGACCTCGACGGCGATGGGGTCGGACCAAGCCTCTGCGACCCCGCGGAGGCGAACGAACGCGGCGTGTTCCGGGCGATTCGCAGGGTCTTCGCCAGCTTCTACTACGACAACGCCTATCTCGAGAGACTCCGCCACGGCATCGACGAGAGCCAGGCCGGCATGGCCATGTTGGTCCATCACTCGACGCCCGACCCGATCGAGATGGCCAACGGGGTGGCCACGCTTGAGAGAATCAGCACCACCACGAGCCGCATCAAGCTCGTGACGCAACTGGGTGCCGTTTCGGTGAGCAACCCCACCGACGGATCCATTCCTGAAGAGGTGAAGGCCGACGTCTATTCCTTCGGCACATACCTGACCATCCAGGCCTATTCGAACCTGGTGCCGCTGGGCGCCACGGTGTTGGATTGGGAATCGGACTACCGCACTCTTGCCAGTCTGATGGTCCAGGCCTCCAACGCCTTTGCGGCCGCCTCCGGCAAGACGAAGTACGTGCTCGACTTCGAATACAAGAAGGTCGCCCCCGAGGGCCACCTCCGGATCAAGCAGATCCGCGAGATCCCACAGCCGAGTACCACGCCCGGCATCGTCCCCTTCCTCATCAAGGAGCCCACCCCTTACTGCATTTTCCAGGGTGAGTACGGAGAGGTCTTCGGTAACCACCGGCTCAAGTCGCAGTTGACCGTCGAGACGAGAAGCATGTGGCTGACACCGGATAATCTCGACCGGACCATCTACGAAAACGTGTTCCTCGAATACGTCGACAGCGAGGGAAACATCCGCACGGCAAGCGGGTCGCCGGCCGACTGGCCGGAGGCGTCTCATTCCTACGCCAACAACACCTCGACCGACACCTGGGTTTTCGCCGACATGGGCAATCCGCGGCGGTACACGCTGACCACCGGCCGGCTCGGCGTGCTCGTGGCCGCTTCGCAAAGCCCTCTGCTAACGATCCGCGACCTGGGCGTACTTTCCAACTGGGGACCCGGCTACCTGGACCTCCGCGTTGACCACGTCCTGCCGGTTCCCGTGAGGACGTACGAGGGCATGGGCACCACCCTGACCGACAGCGTGCGGCTCTTCCCGCCGTTCGCCCAGGAACCCGGCGAGTCTCTGCAAACTCGCAACCTGGTCCTCAACGCGAAGATCTCCATCACGACCCAGTTCTACTGGCCACCTACGCCGGCGGGCAGCGCGGCAGGATACACCGCGCCGCTGGCTCGCTGGGTTGAGACCCGCATCTACGGCTATACCAGCTCCCCGATCATCCTGCACAGCCCGTACTCGCAGACCTACCGGCCGGAGCATCACAACTTCAGCGAGCACTTTCTCTTCGAGCCACGGCTCGAGCCGGGCATCTCGCCATCGATCCTTCAGGAGCTCCACAACAAGAACATTCGGGTGATCCAAGTCTATCGACCCAGCAGCGGATCCCCGATCTTCACCACTGTCGGCTTCACCACCCCGGCCGACTTCGACCAGGACAACGACGTCGACGGGGCGGACTATGAGGTATTCAGTGATTGCAGCTCCGGTCCGGGTCTCGGTCCGGTCGAGTGGGCCTGCCGTGCCGCGGATTTCGACCACGACGGCGACGTTGACCAGGCCGACTTTGGAATCTTTCAGCGATGCATCAGCGGCGAGAAGATGCCGCCGGATGTTGATTGCGCGCAATGACCGGCCGCTGTCCGGCGTCGACGGCCGCTTTTGCCGGGGCTGATCAGCCGGACAGCCTGGTGGTCTCAAGATCCATGGCGATATCCAGCGCGCCGGACGAGTGGGTGAGTGCTCCCACGGCGATCCGTTCAACACCGGTTTCCGCGATGCCGCGGACCGAATCCAGGTCGACACCGCCGGAGGCCTCAAACTGCACCCGGCCGGCCAAGCCCAATTCATCCCGCCGCCTCACCGCCTGTCGCATCTGGGCAATAGAGAAATTGTCGAGCAGAATGACATCTACGCCCGAAACCTTGAACACTTCCTCGAGTTGCTCGATGGTGTCGACCTCGACCTCAATGAACGCCGGCGGCGGCGCCAGCGCAGCGGCCTCCCGAACCATATCGAACAGGGCGACGGCCAGTGAATCAATACTCACGCCCGCCAAGTGATTGTCCTTAACCAAAATGGCGTCATGCAGGCCCATGCGGTGGTTCCAGCCGCCGCCGCAGCGGACGGCATATTTGTCCAGTTGACGCCAGCCGGGAATCGTCTTACGCGTATCATAGATCCTCGCCTGCGTCCCGCCGACGGCATCGACATAACGACGGGTCAGCGAGGCCACGCCGCACAACCGCTGCAGAAAGTTTAGCAAGGTTCGCTCAATGCCCAGGAGCAGACGCATCGGACCGGCCAGCACGGCGATTCCCTCGCCCTTCCTCATGTTTGCACCGTCCTGCGCGTTGACCGTGACCGTCAATTTGTGAGAGTACGCCTCACGCAGCAGGTCGAAGATCACCGCGCCGGCAAAGACGCCGCCCTGGCGGGCTACAAGACGAGCCGTGCCCGTGGCTGCGTCGTCGACGGTCGTCAAAGAGGTGATGTCCCGGTCGAAGCCGTCCTCGGCCAAGGCATCTTCCCACTGCCTCCGAAGCCGTTCACGATCAATCATCTGAGCCATGGTCATCCTCTCGCAAACATCCCCCATCTGGTCGTTTCTTCTTGACCGGCCGGTGACCTCACAGCCGGTCTCGACAGGCTGTGTGAAACAGGTTTCCGGCCTCTCATCGGACCGCCAGGATGCCGCTCCCACACCTGCCGGGATAGGTTCCTATGCCGCCGGTATTACCGAAGACCACGCGAAGCAGCACCGGCTCGCCAAGAAACGGGGTCTCCTGGCCGTGGCTATCGTCCGGCGTCGGCTCGCTGAGCCTGTGGTCCGGTCTCCAACTGCCGGATCCGATCTCGCAGCACCGCCGCCCTCTCGAAATCCAGCCTCTCGGCCGCCTCGAGCATTTCCTGTTCCAGCGCCGCAATCAACTCGCTGCGATCATACTCATCTTCCGCGGCATGCACAGCCTCCCGAGCGATCTTGCGGGCCGAAATCTCCTGCTCCAGCGAGCTGCGGATGGCCTTCTTGATCGTTTCGGGAGTGATCTTGTGCTCTTCGTTGTACTTGAGCTGGATTTCGCGCCGGCGGTTGGTCTCGTCGATGGCCCGTTGCATGCTCGGCGTGGTCTTGTCGGCGTAGAGGATCACCTCGGCGTTGACGTTCCGGGCGGTGCGGCCGATCGTCTGAATCAATGACGTCTCACTCCGAAGAAAGCCCTCCTTGTCGGCGTCCATGATTGCCACGAGCGACACCTCGGGCAGATCAAGTCCTTCGCGCAATAGGTTGACGCCGACCAGCACGTCGAAATCACCCCGCCGAAGATCATTCAGAATCTCGACCCGTTCAAGCGTGTCGATCTCGCTGTGCAGGTACTTGCATCGGAATCCTTTCTGATCGACGTAGGCCGAAAGGTCCTCGGCCAGCCGCTTGGTCAGCGTCGTTACCAGCACGCGTTCGCCGACGGCCACTCGCTCGCTGATGCGGTCAAGCAGATCGGGCACCTGCCCGCGAGCCGGCCGCACGTGGATCAGCGGATCCACCAGTCCCGTCGGCCGGATGATCTGCTCGACCACCTCGCCGCCGCACTTTTCCAGTTCGTACGGCCCGGGCGTGGCGCTGACAAACAGCACCTGGTTCCACATGCTCTCAAACTCCTCAAACCGCATGGGCCGGTTGTCCAGGCACGACGGCAGCCGAAAACCATGCTCGACCAGCACCTCCTTGCGACTGCGGTCACCGGCATACATCGCCCGAATCTGCGGGATGGTCACGTGGGACTCGTCGAGGATCAACAGGAAATCCTTCGGAAAATAGTCCACCAACGTGAAAGGTTTGGCCCCCGGCGGCGTGCCGTTCAGATGCCTCGAGTAGTTCTCGATGCCGCTGCAATAGCCCACTTCCTGGATCATCTCCAAATCATACCGCGTGCGGGCGCTGAGGCGCTGGGCCTCGAGCAACTTGCCCATCCGCCTGAGCTCCATCAGCCGCTGGTCGAGCTCCTCCTGGATGCTCTTGATCGCCGCCGCGATCCGGTCCTCGGGCATCACGTAGTGGACCGCCGGGTAAATGAAGATCACGTCCTGATCGGTGATCGTCTCATTGGTCAGCGGGTCGATCAGGTCAATACGGTCGACTTCGTCGCCGAACAGTTCGATACGATAGGCGAATTCCTCGTTGCCCGGACACAGCTCGACCACGTCGCCGCGGACACGGAACTTACCGCGCCGGAAATCAACATCGTTCCGCTCGTACTGGAGATCCACGAACCGCCGCAGCAGCTCGTCACGTTCGACCCGGTCGCCCCGGCGGATCGTGATGATGCTCCGTTTGAAGTCTTCGGGCGAGCCTAGGCCGAAGATGCACGAGACGCTGGCGACGATGATCACATCGCGGCGGGAGACCAGCGAGCTGGTCGCCGAAAGACGCAGCCGGTCAAGGTCGTCGTTGCGCGAGGCATCCTTCTCAATGTAGATGTCCCGCTGCGGGATATACGCCTCCGGCTGGTAGTAGTCATAGTAGCTGACGAAGTACTCCACTGCGTTCTCGGGAAACAGGCTGCTGAACTCGTCATAAAGCTGGGCGGCCAGCGTCTTGTTGTGGCTGATCACCAGAGTCGGCCGGTTGAGGTTGCGAATCAGGTGAGCCATGCTGAAGGTCTTGCCCGATCCGGTCACCCCCAGCAGACACTGGAACTTGCGCCCGGACTGAAACCCGCCCGTCAGCTTCTCGATGGCCGCCGGCTGGTCCCCTGCAGGCTCAAACTCACTATGAATGACGAACTCGGACACTCTGGCACCCCCCTGGCAACGCTCTCTGGCCGCGAGCCGAACCAATCATGATATGCCCGCCCTGAGCCGGGTTCAAACCCCGGAAAGCTCATGAACTGCCCGGCCGGCGCGACTGCACGTGTAACATCTGACCCGCCTGGACGTCTATAAGGATGGATCTGGACCGACTGAGGGCGGCACCAGACAGATCGCGTTGATATTCAAGAGCGGGGCAATCAACCATGATCATGAACCTGTTGAGCGGCGCGTTTGCTCTTCTGATGACGACGAACGGTCTGGCCGGGGCCCCGGTGGCGGGCGAACAAGAGCAACGCGTCGCCAAGCCCGCTCAGAGTCCGCCGGCCGTCGGCCTGAGCTCGGCCGAGCCGCCTGCCAGCCGACCCGCCGGCAGACCGGCGATCCGCGCGGTCGTCGACCCCCGCGTGGAGCTGATGAGCATCATTTTCCGCCTTGCCGGCAATCCGGAGTACAACATGCCGAACTCCCAGTCGGTCTATGCCGACGAAGTCAAGAAGCATTTCAGCAAGTACCGGAATCACCCTGTCGTTCTTGCCGCACAGCGACTCCGCGCGAGCCGCGGCGTCAGCTATGACGCGGTCATGAGCATGGCCGTGCATGTGAGCGACACCGTTGAACTGAAGGAACGGGTGCCGTTCGACCAGCCGCCGGATGCGATCATGCTCGACCCTCGCTGGAAAACGGAGGAAGCCCGCGACTTCCTGAAACAGGCCCGCCTGTTTGTCGAGCACGCCCGCTTCGCAGCGTTCGTTGAGCAACATCGCGACTTCTACGCCTCGGCCGCCGCCCGCCTCGATGCGGCACTCGGCAACCGCGATTTGCGACAATGGTTCGATTCATACTTCGGGACAACCGCCGAGGTGCAGTTGCGGCCGGTCGTCGGCCTGCTCAACGGAGGTGGCTGCTACGGACCGAGCTTCCGCCCGGCCGCGGGACCCGTCGAGATGTACTCGATCATCGGCGCGTACAAGTTCGACCACGAAGGACTGCCGGAATTTGACAGCAACACCGCCCTGACCGCGGTCCATGAATTCGCTCATTCCTACGCCAATCCCCTGGTGGACAAGCACCTGGACACGATGCTCGACGCTGCACAGCGAATCTTCAGCACCTGCGAAGACGAGATGAGACGGCAGGCCTACGGCAACGCGTCGACTCTGCTCCGGGAATCGATGGTCCGGGCCTGTACGGTCAGGTACGTCGCCGACACGATGGGAAAGGCAGCCGCGGCGACCGCGGCAAGGCAGGAGGCAGATCATGGTTTCACCTGGGTCAGCGATCTCAGCAGGCTCCTCGCGGAATACGAAGGTCGTCGCGACCGGTATCCGACGCTTGAGGCCTTCATGCCCCGGGTCGTCGATTTCTTCAACCGCTATGCCGCAGGCCTCAAGGACCAGGAACGACCGAGGGTCATATCCATAGTCCCCGCCAATGGGGCCACTGACGTCGATCCGGATCTGACGGCCATCAAGATCACATTCAGCGAACCGATGGTTGACAAGAGCTGGTCCGTGGTCGGCGGCGGCTCGAATTTCCCCGAAATCACCGGCGATATTTCCTACGACCAGGATCGCAGGGTGCTGACGATCCCGGTTAAGCTCAAACCGTCATGGACCTACCGCTTCTGGCTCAACAGGGGCAGGTTCAACTCTTTTCGCAGCGAGAGGGGAGCGCCCCTGAGTTCGCTGCCCGTCGAGTTCAAAACCCGCGCCCGATAGCTCCGCGCGCAAGCTGGTATGACGGGTCTGCCCATCTTGTATATACTACCGCAAACGCACGAGGACCGGTACCATTGCGCCTTTGACCCTGCGGGGCGTAGCCATCGGGCGAGAAGGCCGGACGATTGTAACGACTGTCTGCAATGAAAGGATTAGGGGTGACTGATGAGACCTGATTGGATTCAATGGGCGGGAAACCACCCACGTTGGTTCGCCCTGATCGTCGGAACCAAGCGGCTCCGGACCAAGGCAGGACTTTTGCTGGTTGGGTTTGGCCTGGGCGAGGGCGTCTACAACCATGAGGTCCCCTTCGATCTGGACAGGCCCAACGCCTGGGTGTTCGTGGGGCTTGCGATGGTCCTTGCGGGGGTTGCTTTCCGATTCGCAGCGCTCGGTAGTCTGCGCAAGAAGGAGGAGCTTGCCACTACCGGGGTCTACTCGCTCTGCCGCCATCCTCTTTATCTCGGGTCGGTATTGATGGCGTATGGATTCTGCTGCTTGTTGAACGATTCCAAGCTGTTTCTGATCGCCAGCGCGTATTTCATTTTGTTCTATGGTTTGACTATCGCATGGGAAGAAATCCGCCTGGCCCAACGATACGGCGATGCCTACCACAGATACGCGAACGAAACGCCTTTGATTCTGCCGGTGGGTCGTCCATGTCGAGGGCAGTTTGGATTGGCGACCGCGCTGCGGAACGGGGGTGCCGCACTGATCGCCGTTACCACAATTCTGCTGGCAGCGATAGAATCGATGGCCGAGTTTATATAGGGCTGCCTGTCAGTGTCATCGGAATCACCCAACGACTGCGCTCCTGCCTCTGGCGCCACGCCGAACCATGCACGTTGGCTCACACCGACGGTTTTCGGAATTGGCATGGCCTCGCTCTTCAGCGACATGAGCCACGAGACCGTGACGGCCGCGCTTCCGGCTTACCTGGCATCCATGGGTGCCGCGGCCGGGGCGTTGGGTACGATCGAGGGCTTTGCCGATGGTTTTTCGAGCATCGCGAAGCTCTACGGCGGCTGGCTGGCGGATCGGCTGCGCCGCCGGAAGGTCCTTTGCGCCGGCGGTTACGGTTTCATGGCCTTCTCGCCGGTGGTCATTGCCCTGGCCACAAACTGGTTCATTGTGCTCGGTGGCCGTGTGCTGGCGTGGGTGTCTCGCGGCGTGCGCACGCCCCCCAGGAAAGCGCTGCTTGCCGACGCGGTTACGCCGACCACCTATGGCCGGGCCTTCGGGTTCGAGCGCGCCATGGATACAACCGGGGCGATCATCGCGCCAATCGCGGTGCTGCTCTTGTTGCGGGTTGGCCTGACTCACCGCGGTCTGATCTTGCTCTCAACCATTCCCGCGGTTCTGGCCGTCTTTGCCATCACGCTCCTGGTGCGTGAGCGCAAGGACCGAACGCCGATCCGAACACCTTTCCTTCAGAGCTTCGGCGGTTTCAATTCGCGGTTCAAGGAGTTCCTTGGCGCCGTCGGCCTATTCGGTCTCGGTGATTTCGCGGACACTTTCTACATCCTGTACGCGGTGACCGTTCTCTCGCCCGATATCGGCCCGGGCCGGGCCGCGACACTCTCGGTTGCCGGCTACACGCTTCATAACGTGTTGTACGCCTCGTGGTCGTATCTGGGCGGATGGATGGCGGACCGTACGAACAAGCGGTTGCTCCTGGTGGCCGGTTACATGGCCGCAGCGCTCGCGGCCGCTTGCATGGTGGCGGGCGTCCGGAGCTATGCGGGCCTGGCAATCATGTTTGCACTCGGAGGCACCGGTGTCGGCCTGTATGAAGCCGTTGAGGATGCCGTCGCAGCGGAGCTTCTGCCTTCCGGCATCAGGGGGAGCGGCTTCGGGGCGCTTGCGGTCGTGACGGGCATTGGCGATTTGGTGAGCAGCGTTGTTGTGGGCTGGTTATGGACGGGCTTTGGCATCGAGGTCGGTGTCACATACGCGCTGGTCCTGATGCTCGCCGGCGCAGGTTTCATGCTGTATCTTGCAGGAAGGCGAGTCGATCACGGCAACCACCAATAGGAAAACACGGAACCTCGAGAGTCCGAGGTCAGGAGGATTTGGGGTCAGGGCGCATTCAGTAGAGCGCAAGCTGGGGCCAGAGCTGCATTAGTCCCTTCCGTCGCGACTGATGTGCGTTTTGTGCGCATCTTGCCGGCTACAACGTGTAACTAGCCTGCAAACAAGGGCTTATGATCGTAAACGGGCGGCCCTTCGTGGTTGCGGCCGAAGGCCGCCTTGGGAAGAAGAACCGCGGGCCACCACCAACCAGCCGTATAACGGCCGGCCTATCAGCCCGCCTTTGGCGGGCAACCGGTCGGCACGCCCGCCCAGACTGTCGCGCACCCCTCATCGCCTCACCGTCCCCGCTCCGCTTCCGCCCCGTTTCTCGGAAC
>ERZ795051.3876-NODE-3876-length-14587-cov-5.389967_pt1 | contig 14587 bp, 14 predicted proteins | sample MGYA00375135_ERZ795051 | MGnify/ENA primary metagenome ERZ795051 (study PRJEB30180, sample SAMN05720222) | activated sludge metagenome | isolation source: Anaerobic digester | place: Japan | collected 2015-05-26 ... | reverse complement strand
GCGGGCGCGCGCCGAACTCTCGGAGGACGTTAGGGATTCGTTGTCATGCATGGCCGCGTAGACTGCCGCAAGCGGCGCCACGGGTCAAGCGCGCCACCGGCGGCGATTCCGCTGGGTTCGCCCGCGGACTTGCGCTAGACTGCCCTCCCGTGAGCGATCCCCGCGAAATCTTCGAACTCTACGACGCGCAGGAGTACCGCGTGATCGGCCGGGCGACGCGCGGCGAGTGCCACGGGCATCCGGACTTGATCCACGCCGTCGCCCGCGTCCACGTGCGCGATGCGCAAGGCCGCCTGCTGCTGCAGCGGCGCTCCGCCTCGAAAGACATCGCGCCCGGCCTGTGGGACACGTCCGTCGGCGGCCACCTGCTGCCCGGCGAGGAAGCCGAAGCCGCTGCCCGCCGCGAAATGCGCGAGGAACTCGGCGTCGAAGCCGGCGAACTGGTGTTCCTGCACCGCTTCCTGATGCGCTCGCCCGTCGAGACGGAATGGGTCACGTCCTACGCCGCCCGGCATGAAGGCCCGTTCCGCCCCGATCCCGGCGAGATCGACGAGGTGCGGTTCTGGACGCGCGCGGAAATCGAAGCCGCGCTCGGCGCCGGCATGCTGACCACGGCCTTCGAGGACGAGTTTGCGCGCCTGCGCGCAAAATGGGAGGATCCGGCGTCATGGCCGCGAAAATGACGCTGGGCGACATGGCGAAGGCGCTGAACCGCCCCGCCGTCTATCTGACCAGCCTCCAGAAGCGCTTCGAGCTGCCCGTGCTGGAAGGCGCGGCCTATTCCCCGGCCTATTTCGCGCTGCTGCGCAAGATCGTCCATCTGGAACTGCTCGGCATTCCCGAAAAGGACCTCGTCGAGCTGTGGAAAACCGAGAAGCACCTGCTGCAGCTGCTGCATTTCGATTGCAACGGCTCGGCCACGTGGTACCTCGACGAATGCACCCGCGTGCACCATCCCGAGCGGCGCCTGCTGCTGACGAACTGCGATCTGGGGCCGGAGTTTTCGCGGAAGGCGCTGCAGCCGCAGCTCGATTTCGAGCCGAAGTCGCGCGGACTGTTTTCCCACAAGGAAGCCGGCGACGACGTCCGCCGCGTGCTCGACCGCTACCAGGCCCTCTTCGCGGACCTGCAAGACCAGGCCGCCGCCGAAGCCGAGCAACTGCGCCACGCCTTGCGCTGGTATCCCCGCATCCGCCCGCCGCATCACCCCGCCGAGGATTGAGCCCTGCGCCTCGCTGCAGGGCCTTGGCCATTTGCGTTTTCGGCATTCTACAGTAGACTGCTGGACAATGAAACGGAGCATTGTCATCCTCGGCGGCGGATTCGCAGGCCAGCAGGCTTGCAACGCGTTGCGCCGCAGCGGAGAACGGATCCTGCTCGTCGATCCGAATCCGGGGCCGACGATGCTCCCCGCCCTGCCCGATCTGGCCGGGGGCTGGGTGCCGGAGCGGCTCGTCCAGCGGCCATTCGGCGAAATCCTGCCGGCGAACGTCGAGCATTTGCAGGCCGCGGCTTCCCTGATCGATCTGGAGGCCGGCACGGTGCTGGCCGGCGACCAAACCATCGCCTACGAACAGTTGCTGATCGCCCCCGGGTCCGTCCCCAATTTCTACGACTCGCCGTTTCCGCGCGAAAAAATGCACGCGCTGGGAACCTTGGCCGATGCCCGGCGCATCCGGCGCGAATTCGAAGAATATCTGCGACGCACCGAGTCTCCGCATCTGCTCGTGGCCGGCACGGGCTACACGGGGCTGGAACTGGCGATGAGCCTGTTTTTCCGCGCCAAGGCCGCCGGCAAATCGTGCGGCGCGACCATCGTGGATCCGTCGCCGATCCTGCTGCCGTCGCTGCCGGACAAGCAGCGGCGCTACGTGCTGGACTTCCTGGTCGCGCACGGTGCGGAGGTCCGCCTCGGCGTGGCGGTCGAGTCGTTCGACGGCCGCGACGCCGTCGCCGGCGGAACAACCTACGCGGACGTTTTCTTCTGCTGGGCGGCGGGCTCGAAGCTCGCGGTGCCGGAGATCCACGGCCGGGTCGAGCGCCTGCGCGACGGACGCCTGCAGGTCGCAGCGGATCTGTCCCTGCCGAATTATCCCAACGTGTTCGCCGCGGGCGACGCGGCGGCGATCGAGCGCGGCGGCCAGCCGCTGCGCAAAGCCGTCAACTTCGCCTACTACGGCGGGCGCCGCGCGGGCCAGAACATCGCGCGGCGGCGGCGCGGCCGGCCGACCCGGCCGTTCCGCCCGGTGGACCTGGGCTGGGTGGTGCCGTTCCGCGAGACGAGCATCGGCCGGCTGCCCGGCGGCCTGTGGATCCGCGGCCGTCTCGGCGTGCGCCTGCACCACCTGATGTGCGGCGTGCGCAACTATTCCTTCGCCAATTTCGCCGGCTGCCTGCGGCTGGCGCTGAACCCGAACCTAGGAGCAAACGCATGAACCTGAAAAAATACCTCATCGGCGCCGACTCGGATGCCAACGTCGGCCTGCTCATCCTGCGCGTCTTCATCGGCGGCGCCCTGCTGACCCACGGCTGGGGCAAGATGTTCGGCGGGCTGGAACAATTCACCGGCTTCGTCGCCAGCCTCGGCGTGCCGGCACCGTCCGTCATGGCGTTCCTGGCCGCGTTCGCCGAAAGCTTCGGCGCGATCCTGCTGGCGGTCGGCCTGCTGACCCGGCCCGCGGCGTTCCTGATCGTGGCGACCATGGCCGTGGCGGTTTTCGGCGCCCACGGCGGCCAGGGATTCGCCAAGCAAGAGGCCGCCTGGCTGTATCTGGTGCCCGCCCTGTTCTTCCTGCTCAAGGGCGCGGGCAAGTGGTCGCTGGACGCGCTGGTGACGAAGAAGCTCGGATGAGAGGCCTAGATTGGAGACCCCTGCCACCGTGCGCGGCAAGTGAACGAGGTGGGTCCTTGATCCGGCAACGGCCGGCCTGATTCACCCGCGGCACAAGGCCACGGGGGTCTTTCACTCTCCGCGGATCAGATCCGCGAACAGCTCGTAGACCAGTTTGCGGCGTTCGGCGAAGTCGCACCGGATGACCCGGCCGTTTTCCGCGTAATGGAAAACGATCCGATAGCCGCCCACGCGCAGCCGGCAAAAGCCGTCCAGCGGATGCTCCAGTTCGATCACGTTGCCTTGGCCCTCCGCCAAGGCCCGCAGGGCGGCGCGCAGTTCCCGCCGCGGTTCGGGCGCGAGCGTGCGCAGGAAGCTCGCCACCTGGGGCGACACGTCAATCCGCGGCGATTTCATCGAGCGCGACGTAGCGCGCGCGGCCTTTGCGGGCCGCGCGCAGGGCTTTCATGGCGGCGGGATCGGCCAGCAGCTCCAAGGTCTCGGCGATGGCGTCCATGCGCCGCTTGGACACCACGTAGGCGACCGTCTCGTCGTGGCGGGTGATCAGGACGGGCGCCGCCTGGGCCTCGCGCACCAATCCCGGGAACTTCGCCTGGGCCTGCGTGATGGAATATGTAGAATTCATGGAATAAATATATAGAATGAATCCATGCCCGTCAACGCGGGAGGCGAGACGGATTCGCGGCAGCGGCTAGCGCCGCTTTTTCTTCTTTTCCGGCGGCGGGGGCGGCAGCGGCAGGTCGGGCCGGCGGGCTTTCGTCCGGGCGATGGCCTGTTCGCGGCGCCATTTGGCGATTTCCGCGTGGTTGCCGCTGGTGAGGATTTCGGGGATGGCCATGCCGCGGAAGACCGGCGGGCGGGTGTAGTGGGGATATTCGAGCAGGCCCGTGGAGAAGGATTCGTCGTCGGCCGCGCCCTCCCCGCCCAGCGCGCCGGGCAGGAGCCGCACGACGGCGTCCACGACGATCGCCGCGGAAATCACGCCGTTGGTCAGGACGTAGTCGCCGATGGAGATTTCCAGGTCCGCGAGGGCCTCGCGGATGCGCTCGTCCACGCCTTCGTAGTGGCCGCACAGGAAAATCAGGTGCGCTTCCTTCGACAGGGCCATGGCCGTGGCCTGCTTGAAGGGCGCGCCCTGGGGCGTCATCAGGATCACCTTGCTCCCGGGCCGGCGCAGGGCGTCCACGGCCTTGAAGACGGGCTCGGGCTTCATCACCATGCCGGGGCCGCCGCCGTAGGGCCGGTCGTCGGTGGTGAGATGCGCGCCCGTGGCGAAATCGCGCAGGTTGACGCAGCGGATCCGGACGAGGCCGGCTTCCTGCGCCCGCTTTAAAATGCTTTCCCCCAGAATGCCGTCCAGCATCCGGGGGAAAATGGTGACGATGTCGATCTGCAGCGGAGCGTCCGCCATGGGACCGGAGCGTCCTATTCGACGACTTCGAGCATGGCGCGCTTGTTCTGGCGCGCGGCGACCGTGCTCAGGAGCGTGCGGATCGCGCCGACGGTCTTGCCGCTCTTGCCGATCACTTTGCCGACGTCTTCGGGATGGCACCGCAGTTCGTACACGATGGTGCGCTCGCCCTCGATTTCCGCGATGCGGAGATCGTCGGGATGGTCGACCAGGGCCTTGACGACGTATTCGATGAGTTCTTTCATGGGAGTCCTCGGGGGGAAGAAGAAGGAGAATGCGGAGGGGGGAAAGAAGCGCGAGGAACGGCTACTTCGCGGCCGCGCGGCTCTTCTTGATCAGAATCGCGACGGTTTCGCTGGGCTGGGCGCCCTTGGCGATCCAGGCTTCGGCCTTGGCCAGGTCGAGCTTGTAGTTGTCGGTCTTCTTGCCGGGCTCGTACCAGCCGAGTTCCTCGAGGAAATTGCCGGCGTTCGCGCTGCGGACGTCCGTGGCGACGATGCGGAAGAACGGCTTCTTGTTGGCGCCCATTCTGCGGAGACGAATCTTGACCATGTTGTATCCTGTGTTGTTTTGAGGTAGTGCCGCTCCCGGGCGCGGCCAATCCGTTGCGAGTACCCGGGTTTTTCACAAATCGGCGTGCGTTCTACCGGAAAAGCCCCCCCCGAGGCAACCTTTTTTGCATCTGCTTCATCTTCTTGGCCATCTGCTGGGCCTGGCGGAAACCGCGCAGGAGTTCGTTGACGTCGCTGACCTGCACCCCCGCCCCGCGCGCGATGCGCCGGCGCCGGCTGGCGTCGAGCAGGTCGGGATGGCGCCGCTCCCGCGGCGTCATGCTCAGGACGATGGCCTCGGACTTCTTCATCTGGCCGCCGGAGTCGTTTTCGATGCGGTTGCGCACGTCGGCGCCCAGGGCGCCGGCCCCCGGCAGCATTTCCAGGATCTTGCCCAGCGAGCCCATCTTCTTCATCTGGCGCATCTGGGCCAGGAAATCCTCGAGGTCGAGCCCCTGCTTGCGCTGGAGCTTCGCCTGCATCCGCTCGGCCTCGCCGACGTCCAGGGTCTCCTGGACCTTTTCCACGAGGCTGACGACGTCGCCCATGCCGAGGATGCGCGACGCCATGCGGTCGGGATGGAACGGCTCGAGGTCTTCCGCGCGCTCGCCGACGCCGACGCGCAGGATCGGGCAGCCGACGACGGAGACGACCGAGAGCGCGGCGCCGCCGCGGGCGTCGCCGTCGAGCTTGGTGAGGATCAGGCCCGTCAGGCCGACGGCGTCGTGGAACGTCTTGGCGACGTTCACCGACTCCTGCCCGATGGCGGCGTCGAGCACCAGGACGACGTTCTGCGGTTCGACGGCCGCCCGCAAGGCCTTCAGTTCCCCGACCAGTTCGTCGTCGATCTGGAAGCGGCCGCCGGTGTCGTAGAGCACGACGTCGTAGAAATTCTTGCGGGCGAACGTGAACGCGCGCCGGCCGAGGTCCGGCACGCTTTCGCCGGGTTCCGGCTTCACGATGCCCGCGCCGACCTGCCGGGCCAGCGTTTCGAGCTGGTCCACGGCGGCGGGCCGGCGGATGTCGCAGGCCACCAGCAGGACCTTTTTGCCCTTCTGTTTCCACTGGCGGGCCAGCTTGCCGCAGGTGGTGGTCTTGCCGGAGCCGTGCAGGCCCAGCAGCATGACCTCCGCCGGGATGGCGGTCAGGTTGAAATCCGCTTGCTGGCCGCCGAGCAAGGCGACCAGTTCGTCGTGGATGGCCTTGACGATCTGCTGGCCGGGCGAGACGCCGGCGAGCACGTCGGCGCCGAGGCTCTTTTCCTTGACGCGCGCGATGAAATCCTTGGCCGTGGCGTAGTGGACGTCGGCCTCGAGGAGCGCCAGGCGCACTTCGCGCAGGGCGTCCTGGACGTTCTGCTCCGAAATCCGGCCCGTTCCGCGCAGATTGCGGAAGACCGATTGGAGGCGGCTCGAAAGGCGGTCGAACATGGGCTTATTCCGCCGCGTCCGCGGTGCCGCCGCCGCGGCGGATCAACCCGCGGCCCTGGCAGCGGGGACACGTGCCCACTTCGCCGGTGTCGGGCAGGACCATGCGGCCCATGCCGCCGCAGGCCGGGCATTTGACGTCGTTCGGGTCGAGCCGCCGGATGAGGCGCGAACCCACGCCCAGGCAGATGGGACAGATTTCGCGCTTGTTGTCCGGCGAGAGCACGCCGCCGGTGCCGAAACAGCGGTCGCACTCGATGGTTTCGACGCCCGGCGCGCCGGGCGCGGCGCCCGCACCCGCCCCGGCCCCCTTCTGGGCCAGCATCCAGTCGCCCAGCTTGGCGGCGAAGCCGTCGGGCGGGATTTCGGCGTTGCGCTTCGCGCGCTGCATCCAGTTCAGTTGCAGGAAAAAGCCGGCGATCACCAGCACGAACATCAGCGCGACGGTGGCGCTCTTGCCCTTGGGCGCCGGCGCCTTGAATCCCAGCGGCGTCACCGGACGCACCGACGTGCCGTCGCGACGCGACATTTTCCGGCGAAGTCGGACTTCAGGCGTTGGAACTGGAGGCGGGACGATTGGCACAGAATCTCCTCGATGGCTTCGGCCTGGTCTTCGCCGATTTCCATCATCAACATACCACCGGATTTAAGCACGTGCACGGCCTCCGCGACAAGCCGCGAAATCGTCCGCAGGCCGTCGGGGCCGCCGTCGAGCGCGAGGTGCGGCTCGAAGGCGCGCACCGTGCGGTCGAGGCGCGCGATTTCCGCGGTGGCGACGTAGGGCGGATTGGAGACGACGAGATCCGCGCCGGCTTCCGGGAGGCCCGCCAGCAGATCGGCCTGGCGGAATTCCACGTCCGCGCCCAAGGCCCGGGCGTTTTCCCGGGCCAGTTCCAGGGCGGCGGCGCTGAGATCCGTCGCGAGGATGCGCGCTCCGGGCACCCGTTTCGCCAGCGCGCAGGCGATGCAGCCGGATCCGGTGCAAACGTCCACGACGACGGGACGATCCCGGCCGCGCAGGAACTCCTCCGCGCAAGCGACGAGTTCTTCCGTCTCGGGCCGCGGGATCAGCGCGCGGGCATCGCAGCGGATGCGCAACCCCATGAAATCCGTTTCGCCGACGACGTACTGGACCGGCTCGTCCGTTTCCAGGCGCGCCAGCGCGGCGGCGAAGCGGGCGGCCTGTTCCGGCGCGGGAACTTCGGACAAAAAGCGCAGGACGTCGAGCAAGCCGCAGCCCAGCACGTGCGCGGCGACCCAGCGGAGCTTGGTCTCGGCCTCGTCGATCCCCGCCCGTTCGAGGCGCGCCCGTCCATCGGAAAGCAACGCCTGCCAGCTGCGGGCGCCCGCGGTCATCGGTTCGCGGTGCCCATCTGCTCGGCCAAGCGCAGCTCGACGTCTTTCGCCTGCAGGGCGCCGATGACCTCGTCCAGCTTGCCTTCCATGATCTGGTCGAGGCAGTAGAGCGTCAGGTTGATGCGATGGTCCGTCAGGCGGTTCTGGGGAAAATTGTAGGTGCGGATGCGCTCGCTGCGGTCGCCGGAACCGATCTGGCTCTTGCGCTCGCTGGCCAGCTTGTCGTGGTCCTGCTGGCGCTTGAGGTCCAGCAGCTTCGAGGCGAGGACCTTCATGGCCTTGTCGCGGTTGCGGTTCTGGCTGCGCTCGTCCTGGCAGGCCACCACCAGGCCCGTCGGCAAATGCGTGATGCGGATGGCCGACTCGGTCTTGTTGACCTTCTGGCCGCCGGGGCCGGACGCGCAGAAGAGGTCGATGCGCAGCTCTTCCGGCTTGATTTCCACTTCGCTGACTTCCTCGACTTCAGGCAGCACGGCCACGGTCGCGGCGGACGTGTGGACGCGGCCCTGGGCTTCGGTGGCCGGCACGCGCTGCACGCGGTGCCCGCCGCTCTCGTAGCGCAAGGTCTTGTAGACGTCCGTGCCTTCCACGGAAACGATGATTTCCTTGAACCCGCCCAGATCGGACGGCGAGGCATCGACGACGCTCGTCTTCCAGCCTTTGGAATCCGCGAAGCGCGAGTACATCCGGAACAGGTCGCCGGCGAACAAGGCGGCTTCCTCGCCGCCGGTGCCCGCGCGGATTTCCATGATCGTGTTGCGGCTGTCGTCGGGATCCGCCGGCAGCATGAGGGCCATCAGCGCGCGCTCGGCGCGGGGAATGGCGGCTTCCAGTTCTTCCTTTTCCGCGCGCGCGATTTCGGCCAGTTCCGGATCGGCGGCGGCTTCCGCGAGCAATTCGGCGTTGCCGGCCAACTGCTGCCGCAGGCGCCGCAGCTCTTCCTCGGTCCGCGTCAGGTCGCGCAGGCGCTGGTGCTCGCGCACCAGTTCCTTGAACGTGCGGGGATTGGCGGCCGCGCCGGGCACGGACATGGCCTGCTCGAGCTCTTCGGCGCGGGCGGCGACCTGGCGGAAATAGGCGGAATCGAGTTCCATGGCGATGGGCCCCGCGGGGGCGGTACGCAAAACGGGCCGGATGCTCCCCCGCGGGGAAATCCGGCCCGTTGCGGAAATTCGCTACTTCTTCGCGGCGGCCTGCTTGGCGTAGCGCTTGTTGAAGCGATCCACGCGGCCTTCCGTGTCGATGAACTTCGCCTGGCCGGTGAAATAGGGATGGCAGGCGGCGCAGGTGTTGACGCTCATGCTCTTGACCGTCGAGCGGGTCTTGAGCACGTGCCCGCACGCGCAGGAAATCGTCGCTTCTTCGTACTTGGGATGGATGTCTTTTTTCATGTCGTTCTGGGGTTCCGGGTTCGCTGCCTCCGGAAGTTGCCGGAAGCAAAATCGCGCGGAAACTACCACCCCCTCGCCGGCCTTGGCAAGCGGCATTTTCGGCGAAAACGCGGCATGGCGCTCCGGCCGGCGCCGTGATAGTCTTGAAAGAGTAGCCCGCGATGAACCGCCGCACCGCCATCCGATGGGTCTGGATTCCCGGAATTTGCCTTCTGGGATTGGCCCTGTGGCTGTGGCTGCGTCCCCGGCCCGCGGCATCTTCTGCTCCGGGCCTGACCCGCGCGGAAGCCAATCGCCAAGCGGCCGCCGCCCTGCGGGAAATCCGGCAGAACCTGGCGCCCCCCCCTTCGCCCGCAGCGGCCGAACAGCCAGCCATCCGCCTGCTGACGGGCATTCTCCGGCCCGGCATGGATTTCGGCCCGCCGGTCCACGCGCGGCCGTCGGCGCGCGGAGTTCCGTGGCTGGTGCTGTTCGACGGTCCGATCCAGCCCGAATGGAAAGCGGCCCTGGCCGCCGCCGGCGCCACGCTGCGGTCCTATTTGCCGGACAACGCGTGGCTCGTCGAACTTCCGGCCGGCCGGCGCGAAGCGGTGCAGGCGCTTCCGCACGTGGCCTGGGCCGGCGAATACCGCCCCGCCCTCAAGATCCAGCCGCTGCTGGCCGGCCTGGCGCGGCAGCATCCCGAACTGCCGGTGCCCGTGACGGTGCAGACCTTCGCGCCCGAGGACGCCGCCGGCGTGGCCGCCCAGCTGGCCGCGGCGGGCGCTTCCGACTTGAGCGCGACGCCCGCCAAGCGCTGGAGCCTCGTGCGCGGCGTTCTGCCGGCCGCCGCCGCCGCGGAACTGGCCGCCCTGCCCGAAGTCCAATGGATCGAACACCACGAGACGCCGCGAATCCTCAACGACGCCGCGCGCGCCGCCGACCGGCTGAACGTCGATTCGGTCCAGTCCGGACACGGCCTCGACGGCGCCGGCCAGATCGTCGCCATCGCCGACACGGGCCTGGACACGGGCGACACGAACACGCTGAGTCCCGATTTCGCCGGCCGCCTGCTCCACGTGTTCGACACGGGGCGACTGACGAACTGGAGCGACACCTACTACCACGGCACGCACGTCGCCGGATCCTTGCTGGGGACCGGGGCGGCTTCGGGCGGCCAATACCGCGGCGCGGCGCCCGGCGCGCAGCTGGTTTTCCAGTCCATCATGACCGCGTACCAGAGCCTCAATCTGCCCGACGACCTCAACGACTTCTACCGGCCGCCCTATGAACTCGGCGCGCGCATCCATTCCGACAGCTGGGGCAGCGCCGTCGCCGGCCAGTACACCGCCGACGCGATGACGACCGACGAATTCATCTGGGACCATCCGGACCAGTTCGTGGCCTATGCCGCCGGCAACGACGGAATCGACGGCGATTACGACGGCGTCGTGGATCTCCTCTCGCTGGATTCGCCGGCGTCGGCCAAGAACGTGCTGGCCGTCGGCGCCTCCGAAAGCGGCCGGCCGCCCGGCGGCGGGGGCCTGACCGCCCGCACCTACGGCAGCGCCTGGCGCTACGATTATCCCGTCCCGCCGATCTACACCGACTTGATTTCGTCCAGTCCCGGCGGCGGCCCGCAAGGCCTGGCCGCCTTTTCGTCCCGCGGGCCCGCCGCCGACGGCCGGACCAAGCCCGACGTCGTGGCGCCCGGCACGGACATCGTTTCCGTCCGGTCCCGGGCCTCCTCCGCCGTCGGCTGGGGCGTGCTGGGCGAAAACACCAATTACTGCTTCATGGGCGGCACCAGCATGGCCACGCCGCTGGCCGCCGGTTGCGCCACGCTGGTGCGCCAGCATCTCGTCGCCGGCCGCGGACTGGCCAATCCTTCCGCGGCGCTGATCAAGGCGGCGCTCGCCGGCGGCGCGCGCTCGCTGGCCCCGGGCCAGTACGGCACGGACCAATACCGCGAAATTCCCGCCGCGCCCCGCCCGAATCCGGTCGAGGGCTGGGGCCAGATCGACGTGGCCGGCACGCTCTTCCCGGCCGGCGGCGAGCAAGCCGCGTTGATCGAAAGTCCCGGCGCGCTGGCGACCGGCGCCAGCAACGTCCTGGTTTTCCTCGTGCGCAGCAACGCGCCGCTCACCGCGGTCTTGGCCTACAGCGATTACCCCTCCGCGCTTTCCGCCGCGGCCAATCTGGTGAACGACCTGGATCTGCGGCTGGTGGATCCGGCGGGCACGCCGTTCTATCCCAACGGCCTGGCCGGGCCGGACTCGCTCAACAATCTCGAAGGCATCGACGTCGCTTCCGCCGCGACCGGCCTTTGGACGCTCGTCGTCTCGGGCCGCAACGTGCCGCAAGGGCCGCAACCCTATGCGTTGTATCTGCGCGGCGCGATCGACCTGCCCGCCGCCATCGCCCACGAGCCGCTGGAGAACACCTGGGTCACGACCGGAAATTATCCCGTTTCCGCCGAGGTGACCTCGCCCGGCGTTCTGGATCCGGCCACCGTCCAGTTGCATTGGAATACGACGGGCTCCGGCACGTTCGCCGCGGTCGCCATGGTCGCCGCGACCGGCGCGACCTACGCGGCGTCCATCCCGGCGCAGCCCGTCGGCACGCGGATCTACTATTATCTGTCGGCCGGGGCGGCCGAATTGCCGACCTTCCATCCCGCCGGCGCGCCCGCCGAACTGCACTCGTTCGCCGTGACGCCCCCGCTGGCGCTGGCCGTCAGCGGCATTCCCGGCAGCTATTTCCAGGTGGATCCGGCCTATGGCCTGCACGTGCTGGCCTCCGGCGTCGCGGTGCGCGCCGTGGCCGACTACCCCGCGGCCGGCACCAACGGCGTGCGCACGGCCTGCATCGGCTGGCAAGGCGCCGGCGCCGTGCCGCCGTCCGGCACAGGCACGGTTTGCGAATTCACCATGACCGGCCCCGCCATCATCTCCTGGCTCTGGCAGGAGCAGGTCGCGCTGGACCACGTCTCGGCGCCGCCGGGCGCGATTTCGGCCGCGACCTGGCACGCCCGCCATGCCGTCGCCTCCAGCCTCGCCGCGCCGGAGAGCCACGTTTACGGGGAAACGCCCCTGACCTTCGCCGGCTGGCAAATCGACGGCATCCGCTGGCCCACCAACGGCGGGCCGTCGCGGCACGTCGTCGACGGCATTCCCATGCCGGCGCCGCGCACCGCCACCGCCACCTATCTGGATACGGCCCTGGACAGCGACGGAAACGGCCTGCCGGATTGGTTCGAGGGCCGCTACTTCGGCGGCCTCGGCCAAGACCGCTATGCCGATCCCGACGGCGACGGCTACGAAAACGAACTGGAAGCCGCCGACCATACCGATCCGCTCGACGACGCCTCGGTGCCGGCCGTGCCCGTCATCCAGCACGATCCGCTGGCCTCGCCGGCCGCGACCCCGGCGCCGTGGACCGTGGCGGCGACCATCACCGACAACTACCGGGTCGCTTCCGCCACGCTGCTGTGGCGCCGCAACGGCGGATTGACCCGCGCGGCCTCGATGACGAACGCCGGCGACGTGTATTCCGCGCAAATCCCCTCGCCGGCCCGCAACGGCGACCAAATCGTCTATTGGCTCTCCGCCGCCGACGCCGCCGGGTTCTCCGTCCAGGCCGGTTCCTGGACCGTGGACGTGGCCTACGCGCGCATTTCGCTCGCGCCGGATGCCCTTGAGGCCTCGCTGCCGGGCGACTCGCAGACCAATCTGTACCTCTTCATCCAGAACGTCGGCAGCCAGCCGCTCGACGTGGCGCTGGAAATCGCCCCCATCGGATTCGCCGACGACATGGAAGCCGGCACGAACGGCTGGACGCGGCCCGACGGCAACGTGGATTGGCATCTCAGTCCGCAGAACGCCCATTCGCCGGCCTTCGCGTGGTACTGCGGGCAGCCCCTGACGCAGACCTACCGGGATGCCACCCACGCCGCGCTCGCCACGCCGCCGATCCGCTTGGCCGCCGGCGCGCCGCGGCTCGACTTTCTGCACCGGGCGCGGTTCGAATACGACGATTCCCGCAGCCCCGACGGCCGGCATTACTGGGATTCCGGCGTGCTGGAAATCACGGACAACGGCGGCGCCACCTGGAGCGCGCTCGTGCCCGAGGGCGGCTATCCGGGCCTCGTCACCTCCAATCCCGCCTCGCCCTTCGCGCCTGAAACGCCGTGCTTCGTCGATACCGACGATTGGGATCCCGTCGGCGCCGACCTGTCGGCCTATGCCGGCAAGCAAGTCCGGATCCGCTTCCGTTTCGGAGCCGACGCCTACGTCGTGGCCGAAGGTTGGCGTCTCGACGATGTCGTCGTTTCGCCGCGGACGGAATACGAAGGGTGGCTCGGTCTGGGCGCAACCAACTGGAATTATCCGCCCGACGTCGCCTCCGCCGTTCCGTTGACGCTGGACACCACCCCGCTGCCGCCGATGGCCTCTGGCCATTATGCCCTGCTCGTGCACCACAACGATCCCGAACGCGCCTCGCCCATCGTCGTGCCCGTCGCCCTGCACAACCTCACCCGCCGCGTGCGCGTCACCGTCGAGGGCCCCGGCGAGGCCGATCCCGCCGGCGAATTCCTGCTTGGCGCAAACGATCCATTCGCCGTCGAATTCGCGGCGGAGGCGGACCATTTCATCGCGGATATCCGCTCCAACGCCGTGCCGCTGCCCTTGCCCGACGTCGTCGCCACGCAATTCTTCGCCTGGACGACGCTGGCCAGCAACCTCGATCTCCACGCCGTCTTCGCGCCGACGCTGGAAGAGGGCCTCGTGCCGCTTTCCTGGCTGGAATCGTTCGGCCTCACCGGCCGCAATTGGATGGCCGAAGCCAGCCTCGACCAGGACCGCGATGGATTTTTGACCTGGCAGGAGCACCAAATCGGCTCCGACCCTACCGATGCCGCCGATGCGCCGCTGCTGGTCGATTTCCAGACCCGGCAACCGGGCACCAATGCCTGGCGCATCGTGTGGCACGCCTTCACCAACCGCGGCGTCTCCTACTCCATCCTCGCCAGCACCAATCCCGCCTGGGGTGGGTTCACCGTCTTCACGAACCTGCCCGCGGCTCCACCGGTCATGACGTCTCCGCCGTTGCCGGCGGACCACCGCTACTTCGGCTTGCGCAAAAATTGAGGAACCCGTTGACCTGCGGCCCCATTCCGGTACTCTGGTTGGTTCGACGATGAAACTTTTTCCGTCCATGGTGGCGTGTCTCGGCCTGGCGCTCTCGTCCGCCGCGGCCGGCCCAGCCTATTGGCCGATCGACCTTGGCCATCTGGGCCGCACGCAGACGGTGGCAAAGGGAATCAACGATGCCGGCCAGGTCGTGGGTTGGTCGAAGGATTCCGCGGGACGTATGCAGGCCTTCGCCTGGTCGAACGGCACGATGATCGGCCTGGGCTTTTTGCCGGGTGGCACGACCAGCGTGGCCAACGCCATCAACAACGCCGGCGAAATCACCGGCGAGGCCTACGTTTCAACCACCAACTACCACGCATTTCTCTACGCCAGCAACCTGATCGCGGACTTGGGCACTTGGGGCGGCCCCTACAGCGTCGGGAACGCCATCAACGGCAAGCGCGAAATCGCCGGATGGAGCTATCC
>ERZ795051.3833-NODE-3833-length-14732-cov-5.783062_pt1 | contig 14732 bp, 17 predicted proteins | sample MGYA00375135_ERZ795051 | MGnify/ENA primary metagenome ERZ795051 (study PRJEB30180, sample SAMN05720222) | activated sludge metagenome | isolation source: Anaerobic digester | place: Japan | collected 2015-05-26 ... | reverse complement strand
ATAAGCTTCTGGCGGGACTTGAACCCGCGACCTCAACCTTACCAAGGTTGTGCTCTACCACTGAGCCACAGAAGCATTGTTTGTTTTTAATAGTTTGTAAAAACTTTTTTCTTTTTTATATAAAAAAAGAAAAAATCAAAAGGGTCCGTACCGAGATTCGAACTCGGCCTCTGGGGTCCACAGTCCCAGATGCTAACCACTACACCATACGGACCATTAGTTTCTGTTTTTAAACCATGACTAAATAAATTAGGTTTAAATATATTTATAAACATTAATTTTTATAACCATTACCTAAAGAATATATAACAAATATACAAAAGTGAAAAAATGATACCAAATAAACAACAAACAATTGAAATTTTAAAAAAATATGTAACTAAAGAAGCAAACATAGATCATTGTTTATTAGTTGGATATGGAATGTTAGGAATATCTAAATATTTAAACAAACCAGAAAATGAACAAGATTATTGGTTTGCTGTAGGAACATTACATGATATTGATATAGAACTATTTGGAGAAGATATTAAACAACATACATTAATTGGAGAAAAACTATTAAAACAAGAAAATATAGATCCACAAATAATTGAAGATATACAAAGCCATAATGAAACTATTTATCCTCAAAGAACAAAAGATATTCAACATGCTTTATTTTCTTTAGATGGATTAACTGGAATAATTAGAGCTTATGTTCTTATGAGACCTGATAAAGACATACAAAATGCAGAAACAAAATCAATATTAAAAAAAATTAAAGATAAATATTTTGCAACAGCAATTAATAGAGAAAAAATTCAATTATGCGAAACAACATTAAATATTCCTTTAGAAAAATTTATTGACATAACATTAACAGAAATAAAATTAAATTGGAAAAAAGAAATATGACAAATATTCTTTTTTGTATATGTGGATTGGGATTAGGGCATGTAACTAGAAGCTTGTCAATAATTAAATATTATGTAAACAATAAAAATAACAGAATATTTATTTACTCAGAAAAAAACGTTTTAGAATTTCTAAAAAATGAATTCCCAAATTCTAAAAACATAATATTAATTGAAAACAAAAATCCATATCCTGATTTGGAAAGAGGAAAAAATAATTTAGAACAAACATATTATATGATAATTGATGGCTTAAATATGCCAAAAATTATAAAAAAAGAAAACAAAATTATTCAAAAAATTATACAACAAAATAAAATAGATACAATTATTTCTGATGGAATATACGGGGCATACTCTGAACAAATACCTTGCTTTCTAATAACTCATCAATTGGAATTTCAAATAAGTGGATTTCGTAAAATATTTGGGAAAATAAGTGATCCTTATAATCTATCTATTTTTAAAAAATATACAAAAATACTTGTTTTAGATTACAAAGATGAAAAAATAAGTATTGCTGGAAAATTAGCACCCTCTAAATATAGAAAAAACAAAAAATTTGTGTATGTTGGGATTTTATCACAATATCATAAAATAAAAACAAAAAAAGATATTGATTATTTAGTAATAATTAGTGGATACTTAAAAGAACATAAACAAGAATTTTATAACAAACTCTTAAATGTTTTAAAAAAGAAACCAGGAAAAAAAGTTTTTATCATGGGAGATTACATTAATGATTATCATAAACAACTTCCTGGAAATATAGAAATATATTCTTCATTTAAAAACTTAGACAAAAACAAAATATATAATAGAGCAAAAATTATTGTTTCTAGAACAGGATATTCGACACTAATGGATTTAGTGGAACTAAATAAAGATGGAATACTAATACCAACACCAAATTGTAGTGAACAAGTGTATCTTGGCAAATATCATTTAAACAAAGGATATTTTAATATAATTTTAAATCAAAAAAATATAAATGAAACAACTTTTAAACATAATTTCCATAATACATATTTAATTAAAAACACTAATTTACCTAAAACAAAAGATAGTATTAAACTAATAACTCAAACAATTGAAAAATATGGAAAAAAACAATAAAGAAAAAAATACTAAACAAGAAGACCTAAATAAATTTGATTTACATATCCATTCTAAATATTCATGGGATGCAAAATCGGATCCTAAAAAAATAATTAAACAAGCAAAAATAGAAGGACTTACTGGAATTGCAATCACAGATCATGACACTACAAAAGGGTGGAGTGTATTTGAAAAACTTGCAAAAGAAAATAATCTAGTGTACATTAAAGGAGAAGAAATTACATTAAAAAAAAATGAAAAAACTACAGGACATGCTCTTGCACTTTTTATTAATCAAGAAATCAAGTCAAAAGATTTATATGAAATTGCAGATGAAGTGAGAGCACAAGATGGAATCCTTATTGCAGCACACCCATTTGAAAAAATGGGGCCTCCTTTTTTCTTAAATGAATTTACTGAAATGTTAAAAAATAAGAAATTTAGAAAAAAAACAATTAATGGTGTTGAAACATTCAATGGAAGAATATTTATACAAAAATATAATCAAAAAGCAAAAAATATTGCAAACAAATATAAACTTCTACAAACAGCAGGGTCAGATGCACATGAAGTTGATGCAATTGGTAGAGGATATATTACAACATATGCAGAAACAGAACATGAACTTATAAAACAAATAAAAAGAAAAAAAAATCTTGTTAATGGGACACCTTCTTCTTTATGGCAGGCGTGTAGATCGTATGTTTATTCATTAAACTGTATAATGACTAAATAAAAATAGTTAAAAAAACTGCCCAATACATCACAAGTAATAATTAAGAAAATGTAGACAACCAATTACCTAAATAATATGTCACAACTATAACTAATACAGTTATGGCAACATGCTCTAAAATAACTTTATATGGTTTAATATGCTGTTTTTTTGCCAAAATGTATGAAATTATCCAAATTAATAATAACCCATATATAACAGAAACAATAATTGCAACTGATAAAGAAAACAACAAAAATGGAACAATAAAAGTTAATGCAAAAATAAACTTAGATAAAAATGTAGAAAATGTTGCTTGCCAAACAGATTTAGGTGTACTTTTTTTTTCATACTCTGATGAAATATGCATACCAAAAGCATCAGAAAGAGCATCTGCAATAGCTATTAAAATTATTCCGGTAACTACAATTGTTGTAGAATGCGTACTTGCATCTAAACCAATAATTAAACCTAATGTAGTAATAACACCAGAAGTTATCCCAAACCCTAAACCTTTCCTATTTGATGAATTCATATTTTTCGTATAAAGGTACATTAAAATTATTAATATTTTAAAAAAATTATAACAAAATAGTTTAAATATGTTTCTTTTTAAGAATAACAGACATAAATAACTGTTGATTAAAAAATATAACAAACAAAATGTCCAAGAAATAATGATTTTTTAAAAATAAAAAAAATTATTCTTCAACAAATTTTTGATTTGCAATTTTCTCAGGAAGATATTTTTTAGCAACAAAATCTAAAGATTTATTTGCTAATGCCTGTTGCTCTATTCTGATTTTTTTATCAATTGCAATTTTTAATTGGTTTTGCCAAGCTTTACTTTTAAACCAAGGATAATCCATTAGTTCTTTTGCTCTCTTTATATCTCCTTCCTTCATTTTTTCTGTAACATTTTGTAGCCCATATTCTTCAACATCTGTTAAGGTCATACCAACATATCTTGCATCAGGGACAGATAAGTATTTAGAATGTGCAGCTAATGCCATAGATCCACTTTTTATAACAGAATAAATATACCAACCATATGGATCTCCATCTGTAAATACAATTACAGGTAAATTGTATTCATAATGCAATCTGTGTATTAATCTTCTAGCACCTCTTGCTGCCTGCCCAGAGGTGCCAATTAATATTGCATTATTTTTTTTTGCATAACCTTCTTCTATTAATCTACCATACATAGCAGATGTTTCAATAACTAAAAGAAAATCTGCATTTACATCAACAATTTCTACTTCTTCTGGTTCAATTCTTGACATTATAGACCAACCACCTCTACCAAGTTTTGAACAATTAAATTCATCATTTTTATGTTTTAAATCTCTTAATGTTATATCCCCATATAAAGCACCACGTGGTTCTGCATTTAATCCCAATTTTTCTCTAATTGTATTTGCAGAATGTTCCAAATCAACAATTACATCATTTGATTCCTCTTGTGCATCAAAGATGTTTTCATTAGTGCCTTTTATATTCTTTTTAAGTTCATAATAAATTTCTCTAATAGAAGCAGTTTTTCCTTCTTGTAAATATTCATAACATTTAGAATTGATTTCCATAGTTTGCATAAACTTTCTAGCAGCACCTAAATTTAAAAAATGCCTTGTAACTTGTTTGTCGCCTAATTGAATATATCCATTCTTTTCATCAAAATAAACATTATTTAAACCTCTTACTTTTGTTGTAAATGTAGGTGGATGTTTATGTTCTATTTGATGAACAACATTTTCTGCAATTCCATATAGTTTCCTTGCAATTTCTTCACTTGTTTCTGTTTCATAAGATTCTAATTTTTTAGCTTTTTTTTCTTTTTTATCTACAGCCATAATTAACCACATTTATTTTTAATAAAAAAAATTATTCTTCATCACCCATGTGTTTATCTTCAATCATATATTCTTCTTCCACTACTTTTTCTCCTCTAGCTTCTGCCTCATCTTCCATTTTTAATTTTTCTAGAACCATTGTGTCTAGATTTTTTTGTAAAAGCTTAGCATCTGCATTTGTAACTTTCACTAATGCTTCTACAACATATGGAGAATATTTTGCAAACACTTTTCTTTTTTCTTTCTTTTCTGCTTCCCTTTTTTTCTGAATTAAATAAACACCTAATCTTCTTCCAACATCCATTATTGCTAATTTAATTTCTGAAACAATCTCTTCTTCATCAGCAATAGCTGTTTTACCAGCAGAAGTATAAGGAATATGCACAGAAATTATATTAACTAATAAAGTTATTGGACTGGTATCAAAATTTTGTATACCATATCTTTTCCAATCAACAGAAGAAACAGTTTTTGTAATTGCACAACCACCTGCATCGAATAACAATGGAGCTTTATTTGCATATCTTATGATTTCTGCAACTCTTATTTCCTTTGATTGTTTTTCATCTAAATTATTTGGTTTTTTTTGAAAAGTGGACAAATCTATAGAAACTAATCTACCAGCATTTCCACCATACGCCAAACCAACCTCTACCTGGAATGCATAACCACCTTTATAAACAGATGGCTTTCTTGTATATACAAAACAAAACTCTGGAGAAACCATTTCTTTTAATGATTTTTCAATATACTTTTCTTGAATTGGAACTAAACCTTCAGTACTTGGTGCAATAAATTTAATTTTCTTAATTGCATTAACTAGTTGTTCTGCTTCATCCCAACTTAATTTTTTTGGATCTTTATTAATATCAAAATCAATTAAATTTTTTACATCTTCTACAGCCTTTGTACCAAATCTATCAAATGTTGACATTAAAAAAGAAGAAACTTTTCTTGCATCTGTATATCTTGCTAAAGTTAACAACTCATCTACGGAAACACCTTTGGGATGTGGTTTTACTTCTTTTGCAAGAGAAGGTAATTCTTTTACAACCCTTTTATATTCTGTAAGTTCCCCAAATGGATCAGTAAATTTAATTGAAGCATGTGGGTTTGCTAATGCTGTTCTTCTTAAATATTCATCAACACTAATTTGCCCTTTTTTATATTGAACTTCTTTAAATTTGGCTTTAACAATTAAGCCCCTAAATTTTTTATCTAAATAATGTTTGTCATAAATTTTTGGAGAATTTGTTTTACTATCAATACTTATATCTAAACAATATGTTTTTCCATTAGTAGTACCGGACACAATATGTGTTGGCTTTCCAGTAGTAATTTGGGAAAATAAAATAATACCACTAACACCAATACCTTGTTGTCCTCTCATTTGGATTAATCTATGAAATTTAGTTCCAGCTAATAACTTTCCAAGTGCTTGACCAACTTTATCTTCTGGAATTCCTGGACCATTATCACTAACAGAAACTTCATAATACTCTTCTCCAATCTCTGATATTTGAACCTCTATTTCTGGAAGAATGCCAGCTTCTTCACAGGCATCTAATGAATTTGTTACTAACTCATGAACAATTGTTGTTAATGTTCTTTGTTTCCCATAAAGGCCTAACATTTGTCTATTTTTTTTGAAAAAATCAGCAACAGAATGTTCTTTTAATTCTTCAAAAAGTTTTTCTGCACTAATTCCATCTTTTGAAATAGAAGGTTTTTTTTCAGAATCTATTTGCTCAACATTAACTTGTTTTTGATCAACCATAATAATCTTCCTGAAATTAAATTTTTAAATAGATAAACAATATTATTTAATAATCTGTTTTATATAAAATAATTAAATTAATTTTATAGGATACTATAATATAATATATCTAAATATATTTATAAATAGATTTGTATAAAATAAAAAAATAAATATAGGGACCATAATGCTACAAAATAACCACACCAAATATAAGCATTTACACACAATTTAATTAATATAAACACAGAAAAAAAGAAAAATTATGGAAAAAAAATATATAGAAAATAAATATTATAAAAATTTAAAAGAAATAAATTATAAACAAATTCAAAAAAACAACAATAATATAGAAATAAATACACAAACTTTTTTGGAAATATTTACTAAAATAATTCAAAAAAATACACCTAAAGAGAAATTTGGAATATTATTTAGCGGAGGAATAGATTCTCTATTGATTGCATGTATTTGTAAAAATTTAAAGCTTAACTTTAAATGCTATTTTGCATATGTTGAAGATTTGGGAAAACCAAAAGATTTAGAGTTTGCAGAGTATGCTTGTGAAAAATTAAATTTAGAATTAGTAAAAGTACCAATTAAATATACAGAAATGCCAAAAACGATAAATTATGTTTTATCTCAAATTATTATGGAAAATTATATAGATGTAATTTCTGGATTGCCTATCTATTATGCATGTAAACAAGCTTCAAAAGAAAAAATTAAAAAAGTAATTGCCGGGTGTGGTGCAGATGAACTATTTTGTGGATATGCAAAATTTAAAGATGCAGAAGATATTAATAGCCTTTCATTAAATCTTTTAAAAAAAATGGAAAAAAATAATTTTTATAGAGATTGGAAGATTGGAGAACTAAATGATATTGAAATTATTGCACCATATTTAGAAAAAGAAATAATTGACTTTAGTTTATCTCTTAAAAAAGAACAGAAACTTACAAAAAAACAAAATAAAATTATTTTAAGGAATGCACTTAAAAAAATCTTGCCTGACAAAAAACTTTATGAACGAAAAAAAACAGCTGCACAATATGGTGGGAATTTTGATAAAGGTGTAGATAAACTTGCAAGGCAAGCAAGATGCCAAGGAAAATTAGAATATTTAAATTTGCTTAAACAAGAAAACAATTTAAAATTAGGGGCATTATATTCTAGTGGTAAAGATTCAAATATCGCATTGTGGCATATGCAAAAACAAGGGTATGATATTAAATGTTTAATATCTATTATTCCAGAAACAAATGATTCATACATGTATCAAAAACCAAATTTAAAAATAATAATAGCACAATCAAAAGCACTAGGAATACCATTAATTATTAACAGAACAAAAGGTGAAAAAGAAAAGGAACTTAAAGAACTTAAACAAGCATTAATTGAAGCTAAAAAAAAATATAATATACAAGGTGTCATAACAGGGGCATTAGCAAGTAATTATCAAAGAGAAAGAATTCAAAATATATGCAAAGAACTTAAATTAAAATTATTTGCACCATTATGGGGAATGACACAAGAAAATGAATTATTTGAATTACAAAAAAATAAATTTGAATATATTATGTGCAAAATTTCTGCTAAAGGATTAAACAAAGAATGGTTAAATAAAAAAATAGATTATAAAGATATTGAAAAACTAAAATTATTTAATACAAAATTTGGATTTAATATTGCAGGAGAAGGAGGTGAATATGAAACAATTGTTTTAAATGCACCAAATTTTAAACAAAAAATAATTATTGAAAATTCAAAAAAAATTATGGAAAACGAATGCACAGGATATTTGGATATAAAAAAAATAAAATTGGAAAAAAATTAAAAATTATTTGTGTTTTTTAATATAAGCAATAACACTTCTTACTGTTCCTTTTTCTACTCCAATTACATTTAAAACCCATTCAATTTCATCATAAGATTTATTTGCTCTTTTAAAACCTTGAGCAATTTCTAATGGGTCTGCAGCTATTGCTTTCATAGCTTTTCCAATATCGTATGTTTTAGCACCTGCTTCAACCATTGAAACAATTATTTCAGAGACAGGTGTATGCATTTTAGAAAAATTTTGTGCAATAGATTCTAAACTAACTTTTTCAGCAATTAATAATTTAACAGATTGTTTATCAGATAATTTTAAAGACCTACTAAATTTAATCAACTCAGAAATTTGCCCACCTGCTCTGACATATTCATGAAAAATATCTCCAACTTTATAACCTAGTTCATAAATATTATTTAAAGAAAAATTATATTTAAATAAATCTGGCAAAAATAAAAATTTTTTTGTAAGCTCTTGGGCATTTATATTAAATATTTTTAAGAACTTCCCTGGTTCTTTTGTTTTACTTACTTCTACTAAAAATTCTGGCAAAGATTTATTTTTTAAGACTTCTAATTTCTTATAAACCTCATGAGGTGTTGGTTTTTTTTGAACATTTTTTGTTTTTAGAAAACTGTACTTTTCTGCTTTCTTTTCTTTTATTTGCCTTTCTTTCATTTGTGACAATGACCTTTTCTTTAATAGTGCCATAGTTTCACCATTTTTTATAACATAAAACATTTATTCATCAAAAAAAATATCATCTATTGGTGTATCTTGAGAATTTTTAAAACTCTTTTTATCTGTATATATATCTGACTTTAACATTTTAAAAACAGTAGTGTGAGACGCTCCTTGCAATATTTTTTCAATAATATCCCTTGTTTTCTTTAACTGATTTTCAGAACCAATAATTCCTATATAATATCCATAAATTGACAAAACACATTTTTGTTTTTTTTCAATCAATTCTTTAACTTTACCATTTCTTCCAATAACTCTCCCTTTTATTTGTGCTATTTTTTCTCTATTTCTTATATTATCAACATAGTCCCTAATATCAATTATTTCTAAAGCTACATTATCATTTAATAACTGAAGAGCATTTTGTGGAGAAAAACCTTTAGAAATTGCATCAATTATTTTTTTGGCAACATAAATACCATAATAGGATTTATCAGATGAAATAACTACATCTCCCGTCTTACTATTTATATCAATCAATGTATTTGTTTTTTTTGAAATATTTGCTTTGGTTTGTCCATTTTGGCCAATTACAATTGGTAATCTGGAAATATTTACTTTAATTGTTTCTTCCATATATATCTAATTTCCTAGTTTTTATATCATCTAATACTTTAGAATAACTTAAATTTTTATTTTTAAATTTTTTATTTAAAAAATCTGTTATTGAAATAATATCTCTTTTTAAAAAATTTTTTGCATTTGGATGTTTTTCTGTAACAGCTTGACCAAAATCAATAATAGTTATCTTTTGTGTTTCTGGATTTATCAAAATATTAAATGGAGAAAAATCAGCATGCACAAGTTTTGCACCATAAAGCATTTTTGCATAATTCTCTATAATTTGGTCATAAACACTATCAAAATCAAATGGTGTTTCTGTCAATTTTGGGAATGAAACACCATCTGGTGTTCCTATAAATGACATTATTAAAATGTTTTTTTCTTTCGCAATAGGTATTGGACAACTAACTTGATTATTTGAAGCTAATGTTAAATTTTTGAACTCTTTATCAACCCATAATAAAACAATATCTTTTTTTTCTTTAGGGCAATTTTTAAATCTATAATCCCCATTAATATATTTATCCATATTTTTAAATTTAGAAGTTTCTATTTTATAGATCTTTGCAACTAATGGTGTATCTTTTAAATGACCAAAAAAGGTAATCGATTCTTTCCCAGAAGATATTGGATATTCAATAGAATCTATAACATGATTACTTGAAAGTTTAAAAAGAGCATGTTGTGTAAAATCATCAAAAACATAAGATTCTATTTTATTTTTTTGTTTTGTAAGTTTTTTTGTTTTTGCCATTTTGTATCAGTTCATAATTACTTTTATAATTTTTATAATTTTTTTAAATAAAATATAAACAACATAAAAAAAATTAAAAAAAATAGTTTATTTGTGTTTTGTGTGTTCTTGGAAAATAGTATCCATTTTATGAGTGCCTTTTACATCACCAGTGTGTTGATAAAGTTTATCTAATTCTCCTCTTTTTTCAAGCTCATTAATTTGATAACCAACATATCTCCAAACAATGTCCCCTTTAGATGGTTGAAAATCCCAAAGTTTAACAATTACAATATCATTTGGTTTAACCCAAATATGTTTAAACATTTTTCCAGGGAGTCTACACACTCTTTCAACACCATCTTCACACATTACTTTTAAGTTTTTTACACCAGTAAGTAATGTGATTTTTCCATACATCTCTAACTCATTTCTGTTTGGCGTTCTTAATTTTCTTTGTTCAATTTCTTTTTCAGTAACATCAGTTTCCAATTTCTCTACCTCTTTTTATTTTTTTAAAAAAATATTTTTCAAAGTTTATAAATTTGAATATGTGGGATTCCTCCAAAATATATAATTTGATCTTTAGAAATTATTTTATTATCTATAAGAAAACTACATGTTTTTTTCCCAAAAACATTAATACTATCTGCTTCATTTATGTTCTTTAAAATTTCTTTTTGAGACATAATAGTTATACCATAAAATCCTTCATTAATCTCTATTGTAATATTTTCAAAAGAAATTTTAGTATTTAATAACTCATCATCACAACAAGCAAAGATTATTTGCCCATTGCTTATATGCTTTTTTCCAATCATTTTTTTTCTAATTTATAATTTTGGTAATGGTGTAATTGCACCACAAGCTGTACATTTAAGAACCTTTATACCATTTTGTGTAATTATTTCTGTATCTGGTTTATTACACACAGAACATAAAACAAAAGATTTCATATATTTCATTAAAATTTGATTTAATCTATTTGTATCGAAAACACCATTTAAAATCAATGAACCTTCTGAAATAACAGACGATGTAGAAATTTCATTCATTACAAATTTATATAATTGTTTTTCATCTCTCTTCAAATATTTTGCGATTTTTGAAAAATTCTTCCAAATTGTTTGTTTTCCTTGAACAATTGATTCTACAACTGGCAATTCAAATCTAGAATCGCTTAATGTTTTTTCTGGTAATGAGGAATATAATCTGTCTAATAATTCATCAAAATTTAAAGTTTCTTTATTCATAATTTTTCTTAACTCAATTTATAATAAATATAATATGGAAACTATTTAAAAACTTTATTTTTTAAAACTATAAAAATAAAAAAGTAATAATTATAACAACAAGCATAAGAATTGCTTGTGGGGGCAATGCAGGAACTGCTTTTAATTTATATTTCCCAATTGCATAAAATGTCCAAATCAAACCAATAATAGATGCAATCCATATTCCAATAATTGGAAGAATAGCAATTTTAAATGGAAAAGACTGAATCAAAACAAAAAATAAACTTGCACAAATTGTTAAAGGTATAACTAGATCTCCACCACCTAATTGAAATGCACCATTTTTTGTAGGAATTACAAATAAAAAAGAAACTTTTTGTTTAGTAAATATTTTTGCTAATTTTACCATATGTTTTGTATAAAAAACAGCAATAATATCATACAAAGACAATAAAAGTAAAAAAACAATAACAGGTAAAATGCCTAAACTCAAGCCAATAATTGCACCTGCTGCACCAATCGCAATAGCTAGTAAACAATTATTGTACCAAATAGATAATTTTAAATATCTTTTTTGAGAAGACAAATAATATTTTAAAATTACTAAAAATAATGAAACAATGGCTGCTAACAGATAAACCAAAAAAATATCTAAAAACAACAAAAGACCTGCAAACAATGCAAGAAATTCTAAAATAACTAAATAACCACTTTTTTTAGAAAATTTTCTTAAAAATAAAATTATTGCAGTAAGTAATAAAATTTCTAAAAAAATACCAACTGCATTCCAAATATTATTTGGATCTTTTGTAAAAATTCCTGTAACTAAACCACTTGTTGCATAAGAATTAGCAACAAAAAGGCCAATTGCTTGAACAACAATAAAAATAAGAAGAAAATAAAGGATAAATTTAAAAGTAATTTTTCTTTTTTGCATAATTTATATAATACCCTAGTTTTATGGTTTATTTTTTTAGATCATTTTTTGTTAATATTTGTATATTCTTGTCTGATTTTATTTGCGTATCTGGGCAAACAATAAATGTTATCTTTTTCTCTTTTGCAATTTTTAATAAATCCTCTGTAAGTTCTTGATCAGTAACAATTACATAAACTTTATTTTCTTTAAAATTTTTTAACTTCTTAATAAACCTTTCACCAGATGCACTTGCAATTTTTTTAAGACTATTATTTAAGATAACTGATTCTTTTTGAAAAATTACATCATCTAATGTTTTTAATAAATTACGTTTTTGTTCTTCATTTAATGTATTGCCCTTTATAACATCTTTCTGAGAATCTTTTGAAAAAACATCTTCTTTAGATTTTTCTTGCTTTTTTTGTTCTAGAACAATTGGCTTTTCTGTGGGCTTTTCTGTGGGCTTTTCTGTGGGCTTTTCTGTATTTATATTATTTTTTATTTCTTGAATTTGATTTATTATTTCTGATGCAAGTTCATTAGAAATGCCCGTGTTTGGTAATTTTGATATAGGTGTAATCGTTTGTTTTTGAGCAATTGCACCAACTGCTTCTTTTTGTTTAAAATTATTATTATATTTTCTATTATTTGAAAACTTACTTTTTGAATTAAAATCACGATGTTGATTATTTTTAAAACTAGACCCACCTTGACTAAACTTATTTCGTGAATCTGTTGCATCAATTTTTTCAACATTAGGAATATCTGCAAGCATATTTAAAAAATTAAGATCTTCTACTGATTTATTGCTTGCAGAAGTGTAAACTTTAAACTTATTTTCAGTTATCCCTTTATATGAATCTTGTTTGTGAGAATTACCAAATTTATTTTGTGGATTTGATGTATAACTTGGTTGTGTATGGTATGTTTTAGATGCAACTTCTGATTTTTGAAACTTATTATTGTAATAATAATCTAACTTAATTTTTCTTCGTAATGCTTGATTAATTTCCTTTTGTGTTAATTCTTCAACTTCTTTGCCATCTGGAGCCTTTGCAATATAATCTATTTTTATAGATTTTTTTAATTGCTCTAACTGAATATCTCCACCTCTATCCCCATCTAAAAAAACAGTTACCTTCTTAGATTTACATATTTCTGCAAGACTAGGTGGTATTCTTGCACCATTTGTTGAAATAACATTTGTAAAACCATACTTTAACATGTTTAAAACATCAGCTCTACCTTCTACTACAATTAATTCATCTGTATTATCTATATCTGGGCCAGCTGGTAATTTATCTGGGCCATAAAATATAATTTCTTTAACTTTAATTGAACTAGAAATATCATTAATTAACTCTTTTGTATCTGGAATCTCATGTCCAACAACCTTGGTTAAAAGATCAACAGCTCTTTCTTTTATTTGATTTCTTTTTACACTTCGTGTATCTTCTATTTGATTAATTTTAAAAGTTACATCACAAGGACCAACTTTATCTATTGTTTCAATTGCTGCTGCAATTAATGCAGTTTCCGTCATAGATAAACTACATGGTAATTTTAGTTCACCTTGTGTTTTATTATCTTTATGATTAATAGTGATTTCAATTCTCCCTATTTTTCCATTTTGTTGAAGCTCTTTTAAATCTAAATCAGCACCTAATAGTCCTTCTGATTGACCAAAAATTGCACCAATTACATCTGGTTTTTCAACTAAACCATCTATTTCAAAATTAGCAATAATCATATATTTTGTTGTTTCTAAATATGTTTTTCCCATATATCATTTACACCTGTTTTTATTTTTTGTTTGGATTTTTAAAAACAGGATTTTTGAAAAATAGTGAATCTTTTACAAAACTTCTTTTATTTTAATTAATTTTGTATTAGATTTTTGACCTTTAATTATTTCTATTATATATCCAAGATCTTTAAAATAACTTATTAATTCTTTATTTGCTTGCCCCTTGACAGGTAATTTAGTTAATTTAACCTTATAACCATTATCAATGGGTAAAATCTCTTTCTTATTAGAGTTAGAGATTATTTGCAAAGTAATAAACTCATCTTTTTTAAAATTTAAATCTTGCATATATTTTTTAATTTAAAAATATTAAATTCAAATAAATCATGGTCTAAAACCATAAAATACACTATTTATTGAATCCTGTTTATTTAAATCCATTTAATAACTGTAAATTTTGTTTTTAAAAATTTACAAAAAACATTTTTTAAATATTATATATAATTAAAGAACCAATATATTTTTAAATAGTAAATTCTACCTATATATACAACAAAAACTTCAAAAAAAGAAAAAACCTATGAAAAACAAAGTTAAAGGCTCAAATGCAGAAAGAGAACTATTATTTAAGTTATACG
>ERZ795051.3831-NODE-3831-length-14737-cov-38.705285_pt1 | contig 14737 bp, 9 predicted proteins | sample MGYA00375135_ERZ795051 | MGnify/ENA primary metagenome ERZ795051 (study PRJEB30180, sample SAMN05720222) | activated sludge metagenome | isolation source: Anaerobic digester | place: Japan | collected 2015-05-26 ... | reverse complement strand
CAACACGGCAGCAGGAACAAACGACCCAAGACTAATAATAGCACAAACAATAGACAGAACAGTAAAAATAGACCCGGCAGAGGCATATGTGGCAAAATGGCTCTTCGAAACGACTTCAGAACCTCTCCAGACTATATGGTTAAGCGACTGGGAAAATCTCTGCCTCTGGAATGAGACGTGTGGAGTAGATGGCTACAAATCAACTCTGAGCCGGAAATTAGCAGGAACGGATGGCGTGCCGCCCGAATGGACGGCGACAGACATAGAAAACTTCATATCGAATTTCTATGATGGAAACCCGACAAATGGTGAAATCGACCACGCCTGGGACAACCTAAACTACCAGAACAATCCGCTACTGACAAAACACGGGATAGCCTTCGCAATGGCCTCTGGCGGCATCACCCCATTCTACGTAAGCCAGCCTGGCCGTATGGAAGAGATACGGGCCGAGGTCATAAGGCCGTTCCTTGCCGCTATCGTCAGACAACACCCTGAGCGATACGGGGGTCAGCCGGGAGGTGTCCCTGACCCGAACCACAACCCAACGTGGAACTCACAAGATCGCACGTAGTTGCACGCAATATTTAAATAGCGGTTTGTCGAAGATGGTCCTATGAGGCGGAGGTGGGCAGGACTAGTGAGCTTATTGCTGCTTTTCGCTGTATTTACTTCACAAGAAGTAATGGCCCCATTCGTTTGCGATTACGACTCTCATTGCGATGGTATTGATGAAGCGCAGTCAGTACCCGAGTGCAGCGATTGCTTCGGATGCAATGACGGATTCTGCTATGCCGCAGGAAGTGAAACATGCGCTAATTGCCCACAAGACTGCTTACTCTGCAACGGAGCTTCATGCAATAGCGACCATCAATGTCAATCAGGCGCCTGTTGCGGCGCTCCTTCGGGCGTGTGCGTCGCCACTATCAGCTGCTCGCCGGGAAGCACAGAACCATGCAGCGACAACCCCCCGAAGATAAGAACGTGCAACAACCTGTGCTCTTGGGGAAGCTGCACGCAAAGCGTCCAATGCGTGGAGGACGACGACTGCGACGACGGGAGCGCAAACATAAGACAAGGACTGATAGAAACCTGCAATGGCTATTGATAGACGCGAGGTCGCTTGTCTATTGTTGCCACGTGAACCAGTTGTTCCGAGTCTTTAAGCCTGTAAAGAGCCCGGTAATCGCGTATCCTGTAACGATAAAACTTCTCACCGGCCGGATCGCGTCCCAAGAACTTTGCATCGCTTGGAACGGGGTCATCGCCAAGGCGCCACAATCGTTCCTCAATCCGTTTTCGCAAATGCTCGTCAAGCTTGCCTATGAACTTGGCCGCGGCGGGCTCAAGCTCAACCGACCAAGTCATCTGATCCTCTTTGTCTTTACCGCTTTATGAGCCGCATCGGCCTTGCGGAGCGCCCTATCTGGTCCGACTCGGAGGGCCGTTTCCTCCTGCTGGGTGCCGAAGGCGTCCGGCCGCGACCGTATCCAACTAATCCTGTTGCGGCTCAACTCCGCGGTGAAAAGTGTATTCCCTCACCTGTAGCCCCAGGCTGTCCGTCGGAGCGTGTTCGTCCCAAACGGCCAGGATGGCCTGGTCGCGCCCTCCCTCTTTCGCCCGGTAGAGAGCCACATCCGCTACCCGCAGGGCCGTCTGAAAGGGCAACGCCCGGGGGTTGGTGCGGATGAGGGGGAAAGCCACGGCACCAGCCGAGACGGTGATCGCCACGGTGACTCCGTCCCCCACCTCCACCGGTCCAGCGACCGCTGCGAGCAGGCGGGGGAGAAACATTGCTGCCCCACGGCGGTCGAAGTCGCGCAGCACCAGCAGGAACTCTTCGCCCCCCCAACGCAGGGCGAAGTCCCCCTCCCGCACTACGCCTTTCAGGCGCCGGGCGACCGCCATCAGGACTCGGTCACCGGCTTCGTGCCCATATCGATCGTTGACGGCCTTGAAGTGATCGATGTCTAACAGGATCAGGAGCAGATCAGCGTCCGCCTGGCCCATCACCACCCGGCGTAGGCAGCGCTCCACCTCCTCAGGAAGCTCCAACATTAAAAAACGCCGGTTGCGCAGGGTGGTCAGGGCGTCCGTGAGGGCCGCTTCGGCCAGTCGCGCATTGGCTTCCGCCAGCTCTCGGGTGCGGTCATGAACCAGGTTCTCCAACGCCGCGGCCCGAGCCCGCAACATCCGCACCCGCCCAAAGCCGAGCCCAACGCCGACCAACACCAGGGCAAAGGCGTAACCCACCAGCGCCCATGGGTGCTGCCAGGCTGGGGCCATCACGGTGAGGGAAAAGGTTGCCGGTCCGTGCAGGCCGCCGTCCGCATCCCGGGCGCGCACCACCAACCGGTAGACCCCCGGGGGCAGGCGCTGGTAATCCAGCTGGCTGTCCCGGCTCCACGGACGGGGTCCGACCTCGAGCCCCTCCAGCTGAACCTGGTACGCGATACGGTGCTCGCGAGCGTAGTCGATGAGGCGGAAGCGGAAACGAACGTCCGCGGCAGCGGCGGGTAAACGGCTGCCATCGGCCAGCGGCTCGTCGGGGTCGCCGAGGCGCCGCGCCTCCAGCAGCAGGGCCGGCTTCACCTGCGGGGGACGGACCGACACCGGCGTCCAGACGGCGAGACCGGCCGTGGTCCCGGCGAAGACGCGCCCGGTGCCGTCCACCACCACGGTGTTGCCCTGGGCCAGCTCGCGGGTCAGCAGACCGTCGGCGATGTCCAAGTGGACCGGCGGGCCGCCATCGCGAGCCAGTCGCCAGGCGCCCTGGGTGCCGAAAACGTGCACATGGGTGCGGGAGACGGCTACGTGGGTGAACTGCCCGGCGGCCCGGGGTAGGTTCACGTCCGTGCAGCGCCCGTTTGGATCGACCGTGAATACCCGGAGTCGGGTGACCACCCACACCTGCTCGGCGTCGGCGGCGAGATCCTCCACGGGCGCACTACCCAGGCAAGCGTGGTGGTCCCGTAGCCCTTCGGGGCGCAGTTCGAACAATCGATCTCCCTGAGCCACCCACAGCGTTTCCCCCGGCCCCGCGCGAGCGTCCGCCACGGCCAGACCCCGCACCGGTGCACCAGCCAGTTGGTCGCCGAAACCCCGCCAAAGTTCCACGCCACGGTCAGCCCGCCAGCGGGCCAACCCATGCCCGGTGGCGATCCAGACCTCTTCCGCGCCGGCGGCGTCTCGTCGGCGCACCAGGTCGTACACCCACACGGCGGGCAAAGCTGAGTTGTCCACGGTGAGCTCGCTGCGCACCCCGGCGTCGTCGAGGACCAGCACCCCCCGTTCAGTGGCCACCCAGCGGCTGCCGTCAGCCAGCACGGCCACGGCGTGCACGCGGCGAAACCTCAGGGCCGGTGGGAGTAAGGGCGCAAACTGATTGTCTTGCCATACCACCGCCCCCCGGCTGGTGCCTACCCCGAGCCGGTCATGGCCCTTGCGGTCGGGCAGCAGCCCCACCCCGACGATGGCGCGGTCAGGCAGGCCGACGCGTTCGTCCAAGGTCGCCCAGCGGTCGGGCTCCATGCGGGCGAGACCGCCGCTCACGGTCCCAATCCACAGGGCCGCCCGGCCACGATCGGCCAGGAGGGCCAAAGCCGAATCGTCGGGCAAACCGGCGGCGGTACCGTGCAGGCGCCAACATCCTCGGGCATCGATCTCCAGCAACCCTCCGGGCCGTAGGGCAGCGTACAGAACGGGGTTGCCTAGCCGGTCCTCGCCGTCTGCGAAGGCCCACACCATCCCCTTTGGTGGCTCGCTGGAAGACCAAGCGCTCAACCGGTTGCCGTCCCACCGGGCCACCCCGCGCCCGGTGCCGATCCACAGGTGGCGAGGGTCGCCCACAGCGGAGCGGTGGAGGGCGAGCACCACGTTGTTCGGTAATCCCTCGCCGCGCGTCAGCCAAACCTCCGACCAGCGGGGGGCCTCGCCGAGAATACCTTCGATCTGCCGTAGGCCTTCTCCCTCGATCCCCACCCAGAGCACCTCCTCCGCGCCCTGGCGTTCCAGTCGAAGGGAACGCATCGTCTTCCCCTGTACCAGCGACACCGGCGCACAGGCCGAAAGGCCGCACCGGAACAGGCCGGCGCGCGTACCCACCAGAGCCTCCGCTTCACCGACCGGCTGGATGGCAAAGACGGTCGGGTTATCAGCGGACAGGCCGACGTGGTTCGCGGTCATCCTCCCCTCAGGAAGGTGGCACAGCCCGCAGGCGAAGGTGCCAATGAGCAGGCTCCCGTCCGGGAGGGCAGCGAGGGCGCCGACCGCGCCGCAGTTTGCGTTGGAGGGAAGTTCGATGGCTTGCCACTCCACGCCGTCGTAACGCGCTAGCCCGGCTTCGGTGCCGACGTACAACACCCCCCGGCTGTCCTGGGCCAAAGCCAGGACCGAGTTCTGGGGCAGACCGCGGGCACTGTCGAAAACCCGCAGGGATAACCACTCTGGGGCCTGGGCGGCAAAACGCCCGGAGCCCACTGAGATGGCTTCTGCCACGGCAGGGCAGGGGGAAAGCGTCGTCAGGGCGGCCACCACCACCCAAGCGAGAGCTCGTCCCCGCCCGGAAGCTGCGGCGTTCACAATCGGTGACCGCTGGGGGGGATGCCGCACCGCTTCCCTACATATGCCGGTTTCCTTCCACCCATTGGCGTCAGCCCGGGCGGGTGGCGACTCGTAAATTGAGGCAACGGCTGTTACCCTCATGCCCTTCTCTCGGGCAGCCAAGTCGGGGGGAAGACCTGCCCGTGCAGGACAAGTGTAGCTCGCCCCGCCCAAGGCTTTCTCTCCCCGAGGCCCGGAGAGATAGGGCGCGAAAGTCTTCACTACCGCTGTTTTTGAGGTTAATCCGGCAAATCGTGGGGTAGACGAAGCGTCGCCGCCAGGGTAGTCATACTTTCGGTTTTGGAAGAGAACGACAGGAGGCTGCGATGGCGACGACGAGTTACTTGTAATGAGCCTGCCGCGTTTCGGTGGACAGTAGGACAGGTTTGTCGCCGTAGGGTCTGTGGGGGGTGTGGGAAACGGGGAAGGGGCCCCGTTTTCCTCAACTCCACAGGCCACGGCGCAGGACATCGCGAGGTGAGGAGATGCCACGGACACGACCAGCGTACCCGCCGGAGTATCGGCGGCAGATGATCGAGCTTGTGCGCGCCGGGCGGACGCCTGAGGAGCTTGCACGGGAGTTTGAGCCGTCGGCGCAGGCGATCCGCAACTGGGTCAAACACGCCGATCTCGACGAGGGGCGTCGGGAGGACGGCTTGACGACCGTCGAGCGGGACGAGCTGAAGCGGCTGCGTCGGGAGAACCGCCAGCTGAAGATGGAGCGCGAGATCCTGGCAAAAGCCGCGGCCTGGTTCGCTCGGGAGACCGACTCGGTACCGCCGAAGTCTTCGGGTTCGTGAAGGTGCGCCAGGCCAACTACCCCGTGACCACGCTGTGCCGCGTGCTGGGTGTCTCCCCCAGTGGCTCCTACGCGTGGTCGAAGCGGCGCCCATCGCGGCGAGCGCGCCATGACGACGTCCTGTGCGATAGGATTCGGGCGATCCACCAGCGATCGCGAGGCACCTATGGCACCCCGAGAATCCACGCCGAGCTCGCCGAGGAGGGCGTGCGCGTCGGTCGCAAGCGGATCGCACGGTTGCTGCGCGCGCTGGGTCTGGAAGGCGTGAGCCGGCGCAGAGAGTGCACGACCACGCGTCGTCGTCCCGACGCCCGCCCGGCGCCTGATCTGGTCGAGAGGAACTTCAAGGCACAAGGCCCCGATCGCCTGTGGGTCGCCGACATCACCTACATCGCCACATGGATGGGCTTCGTCTCCCTGGCCGTGGTCATGGACGCCTGGAGCCGCCGCATCGTCGGCTGGGCCATGCAAAATCACCTCCGTACCGAGCTGGTTCTCGAGGCCCTCAACATGGCGATCTGGCAGCGTCGGCCGAAAGACGTGATCCACCACTCCGACCAGGGCTCGCAGTACACCGCGCTCGCCTGAACCTGCCTCGAAATAGTGGACACTGAAAGAAGCCCGTAGAGGGGAGGGGTGTTCAGATGGGGATCCAGTCGGGAGTTCAAGGCGGATGCGGTGAGACTGGTGAAAGAAAGCGGGGCCAGGATCGAGGAGGTGTCGCGGGAGCTGGGGATTCGGCCGGACATGCTGCGGCGATGGAAGCGGCAGGTGGAGCAGGATGGGGGCTCAGCGTTTCCTGGGAGCGGGCGGCTGGTGGAGCGGGAGGAGGAAGTGCGGCGACTGCAGCGGCAGGTGCGGCGGGTGACCATGGAGCGAGACATTCTAAAGAAAGCGCTGGGGATCGTCTTTGAGGAAGACTGATGAAGTTCGTGTTCATCGAGGAGAACCGCGAGGTGCACCCGGTCCGCATCATGTGCACGGCCCTGGATGTCTCTGCCAGTGGGTACTACCGGTGGAGGCAGCGGCCGGTCTCGGTGCGGGAGCGAGAGAACCGGCGGTTGGGCGTGGAGAGCCGGGCGGTGTTTCGAGCCAGCCGTGAGACATACGGCCGAGCACGGATGCAACGGGAGCTGCGAGCTCAGGGCATCCGGTGCGGGCAGACGCGAGTGGCGCGGTTGATGCGGCAGGACGGGCTGCGGGCGAAGAAGGCGCGCAGGTTCCGGCAGACCACCCGCGCCGCCGCGTCGCACGCGCAGCAGCAGCCAGGCGCCATCTTGGAGCGGCGCGCCGGCGTGCAGGGGGAAGGTGGACAGCCCCTCGACGCGCACCTCCAGGCGGCTTTCGTCGAGAGGGGAGCCGCGGTGGAACAGGAGGTAGAGCTCGGGGCCGATGACCTGCTCGGGGCGCAGGTTGGCTTCGAGGCCGCTGAAGTCGAAGATGGGCTCGCGGTTGGGGCCGTTGGCGAGCAGGCCGGTGACGCCCTGGATGAGGTCGGCGCCGGCGGTGGCGAGCAGGGCCGCGGGGCCGGCCACGGTGGCGGTGGCGACCATGCCGGCGGCGACGCCGAGGCTGGCGCGCGAGGCGCTGCGTAGCAGGGCGGCGAGGGCGGTGTCCTTGCGCAGCGCCGTGAGGCTGGCGGTGAAAGTGAGCACACCGCCGCGGTAGTTGCGATCGGGGACGACGGGCTTGTCGAACACGGGAGCGATGGTGCCCCCGCCCGACAGCTCGAACGTGCCGAGGGCGACCTCGTAGCTCTCGCGGCCGTCGGCGAGCTGCACCTTGAGGGTGCCGGAGGCCATGCGGTCAGCGAACCAGGTGCTTTCCTTGTTGAGGTACCACGCCACGGCGTCGACACCGACGTAGTGGTTGCCGGCGGTGAGCTTCGCGGTGTCGCTCGGGTTGGCGGGCCTGATCGTGTAGACGCGATGTTGGCCTTTGCCGGCGGGGAGCGGTGGCATGGTCAGGTGCTCCTCTTGCGCGGTGCGGCGCTGGCGATACGGCGTGTGCCCACGTCGGGCGATGCCACGGGACCCCCAGGATGTCGTGGAACAGTGATAGGGCTCACGGCGGGGTGCTGTCATCGCCCATTTGGGTGATGACAAACGGGGAGAAGTGTGGTAACGGGGGCGGATTCCGGACAGGGGTTGGTGGTGCGGTGGGATGCGCGGAGATGGGCGCGCGTGTCCCGCAGCGCGCCGTCCCGCTCACTTCACATCGCGCAATCGACTCCACCGCCGGGGGCGTCTCGGGACGTGCCCCCTCACCTTGGGCCAAGGGTGGTCGCGGTCATCGGCGATCGAGGACGGTTTCGTCACGAAAGCTCGGGGAGATCGCGCACAGAAGGGTCACGATGCACGCGCGGCGGCCAGCGCTTCGCGGCTCGATCACGGCCGGGGGCGGGCAGCGACCACAACCACCTCGCATCGAACCCGGTCAGATCGCGTAAGGCAGCGTCTGCTTCAACTCTGCCAGTGTTGCTGCGGATCGGAGATGATCCGGCCGAGTTCGACCAGCGCCTCTCCTCGTCGTTCGGATGCTCGTCCCTGCCAGAGTGCGGCAGACAACTCAGCTCTCGATGGGACCTCGCTGCCGGCCGCGCGAGCGGTGCGTGTGCGGGGCCATCGCGAAGGCACGGACCGCCGGCCCGAGGCGAGCGTCGTCGACAACGGGCCGGAGTTCCCGAGTGCGATCTTCTCTCGTTGGGCTGAGGTCAACGGTGGCGAGGTTCGGCACCTCCAGCCGGGCCGCCCGATGCAGAACGTTTTCTCGGGAGTTTCATCGGCCGCAGGCGCGACGAGTGTCTGAACGAGGATTGGTGCCGTGGCGTGGACGATGCCGGGACGAGGATCGAGGAGTGGAGGCGCGAGCAGAACCAGACACGGCCCACACGAAGCCCGGGCCGACAGATACCTGACAAAACCAATTGCTGAGCTGGGCTCCGCGCCTCCCCCTCCACGCTCCGGCCAGCTCGTCGCACAACCCCAACCTCTCCATTCAGGAAATCTCTCATCATGGGTGGACCAGAAAACGGGGGCAGGCCACCGGAGCGTTCAAGAACGTGTTCCATCGCATGTGTGCGCTCCAAAGCTTGCCAGACGCTCGGCATCAGCGGCGGCGCGCCGCACCGTCCGCTGCAGTTCGTTATGGGACGCCCCCAGTCATGCGGTCGCCCATTCGGCGGACAGGAGCTCGGCCTGCTCCAGCACCGTCTGCGTCGCTTTCTCCTGCTTGTCGGGCGGATAGCCGTGCTTGCGCAGGATGCGCTTGACGAGCACGCGCAGTTGCGCGCGCACGTTCTCGCGCAGCGTCCAGTCGATCGTGACGTTCTTGCGCACCGTCTCGACCAGCTCGCGGGCGATCGCCCGTAAGGTCGCGTCTCCCAGGACCTTCACCGCGCTATCGTTCGTCTCGAGCGCGTCGTAGAACGCCAGCTCGTCCTCGGTCAGGCCGAGCGCCTCCCCGCGCGCGTTCGCCTCGCGCATCTCCTTCGCCAACGCGATCAGCTCCTCGATCACCTGCGCGGCCTCGATCGCGCGGTTCTGGTAGCGGCGGATCGTCTGCTCCAGCATCTCGGCAAACGAGCGCGCCTGCACGACGTTCTTGCGGCGGCGCGTGGCGATCTCGCCCTTGAGCAGCTTCTGCAGCAGCTCGACGGCGAGGTTGCGCTGCGGCATCCCGTGCACCTCGGCCAGGAACTCGTCGGAGAGGATCGAGATGTCGGGCTTCGCAAGCCCCGCCGCCGCGAAGATGTCCACCACGCCTTCGGGGGCGACCGCGCGGGAGATGATCTGGCGCACGGCCTGGTCGAGCTCTTCCTCCGGCCGCGCCTCATTCGGCGCGCGCTTGGCGAGCACGGCCTGCACCGCCTGGAAGAAGGCCACGTCGTCGCGGATGCGCAAGGCCTCCTCGTGTGGTACGGCCAAAGCAAACGCCTGCGACAGCTCGCGCACCGCGCGCAAAAAGCGGTCCTTGCCGTTCTCCTGCGCGAGGACGTGCTCCTGCGCGGCAGGCAGCAGCGCCAGGCGCTCCTGCGGTGTCCCCGTCTTCCAGCGCGACCGGTCGAAGGCGTGGAAGAGGCCGCAGCACACCTCGTACTTTTCCAGCATGAGCGCGACCGCCTCTTCCTGATCGAGCGCCGTGCGGCCGGTGCCGCCGCTTTCTGTGTAGGTGGCGAGCGCGGCCTTCAGCTCATGGGCGAGGCCCAGATAGTCCACCACCAACCCGCCGGGCTTGTCGCGGAAGACGCGGTTGACGCGCGCGATCGCCTGCATCAGCCCGTGGCCGCGCATGGGCTTGTCCACGTACATCGTGTGCAGGCTCGGGCAATCGAAACCCGTGAGCCACATGTCGCGCACCAGCACGAGGCGCAGCGGGTCGGCGGCGTCGCGGAAGCGCTTGGCGAGCGCCTCGCGCCGCGGCTTGTTGCGGATGTGCGGCTGCCAGTCCGGCGGATCGGAGGCGGAGCCGGTCATCACCACCTTGATCGCGCCGCGGGCGTCGTCCTCGTCCGCCCAGGTGGGACGGAGCTTCACCAGCTCCCGGTAGAGCTCCACACAGATGCGGCGGCTCATGCAGACGACCATCGCCTTGCCGTCCATCGCTTCCAGGCGCCGCTCGAAGTGCTCGACGATGTCGCGCGCCACGAGTTCGAGCCGCTTCTGCGCGCCGACCACCGCCTCGAGCTGCGCCCACTTGGTCTTGAGGCGCTCCTTGCGCTCGACCTCTTCGCCCTCGGTGGCCTCCTCGAAGTCCGGGTCGATCTTCGGCCGCTCGGTTTCATCCAGCGCGAGCTTCGCGAGCCGGCTCTCGTAATAGATCGGCACCGTCGCGCCGTCCTGCACCGCGCGCTGGATGTCGTAGACGCTGATGTAATCGCCGAACACCGCCCGCGTGTTGGCATCCGCGAGTTCGATCGGCGTGCCGGTGAAGCCGATGAACGAGGCGTGCGGCAGGGCGTCGCGCATGTGGCGCGCGAAGCCGTCGATGAAGTCGTACTGGCTGCGATGCGCCTCGTCGGCGATGACCACGATGTTGCGCCGGTCGGACAAGACTGGCATTCGCCAGTCACCCTCACCCTCCGCTTCGCTCCCCCCTCTCCCACTGGGAGAGGGCTGGGGTGAGGGTGTCGCCATCGGCGGCATGAACTTCTGGATGGTGGTGAAGACCACGCCGCCCGCCGCCACTGAGAGCAACTGGCGCAGGTGTGCCCGCGATTCGGCCTGCACGGGTGGCTGGCGCAAGAGGTCCTGGCAGCGCGAGAACGTGCCGAAGAGCTGGTCGTCGAGGTCGTTGCGGTCGGTGAGCACGACGAGCGTCGGGTTCTCCATCCCCGGCTCGCGGATGATGCGCCCGGCGTAGAACGCCATCGTCAGGCTCTTGCCTGAACCCTGCGTGTGCCACACCACGCCCACGCGCCGGTCACCGGACTTGCCGCCGGGCTGGCGCCCCGCTTCGTAGCGCCCCGTCTCCTCGGCCACCCGACCCGCACGGGCGAGCTCCGCCGCGCGCAGCGTCTCGGCCACGGCCACCTGCACCGCGTGGAACTGGTGGTAGCCCGCCATCTTCTTCACGAGGCGCCCGCTGCCGTCGTCCTCGAAGACGATGAAATCGCGCACCAGGTCGAGAAAGCGCCGTGGCGCGAACACCCCCTCGATCACCACCTGCAGCTCGGGCATGTGGCTGTCGGCGAGCCGCTCGCCCGCGATCGTGCGCCAGGGCTTGAACCACTCGCGCCCGGCGCCGAGTACCCCGACGCGCGCCTCGACGCCGTCGGAGACGACCAGCACGCCGTTCGTCGAGAAGATCGCGGGGATTTCCGCCTGGTAGGTCTGAAGCTGCTGGAAGGCCGTCCAGATCGTGGCGTTCTCGTCGGCGGCATTCTTGAGTTCGATCACCGCGAGCGGCAGCCCATTGACGAACAGCACCACGTCGGGCCGGCGGCTGTGCTTGTTCTCGGCCACAGTGAACTGGTTGACCGCCAGCCAGTCGTTGCCGTCGGGCGCGTCGAAGTCGATGACCCGCGCCTGCGCGCCGCGGATCGTTCCGTCGCGGGTGCGGTACTCGACAGTCACCCCGTTCACCAGCAGCCGGTGCAGGGCGCGGTTGCGCTGGATGAGGTCCGCGCCACCAATGTCCAAACCCAGCCGCGTGAGCTTGCGGAAGGCATCCTCCAGCGCCTCGGCGGGAAGCTCAGGATTGAGCCGGGCGAGCGCGTCGCGCAGGCGCTGCGCCAGCACCACCTCGCCGTAATCGCGCCGCTCGGCGAGGGGCTGATCCGGCGCGATGTCGGGGCCGTGCGCGATGCGCCAGCCGCTGGCTTCCAGCCAGGCGAGGGTGGCGTCTTCGACATCCGACTCGGTTAGTCGCCCCGTGGTCATACCGTAGATACCTCGCCTTCATGCTCCCCGGCATCTGGCGACGAGGCCACAAGCTGGACCATCGCCGAGTAGTGAGCGTCATCTTGCAATTTGATCAGCTCTAAAAGGTCCTTCAGCACCGCTGCGCCTTCAGCCAGAAGGGACGGGTCGTGCTCTGCTTCTCCCACGGCGCTGCTGTGGGAATGGGTGTGCAGGAATCGGAGAATCCGCAGTTTCTTGGCCTCGTCGAATGGCACTGCCTGGACTTTCTGCCACAACTCGCCGGAGACCTGCGGTTGACGAAACGCAAGGAACGCTTCCAGCATGCGCCGGGCCATGTTGGGAAGGACGTAGTTCTCCTCCAGGCGCGTCGGTCCCGTTTCGGTCGCCGCTCGATAAACGCGGGCGAACAGGTAGTGGTACTCCGAATCGTACTGCTCTAGCAGAGGGTCAAGCCACCGAATCCGAGCGCAACGGCCATCTTGGCCGTGCACGCAGTCAAGCATGTAGAACCGTGCCGGTCGCTGGTTGATATCTCTCCTATTCTGTCCTTTCAGATGGTGGAACCAGTTCCGAACTTGTCGGAATAGGGAGAAGTTGTGCGTCAGGATGAGTAATTGCCCCGCATCCTTCGTGCGCTCGCGTATAAAGCCGAATGCGAGGTACAGTGCGTTGGCGTCGAGGCTCGACACCGGATCATCGAGCACGACGACGCCGTTGCGAAGATCAAAGCTCCTGTCACGGAGAGACTTCAGGAAGTACAAAAGGGCGATCGCAGTCATTTCGCCCTCACTCAGAGCCAATGCCGGCTCCCCGCCGCGCGTAATCGTGTAACCGGTATCCTTGACGTCCAGGCGCAGCTCGTCGTGCCCGAGGTACTTGCGGAGCTCTTCGTTCAGCTCATCGGCCGGCTGGCGATGCTCGACGATTTCCCGTTCCAACCGGGTGATTTCATCATCCAGGCGCTGAACCTCACGTTCGGTTGATTTCTCATCGTCCCCAGCTTGCTGTTCGGCGTCCCTGAGGCGAACGAAGTCTGCCAGTGCCTCTGCGATCATGTCGAGGGCCAGCCGTTCGCGAGCCGAAGTGACCCGGCTCTGGAAATCGTCGCACGCCTGGTTGTGCTTGCGGACAACTGCGTTCAGCTTCTCGACCGCATCGGCGTCCACTGGCGGTGCCTGAAGCTCCAACTCGAGAGGTTCAAAAGCCCGACGCTTCTTGTCCGTCAACGCTTGCGCTGCGGCATCGAGAAAGCACCGTGCCGCGCCGAGGGTTTCCCTTAGTCCGGTCTCCGCAATCTCAAACTCTTGTCCGAGGTCGTCGTAAAGCTCTGCCTTGTTCGGCAGTCGGAATTGGGCAGCCTTCTTTGACGACGCCTGTAGCCTTCCGATGAGCCCATCCAAGCGCTGCATGAACTGTTCATACCGAGCGCTGAAATGCGCCTCCAGGGCAGCCAACCGATCCTGCGGCAACTGCTGTTCACAGAATAGGCATCGCTCGGCCTTCCGATCTCGGTGTAACTTCAGACCTTCCCGGGTCCACTCGGCGAGCGTGGGATCATTCTTCAGTGCTTCAAGCACTTCGGAAACGACTGTGGTCCCGAGGAGTTCCGCCAGACTGGCGACGATCTCCTTGAAATCCGGCAGTGTGTAGTCCACCTCTGGCACCTGAGGCTTTGGAGTCGTCCGAATTTGCGTGAGCAGCCTCTCGCGCTCCGCGTCACTGAGACGACGGGCAGCGCCGCCACCGGCCGTGTCCATCTCTTGTGTGTCGCGCTGGAAATCGGACTTGTTGTAGTTGTTGTACGGGTTCTGGCCGCTGGAGCGGAGCGTGTCCTTGATGACCCGGGCGCGGTCGATGCAGAACTGCGCAAAGTCCCTATCCGCTTTCTGCTTCGTGGAGCGCGCCGAGTCCAGCTTCGATTGCGCCGTAGCGCGGCGGCCCTTGAGACGTTCTATGTCCTTCTGCTTCTCGACGCTTTCCGCCCCCAACACGAAGATCGGAGGCACGTCGCCGCCACCGACGGGAAAGACGGTTTCGCTGACGAAATCGCGATTGAAAACCCGCACGGGCACCGTCGTCTCGGGGAAATCCTGCCCTGCGACTTGGTGCCCGTCGATACACAGCGTTGCCTCGCCTGGGGCATAGGCGACGCGCTTTTCAATCGCGCGGAAGACGCGACTCAACGTCGTCTTCCCCGAGCCGTTCCAGCCGTAAATCAAGTTGAAGCGGCCAAAGGTGGGGAGCTCAGCAGGCCAGCTAAAGTCACGCAGCACACCGGGGTGCTTCAAACGCGTGATCTTCGAAATCAAGCTCACGCGATCCTCCCGATGAACTTCTCCGCGTCCTTCACCCGCAACTCGCCCGAGATGAGCTTGGGCAGCAGGGTGTCGCGCAGGGCGGCGAGGGTGCGGGATTCCCGCTCGTGCTCGACTACCTTCCGATACATCGGTCGTGACACGCGATCGAAGGCGTGCATCGCGCATGTGGCGGGCGCAACAGTGCGAATGGGCCTGAAGCTTGACTTGCTGATCTCCAAGAACGTCGAGCCGTTGGCGTGACTGACAATATCTTCGTGTGCCGCGCTGGCCCATCGCAGCAGAAAGAGGTTTGATGTGCCCGGACGCGGCTTCATCGCGATGAAGCCCTGATTGATTGCTACCGGTACTTCGGCAATTGCCAGGTAGCCGATTGGTGCGCGCGATGAGAGAAGAACAGTTCCGCTCGGGAGCAAACCGGAACTGATCTGTGCCAAGCCGGCGTCGGTGATCTTTCGTTCGGTGTCGAGCAGCACCGGCATCGAAAGCCCCGACAAGTCCTTCGGCGTAACCCAGTGATGCGTGCCTGCCTCCCAATACTCAGCGCGCTCGGTCTTCGGGGTGCTCCCACCGACAACTTCCGCCAAGTCTCCGATGGGCTTGACCTCCCACCCCTCCGGAATCTCGCCGAGTTCGGAGTCGACGAGGCGGGCGGGGAA
>ERZ795051.3829-NODE-3829-length-14743-cov-4.169662_pt1 | contig 14743 bp, 11 predicted proteins | sample MGYA00375135_ERZ795051 | MGnify/ENA primary metagenome ERZ795051 (study PRJEB30180, sample SAMN05720222) | activated sludge metagenome | isolation source: Anaerobic digester | place: Japan | collected 2015-05-26 ... | reverse complement strand
AAAACCTGCTATCCAGGGACTTATGAATAGAAGCCCTGTTTTGAGTTTAATTTTTTCACCAGCTGTCATTTATTGAACTCCATTCTTTTAATCTCTCATTCTTTATAAGTTCCCAGCGTTTTAGTATTTTGTCAAATTTCCATTGAGTTCTTTCTCTTGCTATAGCGAGGGCTTTTTCAGGTGATAAAATTCCAGAAAATGCCTGATCATAAGCGACGGCAAGTTCATTTCCATATTCATTCCATACAGGAATTTTAGGAATAGATTTTATCCCATCAGATTTTGCTAAGTCGATAAATACTGAAATATATTTATTTGGATGAGAAGAAATGAAATCCTTACTGATTCTTTTTAATGGGCTAAATTTTCGTTGCCCCATAGCGAGCTTTTCCATTGCGGGCTGTGAATTCATATATTTGATGAATTCGAATGCTTCACGTGGATGAGGAGCTCCTTTTGGGATGACGAGTACATCGCAATCTGCTATTGAAACGAATGGTGTTTCTGAATTTTTTCCGAGCGATGGGAATGGAGCTGCTCCCCATTCGAGTTGAGGGGAGTATTTTTCGATAAAGTTATACATCCATACCCCCTGAAGGACTATAGCTATTTTTTCAGATAGAAAAGGATTTTGAGGTGAAGCAAAATTGCCAAATGAAGCACCAAAGTTTCTGAGATTATGGACACCAAATTTTTTTGCGAAAGAGCAAAACCATTTTAATGCTTCTATATTTTCGGAGCTGTCAGCTGTAACTTTCTTATCACCATCCCATAATTTTCCATTGAACCAGTAACACCACATAGAATTCCACCATCCTGGTTCTGTTGGTGTATAGCCGAGCTGGATAATTTCAAATTTTTTTTCTTCTCTTTCATTCTCGCTAAGTTCACAGAATTTGACTTTTTCTTTTTTCCCATTTCTTTCTATTGATACTATTGTCAATAGTTCATTCATTTTGTCTAATTCTTCACGACTTTTTGGTGGTTTTTCAGGGTCTAATCCTGCTTCTCGAAATAATCTTTTATTCCAGTGTAGAGCGAGTGTTGCAGGGGTTGATGGTAAAGCCCATATAAATCCTTTTCTCTCGCAAATATCCCAATAACACGGGATATAGTCTTCTTTTTTTATACCTGCTTTTTCAAGAGCTTTATTTAATGGCATCAGGGCGCCTTTTTCTGCAAAAACATTTACATTACTGGCCCATAGCCCAGCAATGTCTGGTGGATTTCCGCCAGCAGTTGCCAGCATTAATTTTTGGTCTATTGTACTAACAGTAAGAAGCCTTACAAAAATTTTATTTTGGCTATTGTTGAAATCATTAATTACATCTACCAGAGCGTCTCGTTCAAATCCTGTCCACTTTTCCCAATAGTTTACAATTATTTTTCCGTCTGGAGTTATTTCCTCTGTTCTTGCTTTTTTAAGCGATAAGTATGTAAGTGCCGAGAAAATTGAAATAGCAATTAATGAAATAAAAAATAGAGGTTCAAACTTTGAAAAACTTTCAAAATTTTTCTTTTTAAGGTGCATATTTATGGACTGTCTTTTATAACAGGTAATTTTATATACAACTCGCCGAGCTTTGTCAAAGTTTTTCCATCTTTGCTTATTAGAGACATTTTATTATCTCCAAAATCGGCTTTGAACCATGCATATTTTTCAACATAAGGGGAGAGTTCAAAAAAAATTACAGCCTCTTTCATATATTGCAAAAGTTCTTTTTCATTTTTAGCCCCCCACCATGCGAATTCAGTAACCCAAATAGCTTTGTTATATTTTTTGTGGAGTTCATCTACGACCCAGCGTAATTCCCCGATATTGCCATAGCTATGAACAGCAATTGCTCTTATTTTTTGATTTTCCCCTATAAAATGGTAAAAGGCATTTAGATATGGAACCATATAGGTATAGGTAAGTTCTTTTTTTTCAATTGGGTCGAAAGCTTTTATACTGGCTTCGATAGACGAGCCTATTGCCATATGAGGTCCAATAGTTTCAACTCCGTATTTTTCGGCAAGGTCCTTAATATTGATGTACCATTTTGCACACATTTCGGGTGTGATAAAAGCCTGGTCTTTCAAGTTTGGTTCGTTGATAGCAAGAACATATTTAGCCTTGAATCCTTTTTCAAAGAATTCCTTTAATCCATCAAGTTGTCCTTGATGAGCACCCCATACCATGGGATAGAATTCGATAGGAGAATCTTCTTTAATAAGGAATTCATCTGCCGTAAAATGCCAGTTATAGCACCATGATACACCTTTTGAAAGCATTTGAGCTTGTTCTGGAGTTAACTTATTAAAGCAAATTCCCCGTTTAGAACTTCGCGTTTGTTCTTCTGAATTGAGGAAAAGAGGATATAGAATAAAGCAGAGGATTGAAATTAAGGCGATTTTTTTTCTAAAGATGCTCATTTTTTGTCTCCTATTTTTGTATTGAATTAAATTTATATTTTGAAATGACTTTTGGGCTTACTTTAGTAGTTGCGATTTTCGCATTTCCGCTGAAAATATCTGCACTTATTTCATTTTGGCCTGGATTATAGATTACGGCAGTAATTTCCCCATTTGAATTTTTGAAAACCGTACTTGTCGGAATTGATGTATGATAATTCCATTCTATCTGACCTAACGAAAGCATACTATGTGAAAAATAATAAGTAAGAGTGGCGTGCTTAAAATCTGCGAATTTATTCTTTTCTTCGTATGCTTCATCCAATATTTTTGCGGCTCGTCTTGGATTTCCAAATATAAGTGGCGTGAGTGCAATGTTGCCCCAATCGTCTCCAAGCTTTACGATGGGGAAATTTTGTCCTTTTCCCTGTTTATTGAGCATATTTTCAAATTGCCTCTCTGAAAACTGTGGATCTTTCCCAAGATATTGCAAAGATGTCCATAAAGGTAACCATTGAATACCATAAATATGAATAGCTTCCCCACTAAACCATGTCCAATATCCGATATCGCGATCTCTCAAAACGCTTATGATACTGTATTTGTTTTTGTAGTTAGCTGAATAGTTTGAATGTTCCTGACCGAGTTTCCATGCGTAATAATCATTCCAGTATTCGAAGATTGCTTCTGATTCTATTGCCCAGCCCATTGCTCCTGCAGAGATCATATCATCATCGTGTAATGCGTTTCCCAATAGGAATAAACCGGTCCATGCTTGCATTGATTCAGAGGAAGACTCTTGATTATTTCCATCATTTGGATTTGAAATACCTCCTGCGTAACTGTGTCCCCTCCAGAAATTGAATGTTCTAAAATAAGGGAAGATAGGGTCGTTTCTATCCCAGTTAGCATATTGTTTAGCGATTAACTTCAACATTGGGGCAAATTCTGATGCCCACTGTGTATCTTCCAATGCAAGCAATGCTCCAGAAAGAGTAAAGTAGCCGTAGTGAAAGTGATGATCAGTGAAATTTTCTGAACCATAACTTGGCTTTATACCTACAAGTCCACTCCATGGAGGAGGATATTTTGCAAAATAGCGGGAATTTTCACCTGGAGTATATGTGAGCCAATCAGAAAGAATTTCTCTTAATTTATTGCGTAATTTATCGGCTTCTGGCATATTGAGTTGTCTGGCAATCATCATTATCTGCGAAATTCGCAAGATGTCTTTTGCTCCCCAATATGTATCCTGACCTGTATAGGGTTTTGAGCACTGATCATCTGTCCATTTTTTTACGTAGTTTTCCATTCTTTTTTCGTCGTAAGGATAGTCTTTTTCGTTATGTGTTGGTTTTGGGAGGACTGGTAAAATTCCATTGAAGTTCCAGTTTATTTCAAATGAATTTCCTTTAGCAATTCGTAATTTGCCTCTATTTGTATTATAGCTAATATCAGTGAAGGAAAGATTATTTTTCGTAGTCCTGTAATGATGTGGGAGCCAGCCCTGAAGAAAGGAATTATTTGAAGTATCATTATTTAATTGTTCTGTTTTTATTTCCCATTTAGTGGATATTAAGCCCTTGGTTGGATTATAATTGTATGACATTATTGTTTTTCTTGGGATAGAGTATGCGTATTTTTGGAATGTTTTTGCGATTTTCGCATCTGGAGCCAATGCGATGATAAGATATTTTTTTTCAGATTTAAAGTTTATTTTGAGTATTTCTGGCGAGAGCTGAAAATTAGTGTTTTCTGGAGAGAATACAACAAAGCTTCTCTTATCTCTTGTAATTATCAGAGCACTTCCATTGAAATCAGATTTGATTTTTCTATTTTCAGTATCGAGTATTTTGTCTTCAGTATCGAGAGGTATTGTAAGATCGAGTTTTTTTAATTCAATCCAAATGAATGGAAAACCCTGGCCATAAGTAATGTCTATGAATTTATCTTGCGATTTTCGCAATCTCATTACCTGCATCCAGTCGCTAAAATCTTTCGTCGAACATTTTGAAAAAATTCCTGAACTTTTTTCCGGGTAATTAGTTTGTACGATCTGGTCTACTGAAATCCATCCCCATCCACCACCGGTTTGGTCTACAAGTTTTATAATTGCCTTTTTATTTTTGAATTTTTTTAGGTCCCAGATTACTGGAAAATGTTCCCATGAATTTTTGCCTGAGACAGAATAGATTTCTTTCCCCTCTATTTCAAGGGATACTTTTGCTTTTCCTCCATCGCTTCCTCCGCCTACCAGGAGACGCATGTAATCGCGTTGTATTGTGAACGGTTGGCTTATTATGGTGCCCTGTCCTTGATCGCCGGCATTTAGATACGAATTAGCATATCTATTTCCATTTATTCCATTTGCTTTATTTCTGGCGGTATTATTATTTACTGGGCCTTTACCCCAGGCATTTCCTGAGACGGACCATCCTGGAGGCCAATTTTCTGATTCAAAATCACAAATGATGATATCGGGTGTAGGATCTGAAGATTTTTCATTATCCTGTGGAAGGAGTTTGAGTGCAGGTCCAAGATCCATTTCAGTTCCATTATTTTGCCATTCGATTGGGTACCATATGAGAATGGATTCCGAATTTGCACTTATTACAGTTGGAAGAGCCCACATTTTACCTGGAAATTTGTTTGTCAACTGGGTTGTCCACCAATCATTAGTTGGAACGGGATATTTTGCTATATCAGGTTCGAGTTCAGGGAGGAAGGAATATAGTTTTTTTATTTCTTTTTCTTCTGGTGGTTCACTTGCATAAGAGCCTTTACCGCAAGGTATTGGTTCAGCAGAGAAAATTTGATGCAGAAAGAAAAGAGCTAATGATATTATTGTAAAGATTTTTTTCATTTTAAGTTCCAGAGACTTCTTTTATCTATGTTAACTACGATATTTTTAATTTCAGATTTTCTCTCAAAAAGGGAGATGCTTGAATTATGGTCGAGGCTTTTTCCTGGTATTGTTTTTGTTTTTCCATCTTGATAGTAAATAGCAATCATACTTTCTGATGATAGGTTATACTTTACTGGAGTTCCACATATGGAGAAAGATAAAGTATTATTTTGTTTTTTATTTTTAGAATTATTTGAAGAGTTTTTAAATTCTTCTTTTTTGATAAGTGATGTGTTGAATAGGACTTTTCCATTTAAGAAGAATACTCCGAGTTCTCCGAATCTTGTTATAATTTCTTCTTTTACCTGTCCTGTCATTCCTGGTTGACTTGCTCCGGTATGTTTTGGAGTGTGGGAATAAGGATCTGTTGGGAAGGCCCCATATTTTTTTGCTGTCTTATTAAAACCGAGTCCTTTTCTGATATCGTAATAGGCATCAAATAACGATTTTAACTCTGTTTTTGGGGCATTTTTTGATATTGCATTGAAATAATTTTCCTGAGTTGCAAGGAGTAGTTTTGAAACCATATGCCAATAAATGGAACCAAGACCTTCATATGCGAAGAATGTTCCAGATCTTCCAGTGAACTCAGAATGTTTAAATATTTCTTCATATAGTTCCTTTATGGAAAATTTTTCATTTTCAGCCAAATTAGGGGTATTTTTTAGTGCATTATCGAGATCATATTCATTTTTTATATTGGGATGAAAATAGATTTTTTCAAAAGCGTCTTTTACAAAAATAATATTATCAGGAGTTGAATTAAAGATTTGCTTGATAACAGGATATTTTTTTTGGATAGAGTATGGTATAAAACTTTTTTTCATAAAATCTTTTAGTTTTTTATCTGGATATAACATATAAGAATATTGGTCTTTTCTGAACATTTTACTTTTTTTTAGGGCTTTCAGAACTTCTATACTTTCCTTTGTGCTAAGGTAATTAGCGGACAATACAGCCACTTGTCCTTCAAGCATTTCATATAAATGTTTAATTTCAGCTTTATTAGTTTGTTTATCGATGGAGAGAATGTTGTAAGAATGAAATAAACCATCACTTCTTTGATTTTTTTTAATAGAGTTGGCGAGGTATTTGGATAATATTTTAATAAATTCGAGAACTTCGTTCTTTGAGACTTTTGAGAAATTTCCAGTTAGCCCATTTTTGTATAAATTGGTTCTGAAATTAGACGCTAAATTTCCGAGATTATCCATTATTTTTTTTCTATCAATACTGCTAATTTTTTTTGATTTCAGTAGTTTTGCATTTATGATTAATGTTTTCATTAATGAGAGCATAAATTCGTATATTTCATTGGAAATATCAAAACTGCTTTCTTTTGTCTCTTCAAGGATTTTTTTGAAAAATGATAGATAGCGGTAAGTATGATATACAGTAACCATAGATAGACCATAGCCGGCAAGAGCATTGTTTGCATCGTTCCACTCAGGGCGTTGTGTATTTAACCATATGCCGCCATCCGGGACGAAATTGGATATTTTGGACAATAATGGGACGAGCATTTTTTCGAGCATTGAGACATGGATGATGTTCCCATCGGAACTATGTAACAATTTCCCGTCGTTTCCAATAATTCTTGTTTTATCTTTTAACTGTTGGTTCAATTCGTCATCAAAATCTATGGTTTTTCTTGGATTGACACAGATTTCGGAATATTTTTTTATTTTGTATGGTATTAATGAATAAGAAAATAATTTTTCATTTAGGAGCTTATGAAATTTTTCGGTATAAGTTTTTTCTGCAAATTCGAGTAATCTTAAGAGGTATATTATCTGGTGATCACCCCAATAACCGATATTTGCCCATGGATTTCCTTTTTCCGGTTCTTCCCATTCAAAACCCTCTCTCATGATACGATATGGATTATATCCTTCAGCTGAGCTTGCATTTAGAAATTTTGCGATAAATGAGAAAATGAACTTTGGATATGAAAATGCTAAGGCTTCCCAATTCTGAAATAAATCTCTCCAGTTACCTTGGTATGCAAGAATTCTATTTCCTCTTTCATCAATTACATTTATTGCGAAATTATTCCATGGTCTGCTTGGATCTCCATGTCTTCTACTGAAAGTTAGTGGCAAATATTCCATAGATAGTCTTTTGAGATTTTTATCTGCTGTTGTTCTGATAATATCTTCGAATTTATCAAACTGGATATTATCTTGATATTCAGCGAATATTTTTTCAGCCTTTTTGAAGGAATTTATATTATGGGATTTGAGGAAGTTAAGGAAATCTGAAATTATCACATTTTTTGTTTCGTAAATGTAACCGCCGCGCATAATGTTGAATAATACATTAGATATGTGGTGGAGAGATGCTTTTTTATCTCCGGTATTCTGAAATGCGTCTGTAGAAGTTAATATTTGTATAAGTTCGGTTCTTGTTTCTTCGATATCCTTATATAAAGCGTCTTCGAGTTTATTGTTTCTAAAAAGTTTTTGGATTTCGGTAATATGGCGAATATCTTTATTCGTATCAACTACTATATCCCAGGAATTAGAACTGTTACCTTTTAATTGCAAGTCTGCAGTAAGGAAATATGCGCCTTTAGTTCCACGCGTTTCTTGTTCTCTTCTAATTTTTGAAAGTTTTGCGAAATTTGCAATTTGAGATGTTGATAATAGGATCTTAATTTTTTTTATTCCGATACTCCACGCGATAGTTGCCTTTAAAGATTCTATTGCTTCTGCGCGGTCTGTAGGGATTGAGCTATAGTAATAGATTGCGAGATTAGAGTCTTCCAACAATTCGGCTTTTTTATATGCGTCGAGCAAGCAACTACTTTCTGTTTGTAATGTTTTATTTGTATTTGCTGGCAAGATGTTACAGATACCATCGAGTATTTTTATTGTAATGTTTTGTTTTGAGAAATTTTTTAAGCAGGATTTTCTGATGAAGCCAAATTTTTTAGAAAATCTCCAGGAATATTTAAATGATAGGTTAAGTTTTTTGTTGATTTCTTCGAATATAATTTCATCGTTAATGAAGCTTTTATATAAATTCCGTACTATATTTTTGTCTTCTGGAAAATCGTGATTAAAAGGTTGCCAGAATATTTTATTATTTCCAGAATTTGCAAGGATAATTGTTTTGGGTCCTGTATAACGCCAGTTTTCATGGATTTTATCTACAGTTTCGTATGGGAATATTGCATTTTCAGGGGAAATGCGGCCTGCAGTAAGTCCTCCTGATGAAGATATAAAAAGCCAATGATCAAGAGGGGAAGAGAGTGTCATAAAAAAAGGTTGTAATGAACTGAAATTTCTTATAGTGTGGTATTTTTCGTGAGTTACTTGATTTTTCATGTTTTTTTATTAGAGTTAAGAGATTACCAATTTCCCCAGATGGCTTGAGAGTTCCATATATTTTTAGCTTGCAATTCATTATATTTCATACTTCTTCCACTGCCGTCAACGAAACTAAAGACGAAGTTTCTATTTCGCATATGCCGATAATAAGGGAAGCGAGTATAATTTATATCGGAACTAAATTTTGAAAATGTCAAAATAGGCATTGATGATTCAGCTGAAGGCCATGTATGAGATGGATGCCAACCATCCTGTCCATCACAAAGGTTTACCATAGGCCAACTATCTCCCGTAGTACCTCCAATCCACGGATGATTGTCTGTAAATATAAAAAGATAAGGGGGTCTTTTTATACGTGTTATCGATATGGGAGGTTGATTATAAAGGAGATAGCCATTGAATCCATAATGTCGTGGATGTTTTGCTTGTGAAGAAAAATTGCGTTTGGTTTCAGATGGGCAAGTAAATAGAGGTGACCTGCCATTGGCGTCGGAACCGAGAAATTCCCCCATAACTTCCCTATTATACCAATCGTTTCTACGTCCTGGTTGATCTCCTGCGTATAATAGTATGTTATCATAATCCATAGCATATGAATACATGGCAAGGGCGAGTTGTTTTTGGTTGCTTATACAATTTGTTGTTTTTGCAATTTCTCTTGCATTTCCAAGCGCTGGTAGTAAAAGAGCTGCGAGAATTGCGATTATAGCAATTACTACTAGAAGTTCAATTAGAGTAAAAGCTTTTATAGTCTTATTTTTCATATTTTTTTTTTTACGAAGCTTTTTTTGGTGGTGCTGTTGATTCTCTTATAACTAATTTAGTATCCATTTGGATCATAGTTGTTGAGTAATCTCCTCCATTTCGCATTTTTGCAAAAAGGCGTTGGATAGCGAATTTTCCCATTTGCATTGCAGGGACATTTATTGTGGTTAATTGAGGTGTTGTCATGATTGCATGGGCGCTGTTGTCAAATCCGATTATCGATAAGTCTTCAGGTATATTTAAAGAAGAGAAATCTTTTATTGCGTTTATTCCTCCGTGAGCCATTTCATCGTTCATATAGAAAATTGCTGTTGGATATTCATTTTTAGATAAAATGTCTTTTGTAATATTATAGCCACTTTGGAGAGAAAAGTCTCCTTTATAAATATGTATCATGCCCTGGTTCAAATTATTTTCTTTTATTGCTTCGAATATTCCGTCTAAACGTTCTTTTGTTGCAGGTTGCTCATCTGGTCCGCTTACAATTGTTATTTTTTTATGTCCGAGTTTTATGAGATATTCAATTGCCATTTTTGCTCCGTTTAAATTGTCGATAGTAATACAATCTGTTCCTGAGTTTTTAACGCTGAAATCAATAATTACAGATGGTGGTCCATTTTGGATCATTGTTTTTAATTTTGTTGTATCAAAAGGTCCTAAATATACTACTGCGTCAAATTTGCTTTTAGAGAGGTGAGAAAAGAGAACTGTTTCACTCTCACCGTGATGGAAAGGAAGTAAGGTCATATTGGCTTTGTTTTCAATTAGTCCTTTGTGAATTCCTGCGAGGATATCGGAATGGTAAAAGCCGACATTGTCGGCGATGATTACCTTAGATACAATTCCGACGTTTAAGACAGAAGATGTGTTTAAGATGGATTTTTTTTGTAATGTTTTTAGGACAAAGTCAAGGTCTTCTACGACATAAGTTCCCTGAGCTGGTTTAGTATAGATAAGTCCTTCTGCGATGAGGTGTGAAATTGCTTTTCTAACAGTAAGTCTATTTGCTGAAAAGGTATTGGCGAGACTATCGGCTGAAGGAAGTCTGGAGCCGGCAGGAAATTCACCTAAAGAAATTTTAGAACGTAGGTGATTGTAAATTTCCTTATAGCGGAAATCGCTCCTTTTATCAGAGATTTCTGTTGTTTTTTTATTCATCTTAAGGGAGATTGTGAATATGAGTTCCCATTATTTCAGCAGGAGCAAGACTTTGGGCGTGTCCGTCAACCATCGAAAAATTGCATCTTTTAAATTTTAGGTGATGAAAATAAGGTGCCCATTCAAGAAGAGGGAAACCTGACGGATAAACGCCTGCAGGCCTATCAAATGGAGCTGTCATATCATACCAGTTTACAGGATCTCCTCCCCATGGTCTATTGAACATATACGCGCCGTTACCGTTAGAGCAAGCTGCAGCATCTGGAGCATTATCTGCATATAGAAAGAGTTGTGAAGGCCTGATTACTCTATGTATAAGAGTTCTTTCATGGTCGTTTGAACCTGACATTACCCTTCCCCATCCACCATTTTGATAACTTTTTCCGATGTGATTACATCCATAATGAAGAGGATACTTATTCCAATTTGATTTTCTTATGTGAGAAGGGCAAGTATATGACCTTGAAAGGCCATATTGGAAGTTTGAAGCATTCATTTCTTCTTTTATTGAGTTAGGCCATTGTTGTCCATCACTCGGCCAATTTATTGACGCGGGGAGGTAGCCGCCCCAGTTTTCTGCATAAAGATTTGTTGCAAGAGCCAGTTGTTTATGATTTCCAAGGCAAAGTGTGGATTTAGCAGTTTCTCTTGCTCTCTGTAATGCTGGTAGGAGAATGGCTGCAAGAATAGCAATTATTGCGATAACAACAAGTAACTCAATTAAGGTGAATTTTTTCTTGGAATAACCGTTCTCCTCTAATTTTTTTTGAATTTGAGGAGCCGGCATAAGATTTGATTCTTTGATAATTTCTTTTGAAATAATATTTTTCATATGACAGCTCCTTATTTTGTTTTACTTTATTTTATTCATTTTCGAATTGGAGTTCAACTATTTTTTGTTTTGCAGCTTCTGCTGGCTTCCAGAACCATCCTTTTGGGTCCCAGCATTGAGCGTATTTATATTCTTTTACCAGTTTATTGAAAGCCTCAAGAGCTCCTTTTTTGTCGCCTTTTTTTAGAAGAACTTCACCTTTTATAAACATGCAAGTTCCAACGTCATTGAGTGCCCATAGTTTTGTAGTTTCTTCTTTTGGATCATTTGGAGCGTAATTGGTCAGTGATGCCTGCATTTTTTTTGCCTCTGCGCCGTAAAGTTCTTCACATTTTGCTATGTAGGCAAGAGCGTCATCATACTGTTGTTGAGCCATGGCATTCCATGCCTTTGTTGTTAAAGTTGAGGAACTGTGGTCTCCATAATCTGGTTCGGCAAGCAGTGGAAGAGTTAGAATACCGATTGCAAAAGCTCCAATTAGGGTTCTTGTGATTTTTTTTACGAATTCTTTTGTTTTCATTTTTTTCTCCTTATTTTAAAAAGGTTATTTTTTTACTTTGAAAGGAAAATTCGCTGTAGCGGCAGAGCCTTTCCCATCACTAATTACAATAAAAAGCCTGTAATTACCTTCAGTTGAAGGTGTTTTGAAAGTGCATTCTGGTTTATTATTTTCAATAATCAAATCATTATGTACTGGTGGCGCAGTTTCAGCTTCTCCTCCGACTCTTAAGTCTGTAGCTTCTGAGAGAAGACTCCAATTATATGATAATTTATCGCCGTCTGGATCAATTGCATTAATAGTTGCAGTTATATTAATGTTTGGTTTTACAACTTTACCGTATGCTTGAGAAGATAAACCTTTTATTACAGGACATCTATTTTTTGGCCAATTTCCGGTCCATGCTTTTGTCATGGCATCAACCTGTGGAAGTTTTTCAAGTGTAGGAAGGAACATTCCAAACCATGTAGAAGTTCTTTCTTGCTTCCATCCCCATAAGAAGGCAAAAGTCCCAAGACATAATTCTTTTCCATCATTTTCTTCAAAGACAAGTTTGTGTGCAGAATAGTAATTTGCTGCTTTTTCCTGACTTGTTTGTTCATAAGGGGCACCCCATTCTGTTGTTTGTACTTCCCAGAAGCCTTTTACCCCAAATTCAGTAACGGCAAATGGTTTATCCCAACCAACATTTTTAAGGGCAGTTCCAGCACCAGCTGCAGCTCCATAAGTATTTACTCCAAGAACATCGATATCAGGACATAACTTCTTTACCTGAGTTGCCTTATGTGGATTAAAAGCTATAACAGTCATTACAGGATGAAAAGGATCTTCAGCTTTTATTAGTTTGGCAAGATGATTTACCTCTTTCAAAACTATTTCACTGGCATCTTTAGATGTAACTCCCTCCATTTCATTTCCGAGCCCCCACATTAGAACAGCAGGATGATTTTTATATTTTTTAACTGCTTCAATAACTTCTTTGCGCTGTTTTTCTATAGAAGAGGAATCTGAATAATTAAAACCATGCCGTTCATGTTGTACCCATATACCCGGAACTACCATTATTCCTAAACGCCAGGCGCGATCTATGAAACGTTCCCCATCAGAAACTTTATCTTCTAATGTTCCAATTCCCCATGTGCGAACACAATTTCCTCCAGCTATTTTTAACTGTTCGAGAAGACCTGCTTTTGATGCGCCTCCAGCACCACAAATAGGAAAAACATCGCCATTTACATATAATCGCCAATTTCCATTTGGATCCTTTTTAAGTTCTACTTTTGAAGGATTAAGTGGAATATCGCCTTTCTTTAATTCCAAAGAAGTAAGTATTTCCTCACCTTTTAATTGGAAAGTAATATTAAACGAGAAAAGAAGAGAGAAAAATGCCAACATAATTATTTTATAGGTGATTTTTATCATAAAATCTCCTTAATTTCTAATTTGTATATTAGTATTATACCAGTATATAAATAAAAAGTCAAGAAAAATTTTAAAAAAAATAAAAAATTCTTGTTTTTTATAGATAAAATTCTTATTTTTATGATACTTTTTTTTGTTTCGGCTGAAATTTTGTCTGAATAATTTTGCTATAAGAATTTTAGCTACGCGCAATTCTGTTTGATAGACGATGATTGCTCAGGCGAGGAGATAAATGGAAGGAGGGGAGAATTGATAGTTTTTTTTAAATGATTCTTATTTTCAAGATTCTTTCTTTTATTCTACAAGTTTTTACGCCTAACGTTTTGCGGCTCATCCACAATAACGATAGGATTAACTGCTTGAATAAACTTGATGGGCTCGTGTCCTCTTAATTTATCAATAGTTCGCAGATAAAGGTTTTACCTGTGCCTGTTTCCATTTCAACAGTGAAGTTGAGTCTGTTCTTTTCAAATTCTTCTTTACTCGTTATTGGAAGTTCATTTGCTTTTTGTATTTCAGAGAGATTTTTATAGATTTCATCGTTTGAAATAATCAATTTATTTCCAACGCCATTTATTTCCCTAAATAATTGTGTTTCATTTTTGTCAATAATTGAAAAACTCAGTCCTTCATCATCTTTGGGGTGTCCTTCAAAGATATTGACCACCGAGCTTATGGCTTGAAGCTGGTAATCTAAATTAGGTTCAAAGGTGAGTTTCATAAAAAATTATCCCCAAATTTTTTTAATTTCATTAAAGAGGGAATTTGTTCTTTTTTCAATCTTATCTTCATTCCAAATTTTATCTCCATTATTAAAAGGGGTTACAATATCATCTTTTGTAATACTTAAATCTGCATATGCGATAATTCCCTTTTTTCTATTTTCACCATTCATTTTCTTTTCAAAATCTGAATTTTTTAATGATGAATTTAACTTACTTCTCAGTAGCGTCATATTACCAATCCAATCTATTTTTTCTTTTCTATCGTTAAGTTTTTTTTCAACAGAATTTTCACCAGAAATTGAAGTATTAGGATGCGGCACTTTATCAAAAGACCAATTATCTTCCCAACTTTGAGGCATGATATGTTCTAAAGAATAATCATATTTTAATTCTTTTATATCATATTTACTATCATTATTTCTTCTATATAGTTCTATCCAAAATAATATCAATGTTGCATATTTATTATTAATATGTTTTAAACCATTAATGCAGTTATCAATGGTTAGCTCTTCTAATTTTTTGTTTAACTCATTATTATCATTGATAAATTGTTTACATAGTTTGTTATAATTTTTTGTTGGATATTTATTTGACAATAGATATGGAATTACAAAATTATGTAACAGAAACAATGAAAGGATTTAAAGGTGCAGCTATTCTTATGGATATAAAAACCGGAGAAGTAATTGCAATGGTAAGTGTTCCTGA
>ERZ795051.3825-NODE-3825-length-14758-cov-4.985445_pt1 | contig 14758 bp, 25 predicted proteins | sample MGYA00375135_ERZ795051 | MGnify/ENA primary metagenome ERZ795051 (study PRJEB30180, sample SAMN05720222) | activated sludge metagenome | isolation source: Anaerobic digester | place: Japan | collected 2015-05-26 ... | reverse complement strand
CCGAGGGGGAGCGATCCTGCGGCTGTTCGGCGGCTGGAAGTGGCGAGGGAGTTGGGAGGTGGACCGGTGACTTGGCGGCATGGGGCGCGGCGCTGGGGAGTGCGAGCGCGGGCGGTTGGTGGCTATGCAGTGTGGCGGCCGTGGCCGCGGCGCAGGGCGGGTCTGGCGGAGATACCTGCCTGGGCCTGCTGTGGGTAGCCGGCAGTGGGGTGGCCACCTGCCAGTCGGAGGCTGAGGGCCGTGAGTGGTGGGGGGCGCTGGAGCTTGGTGGTTCGGCGGCCGGTAGCGCGAGCGGCACCACGATGTGGCTGGCGGGCACCCTCGCGCTTGGGATCGGTGGCGCTGTGCGACGGGTGGGGCCGCTTGCGCGAACGGTGAGAGAAGTGACGGCGACTGCTGGCACTGTGCTGGTGGCGGAACCGGTAGCTGGGCGGCCTGCTGGCGCTGGTCCGCGCGGGCTGGTAAGCGGGCGGCGAGTTGCGGGAAGACTTCGCTGAAGTTTGGCGGCGAAAGGAGCTGATGATGGTGCGGACCTATTGCGGGAGCCGCACAGAGTACTGGGTGCATGGGTACGCCTTCAGTGATACCTGGTGGGAAATAGAAGTGACGGACGCGGACGGTGAGGCGGTGGACTTGAGTGGCACAGATGTAGTTGCCAGAATAAAGGCTGACCTGCGGGACGCGGACGATGATGCGGTGGGAGAACTGGAGTGCGAGGTGACTGATGGGCCTGGTGGTGTGCTGACGTGCCGGCTGCCGGCGGGCACCGTACCGCCTGGAATCTACTACTGTAGCGTGCGCGTGGAGTGGCCGGCTGGAGGGCACAGTGCCTTAGCTGGCGCTGTGGTTACAGTAGCGGAACTGGTGCTAGTGGTGAAGGCCGAGGCGACGCGGGAGGGCCGATGATGCGGCGACTGAAGCGAGCGCGAGAGGCGGCGGCCGAGAACAGTAGGGGCCGTGTAGACGAATCGCACTGGGACGGGTTTCCCGGGCCGGCGTGGCCGCCTGGTGAAGGTGAACCGGTCCGCGTGCTGGCCCACGCCTTCGCCTGCTGGGGCGAGGGGCAGGAGTCCTACTGGGTGGAACTGGCGCGCGCAGTCCCACGGGACCGGGTGCGCTGGCACTTCGTAGTCGACCCGCCGGTTGGCCGGCGAGGCGTAAGCGACGGGGCAGTCGGGGAATGTTTGCGGGAGTTTGGTGAAGTGACGGTGTTGCCGGCCTTGAAACACCTGAGGCAGGCGGCGGTGCGCCAAGTAGTATTGGATTGGCGGCCGCACGTGGGGCATGCGACGAGCACCGCAGGAGCCCAATACCTGGTGGAGTGTGGCCTGCCAGTGGTGCTGGCGCGGGATGGTGTAGAAGGACTGAGCGCTTGCGATTGGGTGCGGGGTGTGCGGGCGCGGGTGGCCCAATCTAGTGCGGCGGCGGGCGCTAACCCGGTGGGCGTAGAGGTAATCCCGAACGGGATCGGATATGTGGAGTGGCCGGCGGTACGGCGGGATGGGGTGGTGGCGCTAGTGGGGCGGCTGGATGCGGACCGGAACCCAGAGTTGGTGCTGGAGGCTATCGCGCTGGTGCCGGAGGCGCGGCTGGAGGTAGTCGGGCTGGGGCGCTGGCGTGAGTTTGACCCGGTGGCGGTAGCGGGTGGCCTGGGCTGCGCAGACAGGGTGACGTGGCACGGGCAAGTGTCACGGGAAGAAGCGCAAGCGATAGCTGGTGGGGCGGATGTAGTAGTGTGTGCCACGCAGGAGGGATTTGGGTACGGGCTGCTGGAAGGGATTCTGGGTGGTGCGGTTCCCGTGGTGGTAAGCGGTGCTGGGTACCAGACTGTGTTGGCGCAAGAAGCTGGTGGGATAGTCACTGGGTGTGACCCTGCTGAGTTGGCGGTGGGTATCCGCAAGGCGCTGGCGCTGAGGCGGAGCGAGGCGGAGCGGCGGCAGGTGGCCCGCCGGATGGCCGCGAAGTACCGGGCAGAGGCAATGGCCCAGGGCTATCTGGAGGTATATCGGCGCGTGCTTCCGCCGGTGGTGGACATAATCCTATTGGCGAGCGGTGAGGCTGCGATCACGCGCGCCTGCTTGATGCACGTGCTGGCGAATACGTGGTGGCCGTATCGGCTGATTCTGATTGACAACGGATCCGTGGGCGAAGAGGTTTGGTGGGTGATGCAGCAGGCGGCGGGGCTGAGTGGGATGCAGTGCGTCCTCCTGCGGTGCGAGGAGGATCGTGGCTGCGCCGGCGGCCGCCGGCTGGGGCTGGAGCACAGCGAGGCGGATTACATAGTGACGCTGGACAATGATATGCTGGTCCCTGCGGGGTGGCTGGGGCCATTGATACAGACCATGCTATCGCACCCTGATGCTGGCGCTGTTGGCGCCTGGTGGAGTGCATACGGGCCGCCGCCTGCTGGAGGCCCGATACGGCGGAACTTCGGATGTGCTGCAGCGCTGTTGCGGCGCGCGGCCCTGCCGGCGGATGCATATGCTACCCCGCTGGCGGCCGGACAGGTGGGGAATGATACGGATGTGCTGTGGACTATGCTGGAGGCGGGTTGGAAGCTATATCTGGAGCCACGGAGCTACTGGCTTCACCTGGGGGGACCGCCTGGTTTGGCAGGGATGACGCGGCGCAAAGTGCTGGGGCCTGGTGATGAACGGGAGGCGCGGTTGGCCTTTGACGCAAAATGGGCTGCACCAGGGGTAAGGCGGCGAGATGAATAGATGAGGGACTGGGAGACCTGCCCGAAGGGGATTACCCTGGAGGGCGCACTGAAGGCGCTGACCGTGCGAGTTGATGACCTTGCCGCGCTGATGCGGAAGCACGAGGAGAAACTATCGGATCTGATGCTCCGGCAGGAGGGGATGAAAGTGGCGACGGCCCAGAACGACGCCAGAGCTATTGACGCTGAGGCGCTAGCTGATGCTATCGCGACGCGGATATCGGAGCGGATAGCGAGCCAGAAGAATGGAGGCCTGACCTGGAAGCAAGTGGCGCTGCTATCACTGGGGATTATGCTATTAGCGGCGATTGGAAAAGATGGCATGACGGCCCTGTTGAATCTGATAAAGTGAGGTGAGCACGATGCTGGACAAGCTGCTGGATGCACTGGTACGGATGGATCCAGAGGCGCGGGCAGCCGCGATCGGCGGTGCGATCTGGCTGGTGATGAGCCTAGCGAAGCTGATCTGGCCGCGATTGCGAAAGGCCCGCAAGGTGGCAAAGTTTGCCACCGCTGTGATCGTGGCCTTCGTGGCCGGCTATGCTAGTGCCGGCTGGGTCGGCGGCGTGCTGGCGGCCTTGAGCGCACTGGGAGCCTACGATGGCAGTAAGAACCTGCGGCGGTTGGTGGGCGGTGGGTAGCAAATGGTGGCGATAAGGGCCTACACGGTGGCCGAGTTTGCGGCGGCCTTGCGGGAGTATGTGGCGATTGCAGCGCTGAGGATTACGGTACTGCACCACACTTGGGTGCCAGCGGCTGGCGACTATAAAGGGCTAGCGACGATCGAGGCTATCCGGCAGTACCACCGGAGTCGCGGGTGGAGCGACATCGGGTGCCACGCTTACGCGGCCCCGGATGGTACAGTGTATAACGGGCGGCCGCCGAATGCGAGTAATGCCGCTTGCCACTACGGTGAGAAGTCACCGGACCAGTGGCCAGCTGACCTCCGCAAGCTGAGTGGTGGTGATCGGAACTGGCCGAACCGGCACGGGTTCGGCCTCGAGGTGATCGGCAACTTCGATGATGAAAACCCGGCCGAATCGCTGGCGATGAGCACGGGGCTGGATGTGCTGGCCGTGGTACATTCGCTTTGGGATATCCCAGTGGAGTATTGCTTCTTTCATCGCGATATAGCTTATAAGTCTTGCCCTGGGAAGAGAGTAGAGAAGGCGTGGGTACACGCCGAGATTAGACGGAGGATGACAATGGAGCGCGATGACGTGGCGGCCTGGGCGCGGGAGGCAGTGGAGTTCGTGAAGAAGGCTGGGCTGATGGTGGGCTTTCCGGATGGGACTTTTCGCGGAAGCCAGCCCGTCACCCGGCAGGAACTTGCAGTGATCCTGTTCCGCCTGGCGCGCTGGCTGCAAAAAAGCACTGCAAAATAATGTGCGCTGGGGCTTGACATGCGCGCGGGATGCTGCTATACTTGGGCCATGATTAGGCTGGCCAAAGAAGGCGACAGAGGCAGGCTATTGCGCGAGTATCGCAAGGCGCACGGGGTGCGGCTGGAAGATCTGGCCGAACGCCTGGGGACGACTATATCGGCGCTGAGTCGGCGGGAGACCGGCCACGTGCGGATGAGCGAATCCGAGTGGCTCCGCGCGCTGGCTGCGATCGCCGAGATAGCCGAGGGGCGGACCAGCCTGGAGATTATGAAGACGGGCTAAGTGCGGCCGCAGAGGGAGAGGGCCGAAGTGCTTGGAGGGAGAGACCGGCGACAGATTGCGGCGCGTGTGTGCGCGCAGGCGGCGAGCTTTGCGAGCTTTGGCCCCGACAGCCTCCTCTCCCTCCTGTCTGGGGCGGCCACCGCGGATTGACGTCCGCGGTGGCCTCTTTTTCTTTTCGCGCCTGAGAGGAGGTGATAGCGATGGAGTAGGTGGGAGTGATTGCATCGGATGGGAGGAGCTACGGCCACACAAGATGAGAGAGGAGATGAGGGAGAGATGAGCCTAACTGAGAAGTTGCTGGAGATCCAAAAGCGAGTTCGGGGGCTGCACAAGAAGGAGAGGTCTTCGCAAGGGTACACGTATGTGGGTAGTACGCAGGTGCTAGCGGCGGTGCGGGATGCTATGGATGACGTGGGGGTGCTATTACTGGTGGAAGTGGTAGAGCACGAAACGCAGCTGGCGGCGATGAGTACGAGGTCTGGTGGGGCGGTGCACTGGGTGGGCTTGAGGCTGAAGTTCACCTGGGTGGATGCCGAGAACCCGAGCGATACGCTGAGCTGTATGTGGTGGAGTGACGGGATAGATAGTGCCGAGAAGGGCGTAGGCAAGGCGCTGACGTACGGGGAGAAGTACTTCCTGCTGAAGTTCTTCCATATCCCGACCAGTGACGAGGACCCTGACCGCGGCGGCACGCCAGTGGGCTATGTGGGGGGGCGTCGGCCCGGCTACGATGATGCGGGGTACCCTACGCAGCTGAGGACTTTGGCTGTGTGGGTGCAGGAGGAGTACGGTGTCGCGCGGGATGACGTGAAGCGATTATGCGAGCAAGTGGCGGAGGAGTTGTGGGGAGCCAGCCCGGATGACTGGCACGCGCTTACCGAGGAACAAGTAGTGGTGCTGGCGGAGGCTATCGAGAGGAGGCTTAGCGGTGAGACTGTATGACCTGACCAGTGAGTACCTGGAGTTGTTAGCAGCGCTCGAGCGAGAGGCCGAACTGGCGGCGACCTCTGGCGACGAGGAAAGTGAGGAGTTCTTGGATGCGGTGCGGCAAGTGGACGCACTGCTGGAAGTGCTCGAGTCGGAGATCCGAGAGAAAGTGGATGGGTACGGCTATGTGGCGCGAGAACTTAAGGGGCGAATAGAGGCGCTGCGCAAAGAGGAGCAAATGCTGGCGGAGAAGAGGGCGCGGGCTGAGCGAGCGCTGGACCGGCTGAAGGCCGGGGTGCAGGCCGCGCTTGAAGCCCTCGAGGTGGGTGGTGACGAGCCAGTTGTGAAGGGGCAAGTGTGGACGGCGCGATTGCGCCGGACCACGGCCGTGGAGGTGCTGGAGGAGGAAGAGCTGATTCAACGCGGCTACGGCGAGATCCGGCAAGTACCGGCAATTGACAAGCGGGCAATTGCGGAAGTACTGAAGGAACGGCCGGAGGAGCTGGAGGGCCTGGCACGGCTAGTCGAGCGGCGGTACGTGGAGCTACGCTGATCGGCGGGCTGCCTGTGCGTCGCGAGTGCGGGCGATCCGGATGGGTCGCCCGCTTTCTTTTCGGGATCGGCGCGCGCGCCGGCCGTGCGGTGGGCGGACAGTGGGACCAGCTTCGCACTGATCCCGTGGCAACCGGATTCGGGCGATAGCGGTGAGGAGTGGAACCGGTGGGGACCGGAGAGGAGTGGAACCGGTGGGCGCCGGATCCGGTGGCGACGCGAGAGGACCGGATCCGCTGGGGACCGGATGCACCTGCGGTGATTGAATGTTGTGCGCGGAGATACATGTGGCGCGCGCCGGCGGCGGATCTTGGCCGATGGGATCGGGGCCAGCGCGAGGAAGCCACCTAACCCTATTCGCATAGCGGGCGAGGCTTAGCGGGGCGTACAGTGCAATTGGCGGGCATTGTAGCGGATTACCTGCTGGGGCCGATCGGGACCGGACCGGATCCGGATGGGAGTCGGTGCGCAAAAAAATTTTTTTTTGAATGGGCAAAAAAGCTTGACTGGCTTGGGCCGCGCGTGGTATGATATAGGTGTAACGCAAGAAAAGTTGCGCGGCGTGGCCGCGAAGAAAGAGGGAGAGAGAGATGAGCAAGGACCGCACCATCATCCGATTGCCCGAGAATGACGAGGCGCCGCATGATCGGCTGGACAACTTCGACGGCCTGATCAAGTGGCTGGGTGTGGGCTCGCTGACACTGGTGGACGCGAACCGCGCGGAGATTATTGTGGAGGAGGGTAGCCGGCTGTATCTGATCGTCGTGGGCGGCTGGGTGAAGGTGCGGGTTGACGCCGAGGCCAAGTGCTTCTGCTTGGTCACTGGCTTCGCCTGCGTCCAGGGCGATGGTGATGGGTGGCATTGCAAGGCGATATACAGCGATGAGCTTCCGCTGAGCGCCGAGCTGTAGGATGTGGCGACCGGCCGGGCCTGGCCCGGCCGGCTACCCCGCCCGCCGAATTCTCGGCTGGCGGGATAGCCGGACAGCAAGTGAAGAAAAAGAAAGAGAGGGAGAGGAGCATGAAGTACACTGGCATCACGGGCGAGGAGATCCGCTGGGTGCGCGGCGAGTGGCTGAGCGCGGAGGACAGGATACTGTCGGAAGGCGAGCACTCGTGGGTGGCCGATGGGCTGGGCCAGCCGCTAACGGTGCGCGGAACCGCGACGCTGGACGCGGTGCTGATCTACCCCGGGGAGGGCGCGTGGGTGAGCGCGCGCGGTAACAGCGATGTGTATCTGCGCGTACTCGGTGGGGTTGTGCGAATTCACGCGGCCGACCAGGCGCAGGTCACGATCCGCGCGGTGGGCGCGCACGTAATCCTGGACATTGAGGATGAGGCGCGCGTCCAAGTGATTCGCGGCCCGCAGACGGATGTATCCGGCTACGGCCGGATTACGATCATGGAGGATGCGCCCGATGGCGAGGCCGAAGTGGTCAACATATCGGGCTGGACCAGATTGCCTGTGCCGATGTGGCGCGTGGCAGAGGCGAGCTGATCTGCGGGCGGTGCGCCGGACGCGGTGGGGTGCGGCGGCGCGCACGCCCCGCACCCTATCCGCGGCGGCGGATGATAGCGGATCCGGCGGGGCCGAGGGGGATCGGATCTGATGGCGACGGTGCGCAAAAAAAAGTTGTGCGAGTGGGCGAAAAAGCTTGACTGGCTTGGGCCGGGCGTGGTATACTATAGGTGTAGCGCAAGAAAAGTTGCAGTGCACGGAGGGAGAGGAATGAAGACCGCAGAGGCGCGATACGGCTATACCGCGGAATGGGCCAAGGATGGGATTGAGTTCCAAGCGGAGGTGGAGCACCTGCGCGACCCGTACTGCCGCGTAGTGGTCATGGGCTCAACTCGCTGGGCGGGCCCGCGCGGGATCAAGATCGGCGCGATCAAAAGCGCGTGGGTCCCGCCTGCGGAGGTTGAGAACGCGATCGGGGATCTGCAGCGCTATGTGGCGCGCGAGATCTGGAAGGAGCGCCGGAAGCAGGCGCGGCAAGCATTGAAGCAGCGGGGCTGCTGATCTGATGGGGCCGCAGAAAGAACAGGCGAGAGAGAACAGGAGGGAGAGAGATGAAGACGGTGCGGATTGAGAAGGTGCAGCTGAGGTGCGAGCGGTGCCCGCTTCCGTGCGGCCGAAGCCGCGCGGAGATCTGGGTCCAGGTGGACCCGCGCCGCAATCTGCTGGTGGGCCGCTACACGCAGGCGGACGGCCGCGAGGGGATCGTGGCGGGGACGGCCGAGACGATCTGCGCGCTGGGTGCCGACTTGCGGCGGTAGCTGTGGCGGCCCGCGCCCGCGCGCGCGGGCCGCAAAAAAAGCTTTCGGGCAATCGGCTAAAGGGCTTGACAGTGTTGTGGGCTTTCTGATACAATACAGTCGGACGCAAAAAAAGTTGCAGGAGGGAGAGAGATGAAGCTGGAGTGGCGCCTAATTGATGGCAAGGAGATCGCCGAGTATGAGATCGCCGGCTGGAAGTTCCGCGCACAGCGAGTGTTGCGCTGGCGGCCCGCAGACGAGGTGGGCCTGGCTATCCGCGCGGACGGCGAGATTCCGGACGGCTATTGTCGAGTCCCTGGCTGGGAGGACCAGCTCGCGGCGCCAAGCTTCGCGGCGGCGCTGGTGGCCCGGGCCTGGCAGGAGCGCCGGATCCGGATGTGGGAGATCACGGTGTGGCGGCTATCAAAGGATCGCGCCGTGCTGGACCGCGCGGTGGGCGCCTGCGTGGACGCCGATGGGAGCGACCTCGCCCTGGACCTAGCAATTGAATTGGCGGAGGCGATCGGCCGCAAGTCGGCCGCGGCGGGAGGTGACAACTGATGACGCACCAGATTGTAGGCGAAGGGTTCCACGGCACGGTGAAGCTGGAGTTGCGCGGACCGGAACATGGTTGGGTGCTGTCGGACGAGCAGGTGACGCGATACCGGAAGGCCGCCTGCGGGGTAGCGGGCTGCAAGTGCGGTGGACAGGTACGGTTCGCTAAGGGTTCTGCGAAACTCAAGCCGGCATACGAGCTGACGGCGAAGGAGCTGGAAGCGTTGCCTGGTGCGGAACGGGTGCTGGCGCAGAAGCAGCGCGACCTCATGGTGCTGGTGCCGGCGAAGTAGGGGTGCGGTGGGGGCGGTGGCCTGGTGGCCACCGCCCCCTAGTTGTGAGTGAATAGGAAGGGAGAGGGAAAAGATGATTAGGTACCGTGGCTGGGACGAAAAAGAGGTAGTCTGGCATGATGGGCTAGCGGTGCCCAGTTCGGAGATGTTAGTGTTGGGGAGGGAGAGGGCTTTGTGGGTGGGTGAAAACCTAGGGCAGACTATCTGGGTCAGGGGCACGGCGGAACTGGAAGCGACTCTGGTCCGGCCGAGGACTGGTGGGGAGATAGTATGCAAAGATTGGGGTTCGGCGTTAGTCACGGTGATCGGCGGCGAGTTAGTTATACGCTGCATAGACCAGGCTACCGTGAGGGTTCGGGCGGTGGGGACCCGGCTGAGTGTACACGTGGGGGAGCAAGCTGTAGCTCGCGTTATTCTGGGGGATAGTGCGACGGTGGACGGCTGCGGCCGGATACTGGTAGTGCACGACCACTTGGGGGCGCAGTGGTGCGTGAGGGATGGTGGTGGGCGGTGAAAGCGGCGGTGGCTGGTGTGCTGGTGCTGTCGCTGTTGGCGGTAGCGGGGTGGAAGTCGGGGGACAAGCTGCCGGCGGACCCATTGCAGAGGGTGGCAGCGAAAGCCTTGCGAGGGGACTACGGCAAACTGGAAAACTGGCAGAGGGTGGGGTACGAGCAGGCGTTGAAATACGGTGGCGTGAAGCGGAAGATCTGGCTCACATCGTACTACACGGAAGAGGGCTTTCCGCGAGGCGCGACTTGCCGGTGGTGGGGGGAAGGCTGTAGTGAAAGAGTTGCCGCGGCCAACGAGCTACCTGGCTTTGCGTTTATTTGGATTCCGGAGGTCGGCTTGCGGCAAGTTTTGGATACTGGTGCGCGGAGTAACGACTCCGTGGCACGGCGCAAGGGAGCACACCACTGGGTGGATATATGGGAGGCGAAAAGGGGGGTGACGTTCGGCGACGATAATGGGGGGATACGTGAAGCGTGGGGGATCCGCGGCCGGATGCCGGCGCGGTGGGCTAGTGGGCGGAAGCCGCGCCACGCTTGGCTGGACTACTGAGGGAGGACGTAGCATGAGGTACCGGAGCATTAGCTGCGACCTGTTTGGGACTCGGTTAATGAGGCGCGCAAGCGACAGAGCGAGACTCTTGTATATATATGTGTTAACGATAGCCGACGCTGAGGGGCGCTGGGTAGCTGACGCGGAGGAGTTGCTGGATGGGTGTTGGAGCGCAAGTCATGGTGTGAAGGCGGACGATGTGGAAGCTGCGCTGGAGGAGTTGTCTGCACTTGGCGCGGTCTTGCTGTACGATGGTGGTGATGTACGGTGTGGGTGGCTCGTGGATTGGTACTTGTCGCAGAACATAGCGCCGAAGTACCGGGATGGTAGTGAGTTGCCGCCACCGCCAGTGGAAGTGAACAGTTGGGAGCATTTGGACCGGGTGCGGGCGGCGTACGGGCGAAGAGTGGCAGCCACTGGCGCGAATGTGTCCCGGCGGGCGGCGCTGGCGTGGTTCGCGAAGCTGAGGGAGGAAGAGCGGCGGCGGATACTAGGTGGGGGAGGTATTGGCCGGCGCGACCTGGATGAAGTGGCGGCGGAACGGGCGCGGCCGGATGGGGACCTGGGTGGCGGTAGTGCAAAGGATAAGGCCTGCGAGCTGCTAGCACCGCTGTTCGGGGGTGTGCCGGATGGGGCGGTGGCTACGGTGGAGGGGGCGCTAGCGGCGGATCCGGACGCCAAGGGCGTAATTGTGGCGGCGGCTACGGCGCTACGCGCGAAGTACGATGCTGGTGAGCGCGTGCACGGATCGTGGCTGGCCCGCGAGGTGTTGGACTTGGTGGAACGGCGAAAGAGAAAAGTCTTGGGCGGTAATAACGGGCGCGGGAAGAAGTACCCTGGGCCGGGTGGCGGAGTGGAGCAACCCGGAAGCTGGGAGGAGGGAGTTTGATGGCGGACGATCGCACTTGGTCCATCGCTGAAGTCATTGCTGACCCGGAGGGGTGGGCGGCGATGATGACCCGGCGGATGGAAGCCTCGGGTGGCGAACGGCGGAAAATTTCTGAGGACGAGCTTAAAGTAATGTGGCTGAGGGCGGCGGGGTTTGGCGCTAGGTACTGGAATGCTAGTTGGGACAGGGTGGCGGCGGACATACGGCCGGGAGTGCAGGAATACGTGGACAACATACGGGAGAACCTGCGGGATGGGCGGGGTTTGCTAGTAGTTGGGGGAGTTGGGTGTGGCAAGACTTCAGTCTTGGCGCTGATCTGCCTGGAGGCGCTGAAATACGGTGAGGTTGCGTATGTGCTGGCACCGGACCTTTACGCGGCCCTACATAAGGGCACGCGGGAGGCGGAGGAGACAGTGGCGTACTACCGAAACGTGGACTTGCTACTGCTGGATGACGTGGATAGGCTTTACCTAGGAAGTGAGTGGCTGCTATCCCGGCTGGATACCTTCGCGGAGCACCGTTACGCGAGGAAGCTGGCCACGGTAGCCACGGCTAATAACTGGGCTGCTGTAAAGGGAGTGGAAGAGTTGGGCCGGATGAGGGACCGGTGGCGGCAGACGATGAAGTTTATCAGGATCAACGGGCCGAGCCAACGGGAGGTAGCCTTGTGATGGTACTGGGTGTGGACCCATCGATTCGGGAGTGCGGGGTGGTGGTAGTTCACGATGACCACTTAGTATATAGGAGAACGCTGAGGCCGGACCCGCACCTACCGGACAGTGAGCGTTTAACCTGGATAGGCGAAACTATTGGAACGGTGGCGGAAACCCTGGAGGTGAATGCGATTGGCGTCGAGGCGCAATACGCTGGTGCGGCGCGGGGGAACTCCTTGGTGAAGCTGGCGATGTGTGCTGGGGTGGTGGTGGGGCTGGGCGCGTGGTTGGGGGTGCCAGTGTACCTGGTGCAACCGAGTGAGGCGCGGGCGGCACTGGGGCACGGCCGGATGGGGAAGGAGCAGGTACATGGTGCGGTGCGGGCGCGGTTGGGGCTGGGGGATGACTACGAGCTGACTGAGCATGAGGCGGCGGCAGTGGCGGTGGCGTTGGCGGCCGCGGGGCGACAGCGGTGGGCGGAGGTGCTGGCGACCGGGGGCGTATCCGGTGCGGGCCGCAGGGCGGCCGGCAAGCGCCAAAAAGCGGGCCGTACAGGGGCTTTGCCGACCGGATGACCCTATACCTATGTGGCACGCTGGAATCGTCTCAGCGGGGCGTACAAAAGAGAGGTATTCCGGACGTGGGACTGAAAGTGCGGCGCGCGGATCTGGTGGAGGAGTTGCGGGAGATCTTGCGCCTGCGGGACCGCGAGGAGCGGCGGCAGAGGCGAATATACAGCGATGGCCTGCCGGCGGAGATGGCGACGCTGCTGGTCTGGGCCAGCGGCGAGGAGCTGCAACGGAACTTCGGCCCGATAGCCGAAAGCAATGGGGCGGAGTGGATGGTCAGGGCAAGGCGACTTGCGGCAGTGGTTCGGGGCTACGCGGCGGCGCGGATTGGGGCATTCCTGCGGCGGCGGGTGGTTGAACGGCGCATGGGGCAGTGGTGGGCGGGAGACGGCTTTATCGGGTGGCTTGCAATAGCCGAATACGGCGATGTGTGGGACTGGGCTGTCTGGACGGCAGTTGCTGCAGAGGCGCAGGCGCGGGCCCAGGCGGAGACCCCGCCGGATCCGCGGTGGCTGGACAGAAAAGCGCTACTGGAAGCACTTTGGGACCGAATCGGGCAGATATATCGGCGGGAGGTGATGGCTGACTGGGAGGCGCTGCAGCCGGCGGATGAAGTATTGCGGCGGCTGGTGGGCGGCGATCTGCGGATGACCTGCACGGCTGTCGGGCGGGCGGCCAAGCCGGAGGCTGTACGGCAGATGCGCTGCATGGAGGACGTGGAGGGGCTGGAGCTGTGCGAGATATACGGATCGGATGCTGAGGTGGGGCTGGACGGGGAAGAACCGAAGAAGATCAAGGAGGGACAAAGATGAGCTACGAGCGAGAGGAGCGCGGCTGGTTGAGCCCGTCGGCGTACCGGAAGATTGATCGGCTGGAGCGGCGGGACGATCCGCCGGATCTTTTGCCGGACGCAGAGGAGTGGGACCAGGACGAGGACGACGACGAGGAGGAGGGCTACGCGGAAGAGGAGGACTACGAGCCGGATATTGGGGACATCAAGTACCACGCCTGGGCGGATGAGCATCCGGCGTGGGAGGACGAGTAGCGGCGCCGGTGGGGCGCGGGAGGGAGAAGGAATGACGTGGCGAGAAGAGCGCGAGAGGTGGCTGAGGGAGCGAACGCGGCTGATAGCGGGGCGGAAGGCAGAGGATGCGGCCGGCGGCGAGCGGCCGTGGCGGGCGGTGGGAATGCCGCCTGACGCGGCGCGGCGGCTGGCCGAGCTCCGCTTGCAGATGCCAGGGTGGGAGGCGGCCGCGATATTGCTGGAGGAGCGGATCGGGCGCATAGCACCGTTGCAGCCACGCAAGTGGGCCGTGCACGGCTTCGGGCCCGGGTGGGGCACCTGCAGCATAGCGAAGCGGAAGGCGGCGGGGCAGGGGAATGGCGCCGGCGGAAGTTGACTCTGGCTGCTTGGCGCGCGGCCGCGCGGGCGCCTCGGCCGCCGACATAGGTGGAACCGCAGAATCCGGCGCCGGCGGGCGTCGGCGGTTGCAGTGCCCCGCGCGGGGCGCGAAAAAAAAAATTGCAGCGAATGGGCCTAAGGGCTTGACGGCGATCGCGGAAAGTGATAAGATATTGCTGTGGCGGGGACACAACAAGAGAAGGAGAGGGAGAGGACAATGGCGACCTATTCTGTGGAATTCGCATGCGGACACACCAAGTATGTAACGCTGTACGGGCCGATGAAGGACCGGCGGCGGCGGCTGGAGTGGCTGCAGACACAGCAGTGCTATGAGTGCTGCCCGCCGCCGCGGCCGAAGCCGGATGCACGCCTGAAGAAGCAGGGCGATGGGACGTATCGGATTGAGATCCGCGGGGCCTACCCGATCAAAGAGTATCTGAAGGAGGTAGGCTATCGGTGGGACCGGTACGCGGAGGCGTGGTATCGGCCGGTCAATCCGCGGGATCCGGCGGAACTGGTGGCCGCGTGGGCGGCGATAAGGGAGCACGTGGAGCCGGACCCCGATCTGCTCGGCGTGGAGGTGGCCTGGGACACGGATCAGGTGCGCGAGTATCGCGCCGCGGCGGGGGTGGCCTGATGAGGGGACGGGACCTGCAGGTGCGGGTAACCGGCCCGCGCCTGCTGGACCGTGAGGCGTGGGTCTTGCAGGCGCTGGCGAAGACAATTGAGAAGCATAACCCCGAAGCGCTGGCGGGGGAGAATATCACAATTCGGCTGAGAGATCTGGTGGCCGCGTGCTATGGGGAGGGAGCGCGCGGCCGCCGCTACTTTGCTTTGGAGGCGGAAGTCGTCAGCCTATTGTTGCGGATTCAGGGGCTACGGCACTGGGTATCGGTGGGGCGGAACGGCCGCGGCCGACGGGTAGCGGCGGAACGGCGCGTGGGCCCACTGATCCGGATAATACGGCGGCCGCGGATCTGGGCGGACGAGGGCGAGGAGGAGATGGAGGCCGCATTCCGGCCGCCTGGTGGGCGGACAATTACAGTGCGTCTGCCCGATATCGCAGAGGTGCCGGCGGCGCAATTGCTGGAGGAGGCGATAGCATCATGCTGGCGCGGATCAGCGCGTGGCTGTGCGTGATTGAGGTGTTCGGCCTGCTGGCCTGCCTCTGGCTGCTGGAGCGGCTTGGGCTGGTGCGACTTGAGGACTGGGACGAA
>ERZ795051.3820-NODE-3820-length-14775-cov-4.891984_pt1 | contig 14775 bp, 9 predicted proteins | sample MGYA00375135_ERZ795051 | MGnify/ENA primary metagenome ERZ795051 (study PRJEB30180, sample SAMN05720222) | activated sludge metagenome | isolation source: Anaerobic digester | place: Japan | collected 2015-05-26 ... | reverse complement strand
AGATGCTGGTGGGGCCGTGGGGGTCCTCCTGGAGCGGCGCGGAGGCGTTGCTGGCCGCCTGGAGGTTGGCCAGGAAGGCGCGGGTCATCCCGCCATAGACGGGCAGTTCGTGTTCGAGCAGAAAGGCATCGTGACCGCAGTTGCTCTGCACGTTGCAGTAGCTGACCGGGGCGTGATTGGCCACCAGGGCGTTGACAATGTCGCGGGACTGCTCGGGGGGAAAGAGCCAGTCGCTGGAGGAGCTGATCACCAGCCAGCGGCACCGGGCCCGGCTGAAGGTCCGGGCCAGTTCCTCCGGCGTGCGGCCCAGGTCAAAAAAGTCCATCGCCAGCGAGAGGGTGACGTAACTGTTGGCGTCGAACCGCTCGACAAAACGCTGGCCCTGGTAGCCCAGGTAGGAGCCCACCGAGAAGCGTTTTTCAAACTCGATGGCGACGTCACGCGGCTGGAGGCGGTCCGGCTCGAACTTCTCGTTCATCGCCTCGGGCGAGAGGTAGGTGATGTGCCCGATCATGCGCGCCAGAGCCAGGCCGACTTTCGGGCCGTGGGGTTTGTCGTAGTATTGGCCGCCGTGGAAGTGCGGGTCGCGGATGATGGCATTGCGGGCGACGACGTCGAAGGCCAGCGCCTGCGCCGTCAGGCGGGGCGAAGTGGCCAGCGCCACCACCCCGCGCACGCGCTCGGGATAATTCGTGGCCCACGTGAGGGCCTGGTGCCCGCCCACCGACCCGCCCACGACCGCCAGGAGCTGGGGAATCTGCAGGTGATCCAGGAGGTGACGCTGCACCTCGACCATGTCGCGCACCGTGATGGTGGGGAAATCCCGGCCGTAGGGTTTCCCGGTTTCCGGATTGATGCTGCCGGGCCCGGTGGTTCCCCGGCAGCCGCCCAGCAGATTCGGGCAGATGACAAAGTAGCGGTCGGTGTCGATCGGTTTGCCGGGCCCCACCATGATTTCCCACCAGCCCGGGTCGTCCTCGGGATGGTGGCGGGTGACGTGGGAATCGCCGCTCAGGGCGTGACAAATGAGGATGGCGTTGTCCCGCGCCGGGTTGAGCCGGCCGTAGGTTTCATAAGCAACCGTGACCGACGGCAGGCGTCCCCCTTTCTCCAGCAGGAGCGGATTGCTCAAGGTGAAATACTGCGCATAGCGCAGCGGCTTGCTGTGCCGCACGCTGTCGCTGCTTTCAAAAACATCTTTGGTCGCCACAAGCCTATCTTACTACGCAGTTGGCGCCCTCAGCGCCAGAAGATTTCCGCGCAAATCAAGGGGTTGTCGGATTTCATTGCTCTCGCGAGAGCGGACCTTTCCTTCCGCCTTTGCCGCCGCCAACGCCCTCGCTGTTTTCCGGGCCGGACGTCTCCGGAGGAATGGCGCGCGCCGGACTTCCCTCCGTTCGCTCCCGAGGTACAAGCGGGTTTTTGCTGAAGGCCGGCCGGGGATGGGTTAGTTTGCCAACGGATGAGCGACTGGTTTTTCGAGGTGGGCCGAAGGCTGGGGCACGCGGCGATTCCGGCAGCGCGGAAGACGCGGTGGGCCTGGCGGCTGTTGGCGGGGTCGGAGGCGGAGTCTCTCCAGGCGGAGGCCGAGATGGGAGCGGCCATGGCGGGCGAGATCCCGGTTTGGGAGGGGGCCACGGCGGGCGACCGGCAACAGCTCGGCGAGATATGCGATCAACTCCGGGCACGTTTGCGGTCGCCGGGGCGGGTTTTTCAGGTTCAAGTGGTGAACCGGGGCGGGGTGGCGGCGTTCAGTCTGCCGGGCGGGCATATTTTCCTTGATATTGCTCTCCTGGAACTGTGCGGGCGGGACCGGGACGAGCTCGCATTTGCGATCGGCCATGAGATGGCCCATGTCATCCGCCGGCACGCGCTGGACCGGTGGGTGGCCGGGGCGGGAATGAAGGTCATGGCGACCTTGATCAGCCGCGGCGCGTTGGCCGCGTGGTGGCGGGAAAACGGAAGCCGGTTGTTGCGCAACGCTTACGATCATCAGCAGGAGTACGAAGCGGACGCGTTCGGGCTTCGGCTGGCGCGGGCGGCCGGATTCGATCCCGCCGGAGCCGTGCGGCTGCTGGGGCGCCTTCAAGGGCTGCGGCAAAGCCCCGGCCTGCTGGGCGAGCATTACGCCTCCCACCCGCCGGAGACCGCCCGCCTGGCGCGGCTGCAACGGAGCGGGCTGGCGCAACGGGGCAATCCGGCAAGTTAGGAACGCGTCAGGGCTTGACGGCTTTGAGCCGCGCCAGCAGCCCCGAAAAGCGGTGCCGGGTGCGCTGATTCCGCACCGCCAGCGCCAGCGCTTTACTTTGGCCAATCAACACGACGAGGCGTTTGCCACGGGTCACCCCGGTGTACAGCAGGTTGCGCTGGAGCAGCAGATAGTGCTGCGTGGCCAGCGGGATCACCACCGCCGGAAATTCCGATCCTTGCGCCTTGTGAATGGTGATGGCGTAGGCAAGGGCGATCTCGTCCAGCTCGCCGAAATCATAACGCACTTCGCGCTGGTCATAGCGGACGATGACTTCGCGGTCCTCGGGAACGATGCGGGCAACCTGGCCAATGTCCCCATTGAAGACATCCTTGTCGTAATCGTTTTCCGTTTGAATGACCTTGTCGCGGGGCCGGAAGGTCCACCCGAATTTTTCGACCCACGGTTCGCCCTCGCGGGGCGGGTTGAGTTCGCGCTGGAGGCGCACGTTCAACTCGCGGACGCCGAGCAAGCCGCGATTCATCGGGGCCAGCACCTGGATGTCGCGGAGAGGGTCAAGGCCGAATTTGCGCGGGATTCGCTCCTTCACCATTTCGAGCAAGAGGTCGAGAATGCGGTCCGGCTGTTCCCGCTCGATAAAATAAAAATCCGAGTGGCTGTCGGGCGATGGCAGTTCCGGGAGGAGCCCCTGGTGAATGCGGTGGGCGTTGGTGATGATGCGGCTTTGGGCCGCCTGGCGGAAGACCTCGTTCAGCCGCACCACGGGAACCAGGCCGCTTTCAATGAAATCCCGCAAGACCATTCCCGGCCCGACCGACGGGAGTTGATCCACGTCCCCCACCAGCAGAAGGCTGGCATGGTCGGGCACGGCGCGCAACAGATGGCTCATCAAGGGAACGTCCACCATCGAGGTCTCGTCCACGACCAGCAGGTCGCACTCCAGCGGGCGCCGTTCGTTGCGGGTGAAGCCGCCGCGGCCAGGGTCCACCTCCAGCAGCCGGTGAATGGTTTTGGCCTCGAGGCCGGTGGTCTCGGTCAGGCGGCGCGCGGCCCGGCCGGTCGGAGCGCACAGGAGGCAGCGCACCTTCTTGGCCCGGAGGATGCGCAGGACGGCGTTGACCAGCGTGGTTTTGCCCACGCCCGGGCCGCCGGTAATGATGAGCAGACGCTGGGTGAGGGCCTGCCCCAGGGCCGCCTTCTGGCTGGGAGCCAGCTCCAGGCCCGTTTGCTGCTGGCACCAAGCGACCGCCTTTTCAAAGTCAATCGGCGGATAGGGCGGAGCCGACGGGGCGAGTCGTGCCAGACGCTCCGCGATGCTCTCCTCGGCCTGTTGGAGGGCCGGAAGAAAGATCAACGTCTCTTCGGCGATGGTTTCCCGCGACAACTCCCTGGCCGCCAGCGCGGCTTCCAGCCCCGCCTCCACGATTCGAGCCGGCACCTCCAGCAAACCGGCCGTCTTCTCCTTCAACAGCTCGAGAGGCAAGGCGCAATGCCCTTCGCCGCCTGCCTCCAGCAGCACGTGTCTCAAGCCCGCCCGGGCGCGCATCAGGGAGTCGGGAGGGATGCCGAGCTTTTGCGCGATGAGGTCGGCGCTCTTGAAACCAATGCCGGGAATGTCCTGGGCAAGGCGGTAGGGATTTTCCCGCACGCTCTCGATGGCCTTTTCGCCGTAAGTCTTGTAGATGCGCACCGCCCGGCTGGTGCCGACCCCATGGGAATGGAGGAAGACCATGATGTCCCGGACAACCTTCTGCTCGGCCCAGGCCGCCTTGATGCGGCGCCGGCGCTCGGGGCCGATGCCGTCCACTTCCTCCAGGCGGGCGGAATGGCCTTCGATGATCTCAAGAATCTTCTCTCCGAACCGGGCCACCAGCTTGCGGGCGTAAACGGGGCCGATGCCCTTGACCAGGCCACTGCCCAGGTACTTTTCGATGCCCTCGCGCGTGGTCGGAGCGGTGCTGGTGAGCGAGTCCGCCCGGAACTGACGACCGAATTCGCGATCCTGGACCCAACGGCCTTCCGCGGTCAGCCACTCGCCGGGATTAACCGCTGGCAGCGACCCCACGACCGTGACCTCCTCCCGCTGGCCACGGACGCGGACTTTGAGAACCGCGTAACCGGTCTCCTCGTTAAAGAACGTCACCCGCTCGATCAGGCCGGTGAGATGCTCCGGCAGGGCTGGGGGTTGGGATTGCACTCGGACGAAAAAAACGGAGGACGCTCAGGGAATCAACGAGCCGGCGCCCAGCCCGCGTTCGAGACAAAAAGCCCCCAGTCGCGCATATTTCTCCGCCACGCTCCGGAGCCAAGCCTGTTCCTCGGCGGTAACCTGGCGAACGACCCGGCCGGGCACGCCCACAACCAGCGAGCGAGGGGGCACCCGCAGACCTTGCGGAACCAACGCGCGGGCGCCGATCAGCGATTCCTCGCCGATGACCGCCCCATCCAGAACGACTGCGCCCATGCCGACCAGCGAACCGTTTCCAATCGTGCAGGCGTGCAGAATCGCGCCATGACCGACGGTGACATAGTCGCCGACCACGCAGGCCAGGTCGTCGGACACATGGGCGACGCAGTTGTCCTGGAGGTTGCTGTGGTGGCCGACCACGATCCGGTTGATGTCTCCGCGCAGCACGGCGTTGTGCCACACGCTCGAGTGATGGCCCAGCGTCACGGCTCCCGCCACGACCGCGCCGCGAGCCATGAAAACGTTTTTGCCCAAAACCGGCTTTTGCAGCAAGAACCGCTCGAGTTGCTCTTCAAGTTCCATACGCGCCAAACTGGCAAAAGGCAGGGTAACCTGCCAGTCAACGAATGCAAACCGGGGTTTGGGGGCCGGGGATTTTCTGCTCGCGAACCGGCCCGGGCGCAAGGACAATAGGCCGCCTTAGCGAATGAGTCAGAACCTGGTGAATGCAAACGAGTCTGCCCCCGCACCGGACGGGCAGGCGGCTGACCACGCGTATGACCTCCCCCTGCGGGGATTCCAGGGAACCCCCGAGGAGATTGACCGGCAGTGGTTCGAGCGGGTTTACACCGGCCGCGGCGACCGCATGAAGCAGTTGACGGTTCGGGCGGTGCTGATGGGCGGGGTGCTGGGCATGTTCATGTCCGCGTCGAACCTTTACACCACGCTCAAGCTGGGCTGGGCCTTTGGAGTGGCGATCACGGCCTGCGTGATCTCCTTCGTGCTCTGGAACGCGCTTCGGGCGCTCAGCGGCGGCCGCCTCAGCCAGATGACCATCCTGGAAAACAACTGCATGCAGTCCACCGCCTCCGCCGCCGGGTATTCGACCGGCAGCACAATCGGCACGGCCTTTGGCGCCTTGCTGCTGATCGAAGGCATGCACCGCCCCTGGTATGTGGTCGCCCCCTTCGTCTTCTTCACGGCGGCGCTGGGCGTGTTCCTCGCCATCCCCATGAAGCGGCAGATGATCAACCACGAGCAACTGAAGTTTCCCAGCGGCATCGCGGCGGCGGAAACCCTGCGCAGCCTCTATTCCAAGGGCCGGGAGGCCCTGCGCAAGGCTTATGCTTTGCTGGTGGCGCTGGGGTGCGGCGGGGTGGTCGGCCTGCTGCGCAGCTATGGCACCCTGGTGGAGCAGTTCCGCAGCGCCGGCCGGCCTCAGCTTTGGCTCGAGAAACTCCATGGCTGGCTGTTCATTCCCGAGGCGCTGGCCCTGCCCGCGTGGCTGAACCCCCTGGCCCGCGGGCAAATGACCGGGCTGGCGTTCGAGCCGAGCGTCTTGCTGATCGGGGCGGGGATGATTACGGGGCTGCGCGTGTCGCTTTCCATGTTCATCGGCTCGATTATTCTTTACTACTTTGTCGCGCCGCCGTTGCTGGCCATGGACGCCGCCCAGGCCGGTGTCCCCGGCTACGTGCCTTCCTTCACGGTTGCCGCGGATGGGAGCTTCAATCCCACGCGCTGGGCGCTTTGGGGCGGGACTTCAATCATGGTGTTTTCGAGCCTGGCAAGCGTGGCGTTGCAGTGGCGCACTCTGGCCCGGGCTTTCGCCGTCTTCAAGAGAGAGGAGCGGGCGGCCCACAGCACGGCGCTGGATGCCATTGAAGTGCCTTTTTCGTGGCTGGTGGCCGGGCTGATCCCGATCACGATCGGCCTGGTGGTTGTGCAGTATCTGGCCTTCCAGATCGCGGTCTGGCTGGGGCTCATCGCGGTGGCGCTGTCCTTCGTGGTGTCCCTGGTCTGCTGCCGGGCCACAGGCGAAACCGACACCACCCCCATCGGCGCGATGGGCAAGGTGACCCAGTTGCTCTACGCCGTTTTGCCCGGCGCGCGCGGCGTGGCGTCCATCAATCTCATGGCCGCGGGAGCCACCTCCTCCGCCGGCGGAGCGGCCGCCGACCTGTTGACCGACCTCAAGAGCGGCTACATCCTGGGCGCCAACCCGAGGCGCCAATTCATCGCCCAATTCATCGGGATTTTCTTCGGCACGCTGGCGATTGTGCCGGCCTGGTATGCCATGGTCCCGACCAAAGAGGCCTTGGAGGCGTTCAATCCACCCGCCACCAACATGTGGAAGGCGGTGGCCGACCTGTTGACCCAGGGCGTTCACATGCTGCCCCCAACGGCAATCTGGGCCATTGTCATTGGCGCCCTCCTCGGCGTCGCTTTGCCTCTGGCCGCCAGGCTGTTCCCCAAGGCCGCGCCCTGGCTGCCCTCCGCGATGGGATTGGGCCTCTCCTGGGTTATGGTGTTTCAGAACACGCTCTCCTTTGCCATCGGGGCGATCCTCGTCACGATCTGGAGCCGCATTAATAAAAGAAACGCGGAGGTTTATTCCGTTCCGACCGCCTCGGGCCTGATCGCCGGCGAATCGCTCGTCGCCGCCCTCATTGCCATCGCCGCGACGGTGGTGGGTTTGTTTGCCTTGAGGTGACCGCGTCGGAAAAGGAATTGAATTCAGCCACGAGCCTGCTACTCCAAAGCCATGCATTTCCCTTGTTCCGCAACCAGAACCGTCCGAAGCCGGCCCCCTGCCCTAGCCGGCATCCCCGCCGCCGCATGGGTTACGGCGCTCCTGCTGGTCGGCACCCTGGTCCAGTCCGGGCATTCGGCCGGCGCCAGCCAAAGCCAGGGTTCCGCCCCCCCCGGCTCGGAGGCTTTGCCGCGCACTGTTGACCTGCGGCCGGCCTTTGAAAAACTGGGGCTCGAACGCCGCCAACAGGGCAAGCGCCCCACCTGCTCGGTCTTCGCCCTGGTCGGCGCACTCGAGTTTGCCGCGAGCCAGCACCAACAGGGCCAGCAACTCAGTGTCGAATTCCTGAATTGGGCGGCCAACCAGGTCAGTGCCACCCCCAACGACGGCGGCTTTTTTTCCGAGTTGTGGCACGGCTTCAAGGCCTACGGCATCTGCGCGGAAAGCCAGATGCCCTATCGCCCCGAGTTCGATCCGGCCAAAGGCCCGGACGCGGAGACTCTCGCGGCCGCCAAAGCCCGCCTTGGACTCGGCCTGCAATTGCACTGGATCAAGCGCTGGGACGTCCAGACCGGCCTGACTGACGCCCAGTTTTGGGAAATCAAGCAAACCCTCCGCCGTGGCTGGCCCGTTTGCGCCGGCTGTCGCTGGCCCAAAACCGAGCAGTGGAACGACGGCGTCCTCCAACTGTGCGGGCCGGAAGCGGTGCGCGACGGCCACAGCGTCCTGCTGGTGGGCTACCGCGACGACGACGCCCACGCCGGCGGCGGAGTTTTCATCTTCCGCAACTCGAGCCATGGCGGGCACGACGGTTACATGCCTTACGGCTACGCGCGGGAGTATGTCAACGACGCCGTGTGGGTTGAAGCGCCGACGCCCGGCGCCGCCTCGACCACGCCTCGCCCTGAAGCCGTTGTCCCTTCCATCTTCCGGGACGCCTTGGGCGCCCTGGCCGCCCCCAATGTTGGCCGAAATCGCCGGGTGTCCAGCAACCAGCAGCCCGATTGGAACAACGCCAACATGGACATGACCCTCCTGCCCCCCGGCCAGAAATGCGAGTTCCCACTCCTCAAAGGGCCCGGGATGATCACCCACATCTGGATGACCAGTCACGCCGGCCGGGTGAACGAGCTCAATGCTCTGAGCCTCCGCATCTATTGGGATGAGCGCGACCAGCCCGGTGTCGAAGTCCCGCTGGGCGATTTCTTCGCGGTGGGCCAGGGACAACCCGCCGTGGTCGAAAGCGTTCCCGTGCAGGTCTCGCCTTCCGGTTCCCTCTCCTGTTATTGGCGCATGCCCTTTGCCAACTCCGCCCGCATCGTGGTTTCGAACGACAACCCTGACCGCACCGCCGGCCTTTACTGGCAGGTGGACTACGTTGAATTGGACGAGCTGCCCCCGGGCACGCCCTACTTCCACGCCCGGTATCGGCAGGAATATCCCGCAGTCGCGGGCCGTGATTACCTCGTCGCCGACCTCCAGGGACGCGGACACTACGTCGGCACAGTCATCTCCGTCACCCTGGGGCAGGATGGCTGGTGGGGCGAAGGGGATGATTTCTTCTATATTGACGGCGAGAGCGTGCCGAGTTTGCAGGGCACCGGCAGCGAGGATTACTTCAACGACGCCTGGGGCTTCCGGCAACGGACCGGACCTTGGTTCGGCCAACCCCGCTGGCAGGGCGACCGCGCCGGGGATAGCGGCGTGGGGTACCGCTGGCACGTGCTCGATCCCGTGGTCTTCACCCACTCGCTCCGGTTCACCCTCGAACACAAGGGCAATCACGAGGAGGACACCGAAGGGTTCTACGTCGAGCGCCCCGATTTTATCAGCAGTGTGGCCTTTTGGTACCAGGTCGGCGGACCCAAAGCTTTCGCAACCCTCCCTCCTTATCCCGAGCGGCGCGTCCCCTGGCAGCAGCACCACCTGGTCCGCGCCTTCCGTCAGGTCAAAGCCAGCGGGGCGGTTCAGCCCCAAGTCCAATTCTCCGGCATGTTCGGCGCCCGGCCCATCCTGGCCTGGCCCAACAACGAGGTCGGCGCGCGTCTTGCCATCCCCTTCAAGGTCGAGTCAGCGGGACGCTATGCCCTCCGCCTCACCGGCGCAGCCGCCCCCCACTACGGCTCCTGCCAGGTCAACTTGGATGGCCAGACGGTCCTGGCCCGCGCCGATTTCAAAGCGCCGGACTTTGAAGAACTGGACCTGGCCCTTGGCACCCGCGAATTGGCGGCCGGCCCCCACGAGTTGGTTTTCGTCGCTTTGGCGTCCGAGGATGGCGCCGCCCGCCCCTTCGCCGTGGAGCTGCTGCGGTTGCTGCAACTCCCTCCCGAAGCCCGGCGCGCGGTGAAAAACCACAATGAAGCGCATTTCATCCGGCTTGGCATCGGGCGGGCGGTCTATGCCTACCGCCTGGCTTACGGCGAACTGCCCGAATCCCTTGAAACCCTGGTCTCCGCCGGGCTCATGTCCAAACGATATCTCGCCGACGAAAACCATAAACCGCTCAAGGCAAAACGGGAGGGCGACCAGTTCATCGTCGAAAGCACCGGCGTCAATCCCTGGACCCACCGCTGGCAAGGACTCGACGCCCGCCGTTAATAGCGTCAAGAGCCCCGACAACACGCCGTAACATAACCAGGCGGGTTGGCACGTTCCTGGCCGCTTTGTGAAATTCTTGATGCGGTGGTGGCTGGGGGCGGAATCGAACCGCCGACACAAGGATTTTCAGTCCTCTGCTCTACCAACTGAGCTACCCAGCCGCCTGGAGTCCCGGTTCGCGGCATCTCCTCAACTGCCTGTGTCCGGTTGACTTTTTCACTTTGCCACAGTCTATCCGGTCTGTGCAAGCACTGAAAATCCATCCCTGAAGACCGAATCACGCAGCTCTTGACCTACCTCTTCCCCGCCTTTCGTGGCGGCGCTGGTTCCAAGGGAGCAAACCACGGGCAGCCCCGTCTAACACCGTGGTGACATTATGAAACGCTTTGTAATGGGTTTGCTGCTGGCGGCGATGGCGTCGGGTTCGCCCGCCTTGGGCGCCGGATTGATCGTCGTGGATGAGGCGCATTGGTGGCCGGGCCCCATCCCCCCTACGCGGCCATGGCCTCCCCCTCGCCCTTTCGTCCCCCCTCGCCCGCACATATTCGCGCCACTTGAGGTCGGGTCGGTCCAAGTCGAGACTCGCATCACCAACCAACTGGCCGTGACCACGGTCCAGCAGGAGTTTTACAATCCAAATTCCACGCGCCTGGAGGGGACTTTCCTTTTCCCGCTGCCCAAAGGGGCGCATATCAACAAGTTCACGCTCGAGATTGACGGCAAACCGGCCGAGGCTGAGCTGCTGGCCGCCGACAAAGCCCGGAAAATCTACGAGGACATCGTCCGGAAGGCGCAGGATCCTGCCCTCTTGGAATACGCAGGCCGGGACGTTCTTAAACTGCGCATTTTCCCGATCGAACCCCGCAGTCATCGCCGCATCACGCTCAAGTACACGCAGTTGCTGCGGTCAGAGGCGGGCTTGGTTGGCTATACCCTGCCCCTAAACACGGAGAAGTTCTCGGCCAAACCGCTCAAAAACCTCAGCATTAAGATCGAAGTGGAATCCAAACAGCCCATCAAATCCATCTATTCCCCCACGCACACTGTCGAAATCCAACGCGACGGTCCGAAGCGGACAACCGTCAGCTTCGAGGGAATGCAGGTTCGCCCGGACTCCGACCTGACGCTGTATTTTGCCCCAGAGAAAACCGAGCTGGGCCTGAACCTGCTCACCCACCGCGTTGCCGGCGAAGACGGCTATTTTCTGCTGCTGGTGTCGCCGGGGATTGATGTGGCGCGGGATAAGGTGGTGGCCAAAGACGTTGTATTTGTGCTGGATACCTCCGGCTCGATGGCTGGCAGGAAACTGGACCATGCCAGGAAGGCGCTGTTGTTCTGCCTTGCCAACCTCAATTCGGATGACCGTTTTGAAATCATCCGCTTTTCGACGGAGGTCGAGCCGCTGTTCGACGGTTTCGTTCCAGCCGATACCAGGAACCGGGCCCGCGCAGAGAAGTTCGTCGAGGGGCTGAAACCCATCGGGGGCACTGCCATCCACGATGCGCTCGTCAACGCCCTCCGTGTCGCTTCGGCTGAGGGGAAAGGCGGCCGCCCGCAGGTGGTCATCTTCCTGACTGATGGCCGGCCCACCATTGGCGTGGCGGGCGAAACCGAGATTCTCGAGAGTATCGGCAAGGAAAACCGGGGCAAGACACGTGTGTTCTCGTTCGGAATCGGGACGGATGTAAACACGCACCTTCTGGACAAGCTGTCGGAGCTGACTCGTGCTTTTACCCAATACGTTCTGCCGGAGGAGGATCTGGAGATCAAGGTGTCGAGCTTCTTCGCCAAGATCAACGAGCCGGTGCTGGCGAATCCCACGATCCGTTTCACTGGAAACGTCCGGGTTTCCAAACTGTATCCTTCGCCCCTGCCAGACCTGTTCAAGGGCGAACAATTGGTGCTGGTCGGGAGATATTCGGGGTCCGGGGATGCAGCCATCCACCTTGAAGGATCGGTCCAAGACACGGTTAGAACGTTCACTTACGAAAGCACTTTTGCGGAGAAGACCGAGGACCATGAATTCATCGCGCGGCTTTGGGCTACCCGTCGCGTTGGTTACCTATTGGACGAGATTCGGTTACATGGCGAGGAAGCCGAATTGCGCGAGGAGGCGACCGAATTGGCCCGGAAATATGGGATTGTAACTCCCTACACCGCCTACCTGATTGTCGAGGATGAAGCGCGGCGAAATGTGCCCCAAGCCGTTCAGTCCATGCCCCGCTTTTTCCTGGATCGGGAAGCCCGCGAGCAGGCCAGCGCTTCTTATGATGCGTTCAGGAGGGAGCGGAGCGGGATGGCGGGGCTGGGGGCGGCCCGATATGGAATGGCCCTCAAGTCCGCCGAGGTTCCGGCCGCGGCGGCCCAAGACTCGATGATGGAGTCAGCCCGAGCACTGGGCGTTCCAAGCGGAGTAACAGCGGTGCCGGGAGCCGGCTCAGCCCCTGGCGGCAATAGCAGTGCCGCACGGCTCCTGGAGTATTCGCAGCAAGCGCGTTTTGTGGCCGGCAAGACCTTCTTCCAAACCCCGAGCGGCTGGCTGGACGCGGCTGTCCAAAAGCATCCTACGGCGCATCGTGTGCGAATCGAGTTCGGTTCGGCCGACTATTTCAACCTCGCCCGGGAGCACCCCGAGACGCTGCCTTGGCTGGCTCTGGGGGCCGAAATTCAGTTTTTCCTGAACGGCACGGTTTACGAGGTGCGGCTTGGTGAAGCCAGGTGAGGCGCACGCAGAATTATAGGGATTTCCAAACTGATTTCGCTTGCCTTCGGGGCGAGTCCATGGGAGAATGGGGCTTAACAGCTCGGGAGTGAAACCAAAGGAAATTTGCATTGAGGGCTGGCGGACAAATTGGGTTTGGGAAATCGGCAAAGGAAGCTGGTGACTGGCTGCTTTACCCACGGCCTGGGGAGAGGAAATGTGATACCCCGTATTTGCATCTGCTGTGGTGAACCGATGGCGGAGGGTGCCAACAAGCTGTCTCGCAACCCGAACGTGTGCGCCTCATGTTCAAGCCTGCTGGACGGGATGGATGACGATGGCCCAATCGAGCCACGCCCGGTTCTCAAGCCAGGCCAGGAACAACCCACCGCTTCTGCAAGCCCCGTCAGCGAGGTCCTCAGCAGCCACCCAAACCGCTGAGCCGGTGTTGCGGCTCAATTGGCGATTGGCGAATGAGCTTGTCTGGGGGGCACATCTGTGAGAAGTACCTTGCTCATGGACCATCGCGGGCAACATTTGCAGTCGGGGCCAACCACCGGACAGGGGGAAATTCCCCCGGTGTCCAAGCGCCCGGCGGCCCTGAGAATGGCCCATATTGCGAAGATTAGGCGCAGCGTTCATTCCTAATCGTTAACTGACATCGGTTGCGCCCGTAGCTCAGTTGGATAGAGCATCTGCCTTCTAAGCAGAGGGTCCCGCGTTCGAGTCGCGGCGGGCGCGCCAACCAAGGACTTCTTATCAGGGGCCTGGCTTGGTTCGGGGGCCATGGGGATGGCCAACCGTGAGAATCGTCACGTTCCGGTCCGGTTCGGCCTCGAGCAGCCTTCGATAAGTCAAGCCCAGTTCCGGGGCATCGTCCACCATGTCGTGCCCAAAGACGTTGGTGCGGATGGCAATGCTTCGGGCATAGGAGTCTGAGCCGGAACGATTCAGTTGAAAAAGTGAGCACCGTTACGGCGATGAACACTGGCACACGACCGAGGTGGCGGGCCTGGAGGGGATCAATTGGCTGTGCGTGCACAAGTTCTGGGGCACGGAGGCGATGCATCACGTGGCCCTCGCGGCCTGCAACCTGTGCGTGCTGTTGCAATGGCGACTGGGCCAGTTGGAGAAATGCGAGCTGAACACCTTGCGCTGGCGGCTCTTTGGGCCGGCGGCGGTGTGGAGCTTTGCCCGGGGCAAACCGACGCTCAAACTGGCCGTGCGTGGAGAAGAGAGTCGAAACTGGTGGCGCGAAATCCTGAACAAACTGACGGCCTTGCCCCATTGCCATGCAGTTGGATCGTTGCATGCCTGAGACTCATAACGCCTTCAATTATGCGTGTTCAACTGAAGCGTTCCGGCTTAGAGTAGCCGGGCGAACCGGGACGACACCCATATTGGGGGGAGGATGCCATGAATGCTCGCATCAATCGAATCTTGTACTCCTTGAATTGCGTCCGGTAAAGACAGAGGTGGTTTTTCCTGCCAATTCTCAGGGTGGATTCAAGGCGGTGCAGCCGCCGACGTCCGGGCGTGTTGCCCAACTCACGGGCGCGTAGGCAGGCAGCAGGAGCCAAAGAGCAACCATCTTGAATCACGTCGCCCCGATTGCCCCCATGGCCGGGTGAGCGCATGTCGGAGATCTCAAGTGCCCACGATTGAACCAGCCTCGGCAGCCAATCACGGCAGGCCGGCGTCGTCCACCGCCCGGCACAGCAAGTCCGTCAGGCCCAGTTCACGCGCCCACTCGGCCAGGTAACCACGATCCAGGCGCGCCCCCTGGACTTTGAGGACGCCGAGCACGTCGTTCCATTGCCGGTCGGGCACGCCGCCGCCGTCGCGCGGTAAATGCCATGAACGGAACTGGCCATCGAGCCGCCAAGGTAATACGGAACATCGAGGGCCTCGAATGCCCGCGCGACCAGGAGATTAATTTGGGTTTGCTCGGCCTCCATCAGTCAGCGGGGCGCGGACCGTAAACCTGCGCGGCCAGTTCTGGTCCGAGATGAATGTCTGCGAAACGCCGGCGCAGCTCGGTCTGACTGGCCCTGGGATGACGCGCGCGCAGGCCAGCCAGAGTGAGGCTGCGCACCGTGTTGCTCATGCGGTCGGCGAGCTGGAGCCGCCGCCAGGCCGGGGCTTGGCGGAGCAATTCGATCAGCACCCGCTCGGCCTCGGGACTCGTATCGGGCGATTGCGTTCGCATCGCGCCCAGCCTACCACGCTGCCGTCAGGGATGTCGAGGGGTGAGCATAGGAAGTCCCTGTTTCGGTAGTGTTCGTCAATTGTCAGTTTGGGGAGATTAAGGCGGATGGGGTTTGGTG
>ERZ795051.3816-NODE-3816-length-14790-cov-29.803258_pt1 | contig 14790 bp, 15 predicted proteins | sample MGYA00375135_ERZ795051 | MGnify/ENA primary metagenome ERZ795051 (study PRJEB30180, sample SAMN05720222) | activated sludge metagenome | isolation source: Anaerobic digester | place: Japan | collected 2015-05-26 ... | reverse complement strand
ACCATTTTCTTTGTCATTATCGTTGTCACTGTCTTTTCTTCGCCTTGTTGGTAACTCGTTTATAACCCTACCAAAAGTACTTATATACATCTATTTTTTGTATATAACCGTACCTTTATTAAGGTTTATTTGATATGCAAATATATTAAAATTTTATATTTAAAAAAAATAAAAAAATTTTTTAAAAATTGAAAAACTCTTTTACAATTCATCAAATGGACTTTTTATTTTTTGCAAACTTTTTTGAGAAACATGTGTATATATCTCCGTTGTCTTTGAACTTTTGTGTCCAAGCAATTCCTGAATAAAACGTAAATCAGTTCCTGCTTCTAACAAATGAGTCGCATAACTATGGCGTAACCAATGTAGTGAAACTGGTTTTCTAATATTGGCTTTGCTTAATGAATGTTTTAAGACTTTTGATAAACTTTCTTCTGAATACTTTTCTCCACTTTTTTGTCCTTCAAACAACCATGTTTTGGGTTTGTATGCTTTGTAATACTCACGTAGCATTTGGATAGTTTTATCCGAAATAGGTACTTGCCTGTCTTTATATCCTTTCGAATTGCGTATTACCAACATGTGCCGCTTTGAGTCAACATCGCTTATTTTAAGGTTTAACAGCTCGCTGCGTCTAAGTCCGCAGGCATAAATCAGGCTTAGCATAGCGCGATGCTTTAAATTTTTTGGAGCTTCAAGTATTGCTTTTACCTCTTCTTTGCTCAATACATTTGGTAATTTATGTTGCCTACGCGGTCTCTCTAATTTGTTTATTTGTATTAGGGTATTTTCTACATGCCCAAAATATAACTTCAAACCATTGACCAGCTGATTCTGATACGAAAAACTTAAGCCTTTTTTTACTATTTTTTTGTTTATATAATCCAAAACATCCTCATTACTCAAAAGTTTAAAGTCTTTATCCTTGTAATAAAATAAAAATTGCTTTACAGAATCAATATAACTTTTAATAGTATTGTTGCTATATCTTTTACATTCTAGCCACTTACGAAACTCTTCAATCTTTTTGTTTATACTATTTTCTAAAAGTTCTTCGCAGGCTTCTGAATTGTTTTTATTTGGAAATATATGTTTTTTTTCAGAATTTTTATAGTCGTTCCAATTTAAAGTAATTTTTGCAATACCTGTGAGATTTTCTGAAAACTCCTGTAGTTTAAAATTTTCTTTATGAATATACCACATCTTTCTGGTTGCACTCCAGAATACCTGAAATTTTTCCCTGATTTTTGAAATTATTTTATCATTTCTTGCAAATTCCAGAAAAACAACATCGCGTCCTTTGTGAGAGGCAACAATTATTTTTATTTCAGAAATCATTCTGATTTTTATTATTGAATAATTTTAAATTCTGTGTTTTTTATTTCAATTCTAACATAAATACCATTTATTCCGCTTTCGACAAAAAAATAGTTTTTATTCTTTTTTGTTCTTACAATTCCGGTTATTCCTTTTAATACTCCGGAGGTTATTAAAATCTTTGTGCCTGCTTCGGGGACAGAGGAAATTTCCGGGTCGAATTCGCATAATTTCTTTAATCTTAGAATCTCCGATTGAGATATTTTTTGAGGAATATTATTTATTCTCAGAAAATCAATGCTTCCGGGTAAAAATCTTAACCCTTCTGTTTGTCGTTCAGTACATTTTACAAATACATATCCCGAAATCAGAGGCTTTTTTATTTTTCTAATTATGTTTTTCGTGCTTATAAGTTTTGTTGTTAATGGTAATTCTGTTTCAAAGCCTTTTTGAACTAGGTTTTCTTGAACCAAAAACTCTTTTCTAATTTTAGTGCGCAAAACAAACCATTCTTCAACTTTCTCCATAACAATTACACAAAGCTCCGCTTCTTGAAGAATATCTTTTTCTCCAAAAAAACTTAATATAACCAAATGCAACAAATTCAACCAAGATATTTATAGTTGCCCAACAAATATAAGAAATAATTATAAATCGACAAAATCTTTTAAAAAAAATTTTTTATTTTTTTTCTTTCATAAATAGCAGGTTAAATTAATGGAGTAGTTATTTTTGCGAATGTATTATTCCTTGTATTTTAGGGGGGAATATCTTAATTAAAACTTAGAATATTATCGCCATAATAAACAAAAACAATGTAATTATTTAAGATCTTGGATGAAATTGCATAATAGCAGATCTAAGGTATTCTCTGTCAATATGAGTATATATTTCTGTTGTAGTAATAGATTCATGCCCTAACATTTCCTGTACTACTCTCAGGTCAGCTCCTCCTTCGAGTAAATGTGTTGCAAAGGAATGTCTGAATGTATGAGGCGAAATAACTTTTTGTATTCCTGCCTTTTGACAGGCATTTTTTACAATATTAAAAATCATTACTCTACTGAGTTTAGTTCCTCTTCTGTTAAGAAATAAAAAATCGGAATGCCCCTTTTTAGGCACAATATGATTTCTGAAACTCTTAAAATAATTATCAATTTCTTTTTTTGCTGCAGACCCCAATGGGACTAATCTTTGTTTATTTCCTTTGCCTATAACCTTAATAAATTCTTCGTTAAAGAAAATATCAGAAATTTTAAGCTCTGCACATTCACTAACTCTTAATCCACATCCGTATAAAACTTCGATAATTGCTCTGTTACGATGTCCCAAAACGTCAGAAACATCAATAGAAATTATTATTTTTTCAATTTCTTCAACAGTAAGAACAGTCGGTAATTTACGTCCGGTTTTGGGCATCTCAAGCATTGAAGTCGGATCATCAGAAATAATATCTTCAATCAATAAGTATTTAAAAAAAGATCTAATCCCCGAAATAATTCTCGATTGTGATTTTTCATCTAGTCCTTCATCAATGATTTGTGAAATAAATTCGCTCAAAATATCATAGTTAACCTTTTTTAGATCAATATTATTATAATGTTTTTGCAAGAAATCCAAGAGTTTATTTACATCAGCAAGATATGAAATAATTGTATTTTCAGATAAGTTTCTTTCTATCTTCAAATAATTCTTAAAACCATTTAAAATTATATTAAAATTTTTCATTTGTTTTTTGTTAAAAAATAATATTACTTTTGTTATCAAATTAAATCTATGCAAATATATATTATCAACGGACCAAATTTACATAATATTGGGAATCGAGAGCCCGATACTTATGGAAAATTTTCATTTGATGAATTTTTAATAAATTTAAAAAAAGAATTTAATAAACATTCAATTTATTATTTTCAATCACACTATGAAGGAGAAATTGTATCAAAAATACATTCGTTAAAACAAGAAAATATTGGTGCATGTGTTATAAATGCCGGAGCATACTCACATACATCAGTAGCAATAAGAGATGCCATATCATCGGTAGAAATTCCATTTGTTAATGTTCATATTTCTAATATTTATAAGAGGGAAAAATTCAGAAACAATGATTTGATTGCTCCCGTTTGTATTGGTTCAATAAGTGGATTTGGATTAAACTCATATCGTTTGGCAATTTTAGAATTAATATACCGACATGGATAAAACTAGAACTATTTACAGACTAAGAAAGAATAAAAATAACATTTTAATTAATGTTATTGTTCTTTTATTTGGAATCTTGCTTTTGTCTTTGCTCCAAATTTTTGAGCTCAATTTTTTAAATTTATTCCGCGATAAAAATTTAGCTCTCCTAAACAATGATTATAATTTTGGAATAAATAAAGCATTATGGTTAAGCGAAATTTCGTATAAAATTCTTGAAAAATCTGCAATTCTTTCGATAGTATTTTCACTTGAAGGCTTTATAATGTTATTTTTTATTATACGGCTAAACGGTCGCAGTAAAGGCATCCTATCAAACTCTCCATTTATTTTAGGGCTTGGAACACTGATTGTTTTTACATATTATTTTTTAATGGGAGTTTTGTCGCCGGGGAAAGGAAATTTGAATGAAATATCTCAAAATTTTTTTATACTAAGAGTTTTAGGTTTTATCCTGATTTTAATTGCAAATATTATGTTTGTTATTAAAATGTTTATTGATATTATTTTGGAAAGAGATAAAGAATAGTTTTTGGTTAATTTTTAAATGTGCAAAAAATAAAAAATCAAATTCTTTATAAATATTTTTGTTAAGTTAAAAAAATAGAGTTATTTTTGCAAGCTAAATAAATTGGTTTAATTAAATAATAGTTTTAGAGATGAAGAATTATTTAGATTCAGAAAAAAAGAAGGAAATTTTTTCTAAGTACGGGAAGTCTAATAACGACACAGGCTCACCAGAAGCACAAATTGCGTTATTTTCCTACCGTATCAGTCACTTAACTGAGCACTTGAAAAAAAATCGCAAAGATTTTAACACTCAGAGAGCATTGATAAATTTGGTAGGTAAAAGAAGACGTCAGCTTGATTATTTAAAGAAAGTTGACATCGAAAAATATAGAGCAATCGTAAAAGAGCTGGGGTTACGTCGTTAAGACCCAAACAAAAAAGCAAGACTTTATGTTTTGCTTTTTTTTTAATTAATAAAAGGATTAAATTTAAATATAAAAAAAAATGTATAATGAAATTAAAAAAGTCGTAAAATTAAACGACGGCAGAGAAATCGAAATTTCCACCGGAAAACTCGCAAAACAAGCAACCGGGTCGGTAGTGGTGAAGATGGGTAAAACCATGTTGTTAGCAACAGTTGTTGCAGCTGATGAAGCAAAAGAAGACGTTGACTTTATGCCACTCTCGGTAGAGTATAAAGAAAAATATGCTGCAGTAGGCAGATTTCCGGGAGGCTTTTTGAAAAGAGAAGGCAAACCTTCTGATTACGAAATTCTGGTATCACGCCTTGTTGATAGAGCTTTACGTCCGCTATTTCCGGATGATTATCACGCCGAAGTGTTTGTAAACATAATGCTTATGTCTGCAGATCCTGACGATATGCCAGACGCTTTAGCCGGATTGGCAGCTTCAGCAGCAATGTCTGTTACTGATATTCCATTCAGTGGACCAATCTCTGAAGTAAGAGTATCGAGAATAAACGGGAAATTAGTGATTAATCCGACATTCTCACAAAATAAAGATGCTGACATAGACATGATTGTGGCCGGTACCATTGATAATATTGTGATGGTTGAAGGCGAGCTCAATGAAGTGTCTGAGGAAGAAATGATTGAAGCAATTAAATTTGCTCATGAAGCAATACAAGATCAATGTCGAGTTCAGCTTGAATTAAGAGAAGCTTGTGGTATTACTGGATTTGCTGAGTATTGCCACGAGGTTAATGATGAAGATCTCAGAAAAAAAGTATGGGATGAATGCTTTGATAAAGTTTATAAAGTGGCAATGAGTAAAACTGCCGATAAACATCTTCGCAAAAAGATGTTTCAGGAAGTAAAAGAAGAATTCTTATCCCAATACGATGAAGAAAATCTCGAAAGCGTAAAAAAATTCGTTGACAGATATTTTCATGATGTAGAAAAAGAAGCTGTTAGGCAAATGGTTTTAAATGAAAAATTCAGGCTTGATGGAAGAAAGTACGATGAAATTCGTCCGATATGGTGCGAAGTTGACTATTTGCCCATGGCTCATGGTTCGGCTTTATTTACCAGAGGTGAGACACAATCACTAACCACAGTTACGCTAGGCGGAAAACTCGATGAACAAATGCTCGACGGTGTTATGATTCAACGTTTCGAATCTTTTGTATTACATTATAATTTTCCACCTTTTTCTACCGGCGATGCAAAACCTTATCGTGGAGTAGGCCGTAGAGAGATCGGTCATGGAAATTTAGCTCACAGAGCTATTTCAAAAGTAATTCCTCCAAAAGGCGAAAAATTTCCTTATACTGTTAGAGTTGTTTCGGATATTTTAGAATCAAATGGTTCAAGTTCAATGGCAACAGTTTGTGCCGGTACATTAGCACTTATGGATGCAGGTGTCCCAATTTCTCGTCCGGTTTCAGGTATTGCCATGGGATTAATTTACGATCCAAAAACAGGCAAATTCGCAGTGCTTAGTGATATTCTCGGTGACGAAGACCACCTTGGCGATATGGACTTCAAAGTTTGCGGAACAGAAAAAGGTATTACCGCCACCCAAATGGACATAAAAATTGACGGTCTTTCTTATGAAATTCTCCAACAAGCACTCGAACAAGCAAAACGCGGACGCGAACATATAATGATAGAAATGATGAAAGCTATTGATAAACCCAGACCAAATTATAAACCACATGCCCCGCGTATCGAAACAATGATTATTCCAAAAGAAATGATTGGTGCTGTTATTGGGCCGGGTGGTAAAATCATTCAGGAAATTCAGGCTAAAACAAATACAACTATTGCCATTTCAGAAATTGATGAAAAAGGCTACGTTGAAATTACCGCTGCCAACGAAAATGATATGATTGCAGCGAAAGAAAAACTATATAACATAGTTAGAGTTCCTGAATTAAACAAAGTTTATAAAGGCAAGGTAGTTGGAATTACTACATTCGGAGCATTCATCGAAATTATGCCCAACTATCAAGGTCTTCTTCATATTTCAGAAATAGACTGGAAACGCATCAAATCTGTTGATGAAGTGCTCAAAGAGGAAATGGAAATTGAAGTTAAACTTATTGATATTGAGGATAAAACAGGTAAACTTAGACTCAGCCGCAAAGCACTTCTGCCAAAACCTCCTAAAAACGAAGGAGATACTAAAGAATAATTTTAAAGCCGGTTTAAGCCGGCTTTTTTTTTTACTAACAAATTGTTATAAATTTATATGATTCTAATTAAAATTAATCAAGAATCATTTTATTTCTTAATAAATTTATATTCTTCAAGATTATTATCTGAGACAACTTTTATGCTATAAATACCGGAACTAAGATTTGATATGTCAATTTTTGTATGACTTTCGCAGTAAAGTTCTTTTACTAAACGTCCTTTTATATCATAAATTTTTATAATTACAGGTTTTAAAGCAGTTATTGAAAGAAAATCACCGGCAGGATTTGGATAAAAATCTATTAGTTTTTGGGAAAAATTATCATTAACCGACTGGATTCCATTTACATAAACAGTCCAATTTTTAACAATGGTTGTATCTTCGGCTGTAATTGTGTAGTAAACTGGGTAATTAAAATTTTGAGGTAAAGTTGGGTTGGGCGAAATAGTAGCACCTTCACTTATTGTCATCACAGGAACCAGTATACTCAAATCTGTTGGTGGAGGCACATTTAACAAAATAAATCCATTTTCTGAATCTATAATTGCCTCCCCATCTTGTCCGGGAAGATGAAAACTAACTATTTCGGCTTCTTGATTAAGAGGACGTACAGATATAGAGTCAACAGTCATTACTGAATGATGTATCCCTCCTACAAGTTGTATCAAGAAAAACAATTCTGTGTTTTGGTATTGAGGATAATAATCTTTTTCAAGAATTAAATCTTGTACAGATGTATTTGACCAGTAATAATTTGATTGTAGTGTTGTAATAGAGTATCCCGGTGTATAGTTCAATTCAACCCTAATATAATCGGTATTGTTTCCAGTGCTCATTTTTTGCCAATCTAAGCTGTATTTGAATGTTACTTTTACAGGACGATTAATATTTAATTTTGGAGTAAATAATCTTGTTACAGCAAAACCTTCATCTTCAGTAGTATTAAACATAAGTTCCGCTTTATTCGGCTCTATTTGATTTATGTTCCAATAACTTTTTTCAGAAATTACAAAACTATAAGCTAATCCGTATGGTAAAACATTATCGTTCATGTAAAAACCTTCAAAATTTTGAATGTAAGGTAAATCTAAAACAGGAGTTGTCGTAAATTCAATTGGACCAACTAATTGCATAGTGTCATTTCCGCAAATAGACTGAACATAAGCTCTATATTGGGTATCAGGTTGTAGCGATTCAAAAACTATACGTTGAGTTGTTCCAATATCGGTATTTTGGCTTGTCTTGGTGTAATAAATTTGGTCAAAAGGATTTTGGTAAACTGTAAAAAGATATGAATCAGGCACATCAGACCAAGCATTTGTCCAAATTGCTGCAGCAGAAATTGAACCAACAGCATGAATTCTAAAATTCATTGCCGGCATGCAAGAACTTGTATTCATTTCTAAAAACATAACAGGTTTTCCTCCTGAAGCTGAAGCACTAGTTTGCACATTGCAAAGTGTTCCAATATTTGACGCAACTCCTCTCATAAGATTAGGGGTATCGGAATTGTAAATTTTTATATAACCTGTGTTTGATGTTGTTGAATTAATACCAAAACAAACATCAATTACAATATTGTCAATACCATTCCAATAGAAAGGATTTTGAAAAACTATTTGATTATATCCTGGAGTTGCAAAATTAAAAGAAGCATTATTATATACTGTCGTGAAAGAACCGGTATTAACATGAGAGGATAAATCATTTTGTGAAGTGTGCCCCATTTTTATTTCAAAGTTTGTCAAAGGTACTGCAGTTAATTCAATAACTTCCCAAGTTAATGATGTTATATTTCCTTCTATTCCACCAGCTGCAATAATTTCATTCGCAGTGTAAATTATTTGTACATGTCTGGACTTGAAGTTGGTGTTGTAGGGATTTACAGTCATTCCTTGTGTAGTGCTCTGATTTGAACCGCTTAATATAACTTGACCTGCAAAAAGATCAAAAATTATTAGAAGTTGACAAATAAAAAAAATTATTTTTTTCATAAGACTTAAAAATTTTTTATTATTACAAAAGTATGAAAAAATAATATAATTTTTGCAATCTTTTATAATTTTTTTTGATTACATATATAAATTAAAAAATTACAGTTTTCATAAGACTTTTGCTTATTCCTTTTTTATTTTGAATTATCAAGTAAATTTATGTCATTGTACAAAAATATTAAGATTTATCAAGTTTATATGTATTCTAGATTTTTATATATGTTCATGTTTTAATTGTTTTCAAAATTATTTCAACTTTTTCCTTCATAGTTAAATTTCCATCTATCCAATGAATTTTTATTTCATCTTTTTCCATTTTTCTGAAAAATGTCATTTGACGCTTTGCAAATTGATGAATTGCGGTATTTAATTTAAAAAACAGTTCCTCTTTGTTTATTCTTCCAGCGAGGTAGTAACTTAGAAATTTATATTCCAAACCATAATATTCCATATCTTCCAAACTCAGTCCACTTTGATGAAGCCGGATAGCTTCTTCAATAAGTCCGTTTTCTAGACGGTATTTTAATCTTTCGCTTATTCTTTTGCGACGAGTATCTCTATCGTATAAAATTCCAAACACGATGTAATTGATTGAATTTTCTAAAGTTGGAGGAATATTATTTTTTTTGTAGTAATCGGCAATTTCAATAGCTCTGATAGCTCGCTTTTTTGTATCAAGGTCGCTTTTATTATGTAAAGGTTTATAATTTAGCAGTATTTTCTCTAGTTCAATTAAATCCAAATTTTCCAATTTTTTTCTTAAAGGCATATTCACAGGAACATATATCATTTGATAATTTTTCAATACCGATTCAATGTATAACCCTGTCCCTCCGCACAAAACAGGCAACTTTCCTCTACTTTTTATGTCGTTATACACTTTTTTAAAATCATTACAATATTCAAAAACATTGTATTTGTACCCGGCATCCACAATGTCTATCAGATGAACCGGGATTTTCACTCCGTTAATGGTATATTCATCGAGGTCTTTGCCTGTACCGATATCCATACCACGATAAACCTGACGACTATCAGCACTAATGATTTCAGCATTCAATTTATAAGCTAGATTTACAGCTACGGATGTTTTTCCACCTGCAGTAGCACCGGTTATTACAATCATGTCATATTTTGAACTCATTTTAATTGCTTTTTTGAATTTTTTATCAAAAATAACTTAATTTTGTCGCAATTGTGTTATTTATGAATTTTTCTGAACTTGTAAAATATTTGTTAAATATTTTTCTCCAACCTCAAAGCGATTGGGAAACCGGGAAATTAAACAATCATGTTTCAAAAAATAATTTTAAAAAATTAATCATTTACTTAGCCCTGAGTTTATTTATATTCAGATTGTTTGGTAAAACACTTAAATATCTTCCGTTTTATTCATTCATAAACATTTTTACATATTCACTATTGAGTTCTGTTTCTGATTTAATTTTTATCGTTCTTGTAATTTATGTTGTTAATAAACTTTATGTACATTTTACCAACAAAGTTAATATTTCTTGCGTGATTTTACTTGTTTTATTGACTTTGCTTCCGTTTTATGTAGCAACAATAATTTTCAATATTTTTCCTCCCCTATTCTTTTTATTGCTTTTGGGATTTTATGGTTTTTATCTCGGATATATCGGGATAAATAAAATTTTTAATTTGACGGGAGATAAACAAATAATTTTCTTTTTATTGTACATATTTGTAACTATAGGAATTTATATTTTACTACGTTTTTTAATAATAAATCCGTTTTTTGATTTCATTTTCTAAACAATTATGGCTGAAAAAATAATAACATATAAAAATAAAAAGGCACTATATAAGTTTGAGATAATAGAAAAACTTACTGCCGGAATAGTACTTCTGGGAACTGAAATAAAATCAATTCGACAAGGCAAAATAAATTTCTCGGATTCATATTGTACCTTTAGAAATGGAGAACTATGGATTATTGGTCTTCATATTTCTGAGTATACTTTTGGAACATGCAATAATCACGAACCAACAAGAGAAAGAAAATTGCTATTAACTCGTCGCGAACTGTCAAGGCTTGAAAAAAAAGTTAGTGAAAAAGGATTGACTATTGTTCCATTATCATTATTTATTAACGAAAAAGAAATAGCAAAACTCGAAATTGCTCTGGCCAGAGGTAAAAAATTACATGATAAACGAGAAGATATCAAAACAAGAGACAATAAACGTGATTTAGACCGAATGTCAAAGCATAGATAATATTTATGGTAATAAAAATCGTTTTATTTTGTTTGGTTTCGTATTTAATTGGGTCATTTAGTTCGGCCGTTTGGATTGGAAAATGGTTCTTCGGAATTGACGTACGCGAACATGGAAGTAAAAATGCAGGAGCTACAAATACTTTCAGAGTTTTAGGGTACAAAGCTGGAATTCCGGTTTTTATACTCGATGTATTAAAGAGTTTTATTTCAGTAAATTTTATAATTTTTATCCCTGAAATAATTACCTATTCCGAAATATATTACGGGATAAAAATACTTTTTGGAATTTGTGCAGTTACAGGTCACATTTTCCCAATATATACAAGATTTAAAGGAGGCAAAGGAGTAGCTTCAATGTTAGGACTTGTTATTGCACTTCAGCCAACTGCTGCGGGAATTACTTTTGCGGTTTTCATTTTTGTTTTTTTAATTACAAGAATCGTTTCATTATCGTCAATTTCTGCCGCAATAGCTTTTCCAATTATTATTTATTTGCTTGAGAAAAACGATTCTCTAACACTAACAATTTTCTCTTTAATTGCAACAGTAATAATTATTTTCACTCATAAATTGAACATAAAAAGATTAATTGCCGGAGAGGAAAAGAAAATAAGTTTTAGAAAAAATAAAAATACAAGTTTATGAAAAAACTAAAATCAAATGCAGCCTTAATTCTGTTTATTGCTTTTGTAGTATTTAATTATCAATGTACAACCTCAAAAAAAACAAAAATGACAAAACTTCAAACATCAGTCAACAAGCCGATTGATATAACAGATTTAGACCTTAGCGTTAGTCCTAAAGAAGATTTTTATCAATATGCCACAGGCGGATGGCAAAAGAAAAATCCTTTGCCTGACGATGAAAGCCGTTTTGGAACTTTCGACCAATTGACAAAAGAAACAAATCAGAAAATTAAGGATATTATTACATGTTTAGATCCGGCAAAATACGACAGAAACTCAATAGAATGGAAAATAGCAACTTTTTATAAGTTAGGTATGGATACAGAAAAAATTGAGGCTGATGGGTTGAGCCCCATTACCGAAATTTTAACTAGAATAGATGATATAAGTACCAAACGAGATCTTATCAAAATAACTTATGAACTTCATTCAATCGGGATCCCGGCTTTATTTGGGTTTTATGGTGCAGCTGACAGAAAAGACAGTAATAACCAGATTGCATACTTGTCGCAAGGAGGATTAGGACTTCCCAACAGAGATTATTACGTAAATGACGATGAAAGATCAAAGCAAATCAGAGATGGATATGTAGATTACATTCAAAAAATTTTCAGCATTTCGGGTTATGAAGCTTTTGCCGAAACATGGTCATCAATAATAATGAAGTTTGAAACTTCGCTTGCAGAAAAATCCATGACAAATCTTGAATTGCGAGATCCTTTTGCTACGACTAATCGGCTATCTTTACAGGAAATTCAAGGTTTATGCCCTGATTTTAATCTAATAAAATATTTTGATTATACCGAATTAAATAATCAGCAATTTGTAAATGTTGGACAACCCGAATTTTTTAAAAGATTAAATGAAGTTTACAATGAATTTACAATTGAAGAGTGGAAAATTTATTTTAAATGGAAAGTTTTAAATTATTCTGCACCTTATCTTGGTAAAGAATTTACGGATGCCAATTTTGAAATTTACGGCAGAGTACTCACCGGTACTCAGGAACAACAAGAAAGATGGAGAAGAGTAGTAAACAGAGTAAATTCTTCATTAGGTGAGGCTGTAGGTCAGATTTTCGTCAGACAATATTTTCCGCCTGAAGCAAAAAAGAGAATGGAGGAACTCGTAGAAAATTTAAGAATTGCTTTCGGAGAAAGAATTAAGAATCTTGACTGGATGAGTGATGTTACAAAACAACATGCTCTTGAAAAATTGCAGGCTATTCGCGTTAAAATAGGTTATCCGGAGGTTTGGAAAGACTATTCAAACCTTATAATTAAAGATGATAATTATCTTTCAAATATCTTTAGATCCAACAAATTTGATTATGAATTCATGATATCAAAAATTGGAAAGCCTGTTGATAAAACTCAATGGTTTATGAATCCTCAAACTGTTAATGCTTATTACAGTGCAAGCATGAACGAAATATGTTTTCCTGCAGGAATCTTACAACCCCCTTTCTTCTACATGGATGCCGATGATGCTGTTAATTACGGAGCAATTGGAGTTGTGATTGGACACGAAATGACCCATGGATTTGATGACAAAGGAAGAAATTATGATAAAGATGGGAATCTTAACAATTGGTGGACAGATGAAGATGCAGAAAATTTCAATCTACGTGCACAAGTACTTGTTGACAGATATAATGCTATACATGTATTACCTGATCTCACCGCAGATGGAAAATTGTCCTTAGGAGAAAATATTGCAGATTACGGAGGACTAAAAATTGCCTACGATGCTCTTCAAATAGCTCTAAAAGAAAAAACTACCGAAAAAATTGATGGTTTTACTCCGGAACAGAGATTTTATCTGGCTTATGCAAAGATTTGGGGACAAAACATCCGCGAAACCGAAATAAGACGTCGCACTAAAGAAGATGTTCATTCTCTAGGTCGTTGGAGAGTTAATGGACAGCTCCCGGGTATCAAAGAATTTCAGGATGCTTTCGACATTAAAGAAGGCGATAAAATGTATCTACCTCCTGAAAAATGGATTAATATTTGGTAATGTGATTATATATTTTTTTTACTTATTTTATATATAAATAAATTCTTTTTGTAGTTTTTTTTAATATTTTTATGGTTTTTTTTGCAAAAGAAATTAGCAATATAAATTATTAAAAATTTAAAATTTTTTTTATTTTTGTATCTTGGTGCATTGAGGTAATTAATAATTATAATATTTAGTACTTATGAAAAGTTTTATCTTGACTGTATTCTTGATAGCTGTATTTTTTACAGCATATTCACAATCTAATTTCAGAATTGATTCTGAAAAATTTTATGATGATGGAAGCAGAATTATTTATATAACTCTGGATAAAACATTAACTGATTTTGAAAAAGAAATTCTTGAAAATGAATTATTGAAAAATTTTAAAGTTAATAATTTTTCATTTTACGATTCTCAAAATTCTGATAAAATAATGTTAAACACTTCAGATGATTTTGAAATTGAGTTAATTGATAAAATTATTAACAAAATATTTAATGTCGAGAAAGATAAAAATATAAATGATTTAAATTTTTATGACAACAAGGTTTTTATAAAATCAGAATTTGAAAATAACAATTACAAGGTAAGTTTTTTTGTTGAAAATGCTTCAGAAAAAGAATTAATTATGCAAATTTATGATATTTTAAAAAATTCAAATACATTTACTTCAATATCCATACATGATAATTTTGAAATTTTTCTTGAATCTTATAATCCTATACTACCCAAAGATGTTCAAAAATTATTGGCAAAATATAATGTATTTATTTCTAAAGAATTTGTAAAATAGATATTTCAAAATTTTCCATTATGAAAAGAGTTTTTTTAGTTATTTATGTAATTTTATTTTCGATTTTTATTTCAATAGATAGTGTTAATGCTCAAAGCTATAACATCAATACCGTAAATGGAACAACTATAACAGGCTGTTCTTTTACTATATATGATAGCGGAGGTTCTGGAGGTAATTACAGTGCAAACGAAGATTATAGTGTTACAATTTGTTCCGGAAGCAGTAACAACGTTAGATTGACATTCGTTTCATTTAATACAGAATCTAATTATGACATGTTATATGTATATGATGGCCCAAATACAGGATCTCCTGAGGTAGCAGGAAGTCCCGAGTTTGACAGTTGATTTTTGCAACTAACTTGTATTCAATTTATTATA
>ERZ795051.3811-NODE-3811-length-14805-cov-4.992949_pt1 | contig 14805 bp, 14 predicted proteins | sample MGYA00375135_ERZ795051 | MGnify/ENA primary metagenome ERZ795051 (study PRJEB30180, sample SAMN05720222) | activated sludge metagenome | isolation source: Anaerobic digester | place: Japan | collected 2015-05-26 ... | reverse complement strand
ATTTAACTAACGGAGAACTGCTCTCCGTCATATTTAGAATTTGGCGTAAATTTGGCGTTTATCGTGGGCGTATTTGGCTTCTATATATAATTCTTTAATTCGTTAATTCTTTAATTCTTTAATTCTTTAATTGATTCTATTTGTAGGAATTAAAAATTTCTATCTTTTTTTTGATGATTTTTGCTACTTCATCTACAACTATAGGTTCAAAAATTTTATAAGGAGCAACTTCATCTTTTTGGAGTTTCAAAGATTTTTCCAGTCCCTTTCTCCACGCATTTCTAATTTCGGTATTGATATTAATTTTTACAATGCCAGCATTAATTGCTTTTTTTAATTGGGTTTCAGGTATCCCCGATCCTCCGTGCAAAACTAAAAATACATTTTCACCTATTTTATTTTTAATTTCTTTTATTCTCTCAATATCTAATTTTGGCGACGAACTATAAATACCATGGATATTTCCGACTGCAATTGCTAAACTATCTACACCAGTTTTTTTAACAAACTCGAGTGCTTCTTGTGGATTTGTTTTATCTGTTGATTTTATTTGAATATTTTTTTTAAAAACCTTAGACTCACCCCTTAAATAACCAATCTCCCCTTCTACAAAAACATCTTTTTTATGAGCAAAATCTACTATTTTTTTTGTTAAACTAATATTTTCTTTTAAAGAAAATTGAGAACCATCAAAATGAACCATTTTATATCCCGCATCAATTGCCCTTTTAATATAATCAAAAGATTTACCATGATCTAAATTTAAAAAAACAGGATTTTTTATTTCCTTTTGGATTGCCTCATATATGGAAAATGATAAATTAAGCCCAAAATATTTACTTTCTCCTTCTGATGTACCCAAGATTAAAGGTATTTGCTTTTGTTTATTTACTGCCTTAATTATTCCTTTAATCTGAGCGATATCTGAAAAATTAAATTGACCAATTGATTTTTTCTTTTTTTGGAGGTTAAAAAAAATTGTTTTAATATCTTTTCTTGTATACATATATTTCTTTATAAAATTAAAAAATTTTACTATAAATTAGATAAAATGGCAAATCTATATTTACCAAATTGATCTTTATAAAAATTATACTGTAAAGTGCAACACTGATATTTTTTTAGAATTAGTTCAATTTTATTTTTTTGCTCGGAATCAAACTCAAAATAAACCCTCCCTTTTGGTTTTATAAAATTTTTTACTTCTTTTAAAAATTTATTGATATAAAAAAGTCCATCTTTCCCTCCCCAAAGCGCAGGATGTGGTTCATATTTTAAAACTTTTTTATCTACTTCGTGTACTCTGTGAGGATCTACATAAGGAGGATTGGCAAAAATATAATCATATTTTCCATTTATATTTTTAAACATATTAGATTTTATTATTGAAAATCTCTTTGGGGAAATATTATTTAGTTTTAAATTAATTTTGGTTTGTTTTATTGCCTTTTTATCTATATCTACAAAATCAACACGGCAATTTTTAATATTTTTAAGTAATGAAATTCCTATGCAGCCTGATCCGCAAAAAATATCTAAAATTTCTATCTTCTTATCTAATTTTTTTATAGTATCTTTTTTGATTTGATTAATTGCTTTTTTTACCCAATATTCTGTTTCTTGCCTTGGAATAAAAACTCTTTGAGATAGGTTAACTTTAATATTTAAAAAATCAATATAATCCAAATTAAATTCTATAGGAGGACCCTTTTTAATCATAAATAAATTTTATGGATATTTATATTTAATATTAAAATAGATTCAATAAAATTAGAAAATAATAAATTAAATTTTACTTTACTCTTTGAACATATTTGTGTTCTTGGGTATTAATTTGTATTATATCTCCTTTATTTATAAACATCGGAACTTTAACCTTCGCTCCTGTTTCAATTTTAACTATTTTTGTACCACCTTGGGCAGTATCACCTTTAAAATTTGGTTCAGCTTCAATAACCTTAAACTCCATCTTAATCGGAAGCTGTATATTTATTATTTCATCTTGAAAAATTATGGCGTCAACTTCAACCCCTGGTTTTAAATAATTTTTTGCCTCGTCAACCACTTCTTCTTTAAGATTAAATCTATTTCGAGGATTATCAATCTCCGAAAAAACATATTCACCTCTGTGGCTATAAATAAATTTTATTTTTCTTTTTTCAAGTTCAGTCTCTTCAAATTCATCATTTTGACGAAATGTCCGCGAAATAATAGCACCAGTTTTTAAATTTTTAATTTTTGCTTGAACCACAGGTTTGCCTCTATGGAGTTTTAAAAAATTATATTCCAAAACTTCGTATGGATGCCCTTCCATAATAAAAACTACCCCTTTTTTTAAATCAGTATATTTTAACATATTATTTTATATCTTCCTTTCTAAAAACATCTGGTAAATAAATATAGCCCTTATCCATATTATCAATAAAAATTTCCTCTAACTTTTCACCATCACCTACATAACTTTTAAAAATTTCATTCCAAAGTGCTTCTTGTTGATGATAGAGATATTTCTCAAAAACAGAGGTTCCTTTAGAAAAAGAAATTACATTATCGATAAGGTCAAAAGAAATAAGAACTTCACCATTATTTTCTGGAAAATAATCTCCAACAAAATCTAATTCCTCAAAAAAAATTATCTCATCACATATATTTTTATTCTTCTTCGCAAAATCAAAAATTAATCTCTCAGCATTCTCCCAATGAAGCGCTTCAGGGTTAACATGTGGTTCAAATAATCGAGGATCATTTGGATCATCTTTTGCCAGATATCTTTGAATAATTTGCCAATATTTACCAGTTCCATGATATCTTAATGGATATCCAATGATCTCTCCTTTAAGTGCACTGATAATATTTTCTCCAAAATTTGGAAAATTTTGATATCTTTTGAAAAACTTCGAATAAAATTGTATCTCAAAAAGATAATGCAACAATAAAGTGAAAACCTCAAATTTATTTATATTTTCTGTGGGAATAATAAAAATTATTCCAAATTCTTTTAAGTGAGAAATATTATGTAGTTTATGTCCGACAAATTTTCTACCAACTTCTTCCCATTTTTTAGGAAGAATTACTATTTTAATTTCCCTTTCTTCAAAATCTTCTTTTTGAAGATGATTATATGGTCTAAAAAAAACATTATTAAGCCACAGTGAATCCTCCGCAAAGCGCAGAGCACAAACAAGCTCGGTTATATCTTCTTTTTGAAACATTTCTTCCACATTTTTATATCCCAGAATATTTAAAATATTTTGTGGTGGATTCTTAAAAAATAAATCTCTCATCTTCTTCTCCGAAATAAAAAAACCTTTTGGTTTTCCAGAAATATCTTGTGCTGCTTCAATTAACTGTTCTAAAGTAAATTTTTTATCAAAAATATCATTGCACCTGGAAACTTTTTTCTGCAAACCATTAAAAACGTCTTTTGCTAAGATATTCGATGAAAGATTCATTTTTTGAAGTCTGTCTTTTATTTTTTCTTCATTTATTTTTACAAGATCCCCAAGTACATCTTTTTTATTAGTAAGGCCTTCAAGTTCTGTTTGTAAATTATAAATTACATTTTCCGGCGTCCTTAGTATTTTGGCAATTTTTTGATATGGCTGCATATAATTAATTTATTAAAAAATATTATAAAATAATTTTTAAAATATTGCTATTAAAATTTACATTTTTTTTGGAAGTGATATTCCTAAAATTCTCATACAATTTTCAAAAACAATTTTAGTAGATAAAACCAGGGCAAGTCTTGCTTCTGTTAATTTTTTATCTTTTACTTGAAATTTATTACTATTTAATTGCAATACCCTACAATCACGATAGAATTGATTAAATACTTCAGCTAATTTTTTTCCATATTCACAAAGTCGTTGAAGCTGATAATCTCTTGCTACGTCATCAATAACTTCTGGAAATTTAACTAATTCTCGAATAAGATTTAACTCTGAATTATGTGTAAGTAGCTTGTAATTTATATTTTTATATTCAATTTTTTTAATTTTAGATTTTGCTAAGATACTGTGTATCCGAGCATATGCATATTGAATATAATAAACTGGATTTTTTTCGCTTTGTTTTTTTGCAAGATTCAAATCAAATTCCATTTGGGTTGAAAGAGATTTAGACAAGTAAAAATATCTTGCGACATCTATTCCTACTTCTTTTATTAAATCTTCAAGTAAAATTAGATTTCCTTTTCTTTTTGATAATTTTTCTCCTCCGGCAAGAGAAACCATCTGAGCAATAAAAATATTGAATTCTCCTTTAAAATTTAAAATTTTCATTGCTGCTTCCATTCTTTTAATATGTCCTTGATGATCTGCGCCCCAAATATCAATTATCTTTTTAAATCCTCTTTTAATTTTATCATTGTGATAAGTGATATCTGACAAAAAATAAGAAGGACTTCCATCGCTTCTTATCAAAACCTCGTCTTTGAAATCGCCAAATTTAGATGTTTTAAGCCAAATAGCACCATCTTTCTGATAAGTTAAATTTTTCTTTTCTAAAAAAGAAACCATTTTTTGAATTTTATTTTCTTTAAATAAATTTTCTTCCTCAAACCAAATATCAAATTTAATTTTAAGTCCTTTTTCAATAAATTTTTGATTTTCTTTTTGGATTTCCTTTGCGAGAATAAAACCAACCTCATTTTCAGTTTTAATTTTTTTTAATTTCGGATTTATTCTCTTAATTATTTCTTTAAGCCTTTGTGTTTCATAAGAAGTTCCTTTACCAAGAGCAGTTTTTCCAAGCTCTTTTATTTGGCAACTTACTTTACTATTATTAATATAATACTCTCTTGTCACATCAAAACCAACATATTCTAAAAGATTGGCCAGAGAATCTCCAAAAAATGCCCCTCTCCCATTTCCTATATGGAGAGGTCCTGTAGGATTTGCTGAAATAAATTCGATACTAATCTTTTTTCTTTTGCCTAAATTTAATCTTCCAAAATTTTCTTTCTTTTCTAGAATTCCTTTGATTTGTTTTTGAAGAAAATCTTTCTTAATATAAAAATTTAAAAATCCAGGTGAAACTAATTCTACTTTATTAATAAATGAAGGTAAATTTTTATCAATTTTTGATTTAATATCTTTTGCTATGTTAAACGGAAAGAAAATAGAATAATCCCCATATTCTCTTTGGGGGGGATAATTAATAGAAAATTCAACATCAGGGGGAGCATATTGAAAAATAATTTTTTTTATTTTTTTTTGAATCATAAATTAGTTTAAATAAAAAGAAATTTTAATTATACGGAGGCTTTGTTAATTTCCTCATCAAGCGCGGTTACAGATATTTTTTAATGATTTTCTTTGCTTGCTCCGGATTTATTTTTCCTTTTGTTTCTCTCATTACTTGACCAATTAAAAATTGAATAGAATTTTCTTTTCCCTTTTTATAGTCATCAACTGCTTTTTGATTTTCTTTAATAATTTTTGACACAATAGTTTCAATTTCTTTTTCATCTGAAATCTGTTTCAACCCGCCTTCATCGATAATATGCGAAGGATCGACTCCAGTTTTTACCATTTTTACTAATGTATCTTTTGCTACACGAGAGGAAATTTCTCCTTTATATAACATTACTACCATCTCAGCAAAATTTTCTGGTGTCATTTTAATATCTTGAAAACTTAACTTTTCTTTTTCCATTAATCCTAAAAGATCTGTAATTAAATAATTTACTCCAATTTTAAGTAGAAAAAATTTATAATCAGCTGGTATTCTTTCATCATTAATCCAAAGTTGAATCTCCTCAACAACTCCTTCAAAATAATCTGCTAATTCTTTATTTTTTACTAAAATATCAACATCTTTTTCAGGAATTTGATATTCTTTTATAAATCTTTCTCTTTTTTCTAAAGGGAGTTCTGGAATTTCTGATTTGATTTTTTGGAGATTTATTTCGGTTTTTATTTGCCTGTCACGATTTGTTTTTGTTTTTTTTATTTTAATTATTGGCAAATCTGGTTCAGGAAAATATCTATAATCGTGAGCCTGCTCTTTTTCTCTCTGACTTATGGTTATACCTTTTATATCATTCCATCCCCGAGTTTCTTGAACTATTTTTCCACTCTTTTTTAAAATATTGGTTTGCCTTTTAATTTCATAATCAATCGCCCTTTCAACACTTCTGAAAGAATTAAGATTTTTAATCTCCACTTTGGTCCCTAATTTTTTAGAATTTTTATCTTTCAAGAGACTAATATTAACCTCACACCTCATTTGTCCTTTCTCCATATCAGCGTTAGAAACTTCAAGATAACGTAAAATTAATTGCAGTTCTTCACAAAATTTTTTTGCTTCTTTGCCAGAGCGAATATCGGGGTTTGTCACAAGCTCCATTAATGGAAGACTTGATCTATTAAAATCAATTAAAGAATAATCTTCTCCTGCAGGATGTATAAGTTTTCCTGTATCTTCTTCTAAATGAATCCTATTTATGCCTATTTTTTTTATTTTTCCATTTATTTTTAATTTAAAAACACCATTTTTACATAAAGGAAGTCGATATTGGCTTATTTGAAATCCTTTCGGTAGATCGGGATAAAAATAACTTTTTCTTTCGAAATATGAAGTTTTGTTGATCTCACAATTTAAAGCAAGTCCCGCTTTTATTACCATCTCAACTGCTTTTTTATTTATAACTGGAAGAGTTCCTGGATGAGCCAAACAAATAGGACAAATATTAAAATTTGGTCGCATTTCTTCGGAATCATTTTTGCAACCGCAAAACATTTTTGATTTTGTATTAAGTTCAATATGAATTTCAAGTCCAATAATTGGTTTATACATAGTATTTTTTAAATTTACTTATTAATCATTTTTATTTTGATCTTTTCCATATTGATTTTTATCATCCAAAATATCTTTTTTTTGCCAATCCCGAGTCCAATCTTTTACATAAAATATCCTATATTTCCCATTTTTTGTACTACAAAGAACACGTTTAAGTCCGGCATTAATAATAATTTTTTTACAAATAAAACAAGGGAAAGCATCTGTAAGATTTCCATCTCTATCTTCAGAATAAATATACATATCACCACCCAAAAGAGAAACGCCTGCTCTAGCAGCATTTATAATACAATTTTGCTCAGCATGTACAGAACGACAAAGCTCATAGCGATGGCCATGAGGAATATTTAATTCATCACGCAAACAATTTTTCCTTTCTAAACAATCTTTTGTTCCCCTTGGAGCGCCAATATAACCAGTAGAAACAATTTGATCATCTCTAACAATCACTGCTCCAATTTTAGCACGAAAACAAGTGCAACGTCCAGATACTTCTTTAGCAATATTTAAATAATATTTTTCTTTTGTAGGACGCATATGTCGATAAATAATTAACGAATTAAAGGATAAACAACTCGAACAATCCGAACATTTCAAACAACTCATTGACAAAATCCAGCGTTTTTTGTGGCGTTAATCTGCTTCTAGGCTATGACATTATTCTGTTTTCCAATTTATTATATCACAAAATTGAGTAATTTACTTTTTTAAAAAATCAAAGATTGAATTTTTTATTTACCTCTGGATACATATCTTGATAGATATGCATACTTACTGCAAAGTGAGTATATGTACCAGTTTCTACACCAACTTCATCTGCCATATATTTTTGCAAATTTGTAAAAGCATAGGCATTTTCTGGCCAAGCATTATACAAATCATTTGTTTTCATTACTACAAACATATGCAACTTCCCGTCAACAATTTGAGGATAAAATAAAAGAACGCAAGGAGAAGATGTGTTTTCTCTTTTTGGACCAAATTTCATTAAATCTCTATAGGGAATCCATGTATGCATAACAACAGTTCGCCGTGTGGGATCCTTTTTTAAAATTTTAATTGCCTTGTCGAGTTGATCAATACGCTCAACAACACATTTCCCATTGGGAGAAATTTTTCTAATCTCTTGTTCTAATTCTTCTTCGGATTCTGTAACACTAGGCAAAAAAGCTCTTACCTTGCAATCAGGATAACAACGAAGCCGAGAATAATAGGTGTAATCAAAACTATTTTCATTTTCCTTGCCACTACCGAAAATAAATTTTCTACTATAATCATCAGCTTGATCACGATTGGTGTTTGCTTTTGGAGAAATTCTTGGTTCTAAAAATGGATCTGAAACCTTTATTATTAAAGGCAAATCTTTTGTTTCTATTTTATACTCTGGAGCTTCAACATATCTTGGATGTCCTTCTGTCATTATTAAAACGCATGCCTTTTCCCATGCCTCGCCCAATGTTTTTGATTCAATTAATTTTGTTTCATACATAATATTTAAATTTATAAATAATTTTTTTTATAAAAACTTAACTAAACCTTTGTTTGATTTTGTTCAAAATACTAGTATTTAATAAAACTTAATCATACCAATCATATTCATCGATAAGTTTATCTTGTTTTTCGACCTTTGAAATGATTAAATCTTTATCTTGCTCAAAATCTAAATTATTTTTTAAAGCAATTTCGGCTTTTTGCAATTCTCTACCCAGATACATCGAATGTTCTTTTGTCTGTTTAAAATCTCCAATTAAATCAAGATTTGCAATTGTTTTTGAAATTTCTTCTGCGCAGTCACCAACTATCTTCTCATTTAATTTATTATTTTTATCAAAATGCTCAACTAATATCTTTTTTTTGTTTTTATCAACAGAAATTACAAAAAAACCCTTTGGATCAGGTATCCACTTTGGACAAGCCTTAGCTTCAATTTCTTTTATTTCTTTAATTTTTATTGCTTCTTTAAGAGGTCTTGCATTTTTTTTATTTAAACAATCATTAACTAAGTTCATTATTTTTTGAGAATCTGTTTCTGGCATTAAATCTATAGGAATTATTTGTTTTCGAAATCTTTCTATTAAAATATTTTCTATTCCTCTTAAAAATGGCATATTTCCTTTGGCACCAATAATTCTTTTATCATTATCAATTCCATTTTGTATAAGCATCTCTATTGCCTGAGAAACAAAATGACCCTTTGATTCCCTTCCACAAAGAATTAAATATCTAATATAAGGGTTGGAAACTACATTTTGAATAATCTTTTCGATTCCGATATTTTCTGTAACACACTTACCAATAATAGCTACCTTGTTTAAATCCACCTTAATTTCACCAATGCTAGCATTTGTACAAATAGCCACTGGCATTGTTTTATTTCCAACTTCATATCTACCATCAACTGGAGGCCAATTTTTAAGATCTACTTCTTCCATAAAATTATTATTTGTTTTTTAATTTTTTAAATTCTTGATTTACCCTGCTTGCCTGTGGTACTCTTTGTTTTCCGTATTTTTGCCCTTTCTTTTTAAGATACGGCGTTTCGCAAGGACTAGATAATGTTTCAAATGTTAAAGCACAAATCCTCATACCAGAATATAAAATTACTGGCATCGTCCCCAAATTTCCCAATTCCATTACTCCTTTTCCTTGCCAACCTGGATCAAATCTTGCTGCTGTTGAATGAACAACAATTCCCAGTCTTCCCAATGAACTTCTACCATCAAGCCGAGCCATTATATCATTGGGCAGTGTAAATTCTTCTTTTGTTATCGCTAAAACAAACTCTTTTGGTTGCATAATAAAAGGGGCACCATCTTCTATTTTCACATTTTCCATTAAACTTTCAAAATTAATATCTCTTTTAAGATCTAAATACGGGTATTGAGAAGGTTTAAATGTTTTAAAATTATTACCCAAATGTAGATCTAAAGAGCAAGGTCCCAGTTGTTCTTTGAAATCAGGATTTGGAATTATTTTAATCTTTCCTTTTTTTATAAATTTTTTGATGTCTTTATCTGATAAAATCATAAATAATTTTAAATTATAATATTTATTAGTCTATTTTTAATATATATAATTTTTTTAACTTTTTGACCTTTTATCCATTTTTTAACTTTTTCTCTTTTAAAAACTATTTTTTCTATTTCTTTTTGATTTTTGGATTTTTGCATCTCAATAACATCTCTCACTTTCCCATTAATTTGAATTACTAAATTAAATACATCTTCTTGTATTAATTTTGAATTGTACTGAGGCCATTTTTCAAGATGAATTGATTTTTTATTTCCAAAATCTAGCCATATCTTTTCACACATATGAGGAGCAAATGGAGAAAGTAATTTCAAAAAAATACAGAATTCATCTTCTGTAATCTTTTCTAATTTTTCCATTTCATTTGCTAGAACCATTAATTGGGAAATAGCAGTATTAAATTTAAAATTTTCGATATCCTCGCTAACTTTTTTTATTATTTTATGAAGCAATTTTTTAAAATCCTCCTGCGATTTTTTGCTGTTTTTGTTTTTACTGTTTTTATTTGCGTCTTTTATCACCATTTCTTTTAATTTCCATACTTTATCTAAAAATCTTTTTACTCCAATAATTCCCTTTGGATCCCAACTTATTGATTCTGTAAATGGCCCAATAAACATTTCATATAATCTTAATGCATCAGCGCCATATCTTTCAATAATATCATTAGGGTTGATAACATTTCCCCAACGTTTAGACATCTTTTTTCCGTCATGAGCCAAAATAATTCCTACATGAATTAATTTTTTAAATGGCTCTTTTGTAGAAACAACCCCAATATCATATAAAAATTTATGCCAAAACCTTGCATAAATTAAATGACGCGTTGCATGTTCCGCTCCTCCAACATAAAGATCAACTGGCATCCAATATTTTTCTTTATTTTTAGAAACGAATTTTTTTTTATTTTTAGGGTCAATATATCTTAAAAAATACCAACAAGACCCTGCCCATTGGGGCATTGTATTTGTTTCTCTTCTTGCTTTTCCATTACATTTAGGACATTTAGTAAAAACCCAATTTTTAATATTGGCAAGTGGTGATTCTCCAGTACCTGTAGGTTCATAATATTTAACCTTAGGAAGTTTTAATGGTAAATCTTTTTCAGGAATTTGTATCCAACCAGGATTTAAAAGCTCACCTTTTGTAAATTCTCCTTTCTTATATTTTTTTTCTTCAATTCTTTTTTTGCAATTTTCACAAAATACCAAAGGTATTGGCTCACCCCAATATCGCTGCCGCGAAAAAACCCAATCATGCATTTTATAATAAACGGCTTTTTTGCCATATTTTTTTTCTTTAAGCCATTTTGTCATTAATTCTCTTGCCTTCTTGGAAGTAAGACCGGTAAATTGTCCTGAATTTATTAAAATTCCATCTTCTTCAAATGCATTTAATGTAATATTGCTCTTTTTATTTCCAGGTTTTATTACAACCTCTTTTATGGGTAAATTATATTTTTTTGCGAAATCCAGATCTCTTTGATCATGAGCCGGCACTGCCATAATTGCACCTGTAGCATATGTTTTTAAAACATAATCAGCAATAAAAATAGGAATCTCTTCTTTATTAAAAGGATTAATTGCTTTCAAACCTTTGAGTTCAACACCAGTTTTTTCTTTTACTTTGGCAATCCTCTCAAGATCAGTTTTTTGCTGCGAAACTCGAACATATTTTTCAACTTCTTCAAAATTTTCAATTTCTGACCTACACTTTTCGATAATTTGATGTTCAGGTGCCAATACAAGATAAGTGCATCCAAAAATTGTATCTATTCTTGTAGTAAAAACCTCGATATAAAGAGGCGAATCTTTGATTTGAAATTTAATTTTTGCCCCCTCGCTTTTTCCTATCCAATTTTTTTGCTGCTCTATTATAAAATCTTCCCAATCAAGATATTTTAAATCAGAAAGAAGTCTCTCGGCGTATTTTGTAATCTTTAAAACCCACTGTCTTAGAGATTTTTTTTCAACAATGCTTCCGCACCTTTCACATTTTGATCCCTCCAGATCCTCATTAGCAAGACCGGTTTTACAGGAAGGACACCAATTTATTGGTTCAAACGATTCAAATGCCAATCCTGACTCAAACATCTTTAAAAATATCCATTGCGTCCATTTATAATAATCAGGATAGGTTGTGTTAATTTCTCGCGACCAATCATAATTAAGACCAATTTTATTAATTTGTTTTTTAAAATTTTTAATATTTTCTCTAACAGCAATTTCCGGATGAATTTTATTTTTTATAGCATAATTTTCAGCAGGAAGACCAAAGGCATCCCACCCCATTGGATGCAGGACGTTATACCCCTGCATTAATTTCATTCTTGAAAAAACATCAGTGGCAATATAACCTCTAATGTGACCAACATGAAGCCCACTTCCCGAAGGATAAGGGAACATATCTAAAACATAATTTTTTGGTTTTTTTGATAAATCTTTTGTTTTAAATATATTATTTTCTTCCCAGAAATTTTGGATTTCTCTTTCGTGTTTTTTAAAATTATATTGGTCTTCCATATTTTTAAATTTTTTAAAAATTTTTCGTTTTATTATTCTAAAGTATTGTTTAATAAAGCGCAAGTTGACCAGTTACATAAATTTCCAAAATGGCCGCTAAAAAAAGCAGTGGCACTAAAACTTGAAGAAAAAATTCGCATCCCAAATTTAATTCCATTTTAACACTTTTTTTATTAATTTCAAAAGATTTATGATTTCCAAAAAGAGATTGAAAATAATTAATAATTTTATCAATAGATATTTTACCAATTTTAATTCCAATTGCTGCTGATAAAATCATCACTGGAATTTCGATAATCCCATGCGGTAAAATTAATAAAAGAAAATCCGAAAATGGCTTTTTTAAAAAAATTAAAAAAATAAAACTTAAAAAACCCAATAATATGCCGTTAATTAAAATACCATAAAAAGAAGAAATTCCAAAAATAAAACTAAAAATAGTAATTATACCCAAAGATTGGATATTCTTTAGCCAAATTAAAAACACTTGCAAAGGCCTTGAAAAATTCTCCAAAACGAGAAATGGCTCTACTAAAGATTTAATTTGCCCCTCAATTTCTTCGATAAACTTATCTGATTCTTCTTTTGGAAGATAATTTGAGACAGTATTAAAAAGAAAATAACCAAAAATTATTGAAAAAACAAAAATCAATGTAGTAAAAATCGCATAATTCTTAAGAGAAAAAAAATAATTTTTTATCTGATCTTTTGTCATAATTTTAAATTATATACTTTAACTAAAAAATGATTTTTTTTCAATATTTTCTATTTCTATTTAAAAAGGAAGAAGTATAAACTTCTCCTTAATTATTAATAGGTAAATTTTATATCTATTGATTTTATTTAATATATTAAAAATTTATTTTGGTTTGCCGATTGGCATTATATAAAGTGGATCTATAGTTTTGGGTAAATTTAAAATTCTTTTTACTTTTTCATCTTCAAAAACGCCAACAGAAACGGTTCCTAAATTTAAAGCGCCAGCCTCAAGATAAATATTTTGAGCGCTATGACCTGCTTCCATCCAAACGTAGCGGATAGCCCGCTCGCCATATTTTTGCGTAGTCCTTTCAAACACTCCTGTAATTATTAAATTCAAAGCAGAATCCTTCACACATTGTTGAGATAGTGCAGCATCACTCAAATCTTCGCTAAAGTCACCTTCCTTAATTAAAATTAATTTATGGTCTTTTGGAATATAATGATAAATTCCCTTCTCCAAACCTTGAACATTTTTTATTGTTAAAAATATTTCAATTGGATAAAGCGCGCCTGCAGAAGGAACAGTTCTATGATTCCCTTGAGTTATTCCTTGAGATGCCCATAAAATTTGAGAAACATCATTTAAAGTTAATGGTTTATTCTTATAGTCCCTAATACTTCTTCTTTTTTGAAATATTTCTTCAAGAGAACTATTTCCTTTTAAATTTGGTTTTGGTAAAATAATTTCCTTTTTTTGTTTATCCTGAAAGATAATTTCTTGTTTGGAAATTTCTTTTTTAATAAATCCTCCAAAATATAAATATAAAAAAATAAATAATAAAATTCCAATAATAAAATAGTAAAAATTTTTCATAAAAAATTAAATATAAAAAGATAAAAAATCAAGAGAAATACTCGTTAAAAGGAATGCCCCATCTTTTGATTGATGGGGCAAGGTGGGGAGTAATGTGGAGACAACCTACTCTTCTTCATCGGTGGCTTTACCATCCTCCTCGGGAAGCGCGTGTTCTAGCAGCTCTTTGGATATAGCCTCAACGAGCCGCCTCTCGAGCGTCGGATCCACGCCTCCCATCTCAATGGCTAAAAGCATAGTAGCCCTTGTGACAAGGGGATCACTATCGATCCCCCCTTGAATCTTCCTGACAACCTCCTCACGAAGGGAAGATAAACTCCCCTCAATGTCTTGGAAGACCCTAAGGGCCACCACGAAGAGCTCTCGTGCCCTGTCTCTTGCTTCTCCCTTACTTGAGAGAGAGAACTCAAGAACCTCTCTTAAGAGTTGGCAAAGCTTTCCGACCCTTGAAGCCAGAGTAGGGGCCCCATCACTCTCGCTCCCGCCAAACAGGAGGGTATTGATTTCCACCTCCCACTTCTCCAACTGCTTGGCGTTCATTGATTACACCTCCTCTGATAGTATGGGAACTACTTATAGTATTCAAAAATTCAAGAAAAATGTCAATATATTGAAAAAGAAGTGGGTCCCTTATTGGAGACCCTTAACGTGATAAGAGCACCATTGCCTTGACTCACCGCGATGGTTTATCTGTAATTTCATGAGTTTCTTCATCAAGCCAGAAGAGATGTCCATTGGGACATTCTACTCTTATGAATCTCTCTCCTGGCAATCTACGAATACGCACTTCTTTTTTTTACATCCATTATAAAGGCAAAGTGTAGGCAGAAAATAATACTTCTTTCTCATTTTTTTCACCTCCTTTCGGGTGAT
>ERZ795051.3808-NODE-3808-length-14816-cov-5.944448_pt1 | contig 14816 bp, 9 predicted proteins | sample MGYA00375135_ERZ795051 | MGnify/ENA primary metagenome ERZ795051 (study PRJEB30180, sample SAMN05720222) | activated sludge metagenome | isolation source: Anaerobic digester | place: Japan | collected 2015-05-26 ... | reverse complement strand
GAATAAATAAAGATCCCAGAGATTTTCACAGCCCATGAATGCGCCGGACTCTATCCTGGTTATGTGCTTTGCTGTTCCGGAGATATGTCTGAGATTCTTGTTGTTGCGGAAAGCTGTCGGGCCAATAGAAACTACAGTATAAGTCTTTCCATTAAATGTAACTGTATCAGTAAGTGTGACTGTTGCCCCGGATGTTGTTACATCACTTCTGACGATCTGGCAGGTGTTGTTAGAATCATCAAGTGCGTAATAAAGCATAAAGCCTTCAGCGGTCTGCTTCCCGTATTCGCCGGTAAAGCCAGCAGATGCTGATACCGGGATAATGGGAGTTTTTGTGATGTTCTGCATTGGGAATGATGTGATGATAGCAAGTGAAGCTACCGATGCTGCGATGACTTTGCGTAAATTGTGTTTCATAGTGTACCTCCAAAAAATTAATATAGTTTCCGAGAGCAGCTTTTATCGGCTCTCATATGCTATAACGATCCGGAGGATAATTATGTGCGGTTTTTTTGAAATTATTTTGCACTTTGTAGAAACTCACAAAAAAGCCATCCGTGGTTTGTACAAAGTGCAAAAAGAATAATATTGCTAATGAAGTTGCGTGAGCAGGCGGCTTCTGAGCGAAGTGACTGCTTGTCAGCAGGGCAATGAAACGTAAAAATTGTTACATCCGTTCTCGCTTTCCGCCCATATTTTTCCGTTATGCTCTTTGATTATGCTGTCAGCAATAGAAAGTCCGAGACCATAGCTCTGACCGTCATTCCTTGACTTGTCCGCACGGTAGAAACGCTTGAAGATGTTTTCACAGTCTTCCTTGGAAAGCGGGGCACCCATACCCGATACTGAAAGGATACATTCTGAATTATGTCGTTTCAGCTTCACGCTTACTTTACCGGCAGGATCGGAGTATTTCAGCGCATTATCAAGCAGGATATTCACCACCTGCCTCAGTTTATCCTTGTCGCCCTCCACATTTATGCCGTCATCGATATCCACTGACAGTTCCATATTGTTCTCAAAGAACAGCGGCTCGAATGGCAGTATGCTGTCGTTTATCAGCTTGCTGAGATCAACAGTAACAAGCTTGATCTGCGCTTTATTGTTATCCAGCCTGGCGAGCTCAAGCAGGCTCTCCACAAGTCCTCTCATGCGCTTTGATGTAGAGAGGATATTTTTTGTAAAGCCGTCCCTGTCACTTTCTGAATAGGTCTTATCGCTCATCATCTCCGCATTTGTCATTATAACAGTCAGCGGTGTTTTAAGCTCATGAGACGCATCTGCGATGAACTGCTTCTGCTCGTTCCAGGTCTTTTCGACCGGCTTTGTCACCCATTTTGCCAGCAGCAGACTTATAATGAAAAACACTGCATATCCGATAAGGCCTATTATGACAGCATTGCGGATAAGACCTTTTATCATGGCTTTTTCGCTTGACACATCTGCGAATACTATCGTCTTGGTAGGGCCTGCATCATTCTTCATGAATCTCAGATCATACTCTGACAGGATGCCTGTCTCATTTGGGCTGCTCTCAGCAGCGTCAACAAGCTTCTGAAGAAGCTCCTCATCAGTCAGGTCGTAATAATCTCCGCCGAATGCTGAGAGACTGCCGTCCTCTGAAATACTTACCGTAAAAAACGGCAGTCTGATATTATCCGGCATCTTGTCCGGTTTATGCATTGGTGCCGACATCATTGGACGGAACGCCATACCTCTCATCATCTGTATGCTTTCACGCTCCATATTCTGCTTTGTAAGGTGCAGTACCAGTCCGAATATCACGATGAACAGAACCGTGACGATGCTCATTATTACCGCAATAAATTTTATTCTCAGCCGTTTCAGCATTTTTCATCACACTCCAGATGATAGCCAAGCCGCCTGACCGCTTCTATACTTACATCGGAACCGATACTTGTCAGCTTTTTGCGGAGAAATCCCACGTATACTTCAACATGGTTCTCAACTGCATTTGAATCATATCCCCATACCTTTGTCAGAAGTGTTTCCTTTGAGATATGATTCGTTCCCGAGGTCATAAGCATCCGCATTACCTCAAATTCCCTTGCAGACAGCCTGACGCTGTTTTCACCGCAGATAAGTGAAGCCGATTCAAGATCCAGCCTTGTGTTCCCGAATGTAAGCTCATTTACCTGCGAACCCTGTCTGCGGAGAAGTGCATTCACACAGGCAAGAAGCTCCCTTGCATCAAAGGGCTTGGTGAGGTAGTAGTCCGCACCGGCATCAAGCCCCTGAACCTTATCCTCCACATCTGATCTTGCGGTCAGCATAAGTATGGGAGTTGTATTCCTCTTTTCACGGATCGCCTTTGCGACCTGATATCCATTCTTCCCCGGAAGCATGATATCAAGTATTATAAGGTCGTAGATATTCAGCATAGCGTACTGCTCACCGCTTTCGCCGTCGTATACAGCGTCAGTCTCAAAGCCCTTTGAACGGAGCATGAGCTTAAGCGAATCAGCAAGTACTTTTTCATCTTCTATAATAAGAATTTTCAAACCGTTCCCCCCTTATATGTTCTTCATTCATTATAATACATTATTTTGCTGAATACAAGCTGAAAACAGAAGCTTTTGCCGTTATTTCACATAATTTTCACTTTGGTTTTACAGCTCTCACACTCGTTTTCAGTTTCAATTCAGCATTCACAGTTATAATAAAAACATAGGATGCGGCGCACGCAGACAGGTCGTCTGTGTGCGTGCCTATGACAACGAAAAGAGGTGAAACTATGGATCTCAGACACGAGATAAAGCATGAGATAAACTACTCCGACATGATAACTATCCGCCACAGACTCAGCGCTGTTGCCTACCACGACTCCCATGCCATAGACGGAAAATACTTTATCCGCAGCCTTTACTTCGATAACATTGCAGATAAGGCACTCATGGAAAAAATAAACGGACTGAGCCGCCGTGAGAAATTCCGTATCAGATACTACAACGGCAATACCTCGGTCATTCACCTTGAAAAGAAAAGCAAGATAAACCACCTGGGCAATAAGCAGAGCGCACCGCTCACAGCACAGCAGGCTCAGAGCATCGTCGATGGCGATACAGAATGGATGATAGAGTCGGAATATCCGCTTGTACGGGAGCTTTACTCCAAAATGAAAACAGAGGGTATTGCTCCTAAAACTATCGTTGACTACACAAGAGAACCCTTCATCTATCCCGCAGGAAATGTCCGTGTAACACTTGATTACAATGTGCGGAGCGGTATGCGGTGTACAGATTTTCTGGATCCCGATTGTGTGACCGTACCTGTTACGGATGCGATAATACTTGAAATCAAATGGGACGCATTTCTGCCCGATATAATCAGAGATGCAGTAGCACTCTCAGACAGGCGTGAGGGCGCTTTCTCAAAATATGCAGCCTGCCGGATCTATGGATAAAAAAGGAGAATTTACCAATGAGCTTTAATGATGTATTCAAATCAAATTTTATTGACAACGTAACGAGCGTAAGCCTGCTTGATATGGCTATCGCACTTGTACTCGCCTTCGGCCTCGGAATGTTCATATTCCTCGTTTACAAAAAGACCTACTCCGGAGTAATGTACTCCGCCAGCTTCGGCACAACTCTTGTTGCGCTGACAATGATAACAACAGTTGTAATTCTTGCCGTTACCAGCAATGTGGTACTTTCACTCGGTATGGTCGGTGCGCTTTCAATCGTCCGTTTCCGTACAGCTATCAAGGAACCGCTGGATATTGCATTCCTGTTCTGGTCTATCGCAGTAGGTATCGTGCTTGCAGCCGGAATGATCCCTCTCGCAGTATTCGGCAGCATTATCATCGGTATCATCCTGCTTGTATTCGTGAACCGCAAGGCCTGCAAGAACCCCTATATCGTTGTTATCCGCTGCGACGGCCACGACAGCGAGACTAAGGCAAAAGCTTTCCTTGACACAAAGGCTGAGAGATGTGTCATCAAGAGTAAGACTGCTCAGAAGGGCTCTGTTGAACTGAATATGGAGATCCGCCTCAAGGATGACAACACTGATTTCGTAAATGCTCTTGCAGATATGGAGGGTGTGAGCAGTGCTGTTCTTGTAAGCTACAACGGCGACTATATGGGATAAGGGTGTGATAGGATGTCAGCACATAAGAGCATAGATAAAATATGCATAATTATTACTGTGATAACGCTTATCATCACATTTATATTCTGTAACGGACAGCTTCTGGGCATTGAGAATGGCGCTCACGCTATGGGCTATGAAAACAGGCTCTTCGACCGTTCAAAGGTCCATACTATCGACATAGTGATGAACGACTGGGACGGCTTCATAGACAAATGCGAGAACGAGGAGTATTCCGCCTGCAATTTAGTCATAGACGGTGAAGCCGTGAATAATGCAGGCATCAGAGCCAAGGGAAACACCTCCCTCAGCTCCGTGAAGAATATGGACAGCGACCGCTACAGCTTCAAAATAGAGTTTGACCAGTATGAGAACGGCAAGACCTACCACGGACTTGACAAACTCTGCCTGAACAATATCATTCAGGACAACACCTATATGAAAGACTATCTTGCGTACACTATGATGTATGATTTTGGAGTGGACGCTCCCCTCTGCAGCTATGCCTACATTACAGTCAACGGTGAGGACTGGGGACTGTATCTTGCAGTAGAGGCTATCGAGGATTCATTCCTTGAAAGGAACTACGGCAGCAATTACGGAGACCTGTACAAGCCTGACGCTATGGGCTTCGGCGGCGGCAGAGGCAACGGCAAGGATTTCAGCATGGGAGATTTTATGAATAAAGAGAGCGAAGATACAGAAAGCTCTGACAATGACAGCAGCTTCGCTCCTCCGGATTTCGGCGGTGGGATGCCTGACTTCGGCGGAGAAATGCCGCAGTTCGATCCTGACAGTATGCCCGGAGATCTCGGTGACTTTGATCCCTCAACGATGTTCGGAGAGGGCGGCGAAATGCCCGACTTCGGCGGCGGCTTCGGTATGGGAAGCGATGATGTCAAGCTGAAATATACCGATGACGATATCGACAGCTATTCCAATATCTTCAACAACGCAAAGACAACTGTTACAAAGGCAGACCAGAATCGTCTTATCAGTTCACTGAAAGCTCTTCTGGAGCAGTCAGACCTTGAAAGCACAGTCGATACCGATGAAGTCATCCGCTATTTCGTAGTCCATGATTTCCTTGTAAACGGCGACAGCTATACAGGACAGATGATACACAACTACTACCTCTATGAGAAGGACGGACAGCTCTCGATGATACCGTGGGACTACAATCTCGCTTACGGTTCATTTATGGGCGGCAACGCATCATCCTCCGTAAATTCGCCTATCGATACACCTGTATCAAACGGTATGAGTGATCGGTCAATGATAGCGTGGATATTCGATGATGAGGAGTACACAGAGCAGTATCACCAGCTTTTCAGCGAGTTTATCGAAAGCGTTGACTTTGAGAAGCTTGTAGCTGATACCGCAGAGCTTATCGATAAATATGTTGAGAAGGATCCGACTAAATTCTGTACCTACGATGAGTTCAAGACCGGTGTTGAAGCGATCAGCAAATTCTGTACTCTCCGTGCAGAGAGTGTCAGCGGACAGCTCGATGGCACTATCCCTTCAACCACAGAGGGACAGAAGGCTGACAGCTCCGCACTTATAGACACAGACGGCCTGAACACATCTGATATGGGCTCTATGGGCGGCGGAATGGGAGGTTTCGGAGAAGGAAAAGACGGGTTCGGCAGAAACAGCAGAAGCAAAAAGAGCAGCAGCTCTGCTTCATCCAATGAGGCAGAGATAAAGCAGACCTCCAGCACCTCATCCTTAAAAATGCTCGTCAATGTTCAGTTCATGTCCAAAGAAGAAAAATCAGATAAAAGCAGCATACCTCAGCGTGGAAACGGTAATATGCCTGATTTCAGCGGAGAAATGCCCGAAGGCTTTGATCCGGATAATATGCCTGACTTCGGCGGAGAAATACCCGAAGGCTTTGATCCGGATAATATGCCTGACGGAGCATCACCATTTGGCAGCACAGAAAAAGCTTCTGATAATGCCGTTGATGGCGATAACGCATCAGCAGAAAAAGCTTCCGGATCTGAAGATGCAGTGCCATCAGGCAATGAAAGCAATGCAGCTCCCGGAAAAAGAGCAGCAGGCGGCGAAAGGCCTGATATGGGAAGCTTTTCTCCTATGAACGATACTTCAAAAGAAAACAACAAAACGGCATATGTATTGCTTGGAGCCTCTGCATTTGCCCTCCTGCTCGGTCTCGGATTTGCTCTTAAATTCAGACGTTGAGCCAGTAATATATAAACTCAAAAACCGCAGATCTGTCTATCAGAACTGCGGTTTTTTATGTAAAGATCCATATATGTTATCAAAACATATATAAAGCTATCCGCCAATTTTTTCCACAGATTGACAAACGCATACAGTTTGCCCTATAATAAAAATATCAAAATACGAGGAGGTCTCTGCATGAAAACAAACAGGATGATCGCTATATTCGCTGCGGGCATACTTACTCTCCCGGCCGGTCCAACGGCAGCAGCAGAAAATGAAACAAGTTACAGGATAGTCGGCTATCTTCCGGACTGGAATTACAAGCCGTTCAGCGAGCTCGACCTCAGTAAGCTCACAAACATAAATATTGCATTCTGCAATCCCGATGAGAGCGGCAGGCTTCACTGCAATATCCCAGAAAACAGACTGAAAAACATTATCTCCGATGCACACAGCAGCAATGTGAAGGTCTTTGCCGCACTTGGCGGAGGCGGAGGCTGTGACGGTTATCTCCGGCACCTTGATACTCCCGAAGAGAGAGCAGCTTTCAATGCAAATATAATGGATTACTGTGAAAGCTACGACTTTGACGGCATCGACCTTGATATAGAGCTCGGCTCCCACGATCAGATATGGAACTACTATGCAGACTGGTGTACTGAGCTTCGCACGCTCTGCAACGAGAGAGATATGGAGATGTCAACTGCTACGGCACAGTGGGTAGCAGAAAAGGTCACTCCCGATACCTTTGCACTGTTCGATTTCGTAAACGTTATGGCCTACGACAATGATGAAGACAGTTACTCTCATGCGTCCTATGAATATGCTGTCAAGTGCCTTGATTACTTCCATAAGAGGAAGAAGATACCGGAAGATAAGCTTGTCCTCGGGGTACCGTTCTATGGCAGAGGCTATACAGCCAACGGCGAGCTTGACTGGGATTCATATATGTCATTCGCAGATATACTGAAAAATGGCAGCGAATATTATAATGCTGACAGCTATAACGATATTGCCTATAACGGAGCTGATACTATGGCAAAGAAAGCTGAGCTTTCCAAGGGCTACGGCGGCATTATGATATGGGAGCTTACTCAAGATGCAAAGGGCGAACAGTCTCTTCTGAAGGTCATCAGTGATACTCTCTGCGGCAGTACATTCATTGCAGGCGATGTGAATTCTGACGGCAGCTTCAATATCTCCGATCTTGTTATCATGCAGAAATGGCTGCTTTCAGCTCCCGAAGCAGGGCTGAACAACTGGAAAGCCGGCGATCTTTGCGAAGACGGCAGGCTTGACGGGTTCGACCTGTGTTTAATGAAAATGCAGCTTATCGGATAATGAGCTAAACTTCTCTGCTGTATGCTCAGAGCAGCTATAAAGGAACTGTTATGGCTCCATGAGCGATTTGAAATAATTAAAATAAAAAAATAATACAAAAACTGTAACGATCATAACAGAGCTGTGGAATAGATAGAGTGAAAGCCGTTGATGCATCGGTAAGCTTTTATAAAAGAGAAGGTGAGATTATGACACATGATGAATTTCGTAAAGCTTCAAAAAGCTCCCCGGAAATAGCCCAGCGTAAGCTGTTCGATGAATACTTCAGCTATGTATATACGATAGTTTTCAGCAGACTGCGAAGCTGTGCAGGCCGTGAGGATATAGAGGAATGTGTGGGCGACATATTTGCAGATGTGTATATGTGCTACGATGAACAGAAAGAACTGAGCGGTGATCTCTCAGGCTTTATAGGTATGGTAGCGAGAAGAAAATCTTCTGACGTATACAGAAAGCTGACAAGGAACAGCTTCGGCAGGATATCTATTGACGACGAGGAGGCTGAACAATATGAAGCCCCCGACAACACCGAAGATACCATTGAAAAAAAGGAACTGAGAAGCAAGCTGATAAACTGTATAGAGCGTCTGGGCGAACCGGATTCCACTATAATATTGCAGAAATACTTCTTCATGCGAAGCTCACGTGAGATTGCTGAGCACGTGTCACTTACTCCCGAAGCTGTCCGGACAAGATGTAGCCGTGCGCTGAAAAAGCTGAGGGAAAAGCTCACCGAAATGAACATTTCACTTTAAGGAGGTACAGTTATGAACGATAGAGATATTGATCTTAAAGCGCTCGAAAACGCCGATGATGAGACAATAAGAAGAATTGCGGCGGGCTGTCCTGCTTCCGATGAAGAAAAGGAGAGAATGTTTGCAATGAGCAGAAAGATATACAACAGCAGAACTAATGAAAGAGAATATAATAACGAGGCAGAGGTCTCAGGCGTAGACATCTACCGCAAACCCATATGGCATAAGCTTGCGGCTGTAGCAGCAGCCATGCTGATAGTGACCGGTGTTACAGCCGGAGGTGTGCTGCTTAGCAGGAACAAAGGCGATCACATAACAGTAAGTTCCGAAACAAAAATAAGCACATCCCCTTTCGGAGACCTTTCAGACTACCGTGTCAGGATCATGACTGCCGCAATAGCTCCTTCTGTATTTGAACCGAATGCAGATAAGAAGCTTGCTCTCACAGAAGCACTGAACAGTGCTGAATGGACAGAGATATCAAAGGATACGTCATTGCCTGACGGAGAGAGTAAGCAGATATATTTCAAAAAGGGCGATAACACATTCTCACTGATAATCTACCCGGATGACACCATATATTACAATAGCGGCAGCGACAGTAAAAGATATCAGTTAGATGAGAAAGCGCTGAACGCCATCAATAATGCCGTAAAGTACGAACCGGAATCCGGCGATAAGCTTATCACCATTGAGCTTTCCGCCATTGACTCAGTTGATCCAATATGGCAGGACATTACTGAACCCGAAACGACCACAGAACCTGTTGCGAGCACAGAAATAAACGAGGATATGTCAGAGGTTTACTTCCCGCCTTTAAATACAAAAGTCAAAGTGCCGACGAAAAACTGCAGCTTCTATATGGGCGAATGGAACGAAGAAACTGCGTTCTCATGCGAATATGTTCCAGAACTTATTAAAGCATTCGGCAATGTCAGCTGGAATAAAGAAACAGCTATCCCGGATAACAAAACGATCTATGAATCATTCAGATGTTCAGACGATCAGCATATCTACAGCTATGATATCTACACTACCGACTATATTGTACTGAAATGTGAGAACACAGTCAATGGTAATGTGACAACAGATATATATTCTTTATCCGAAGACAATGGTATTGCCCTGATCTCTGCTTTCAACGATGCATGGGACATGGTCACATCGGTGCTGCCTCCGAATGAATGGTTCATACATGAAAGGCCACATTATGCCTTTATAAGCCGTACAGGAGACACTGACACAATAACACATATTAACGAGACTGATGAAGAAGAGTTTGTAAACGCATTGACATCAGCCTCATGGGAGAAGCTCCCCGACGATGCTGCTACAGGAGACTGCATTTATAAACTGCGATTCGCTGCAGGCCATATCCAGCTGGATTTCAATATATACAATGATGACACCGCTTATTGTGAATGTCGTGGAAAATACAGAATATCCAGCGATCTTAAAAACGAATTGTCAAGGATATCAGATAATGTCTGGGCAAAGATATCCCCGGAGAATTACGCTGATAAAATGCCTGCGAACAAAGAAGAAGTCCTGAATCAGGGTATCAAGATCTATGAGGAAGCTCTCTTGAAATATCAGAACTTTGGTCCGGAGGGCTTAGGTCTCGACATAGCCGGAGGTGAGTCACAGCAATTTGACAGCGGCAATGCCGGCTGGCTCATAAATAACGTAAACAGTATCGATGAGATAAACGATATGTATCATGAGTTTTTCAGCGACCGTTACCCTGAAAACGATATACAAAACAGCGGTATGCTTTTTGAAGAGGATGGCCACGTATACTTACGGCCAGCCGGAAGAGGCTCTAACATTCTCTTCAAGAGCACAGAAGTATCTGACGTTCTTTATCAGAACGGTGACGAGATATTCTTCATTGTCGATAATAACTACGATGATCTTGAATTTGACGGCACTACAAAATGGACTGAAAAAACGCTGTTTTCCGTTGTTATACAGCCTGACGGCTCATGGAAGGTCGGAAAATTCACTCTTCCGTACTGATATTATACATCATGTTACAATCATATTTATTGTAATGCTTATACAGCAGTATATGCCGGCCACTTCGTGAAAGGCTTTCCGGTGAAATAAAAACAGCCGTAAGGATCATCTGATGATCCTTACGGCTTTTCTGTTTTTACTTGCCTTTATTGCATAAGCACTGAAACGCCCTGTGAGTCAGATATCACTTTCCTTCAGGAGCAAGATCCGGTATCTGCTTAAGGAGATACTTCTGTATCTGGAGAGCATCCTGAGGTGTTATAACACCCGGATCCTGATGCTCATAAACGTCGCCAAAGTACTGACCTTTAGCGGTAATATGATTATCATCGGAACCCTCAAGGCCGAACCTGTCAGCGTTAGAGATCGACTGCATGATAAGGACAACGTCGTTCATCTTAACGTAACTATCCTGATCTGCGTCACCCCAGATTACCAAACAATGCGGATCAGGAGTTATCTCCTTCGCCCCCTTATCCTCAAGGAAAGAAGCCATCCAGAGAAGAGGAGCATTCAAGCTGAGTGAGATCTCGTTTACAGACCATGCCTCTGCACTGTCAACGTAGCATTTCTGATTTGCAACAGCGCCTCTCCTGTATCCGAGGCCGTATATATACGGATCCTGCAAACCTGCACTGGGACCGCCTGAAAGGACTCCGTCCGGAGCCTTCGGGAAGTCAGGATCAACACCGGCTGCCCAGTATGTATGACGAGGATACTGAAGAACTGTGCCCAGCTCTGTATCACCATATCCGGATACATAAGAGAAGTCATTTCCGTTGCGTCCGAAGATATAGTCCATAGCTGTGGAAGCGCCGTCAAGATACTTCTGATCGCCGGAAATAAGATGAGCATATGCCATTAAAATAGCATTGTTGACAACAAAGGAGTTTGAATTTGACTCATAGCCGGAGATCTCGATCGGATTTCCGTTTTCATCAAGATCAATGTTTATATCGTCAATATATGTTGAGCCCTTATATGGTATGCCCATACCTGATTCTTCTTCAAGCCATAAATACTCATCAGCAGCACGACGGATCGAATCTCTAACTGTCTTAACATCATCAGCAGAAAGATGATCTTCATTCAGAAGGAGTGACAGTGTTCCGAGACCGGATGTGCAGCCCCAGTTGAAGGAGCTGAGCGAGCCCATGTTCTCACCACCCGTAATATTGGTCGTAACGCCGAGAGCCTTATCTGAACCAGTTGCATCGTTAGGATTACAGTATTCCATGAGCTTATCGTAATAATCAGGATCTCCGGTGGTAGCGAAGAGCTCGCAGAGTGCCCAGAAACAATCATCCTCAACGTATGTATCTCCGTAAGGAGCACAGTCAACAGCCTGATCGAGAGGAGCAAACAGAGGATCCTTGCCTATTACGTTTGTACCTTTAGCATCATACTGTTCGAGAGGATTACCCTCCTTGATAGCCCAATCAGCCTTGTGCTTCTCAACGGCAGCAAGGCAGTACTTAGCCTTTTCGATGCACTCATCAGCAAAGTCATCATCAATTCCTCTCCAGAGACGGGCTGCCTGTGCAGCACAAGCAATGGTATTGAATGTTGCAGCATACGTCGGAGGCTTGACAATACGGGCATTGCCTATTGCGAAATCGCCGTAGTCCCAGGCGTAGATCGCAAGATCTGTCCACTTGGAATCCTGAAGCTTATGGTAAACAAGACCGGTAGCCTCAGCACTGGTGCCGTTGTCGCCCCAGTATGGATCCTCCGGCTGAACGATCATCTTGAAGAACCACTCAAGCTCAACTCTTGCCTCATCAAGAAGGTCAGGAGCGCCGTTTGTTCCTTCAGGGATGCTCATTGTCTTTCCGTCGTCCCACTTGCCGTCCGTGCCTATCTTCTTAGACATCTCATAGAGATTCTGGAGTGTCCATACAGAGATACCGCCGTTAACAACACTTTTGCTGTGGCTGTCGGATTCGTACCAGCCGCCGGTAGCAGTAACGGAGTAACCTGTATCGCCGTCAAACTTCTTTCTGCTGTATGCCTTTACCCACTTAGGCTGAACATAAGCTTTATCAGGATTATGGCCGAACTTGAGGTGGGCAAGCTTCGGATCCTCACCGTTCTTTATGTAATCCTGTTCTATAGTAACACCTGAACGGTTCTGGTAGTAGTATGAAGCAGCGTCTCTTACCAGATCGCCGTAAACCTTCTCGTCCTTGATCGAGAACGGATGGGACTTATTCATCTGGTATGACTTACCTGTCTTCCAGTTCTCCCACATCACCTTTCCATCCTCGACAGTCGTATCGAATGCGCCCTCATATATGCTGTACTGTGTGCCGGAAACGCCGACCTCATCATCAACTACGATGTAGAAGCCGTCGCCGGTAACTGTATCAGGGATATCTGTGAAGTCAAGGATCTGAACGTACCTGCCGGAATCCTTGTATCTGTCGATCATCTTTCCGCCGTCGCCCCGTTCCTTCGTAGTTATAGGCGTACCGGAATCTGTATCGTCATCTATCACCTTTGAAGCCTTACCTGTATAAACTGCCTCGCCTGTATTGTCATATACTGTGAAATTGAGCGGCTCCTCAGCATCAGTCGTATAGGATGCCTGCTTTCTGAGCTTTGTAAAGTAGCCGACCTGATTGAGACGGACATTTGACTTTGGTCTGACAGCGCCGTATTCAGAAGACGGCATATCAGCGTAGGTATCGTTCAAATCCTGAAGGGATAAATTATCAAAAGTGATAGTAGCTCCCTCCGGAACGCCGGTATCCTCTCCTATGATATCACTGGTTGAATTCTTGTGGTCAGCATAGTGGAAAGCCCACTCCGCAAGACCGTCGCTGACAGGATCCAGCTCGGTGCCGGCAACAAATGTAGTATCAATAACATATGTCTCGCCCTTCTTGAGCTTGACCGGCATCCACCTACCTTCACCGGCATTGTTCCAGTATTCCTTGTTCTGAGCATAGTTACCGATCTTGGTGTAGATCCAGCCGTCTGCGGAACAGGTGATCTCAGCGTGTACATAATACTCATGACCGCTCGTGATCTGAATGCCTCTGTGGCGGAACTGGAGGTCCCAGCGGCCGTCTGCACCAGTGCCATTGGAAACAACCATAACCTTGTACTTACCGTCTGAGATATCAAACGTCTGCTTAGCAGGAGCAGTCTCACAGGTGTGCCACGGAAGACCTACATTGTCATCGAAGGTGGTTGCACCAAGCTTCTCGCAGCCTTTCCTGTCGATCTCAGCTGATGTGCTCATAGGAGCGAGTGTGCTGCAAACAGAAGTTGCAAGCATGGCAGCCGAAATAAGGCTGCCGGTGATGGTTTTCTTGAAAAATTTTTTCATTGTTTTCCCCTCCCAGATAAAACAATTAATATTTGAAAAGGCTTTTTACAATGTGCAGTTGCCCATGTTGTTCAGCCATTTTCATTGCAGCGAATTATATTAAAAACGTACCGGAATGAATATTTGATAGATCAGCAATGAATAATATTGCTCTTATTATTAACATACGGAGAAGCATATCAAAGTGTCGCATAAAAACAAAATTTTCATGATTTCTCTCCGCTATCCGGATAAATGACAGTTCACCCCACCAACCGTCATTGTGTTTATTCTACTATATCAAGTCCAAAATATCAATACTATTTATGTAAAATGTATTTTTCGAGGACTAAGTTGCTTTATATTACAGGTAAGTTGCATTATAGTGTTGCGTTATAATGCATAGCAATATAAAGGCAATTATCAAAACTGTTTTTGAGCCGGACAATTTCTGTATCAATGCACTTTTCATAAAATAGCAGGAAGTGTGTTCACAAAAAGTTTACAATTATAGCCGCACATTTCAGCCCTCCTATACGTTAAAATATAAGAAAGCAGCGGTATGCTGCAAATATCAAGAATGGCAGGTGAACTATATGAAACTTAAGCAAACAGCGGCTATACTGATAGCCGCAGCCACAGCAGTTATCCCCTTCACATCATCAACTGCAAGCCCCTTCAAGGCACCCTCTGCGGTGTATGCAGATTCCGCATCTGCATTAGCTGAATTGCCTGACTGGATACCGGACGATTTTGATTCAGCGGTCGAATTCAGGAACACCTATGGCGCTACACATATCGGCAATGGTCTTATCTGTATCGTTTATCCCGAACGTGTCAGAAAAGGCAGAAGTGAGGACACATACGGATATGAGCTTCAGGCTTCGGGAGACATAGGGCAGATACTTAAGCATGAAATATACTCCCATGAGTATACAGAAACCTGCTATGATGTTTTTGTATATCAGCCTCTGAAGCAGGGCGATCATGAGCTGAAGATCGTTGATCCTCATGTACAGGTCAAGCCATCACCGGAAGAAGCTGATGCTGACTGGGAACCTCCTGTTGTTGCTGAATATACT
>ERZ795051.3793-NODE-3793-length-14890-cov-4.963667_pt1 | contig 14890 bp, 8 predicted proteins | sample MGYA00375135_ERZ795051 | MGnify/ENA primary metagenome ERZ795051 (study PRJEB30180, sample SAMN05720222) | activated sludge metagenome | isolation source: Anaerobic digester | place: Japan | collected 2015-05-26 ... | reverse complement strand
TGCTGCCAGGGGGCGCGGTAAGGCCGGGCCAGCAACCGCGTGGCCTCAGGATCGCCCGGCACCACCCGCTTGGCCGGGCCATAGACCAAGGGACGGTTCAACTGCATGGAGAGGTTCGCCAGAATGCAGGCGGCGGTGGAGATGTGCCCCTCTTCGACGTCCGCGATGGGACGCGACCGCGTTTCGATGGCAGCGAGAAAATCCTTCATGTGCCGGCGGGTGGCGGGCGCGGCGTTGAGCTCGATGTCCTTCTCGGTGACATCCTCGGGGTATTGCTCGCGCTCGAAGAGGCATTCGAAATGGATCGGTTTGGCGTCCCTGCCCTGCGGGATGAAGTCCGCCCGCATGGTGCTGGCTTTCAGCGTCCCCTTTTCGCCGTAAATGAACAGCGCCCAGGGATAATCCGGATCGGGCGGCGTGCCCCAGGTGCGATGCTGCCACACGGCGTTAAAGCCGTCGTGCTCGAAGGTGGCGACCTGGGTGTCGCTGATGTTGGACTTGCCATCCTTTTGCACATAAATCCCGCCGGTTGAGGTGATGCGCCTGGGCCAGCCCAATCCCAGCATCCAGCGGACCGTGTCGTACATGTGAACGCACATGTCGCCGGTGATCCCGTTGCCATACTCCATGAAGGTGCGCCACCAGCGCCGGTGCGGCAGGCCGTCGTAGGGCCGCAGCGGCGCCGGCCCCGTCCACATTTCATAATCCAGATGATCCGGAACCGGCTGCACCGGGGGGTTGCCGTTGGCCCGCATGTGGAAATAGCAGCACATTTCGACATGACCGATCCGGCCGAGGAGGCCCGCGTCAACCACCTGTTTTTTCGCCTCAATCAAATGCGGCGTGCTCTTGCGCTGGGTGCCGATCTGCACGACCCGTTTGTGTTTCCGCGCGGCCGCCAGAATCGCCTCGCCCTCGAGCACGTCGGCGCTGATCGGTTTTTGCAGGTACACATCCGCGCCCGCTTCGATGGCGGCAATGGCGTGCAGGGCGTGCCAGTGATCCGGCGAGCCCACCAGCACAATGTCAAACTGGTGTTCCTTGAGCATCTGGCGGTAGTCGCCATAGGTGCGCGGCGGTCGCGGCGATTTCTGCCGCTGCGCCGCGATCTCCAGCGCCCCGGCCAGCATCCGCTTGTCCGGGTCGCACAACGCGACAATTTCGACGGGGGCAACCTGGACAAGCCGCCAAAGATCGCTCTGTCCGTACCAGCCGGCGCCGATCAGCCCCACCTTGTATTTTCGGTCCGGCGCCGCCCCCCGCGCCACCGCGGGGAATCCGAGCACCCCGGCGCCGCCGGCCACGGCCAAGGCGGTCATTTTCAAAAACTCACGGCGTGTGCTGCCACTTCCATTGGTTTGATTTGTCATGATCGGTATCTCTTGATTGGTCTTTTCATCACATCCGGGCGGACGGGGTCAGCCGCAATCCCGGGAAGGCACGGCTGCCAACGCCACATAGCCTGGAGCCAGTTCTCGGATTCGAACCGAGGACCGACGGTTTACAAAACCGTTGCTCTACCACTGAGCTAAACTGGCTTAACCAGCCCCGCAGGCTCACGATTCTATACCTTTCCAAGCCGGGCAGGTCAAGGATGGCCACCCGGCTGCAAGGCGGTGCCGCGCGGGGGGGGAAGGGCTTGACGCTGCCGCGGGCGCCGCTAGCCTCTGCCGCGCGGAGGCAAGGCGCCGGCCGGACCGGCGCGCGCGCCAACGCCTGAAATTGAAACGCTTATGTCATCAACGCCCCCGCCCCCCGGCCCGACCGACCCCGTCCGCACCGTGGAAGAGCGAGACCGGCAGTGGCTCGAAACCGTTTATCGGGGCGACCGGGAACGGGACCTGACGCCGCGTGCCGTGCTGGCGGGCATGGTTTTCGGGGGGTTGATGTCACTGTCCAACCTTTACGTTGGGCTGAAGTCCGGCTGGGGGCTTGGGGTGGACATCGCGGCGGTGATCGTGATTTTTGCGGTGTTCAAGGCGCTGCGGGGGCTGGGGATTGTCAAGGTCGAATTCGGGCTGATGGAGAACACCATCATGATGACCGTCGCCGTGGCGGCGAGCTGGATTTCCTCCGCCGGCCTGGTGTCAGCGGTACCGGCCCTGACAATGTTGACCGGCTACGAGTTTGTCTGGTGGCAACTGGCGCTCTTTATCTCGGTCATCTTGTATCTTGGACTGTTCATGGCCATCCCTTTCAAGCGGCAGATGATCCAGATTGATTCGCTGCGTTTCCCCGCCAACATTCCCACCGGCGAGACTCTCAAAGCCATGTATTCGCACGGCGGTGAGGCGATGAAACGGGCCAAAGCCCTGGGAATCGCCGGGGTGCTGGGCATGCTCGTTGCGGGACTGCGGGACGGGCTGGGATGGATTCCCGGCCAGCTCAATCTGGGCTGGCAGATTCAGCGCGTGAGCCTCGGCAAGCTCACCCTCAGCCTCGAGCCCAGTCTGATTTTCATCGGAATCGGCGCCCTGTTTGGCATCAAGGTTGGGCTGAGCATGCTGTTTGGGCTGATGCTCAACAATGCGGTTCTGGCGCCCGGCCTTATCAACGCGAAAATCATCCAGCACCCGCCTCCGCAGATTCGGGCGGGGGCCCTGCCCAGACTGCCCGTGTCGGTTGCCGCCGGACAAAGCCTCGAAGTGATGCTCGAGGAGGCGGCGGCCGGGCCTGAACTAGCCGCCGGGGCCACCACCAACTTTTTCCGTTACACGTGGACCCAGCCAACCGTCTATGGCGATCTGGCCGCGCTTCAACGCGATCTGGCGGCGCCGCACTTGGCCGACGGCTCGCCCAATCCCCTCCATCCGAACATCGCGCTTCAGATCACCCCCAGCAAAACGCTCGGCGGCGAGATTCTGGTGCTCGAAGCCCCGGCCGCCCGGCTCTGGGAGGCGCGACTCTCTCTGCCCGGGCAACAGCCGGCGGCGCTGGTCGAGGCGCTGGGTTTCAAACCCGGGGCAACGGCTGTGCAGACCGTCGGGGGTTTTCGAAACATCAGCGCCTGGTCGCTCTGGCCGGGAGCGACGGTCCTGGTGGTGGGGGGTCTGCTGGCCCTGGCGCTTCAATGGCGAACGCTCGGGCGCACCTTCGCCTCCATGTTCAGCGGTCTGGGCGGCCGGACCGGCGCGCCGCGCGGGGTGCTGGACCACCTCGAGATTCCCATGCGCTGGTTTGTCATTGGCTTTCTCGTCACCGGGCTGGCGGCGATGCTCCTGCTGGCGTGGCTTTTTTCGATCCCCTGGCCCATGGGCCTTCTGGCGGTCCTCATGACCTGTTTCCTTGCGGCCGTCGCGGCCCGCGCCGGGGCGGAGATTGGTATCAATCCGATCGGCGCCCTGGGCAAAGTCACCCAGTTGACCTACGGCGTCATCGCCCCGGGCAACATTCCCGCGAACTTGATGACGGCGGGAGTGACGGCCGGCGCGGCGGCCAGTTGCAGTGATACCATCGGCAATTTGAAGGTCGGCCACATGGTGGGAGCCAATCCGCGCCGGCAATTTATCGCCCAACTCTTCGGCGTGCTGGCCGGCTCGCTGCTGGCGGTGCCGGCCTATTTCATCCTGGTGCCCGATGCCAATGCGCTGGGCGGTGAGAAATTTCCCGCCCCCTCGGCCTTGGTGTGGATGGGGGTGGCCAAGGTCCTGTCGCAGGGGCTGAGCACGCTGCCGCCCAGCGCCGTGCTTGCCATGGGCATCGCTTTTTTCGCCGGTGTTGTCATCGTCGTCATTGACCGCGTCTTTCCAAAAGCCCGGCCCTACACACCCTCGCCGGCCGCGCTGGGCATTGCGCTGACGATTCCGGCCTACACCAGTTTCGCCATGTTCCTGGGCGCGTTGATCGCCTGGATGCTGGAGAAAAGAGCGGCGCAGTGGAACGCCACCTACACCATTCCCATTGCCTCGGGGTGCATCGCGGGCGAAAGCATCATGGGCGTGATCCTGGCCGCCTTGCTGGCGTTCGGCATTCTCGGCTGACCCAAGAAACGCTTTACGCGGCAGCCAGCTTGTTGTTTCCTAATCCACCGAAGCATGTCAAGCGCCACATCCGGAGCCGGCCCAACCGCGGGGACGCCGACTGTCCTTGGCCGTTTCGTGGCCAAATTCACCGTTCTGCGCGGGGCCACCCGGGAGCTTTGGATCACCTTCGCGGTCAAGCTCCTGGGCATCCTGGCGTACAGCGTCGCCAACTCGACCTTGGTGCTGTGGCTTTCCTACGATTTGGGCTACAGCGACGTGAAAGCGGGGGCGTTGGTGTTCGGCTGGTCCGCGCTGATGACCTTTTTCACCGTTCTGGTGGGTTCGTTCACCGACGCGATTGGGTTGCGGAAAACATTTCTGCTGGGGGTTTGGATTTGTGTGGTGGCGCGGGTGGTGATGACCTTCGCCACCGCAAAATGGCTGGCCATCAGCGGCGGCCTGGTGCTGCTGGCGGCCGGCGAAGCGCTGGGCACCCCGGTGCTGGTCGCCGCCGTCCGCCGCTACTCGACCACGGCCCAGCGGTCCATCTCCTTCTCCATCTTCTACGCGGTGATGAACCTCGGCTTTTTCATCGGCGGCTTCATCTTCGATTATGTTCGCCAAACGTTGGGCGAACCGCATGGCCGGCTGGAGCTGCCGATCCTCGGTGTGGAACTGACCACCTACCGCACGCTGTTCCTGGTCAGCCTCGGCATCGAAATGCTGCTCCTGCCGCTCCTCTATTTCGGGCTTCGAGACGGCGTCGAGGCGACGGACGAAGGCGTGCGCATCACCCCGGAAAAGCCCAAATACCCTCACGAGCGCCTCTGGCGGTCGCTGGAGTTGACGGTCCGGGATGCGCTGCGCGACACGGTGAGCATCTTCGCCGGGCTCTGGCGCCAGCCGGGCTTCTACAAATTTCTCGCCTTCCTGGCCTTCGCGGCCTTCGTGCGATTGATCTTCGTCCAAATGTACTACACCTATCCGAAGTTCGGCCTGCGGGAGCTGGGACCGGGCGCGCCGATTGGCCGATTGTGGAACATCAACTCGCTGCTGATCATCTTCCTCGTACCTCTGGTGGGCGCGCTGACGCAACGCGTGGCCGCCTACACCATGGTCACGATTGGCAGCGCGGTCGCCGCCGCCTCGGTCTTCATCATGGCCCTGCCGCCGGCCTGGTTCGAACCCCTGGCCGACGGAATCCTGGGCCAGGTGGTCGGGGGCTTTTACCTCCGGCTGACCGGCCCCGTGAACCCTTACTATGTCATGATCTTCCTGTTCGTGCTGATGCTGTCGGTGGGGGAATCCATTTACTCGCCGCGGCTGTACGAATATGCCGCCGCGATTGCGCCCAAGGGCCAGGAAGCCTCCTACATGTCCATCTCCTACCTGCCCTTTTTCCTCGCCAAACTGCTGGTCGCCGGCTCCTCCGGCTGGTTGCTGTCCATCTACTGCCCCGAGACCGGTCCGCGCAACTCGGCCATGCTCTGGCTCATCATTGCCCTGACCACCACCGTTGCCCCCGCCGGCTTGATCTTTTTCCGCCGCCTCATCCGTGTCAAGGAAGCCGGCCGGGAATAAGTCTCCAAGCCCGCGCACGCGGCCCGGACCTACTTTGTCAACGCGTCAACCGCCGCCTGTTGAAAGGCGCGCCGCACGTCGCTGGCGTCGCTGTTCGGGAAATTCGAGCGTTGCACCATGAGGACGAAGGCCACCCCGCGCGCGGGATCCACCCAAGCCTGCGTCCCCCACGCGCCGCCGTGGCCGTAAGTTCCCGGCGACAGCATCGCCGCCACCCCTTCATGCGGCGCGCGCAGGATGCAGGTGCCGATGCCCCAGCCGTAGTTGGCGCCATGCCGGCCATACTCAGGCGACTGCATGAAGCCGGTGGGCAGGTCCCCCGTCTGGACCGTGGAGAGCAGTCTCATGGCCTCGGGGCTGAGAAAGCGTTTGCCCTTATAGACGCCGTGACCCAGGAGCATCTGGCAGAACCGCGCATAGTCCGGGCCGGTGGAGAACAAGCCGCCGTTGCCCAGCGGCGGCCGGCCCCGAACCCCAAACTGGGTCGAGGGCGGCACCGGTTCCAGCGCGCCGGTCTCACGTTTTTTGGCATAAGCCGTCACCAGCCGCTGCCGCACCCTGCCCTCGGGATAAAACGTGGTGTTCTTCATCCCCAGCGGTTTGAAAATCCGCTGCTCGACAAAGACATCGAACGACAAACCACTGACCACCTCGACCACCCGCGCCGCCGTATTGATCGAGGACTGGCAATACTTCCATTGGGTCCCCGGCTCGAACTGCATCGGCGCGGCAAGGTAATGGGGAACCAGCTCCGCCAGCGTGCGCGCCTGGCGGGACGCCTCGCCACTGGCTTCGCCCAGCCCCGACGTGTGCGTCAGCAGTTGCGCCAGCGTCAGGTTCGCCGCGTTCCCCGAGGGCGTCCGGAGGCTGGCAAACTCCGGCAGATATTTCGCCACCGGGTCCTCCACCCGCAGTTTGCCCTCATCCTGGAGCATCAACACCGCCACCGCCGTCACCGGCTTGGTCATCGAAGCAATCCAAAACACCGAATCGGGGCGCATGGGTTTCTTCTCCGCCATGTTAGCCCAGCCGGTGGCCTCCCAATGCAGGGTCTTGTCCTTGTCAACCACCACCGTGACGGCGCCGGCAATTTCGCCCGCCTCCACCGCCGCTTGCATGGCCGCTCCCACACCCTGCAGCCGGGGCGCCGCACCCACCGCCAGGGCTGACGACATCAACAAGACGGGACAAATCATGAGTTGCGTTGGCATGAGTCGTTCTCGTAACAGAACGACCCGCCCGCTTCAACCCCAAAACCCTGGTTTGCGGGCGATAGTTCTAAAGTGGACTCGGAGTTGGAGAGTGTAGCGGCCGAGCACATCCGGCCATTTGGACAAGGTCTTGGTTGGAGGAACGACCCAGAGGCGCTGGTTGGGGCGGTGGATGATGAGAGCCGAGTGAAGGCGTGTCGGAGCAATTTTCCAGGTCCGGCCCAGGAACTCGATTGAGGAAGCGGAGCTGAGCCGGCGCGGGATGTGCAAAGCCAAGCGCAGGTCCAGCAGGGTGGCGCGGACCAGCTTCTTCAAGCCAGTCAGGTAGGGGAGTGGATTAAGGTTGACTTCCGGGGCGAGGGAGTCCTATATTCAAAGCTGTCCCAGACAAAAAACGTAACGACGAAATTCTGAGAACTCTAAACGTTGTGGTGAGTTATGAAACCGTTTGCCAAGCTTTGTCAGACCGCCGCAGGCGCCGTTGTTGGGATGCTGGCCCTGGGGGTTTGCGCCCAGACGCCCAACCTGCCGCCGGCGGTTCGAATCGTCCATCCCGTTGAGGGGGCGGTGTTTGGAGCTCCCCTGGACCTCCCGCTGGTGGCCGAAGCGCGTGATGCCGACGGTGCGGTCGTGTCCGTCGAGTTTTTTGCCGGCGACCAAAGTCTCGGCATGGGGGTGAGGCGCCTGAATGCGACCAACGTTTTCGCGCTGGTTTGGAGCAATGCGCCTGCCGGGCGGCACATCCTGACCGCCAGGGCTACGGATGATGACGGTGCGGTGGGAATCTCCCTGCCGGTGTCCATCACGGTCGGGCCGTTGCCCCCGCCGCCCCCGCCGCAGCCGGTCGTCACGATTCGCGCCAGTGACCCCTATGCGACCGAACCCTGCCCGGGAGGTTCGGCGGTTGATCCCGCCCGCTTTACGATCATTCGCTCCGGAAACACGAACGTCCAGTTGCTGGTGTTTTACTCGATCGGCGGCACGGCGGCCAACGGCACGGATTACGTCAGGATCACCAACGCGGTGGTCGTCCCGGCCGGGCGGGTGGAGGCGCCCATTGTGATTCATCCCCTGGGGGACAACCTGGTGGAAGGCACCGAGAGTGTGGTGCTGCGCCTCGAGCCGATGGCCTGCATCGCGATTTATCCGCCGCCGCCGGAATGTTACCTGGTCGGCCAGCCGGCGGAAGCCGTCGCGTTCATCCGCGATTGTCCCGAACCGCCCAACCGCCCGCCGCTGGTCCAGATCGTCAAGCCGTTTAATGGCGCGGTGTTCCAGGCGCCCGCCACCATTGGGATTGTGGCGGACACGGTGGATGCAGACGGGTATGTCTGGAAAGTCGAGTTTTTTGAAGGAACCAACTCGATCGGCGAGCAGTCCAAAATGTTCCTGATCCCCCCCACCAACGGAACGCATATTCCCTACGAGATGGTCTGGAAGGATGTGCCGCCCGGAAGGTATGTCCTGACGGCGCGGGCCACCGACAGCCAGGGGGCCGTGGGCGTTTCAGCGCCGGTGCAAATCGCGGTGGTCACGAACCTGCCGCCGCCGGTGACGAACCTGCCGCCGGTGCTGAGCGTGCTGGCCGTGGACCCGGTGGCCATCGAGGGCACCAATTGCTGGGGCTGGCGCAACCCGACCAATCGCTGGACGGTTGGCACCACCAACTGCGTTGAATTCGCAGCGGACCTTTGCGCCCCCGTATGGTGGTTCACCAATTGCGGCCCGAAGAATGCCGTGTTCCTCGTGCGCCGCGCCGGCGATACCAACGCCGAACTCACGGTGCGCTACGCTCTCAGCGGCACCGCCACCAATGGCGTGGACTACGACGAGTTGCCGGGCGTGGTGACCCTCCCGGCGGGCGCGCGCCGCGCCGAAATTCTGGTGGTGCCGAAGCCGGACAATTTGCCCGAGCCGATTGAAACGGTGATTCTGCGGCTGTTGCCGGCGCCGGTGGTGCCCAACACCCCGCCGGCCTATCTGGTCGGCGCGCCCAGCCGCGCGGGGGCTGTCATCGTCGAGAATCCGCCACCGCGTCCCCTCGTCCGCATGCTGGCCGACAAGTGTTTCCATCTCGGGGCCGAAGCCGTGGACGGCGCGTGGTATCGCATTGAGTGTTCGCTCGATTTGCGCACCTGGACGCCGCTTTGCACGGCGCAGGCGGTCCAAGGCATGCTCCACTTCGTGGACCCGGACGCCGAGTCGGCGCCCAACCGGTTCTATCGGGCGGTGCCCGAGCCCGAACCGGCGGACTAACGGGCCGGCGGCAGTTCGGCTTCCGGCCCGTTGAGCGCCCAGCGTTTGGGGGCGGGGGGGGGAGAAGCCTCCGTGCCAGCCGCCGTTGCCGGCGCGGGACCGGGCAGCCTCCTCAAGTAACGGCTCGGTTTGACCGGCGGCGGCGCCCGGCGCTCAACGAATCTTCTCCGTGAGAATCGCCACCAGGTCCGCGATTTTCACCCGCTCCTGCTTCATGCTGTCGCGTTCCCGCAGCGTGACGGTATCCTGAAGTTCGGGGCCTTTCTCGCCCAGGGTATCAAAGTCAATCGTGACGCCGAAGGGCGTGCCGGCCTCGTCCTGCCGCCGGTAGCGCCGGCCGATCGCGCCGGCTTCGTCGTAAAAGACACTCAGGTGCGGCCGGAGCAAATCCCGCACTTCCTTCGCCTTTTTCACCAGCTCGGGTTTGTTCTTGAGGAGGGGAAAGACCGCCACTTTGATCGGCGCGATGCGCGGATGGAACCGCAGGACCACGCGGGTCTCGAGTTTGCCTTTTTCGTCCGGCGCCTGGTCTTCCGAATACGCGTGGCATACCAGCGCCAGCGCCATGCGGTCCACCCCGGCGCTGGGTTCGATGACATGCGGAACGTAATAGCCCTTGGTCAGCCCCTCGGCATCCTGCCGCGCCAGTTGCCCGGCTTTTTCAGCCGGTTCGCCCGCCTTGGTCAGATACTTGAGCCGCGCCTGGTAATAGCGTTCGCGCAGCTCGTCCTGTTTGGCCGGCGCCAGCTTCGGCCAGGCGGCCTTGAGCTCCTCGTCAAAGACCGTCATCGGTTTGCCGCAAAACCGCTGATGCTGGCTCAAATCAAAATCGCTCCGCGCCGCGATGCCCTCCAGCTCCTGCGTCCCGAACGGAAACTTGAACAGCAAATCCACCGTCGCCCGCGCGTAGTGCGCCAGCTCCTCCGGCTTCTGCCAATACTCCTCGAGGGTGGCGCGCGGCAGGCCGATTTCCTCGTAAAAGCGAATCCGCTCCTCGACCCAGTACTGGTGCCACATCTGCCAGCCCCAGTCCGGTTGCGGCTCGCCCGGGTGCCCGGGGCCGGCGGGCACGGCCACCCGGCCGCAAATGGCTTCGACTGCCTCGTCCGGCTTGATGAAGAACTCGAGCTCCATTTGCTCGAATTCGCGGGAGCGGAAGGTGAAGTTGCGCGGCGTGACCTCGTTCCGGAACGCCTTCCCCATCTGGGCCACGCCGAAGGGGACCTTCTGCCGCGACGTCTCCAGCACATTCTTGAACTGCGCGAAAATCGCCTGGGCGGTTTCGGGGCGAAGATAGGCCACATTCTCCTCGCTGCGGATCGGGCCCACCACGGTTTCGAACATCAGGTTGAAGGGCCGCGCCTCGGTTTTCTCGCCGTCGCATTCGCTGGCCATCTTGCTGGGCTTTTGCGGACAGGGAATTTCATGCATCTGGTCCGCGCGGAACCGCGCCTTGCACTTCTTGCAGTCCACCATCGGGTCGCTGAACGTATCCACGTGCCCCGACGCCTTCCAGATCCGGGGATGCATGATGATGGTCGCGTCCAGGCCCACCACGTCGTCGCGCAGCCGCGTCATCTTGTTCCACCAATACGCCTTCACGTTCCGCTTCAAGTCCGTTCCCAGCGGGCCATAATCCCAAAAACCATTCAACCCCCCGTAAATCTCCGAGGATTGAAAAATGAATCCGCGGCGTTTGCAGAGGGAGACGATTTTCTCCATCAACTCACCGGCTTTTGCTTCGGCCATAAGGCCGCTCAGTCTCCTTCACCCGCCCCTCCAAGTCAAGCGGCGCGCCCGATCGCTGTTGCTTTTTGCCTTTCCCCGCGTACCTTGGGCGTCCTGACGGTCCGTTGAATGCGACAATTCATCACCATCGCCGCTAATGCTCTGATGGAACTGGTGCGGCAGCCGGTCTTCTTGCTGCTCATGACCAGCTCGGCCCTGTTCATCATTTTCCTGGCCGCCCCCTTCTATTTTGCGTTTGGCGACGAGCCCAAACTGGTCAAGAACAGCACCCTGGCCGTCGCCCTGCTGGCCGGGCTCTTTGGCGCCGTCCTGGCCGCCTCCGCCTCCCTGGCCCGCGAAATTCGTTCCGGCACCGCCCTGGCGGTGCTCTCCAAACCGGTGGGCCGGGCCCAATTCCTCACCGCCAAGTATCTGGGCGTCATCGCCGCCCTTTCGCTGCTTTGCTACGTCAACCTGCTGGCCATTCTGCTGGCCAGCCGGATGGCCTTCGACGCTTACGGCAGCACCGACCGCTTTGCCATCGCCGTCTTCGCCGCCGGGGTCGTCCTAGCCTACCTGCTCGGCGGCTTCAGCAATTTCTTCCTGCGCCGGCCGTTTGTCTCGGACGCCGTTTTTGCCCTCCTGCTCACCACCACCCTGGCCTTCATCATCATCAACTCGTTCGACAAGGACCTCAAACCCCAGGCCTTTGCCGCCGGGGTGGATTGGCGGCTGGTCCCCGCCGGCGTTCTGTTGCTCTTGGCCGTTTGGGTCATCGCCGCCATTGCCCTGGCCGCCTCGACCCGTCTCGACACGGTCCCCACCCTCGTCGTCTGCTCAGCCTTCTTTCTGGTGGGCATCATGTCCGACTACCTGTTTGGCCGGCCCGCCGCCCAAGGCTCCTGGTGGGCCGCCGTTCTCTACGCCCTGACTCCCAACTGGCAAATCTTCTGGCTCGCCGACGCCCTCGAAACGGGCAAAACCACCTTCCACTGGGACTACGTCCTCAAATCCTTCGCGTATGCCGCGGCCTACGTGGGGGCCGCCCTGGCGCTGGCCGTCGCCCTCTTCGAAGACCGCGAACTCAGTTAGCCCAACCCTTGGGAATCCGCCTCCTCGGTAACCGGTCAGGGCCCGGCCGAACACCCCATCAAGCGCGGCAGCGGCGGCATTGAGCGGCCGGGCTCCTGCAATTCCATCGCTGTCCCCTTCCGCGGAGGCTGGCGGTCTGCCGCGGGCCGGCCCGCGGGACTTATTCGTAGCGGAGGGATTCGATGGGGTCGAGGTTGGCGGCTTTGTAGGCGGGGTAGGTGCCGAAGACGATGCCGACCAGCGAGCAGATGCCCAGGCCGATCAGAACCCAGTCCACGGGGATGGCCGGCGACAATTTGAGGAAGTAGGCGGCGGCATTGCCGCCGAGGATGCCCAGGACGACTCCCAGGACGCCGCCGACCTGGCACAACACAATGGCCTCGAGGATGAACTGGGTCATGATGTTGCGTTTCTTGGCGCCGACGGCGCGGCGGATGCCGATCTCGCGCGTGCGCTCCGTCACCGAGACCAGCATGATGTTCATAATGCCCACGCCCGCGGCCAGCAAGGCAATGGAACTGACCACGGCAATCCCGACGCGCACGGCGAGGGTGAACGAGTTGAACTGGGCGATGATGGAGTCGTTGGAAAAGATTTCGAAGTCATCCTCGGCGCCGGGTGGCACCTTGCGAATGACGCGCAGGGCGCCGCGCACCTGCTCGACGGTGTCCTCGTAGGCCTCCTGGCTGGGGGCCTGAACGAGGAAACTCAGGCTGCGGCCCCAGCGCCCGAACCGGTTCAAGCCGGTCGTGAGCGGGACGATGGCGAAATTGTCCTGGTCGCCGCCGAGCGATCCCCCCTTGGGTTGAAGCACGCCGACGACGGTGTAGTTGATGCCGTTGATTTTGAGGCGCTCGCCGAGGGCCGACGCGTAGGGGAAGACCGTCCGGGCCAGGCCGCCGCCCAGCACGCAGACGTCGCGGGCGCTTTCGATGTCCGCGTCCAGCAACAGACGGCCTTCGGCCAGCAGCCAGTTGCGGGCCGCGAAACTGCCGGGGGTTTCGCCGAAGAGCGTGACGTTGGGGGCGCTGCGTTTGTAGCGGGACTCGATCTGGCCGCCCCAGAAGGTGGTCTCGAGCCCGACACTTTGAGCCAGCGTGGCCCGCTGCTGCAGCAGGACGCCCTGCGCGAGGGTGAGGTCTTTGCGGCGCTGGTATTTTTCGAAGCCTTCAGGGCCGCCGAAGTGGACGGCAGGCCATTTTTGAACCATGAAGGTCTGGCTGCCGAGCTGGCTGATTTCGCGTTCGATGTCGCTTTGCATGACGCGCATGGCGGTCATGACGACGATGATGGAGAAGACGCCGACCAGGACGCCCAGGAGGGTCAGGGCGGACCGCAGCTTGTGCGCGGCCAAGGCGGCCATGGCCATGGCGAAACTCTCGCGCAGCTCGGCCCAGAGAATGGTCAGCGGTTTAACGGGCATGGCGGGTTGGCGCAGCGGCGGGGTTCATTCGTTTCGCAAGGCATCCACGGGGTTCATGCGCGCGGCCCGCCAGGCGGGGAAGAAGCCCGCGGCCACCCCGGTCACCAGGGAGACAACCAGGGCGATGCCCACAATCGTCAGCGACAGAGCGGCCGGCAGGAACTTTTGCATCACCAGCGTCAGCGGCCAGGCGATGGCCAGCCCCACCAGCCCGCCCAGGAGGCAGATGGCGGCCGACTCGATCAGGAACTGGATGAGAATGGTGCGGCGCTTGGCGCCGATGGCTTTCCGGATGCCGATCTCGCGGGTGCGTTCGGCGACCGACACGAACATGATGTTCATGATGCCGATGCCGCCGACAAAGAGGGACAAGCCGGTGATGAACAAGCCGACCGCGGCGATGGTGCCGGCGACGCGGTAGAACAGGGTGAGGAACTGCTGCTGCTGGTTGATGGCGAAGTCATCCGGCTCGGACGGCGCCAGGCGGCGCACCTTGCGCATTACGCTGCGGACTTCCTCCTTCGCCTCCTCCAACTGGGCGAGGTCTTTGACTTTGACCTGGAATTCATACTCGGGGCGGCTGCGGAACCCGGCGGCAAATTGCTGGAGGGGGATGATGACCTGGTTGTCGAGGCTGATCATCCCGAGGAACGAGCCCTGTTTGTCCAGCACGCCGACCACCTCGAAGGTCTGCTGGCCGATGGTGAGGCGGCGGCCCAGCGGGGATTCGCGCTGAAAGAGGTTGGTGGCGACTTCCGAGCCGATGACGCAGACCGGCCGGCCGCCGTCCACTTCGCCGGGGGTCAGGAAGCGGCCCTGGGCGACGCTGACGGCGCTGGTGTAAAGGAACTGGTCGGTGGTTCCGATGAGCATGACCTGGTTGGCGCGGCGGTTCTTGTAACGGACCGGCGCCATGGTGCCCGTGGTGGGCGCGACGGCGCGGGCCAGGGTCAACTGCTTTTCCACGGCTTTCACCTGGGCCAGGGTGATGGCGCGGCGTTTCTGCACCCGCAGCCATTCCTCGTGCGAGTTAATGAACCAGCCCGTCCGCTGCACATACAGCACATCGGCCCCGATAAAGGAAATGCTCTTGAGAAAGGCGCGGTTGAGGCCCTCGATGGCCGTGCCCATGAGGGTGACGGTCACAATGCCGATCACGATGCCCAGCGTGGTCAGGACCGACCGCATCTTGTTGGCGCGGATGGCGGCCCAGGAGATGCCCAAGCCTTCGCGCAGTTCAGATAACAGGTTCATGGTTCGCGGGCGGGGCCGGGGCGAGGGCTGGCCCGGGCGGGCGGGCGGGTTCATCACTGGCGATAAGGCCGTCGCGGATGCGGATGATGCGGCGGGCATGGCGGGCGACGTCCTCCTCGTGTGTCACGACGATAATGGTGTTGCCGCGCCCGGCCAGCTCGTCGAAGAGGGTCAAAATCTCCGCGCCGGTCTTGCTGTCGAGGTTGCCGGTCGGCTCGTCCGCCAGCAAAATGGAAGGACGGTTCACCAAGGCGCGGGCGACGGCGACGCGCTGGCGCTGGCCGCCGGACAGTTCGTTGGGCTTGTGATGAATCCGGTCGGCGAGGCCCACGCTGGCCAGCGCCTCGAGCGCAATTTGCCGGCGTTCGCCGGCGGGCACGCCC
>ERZ795051.3787-NODE-3787-length-14910-cov-4.154022_pt1 | contig 14910 bp, 19 predicted proteins | sample MGYA00375135_ERZ795051 | MGnify/ENA primary metagenome ERZ795051 (study PRJEB30180, sample SAMN05720222) | activated sludge metagenome | isolation source: Anaerobic digester | place: Japan | collected 2015-05-26 ... | reverse complement strand
ATGCAACCGGGCTGGCCGTCTGCTTGGACTGCAAGCACGAATGGCAGGCGGTAGCTCCGGCAGACATCCAATGGCTGGAATGCCCATCCTGCGGACTGGTGCGCGGCCGGTTCAAGTTTCAGTTCGAGAAAGACTGCAAGCACTGGGTATGCAACTGCGGCAACGACCTGTTCCATGTCACGCCGGAAGGGACGTATTGCCCGAATTGTGGCGAATGGCATGTGTTCGATGATTGAATCTGGATAGTTCGCCATGCGTGGCAAATTCCCCCCGTCAATTCGCAGGGGAATCTGTCTTGGGCACCGTCAGCATCGATACGCGCAAGGCGCATCTGGTCCGCCAGCACCGTGACATCACGGCCATCTACACCTGGATCAACGATGAACGCGCCATGGTCCTGTGCGCCACCTACCGCAAGGGCTCGCCCTGGTATGTGGTCATGGAGTCGGCCGCCTACAAGTACGACGACCCGCGCTACCTGGCGCGCCAAGCCGCCATCGCCGCCGGTGTGCTGGACATGGACGAGACGACCAGCACCTGGTCGCGCATCGCGTCCATCATCCATGAAGGCCTGCCCGACCTGATCCGCATGCCCGGGGCGCCGGACCCGGAGTTCTACCGGGAATCCCTGGGCACCATCGAACTGCGCGCCAACGGTGAGCGCATCGGCGGGACCGAGGTCCGGCTTGAGAAGGATGCCGCCATGGAGTTCGTGCAGTGATGCCGATACCTTGCGCCATCTACCGCCAACATCTTGCCGACGAGATCGCCGTCGAACGGCGTGTATTTATCGAGATTTCCGGAAAAGCTTGTATCCATAAGTCTGTTTTCCGTGATCAGGATTTGGCAAGAAGCCACCTTCGTGAGTTGACTGATTTGCGCGGAACACCACGTTTCAAGGCGTATGTCCGAGATCTTTCGGAACGCAGAAGTGCCGCAATTGCTTCCGCGTTCGGCCCTCAATGGTGCTGCCATGCCGAATAACGTCTTCGAAGTCGGCCGGCGCTCGGGGCGCGCTCCCGGTGACCAGTACATGGATTCCATCGCGGCGAGCACGGCACTGGCCGAGGTGAAGGATCACCCGCTCGACGGCGAGGCGGCGCGAAAACTGCATCGCCAGCTCATGGAGTGGTACTTCCAGGAGCGCGACAAGCAATCCGCCAACCGCATGGAGATGGAAACCGACGCGGGGTTCTACGACAACAAGCAGTGGGACGAGGAGGATGCCCAGCTTGTGCGCGAGCGCGGCCAGGTTCCCCTGGTCTACAACGAGATCGCGCCGATGATCGACTGGCTGATCGGCACGGAACGCCGCACCCGGGTCGATTGGCGCGTGCTGCCCCGCGCTGAGGACGATACCAAGTCCGCCGACGTGAAGACCAAGGTGCTCAAGTACGTATCGGACATGAACCGCGTGCCGTTCAAGCGGTCAGCCGCCTTCTCGGATTCCGCCAAGGTTGGGGTGGGCTGGATCGAGGACGGCGCCCGCGACGACCCGACCGAGGACATCCTGTACAGCCGGCATGAGGATTGGCGCTGCATCCTGTGGGATTCGGCGAGCCGCGAGCTGGATCTGTCCGATGCGCGCTACCTGTTCCGCTGGCGCTGGGTGGATGAGGACATCGCCGTGATGATGTTCCCGGAGCGTACCGATCAGATTCGCCGGGCCTGCAATGGCGACCCGGCCGATGAATCCAGCATGGACGACTGGTATCTGGGCAACCCCATCGCCGGAAGCGGCACACTGGCCGGCGTGCAAACCGACTTCACCGGTACACAACGGCGCCGCGTGCGCCTGATCGAGTGCCAGTACCGCATGCCGGTGAAATCCCAGGTGGTGGCAAACGGACCCATGAAGGGCGCCTACCTGAACCCGCAGGATGCGCGCTTGATGGAAGTGGTGCAGGCCCACGGTTCCAGCATCGTGGACCGGATCACCATGCGCGTGCACTTCGCCGTGATGACGGAAACCGCCATGCTGACCATGGCGCAGTCAGCCTACCGCCACAACCGCTTCACGCTGACGCCGATCTGGTTCTACCGAGACAACAAGACCCGGCTTCCCTACGGCGCCATCCGCCGCGTGCGCGACATCAACCAGGATTTAAACAAACGCGCTTCCAAGGCATTGTTCTTGCTGAACACAAACCAGGTCATCGCCGACGATGGCGCGGTGGAAGACGTGAACGTGGCGCGGGAAGAGGTGGACCGGCCGGATGGCTGGATCACGAAGAAGGCCGGCAAGGAATTCATCATCCGCCGCGACTCCGAGGCGGCCAACGGCCAGCAGGAGATCATGCAGATGCAGGCCGGCCGCATCCAGAACTCGGTCGGCATCAACAACGAGAACCTGGGCCGGCAGTCCAATGCGGAATCCGGCGAGGCAATCAAGGCGCGCCAGTTGCAGGGCTCGGTTTCCACCACGGAACCGTTCGACAACCTGCGCCTGGCCGTCCAGGTCCAGGGCGAGAAGCAGCTTTCCCTGGCCGAGCAGTTCTACACCGAGGAAAAGGTGATCCGCCTGACCGGCCAGAAGGGCCGCATCGAGTGGGTGAAGATCAACCAGCCCGAGCGCCAGGTTGATGGCTCGGTGCGCTACCTGAACGACATCACCGAATCCAAGGCGGATTTTGTGGTGTCCGAGGCGGACTTCGCCGGCACCTTGCGCCAGGTCATGTTCGACGGCATCGCCAATATGGCCGCGAAACTGCCGCCGGAGATTTCTATCCGCCTGTTCCTGATCGCCATGGAGTTCTCTGATCTGCCCAACAAGGACGACATCGCCGACGCCATCCGCAAAGTTATCGGCGAGCGCGACCCGGACAAGGAAATGACGCCGGAAGAGGCCGCCCAGGCCGAGCAGCAGGCTCAACAGCAGGCCGAGATCGTGCAGATGCAGCGCGAGCAGGCCATCCTGGCGCTGGACGAACAACGAGCCAAGGTGGCGAAGCTGAATGCCGAGGCGGAATCACTGATCGCCCAGAACCAGGGCGGCCAGGGCAATCCGGAGATGGATGCCGCCATCCGCCAGATCCAGGAAAGCGCGGCGCAGCAGATCGACGCGCTGACCAAGCAACTCACCAATGCCCAGGTGGAACTGCGCAACAAGTTGATGGAGATCAACAAGCGGGCCGACACGGACCTGGAAGTAGCGCGCATCGCCGCCGACACCAAGATCCAGGTGGCGGAACTGTCCAAGGCCGCCGACGACAAGATGGCCGCCATCGAGCGGCGCATGGAAGAGATCGGCAAGGCCGTGACCGCCCGGGACAAGCAGGAACAGCCCGACATCGCCGGTATGTTGTCGAAGGCCATAGAGCCCTTGCGCGCCGCCATGGAGTCCGAGAAGTCGAACAAGGCGCAAACGCCGGAAGCCGCGCCGCAACCCATCAACGTCACCGTTCCGCTGAACTTGCAGATCGACGCCAAGAGCGGATCGGTCAAGAAGGAAATCGTGTTCCGCGAGGACAAGGAAGGGAACCTGGTCGGCGCGGCCGTGATACCGGAGAAGGATGACAAGGCATGAAATACGGATACCCGACATCGACAAGCAGGGCCACGTCTGGGCCGGCTGGGCGTTGCTCCTGACCTGGACGCTCGTCTTCGGCAATCTCGTCTCCGGCGTGTTCGCCGCAACCGGCGCCGCCGTGCTGCGCGAGGCATTCGGCAACCGTGACCTGGGCGACTTCCTGGCCACCGCTCTTGGCATCTGCGTCGGCGTGCTGGTCTGGTGGGGGGCGACGACATGAGATTCCTGCTCACGACCTATCTGACCAAGTTCTGGGACTTCGTGGACACGCGCGGCGTGATTCGTCGCATCGTCCTTGGCGCAACCATGTGGATGACCTTCTGGGTGTCTTACTGGGCCGGCGGGTTCGCCCTGCGCGCCCTGGAGTTATCCGCGATCAAAGGCGGCGATGTCGTGATGATCATCGGCGCAGTCACCCTGCCCATCGTGACCCTGGGCGGGTACGTCTTCAAGGTCTACCTGGATTCGAGGAGCGCATGACATGTGGCGCCTCGCCCTCAGCTTTATCAAAGGCGTTACACCGCTCGCCTGGCTGCGTGTGGGCCTGGTGGTTGCTCTGGCCCTTGGTACTTGGCGTCTTTACGGCTTTGTGTGGGATCGCGGCTGGGATGCTCGTGACGCAAAGGCTGTCACGGAGCTGGCCGAATCCATTGAGCGTGCTGGCGCCGAAGCCCGCGCCATCGCCATTCAGGATGCCAAAATTTCGGCGGGTTTTGAAACCGAGCGCGAGCGCATCCGTACCGTCTACCGTGACCGCGAAATCGAGGTGATCAAACATGTCCCCGCAGATTGCATCCAGTGCCGCCTTGCTCCTGCTGGCCTCGGCCTGCTCAACAACGCCCTTACCGATGGTCAAGGTCGAGCGCCCGCCGATACCGGTAAACCTGACTACTCCTTGCCCAAGCCTGTCCCCCCTGCTGGAAGCGACCTTCCCAATGCTGGCTGGGAAGATCGTTGACGTGAGCGCCAAATATTATGAGTGCAAATCCAAGCATGAAGCCCTGGTCAAGGCTCTGGAGGCTGTGAAGTGAACACGCCTCAGGACCTGATGGCCGCCGTCGAGATGTCCTATCCCGACATAGCCCTGAGCATCAAATCGACGTGGGGCGATCCTCTGTGCGCTGAGTACATGCGTCGGTTGCTGATTACCGAGCGCACGGACTACCGTGGCTTCGAGCCGCTAGTCTTCGCGGCGCTGGCGGAACTCCAGGAAATGCACGCGATGCACTTCCCCGAGCCTGTCACCGACGTGTGGAGCGCGGCATGAGTTTGGTCTGGAAACGCCATCGCGGGACCAGCGTATTTTACGGATTGCTGTTCCGTCACGGCTGGTTCATTGGCGTGGCGCGGGATTTTCGCGCCCCGGCCATCGTGTTCGTGAACGGGCGCTTTGATCATTTTGAAGAGGAATAGTGATGGTGGACAACAGCTGGAGATTGGAGCAACACGTCGGCACGATCATGCAGGCAGCCGTCATTGGGCTGCTGGCGTGGTCCCTGAAAACCAACGTGGAACTGACCAACCAGGTCGGCATCCTCCAGGTCCAGGTCAGTGCCTTGCAGAATACCGTCGCCCAGGGCACCCAGGACCGCTACCACGCCGCAGACGCCGCCCGTGATTTCGCTTCTGTCTGGTCTGAACTCAATCGCCATTCGGCCCGCATGGACGGGCTTGAAGCCCGCATCGGTAAACATTAACCAACCTCTGGAGTAAATCATGGCTATCGCCTCCTCGGACATCCACTATCGCATGAGCGGCGGCGCGTCCAACCCGGACCTTCCGCTATGACCACGTACATCGTCACCAGAAAATCAGACGGCGCTGAAGTCTACCGCTATCAAGCCGAGTTCCCATGCGAGTGGCCGGGTATGGAGTTTGCCGATTACGACCACACCGCCCAGGTCGAGATCAACCCTGACGGCAGCATCGAAGGCGCGGTGACGGGCCGCGTGATGACCAAGCTGGAATTTTTGCGCCGGTTTACCGCCGAGGAGCGCATTGCCATCCGTACCGTGGCGAAATCCAACCCGGTGTTGGAGGACTACATGGCAATGATCGACTTGGCCCAAGATATCGACACGTCTGATATCGACACCCAAACTGGCGTGAGGATGCTGGAGGCGTCTGGTCTGCTCGCAACCGGACGCGCTGACGAGGTGCTGCATGGCTAATAAGTACTGCGATCACGGGCTTTACGGCGCGGCGGTAGTCATCGGGTCCACCTCCGGGTCATCTACCACGTTGACGGTAGCCTCTGTCACATCCGGAAGGCTCGGATTGGGGGCGATGATTAGTGGGACGGGCATTGCGGCGGGAACGTACATCTCCGCGCTCGGGACAGGTACAGGTGGTGCAGGCACGTACACGATGAGCGTCGCCAACACCATCGCATCCAGTACGACAATCACAGCAACAATGGGTGGCCCCGCCTTGGTGCCGACCTGGGGCGTGGCCCAGGAAGGTGACGGAACGGCAACCGGTGCTGCCACCCCAGCGACGATAAGTGTCAATATGTCGGCACTGACAGCCAGCGCGGGCGACACAATATCCGTGGGCGGCGCAACCCTCACTTGCGTGGCTTCTGGCGCTACCACCAACCAATTCAACGCGGGTACGGGAACGACGTTGATTGACAACATCGTCGCGGGCATCAACCGGGCGACCAACACGGTCACGGTGAGCGCAGCGGCAACGGGATGGGCAACGCCAAAAATCCAGGATTGCGTGTACGCGCAACGGAATGGCAACAATTTAGAGATCATGACCCGCGCCGGGTCGGCGGTGTACAACGCCAATGCGTCCTGGAAAGTGTTGTCGGCAGGTTTGTCAGCCAGTGATATCGACGTACAGTTCTCAGGTGGCGCAGGTGGAGCTTGGGGATACTTATTCAATGAACGCACGACGATACTCCCGAGCGCGGTCGTGCTTGGCGGGTACGGTATCTGGGGTGCACAGCAGCCGACGGCGGGGGTGCAGAATCCTGGGGATAGCGTAAGCCTCCGGGCAAACAATAAGACCCTATATACCTCAGTAGGCGCAAACCTAGCGGTCACGCCTGCTGCGATCGGGACGGATGCTTTACCTGTCGTCCATTTGATTGACGATGGAACGGCCTGGTCCGGGGATTCAAGCAGCGCATCGCTTGCGATACAACACACCACGGCGTCGTATTCTGCAATCTTCTCTTTCACAACGGCAATTGCTCTTATTGTGAAGGGAATAAAACGGTCAGACACGGATTACAGTTTGCGATTCGTGCTTTCAGCAGCCGGATCAACCCTCGCAATTGGGATTTCACAAAACAACCAGTTGATTGGTTTTTTGGCCGAGGCGACGGGTTCTGGCAGGACGTATCTGCAAACCACCTACGGGCAGACAGCAGGCCGGAAAGGGCTGTTCAAATCGGGACGAGTTAAACACGCCCAAACTGGTTACTTTGCCAACCTGGGAAGTTCGAACGGGAATGCGGGGGCGGATTTTGACGACATTATTTGGGATAATTCTTCCACTGCCAATGCCAACCTGGGCGTAATGACCGCGTCTAACAGTGGCGCGACCATGGACTCTCGATTCAGGAATAACCGATTCGAACACTTTGTCGTTGGCTCCAAACTTTTCCTTTCTTTGAATGCCGGGGCCACGCTGCACGCGGCATTTGAAAACCCCGCATTCGGCAATGTGACATCTCGCGGCCCGTATGTGGCGAGATCACATGCGATGGATTACTCCACCGTTGTGTCGTATTTTTCCCAGTACGGTAATCGTGATTTCGGAATAGATAACGTGCGGGGGATGGTATCTTGGAATAGTTCGCAATCGTACCCAACGCTCTCGGCGACGCTTCCTGATGGTAGTACACCGTGGTCTTGGTTGATCGCGCCAGCAACCAACGCGGGCTATATCACTTTTGGTTGTCCTTTGGTATCGCCAAGGATAGCCAAGGAAAATTCTCTAGCCGATGGGGCGAGAACATTTACGCTTAATTTCTGTTTGTCCGACGCGATTACCACATGGACGAAACGCGATGTTTCAATGATCGTCGTGTACGTCGATGTAAATGGCGATTTAGTCATTTTGGACACCTTGGATTATTCCGGATCGGCGCTTACTACCTCTACTGAAACATGGAGCCAAGAATCTGCCGGAAAGGTGACGTATTCGGATGGAGGCACGCTCTACCACAATAAATACAAGTTGGAGGTAAGCACACCGTCAGGGAAAAACCTGCCAAACGGGGCGGAAGTCGGGGTGTATTTCCGTGTACACAACATTGTTGCCAATAGCACTCAATACCTGTTTGTTGATCCAGACGTGAGCATCGCCTAATGTCTAGTGCGGTATTTATTCCGAACTTTGCGGGCCACGCTGGTTGCCAAATACTTCCAGCAACTCGCGGCCCTATGACCCTCAATCATGGTGTTGTTTTGTCTCGCGGACGTTTGGCGACAGACAGCATCGGCACCTGTGATATCCGCATCCAGAACGCAGTCACGGGTTCGCGCTACCGAATTGAAGTCTCCAGCACAGGAACTCTGGTAGCCGAAGGGGATGTTGCATCGAACGACTTTTCTGTAAACGTACCACTGTACCCACCCGGTAACGCGGCCAACACGCTCAAGGTCAAGATTCGTAAGGGCACCACCGCGCCCAAGTACCAACCGTTTGAAACCCAGGTCACGGCGGTTTCCGCCGGGGCGCTGGCCTATGTCTCCCAAGTGCCAGACACCATCGCCTAAGGAACCGCCATGGCTATCTACGACGATTTCTCGCTGAACTACACCACCAAAAAGATCAGCCACGCCAGCGGCTCCACGCGCTACACGGTCAACGCGCTGTATTCCTGGCTCATGGACTTGTTCGATGATGCCAGCCAGATGGACGACACGGTGCCGATGTCAGCACAGACGCCGACCGAGTACACGCTGATCAACGGCTGGACGTTCAACGCCGACTCCGACCTGGGCTACCTCTACGGCGGCTCCATCGTGGACACCACCGCGAACAACATCTGGGCCAACTTCTACACCCTCGGCACCATCGTCAGCGGAGGCGTGGTCTACGTCTACCAGAACGGCTCTCTGGTGACTGCGCCGCCCGGTTACTCTAGCGGCCATGTCGATCAGTTGATCAAGGTCACTTCCAGCGGCTCCGACGTGGACTCGAAGAACGTCACCGCCTACGTGCGCGACATCGGCAACACGTTCGACAATTTCACCGCAGCCGGCACGTCCACGGGCGGTCGGGTTCCGATCCCGCTGGCGACCAACACGGACTCCAACGACGACGGCGCGGGCACCGGAATGCCGCTCTCCGGCGTGACCATCACCATCGGCGCGACGAGCCAGGATATCGGTGATGGCAACGGCTCCCAACCTTATGGCGTCATCATCGACGGCAACGGCAATACCTGTGCCAACGTCTACAAGCATCTGAAATACGTAGTCAGCAAGGCGCACGCGGCCGGGGCGGGCAGTTTCACTACGCTGGGTTATTTCTACCGATACCTCGACGGTTCCTATACCGAAACCAAGCAAGCCCCGTTCGCCACCTTTGCGGGCGGCAAGATTTTCGGTGCACGCGGCGTGTGGATCACCAACGTATCCGACTCCAACAACCGGGTATTGATCGACGGCAATGGCGTGACCCGCACGCCCCCGACCACGATCTCCATCACCGTGTCCGGTGTAGTGTCCGGCGACCGCGTGCTGGTGGCCCGCTCCAGCGGCGGCGTGATCAACAAGAGCCAGTTCACACTCAACGGCACGCACACCAGTACCTCCACAGTCACGGTCAACGAGGCGTTGGGTGCGGACATCCCGGATAGCGGGGCACTGCGTCTGGGCGACACCGCCTATACCTACAGCGGTATCACGCGCGGAAGCAAGCAGTTCACCGGAGTATCTCCAGCCCTGTCCGGCGCAAGCGGAGCGGACCTGTATCAGCCGTACATTGACGGCGTGGCGAGCGGCACGAGCATGACCAAATCTCTGGTCTACGCCAGCGACTTCGACATCATCGCGCGGGTTCGTAAGAAGGGAATTCTGCCGTTTGAGAATACTGGGACAGTTACTGTCTCTGGCGCGTCGATTAGCGCCATCCGCACGACTGACACTATCGCCGTTTGACCATGGCCCTAACATTCGATCACGCCACCAAGCTCATCGGCGTGCCCCAGGCCGACGCCCAGCCCTTGCTGATCCAGTCCCTGGTCAACGCGATCCGCGAAGAGGAGGCCAGCGAGCGCGGCATTGCCTACGACCAGATTCTGGACGCCAGCGGCAAGGAGGATTTGGGCGGCGGGGTTTATACCGGCATCACGGCCGGACTTCGCAGCACTTGGAAGCTCAACTTCGCCAGCGGTGCGTATCAAGCCACGATTGATGGCGGGAACCTAGCTGACGCACTGAGCCGGATCAACAATACCGGGAGTCCTCAGGTGTTGGCGCTTTCCAGTGCCGCAGCTACCGTGGTGAATGGAGAAGGTGGGGGCACGGCACCCACGGCTGCACAGAATGCAGCTGCGGTCTGGTCGAGCACGTTGGAAGGTTCCCTCTCGGCTGAACAGATCACCCGCATCCTCCTCGCCGCCCTCGCCGGCAAGCGCGACGGCATCGGAACCACTACAGAGCGGTACTACGGACAGGATGGCACCACGCCGCGTATCACGCTGACGCCGGATCAGTACGGTAACGGCACGCCCACGGTGGATGGAGCATAACGTGGCACTCCTGCGCGGAAAACTTCTTGCTGGTGCGCTGTTTGCGGGCGCGCTGTTCGGTGTTGTTCAGGATGATGTGGCGCAGGCCACGGATACGCCGCGATACGGCGGCAAGCAACGCGAAGACCTCAGTGTCGAGCGCGTCTTGGAATCCTGGGAATGGCTGGATGCGCAGCGCGCGCGTCATGAGCAAGACCGCATCGCGCCGCCGGTTGATGAAGGTGAGTTTGCTGCGGGCTCCATATCTCCATCCGTCCAGGACGCCACGCCAGGCATCATTGCCATCGCCATGCCGCGCACGAAGATCCACGATACCGAGTCGGCGGACAAGGCCGCGCTCGCGGATCGGCAGCGCAGGAACCGGCACGCCATGCTGATGTTGCTGGCCATGGCCGAGGATGACGACTGATTGGTTCGCCATGCGTGATTAACTTGGCCTATCCGATTGGCAGTCGGATACAGAGAGTGGCAGACCCCGGAGTGTTTTGTTGGGGCTTGCGTGGTCGAAATCACGTCGCTCTCCGTGACTAGATTGCCCAAGCCAAGGGTGCAAGCCCCAACAAAGCGTTTCGGGGTTTTTGTTTGGAGAGCACATGAAAACCGCGTTGACCATATGCGACACGAAGATTCGCCAGGATGCCGAGGGACGTTACTGCCTGAATGATCTGCACAGGGCAGCGGGCGGCCTTGGTGGTGACCGTCCTTCCATGTGGATGAAGAACAAGCAGACACAGGATCTGATTGATGAAGTCTCAAAAGCAGGAATTCCTGCTATTGAAACCAAACAACAAATTGGCACCTTTGTCTGCAAGGAGTTGGTCTACGCCTACGCCATGTGGATCAGCCCGAAGTTCAACCTCCAGGTGATACGCGCCTATGACGCCCTAGTGAACACGCCCACTCCCGCGCCAGCCTTCGCCTTGCCTCAGTCCTATCCGGAAGCCCTGCGCGAATTGGCGGCATCGGCCGAGAAGCAGCAGGCTCTGCTCAAGAAGATCGAGGAGGATGCGCCCAAGGTCGAGTTCTTCGAGGTAGTGGACAAGTCAGAAACTACGTGCACGCTCAATGAAGCAGCCAAGGTGCTGGGTATGGGCGAAAAGACGTTGCGCATGAAGCTCAAGGAGCTAGGTGTCTTCCAAAGGAATGGGAGAACGCCTTATCAAAGGTACGTCAACTACAGCTATTTCCAGCTATCTATCCGCCAGTGGCGCAACAACACGGGCTATCCGATGACCTACGTGGTTCCTCTGGTAACTGGGAAAGGCATGATCTGGCTGCAACAGGAATTAGGAATAAAGCCAGCTCCTCAACTAAGCCTGTCCTACGACAAGCGTAACGAATCGCCATTGCGTGGCCAGTATTTCCGTGGGTCGGCAACCGATCGCGTGCTCACCACCCTGAAAGAAGCGAGCCAGCCATTGACCAACGGAGAGTTGATGGCGCAAGCAGGGTGCACGCGCGGCGAAGCGGCCTGGGCCATCAGAATTCTTCGTCGTGATGGTCTGCTCGAAGACACGATGCTCAACGATCCGACCAAGCACAGCTTGTACAAGAAATATTCCCTGAAGCACAACGGCGCAGAAAGCCATCACATGACCACTTGATGGGTTCGCCATGCGTGGCAAATTTCGCCGCCATGAACACCACCCCCATCATCACCGGCCTGGACTACTGGCAAGGCCGGGACAGCCAGTACCGCATGGACTGGACGGAAGAGATCAAGCGCAACGCGGATGATCTGCTGTTGCGGATCAACTTGCTGTTGCCGTTCATGGTGGGTGTGGATTTTGAGGCGCACCCCGTTACGCGCTCCCTGGTGTCAAGCGGTTGGCGTCCGCCTTCCGTCAATGCCGGAATTCCAAACGCCGCGCCCCGTTCCAAGCACATTACCGGCCAGGCCATCGACCTGTTCGACCCGGACGGTGATCTGGATGCGTGGTGTATGGATCACCTGGACAAACTGGAGCAATGCGGAATTTGGCTTGAACATCCTTCGGCCACGAAAGGGTGGAGCCACATGCAATCCGTTCCTCCAAAGTCAGGGAAAAGGGTGTTCTACCCATGATCCAGCAAATGTCTCCAAGTCTCGTTGTTGACTATCTTGCTCACGGCGGCACTTTCCCATCCAGTCGCGCAGGCGCTGGTTCTACCCGTAAGGAATCAACATGGCGAAGAAGAAGCACTCCCTTGGCATGACCATGCAGGAAGACGACTGGATGGTCGAGGATGCCATGCGCACCTTGATGCGCGCCGAACAGATCAAGAAAGACAAGAAGCTGATGGCCCAGGTTGCCAAGATGGCCAAGGACAAACTGCTGGAACTGTCCAGCGTGGCCGCCGAAGCCAGCGAATCCGAGTAATCCACCGAAGGAGACATGCGCATGAGTGCTGCAAAAGAAGCGTTCGACCCCGCCATCCTGCAAACCCTGACCGACGAGGAGCGCGCCGCCATCCTGGGCGATGATGCGCCCGCCGATGAGGTCGAGGCCTTGAAGGCGCTTGCCGAAACCGATGGGTCCGGCGCTGACGAGGATGACGACGGCGACGATGACGATAAGGCGGACGAGGATGGCGATGGCGACGACGATGCGCTCGCCGATGCGGCTGCCGCCCAGTCTGCCCCCGCCGCCACAGATCCTCCCGCCGATGCGGCGCCCGTGGCGCAAGAAGCCAAGCCGGCCGAGCCGACGCGCATCGTCTACGACTACCAGCTTCCCGAGGACTACCAAACCAAGGTAGACGCCATCCGGAACCGGGAAGACGAAATAGCCCAGCAGTTCAAGTCCGGTGAACTGGACTTCGACGCCTACCGCGCCGCCGCACGTGAACTGGACATCGAGCGCGAGGCGCTGACCGACATGCGCGTCAAGGCGGCGATCTCCCAGGAAGTGAACCAGCAGACCGGCGAATCCCTGTGGCGCTCCGCCTTGCAGCAGTTCAATGCCACCACCGCCAAGGCCGACGGCATCGACTATGCCAAGGATGAGGTAAAGATGGCGGAATTCGACCAGTTCCTCAAAATGTTGGCCGACAAACCGGAGAACGCCGAGAAGGATCACAACTGGTTCATCAGCGAGGCCCACAAGCGCGTCAAGGCAATGAACGGCATCGTCACCGCGCCGAAGCCAAATCCGCAGAGGAATGAAAGGCGCGATCCGCCGAACCTGAGCCAGTTGCCCAAGACCCTTTCCGATGTGCCGGGTGGCGATGGCCCGGGCGACGTGTCCGACGAGTTCTCCAATATTTATGCGCTTGACGGACTGGCATACGAGGATGCGCTGAAACATCTTGAGCGAACAAACCCCGCCGCGTATGCAAGGTTCGTTGCGTCTTGAGCTTATGAAGCTCGCTGAAACGCAATCCTCGATACACCTGGACATCCATGTCGGCGAAGCATTGCTGATCGACGACGGGCGCATCAGCGTGGAACTGGAGGCGAAGAGCGGCAAGATCGCCCGCCTCCGGGTGGTGTCCCCGCGCGACATGACCGTGGAACGACGCAGGATGCAGGAGACGACAAAAACCACCGCGTAAGTCTCGCCATGCGTGGCATATAGCGGTCTAGCAGCACAAGCAGTAGAGAAGGGTGCGCAGGAGTGCGCCTGGTGAAGCAACCAACCAGGAGCATGACATGGCCCGCACGATCATCGGGGTAAATGACCCCAAAGCAGTCAAGAAGTACACCGGCCTTCTGGCGATGGATACCTCGCACAAGTCCTATTTCAACTCCCGCATGATGGGCCGTGGCGCCGAAGCCGAGGTGCCCATCCAGATCCTGACGGAACTGGAAAGCGATGCTGGGGAAAACATCGCCTACGATCTGTTGGCCGAACTGTCCATGGCCCCGGTCGAGGGCGAGGACACACTGGAAGGCAAGGAAGAGCGCCAGCGCTTCTACACCGATTCGGTCTACATCGACCAGGCCCGGTGCGGCGTGAACACCGGCGGGCGCATGACCCGCAAGCGCACGCTGAACAACCTGCGCGACAAGGCCCGCCGCCAGCAATCTTCCTGGTGGGCTCGCCTGTTCGATGAACTGCTGTTCATCTACCTGTCCGGCGCTCGCGGCAGCAACAGTTCCACCGTTGGCCTGTCCTCCAGCTACACCGGCCGCGCCAACAACAGCATCAAGTCGCCCGACTACGAGCACCGCCTGTACGGCTACGATGCTTCCGACATGCCGACCGTCACCAGCGGCATCGAGATCACGGACATCATGAACCTGGGAGCCATCGACCGGGCATGGACCCGCGCCACCGTTCAGGGCGGCGGTTCCACCGGCGTGCCCGTGCTCCAGCCGTGCAAGATCGACGGCATGGAAACGTATGTGTGCGTCATGCACACCTACCAGGAAAACGACCTGCGCACCGCGACCGGAACCGGCCAGTGGTTGGACATCCAGAAGGCCGCCGCCGCCGCCGAGGGCCGCAACTCGCCGCTGTTCAAGGGTAGCCTGGGCATGTATCGCGGCGTGGTTCTGCACTCCCACAAGAACATCCGCACCTTCGCCTCCGGCGACACCATGCCGGCGACCGTCGCGGCGGGCACCGCTGATTCCAGCACCCTGTCGCTGGCGTCCGGTGGCGCTTCCCGCGCGCTGTTCATGGGCGCCCAGGCCGGCGTGGTGGCGTTCGGTTCGCCCGGCACCAACCTGCGTTTCGAC
>ERZ795051.3786-NODE-3786-length-14911-cov-4.934841_pt1 | contig 14911 bp, 10 predicted proteins | sample MGYA00375135_ERZ795051 | MGnify/ENA primary metagenome ERZ795051 (study PRJEB30180, sample SAMN05720222) | activated sludge metagenome | isolation source: Anaerobic digester | place: Japan | collected 2015-05-26 ... | reverse complement strand
CCAAACTTAGCATATAGAAAAGTAACTTCTATTTTCTACGCTACAAAAACTAAAAATTATCCTGGTAGAATTAGAAAAAATGAAAATTTCAATAAGCCCAACAGGAACCTGGCTGGATAAAATATAATTGCAAAATAAAAAAAAAGAGCAGATTGGCGTCCCCACGGGGATTCGAACCCCGGTTACCAGGATGAAAACCTGGTGTCCTAGGCCTCTAGACGATGGGGACAAAGAAGCCAGAAGCATGAAAATGGGCGATAATTATAGCAGGAAGACTACAAGTTTCAAGTAAAAAAGCAAAAATTATTTTAAAATTCTTGAAATTTCCTTAAAAGATGGATGCATCGAATCACGAAGAATAGCAAATAAAAGCGATTCCACACTTGTTACAGTTATTCCCTTGTAAAGCATGAGGTTTAAAGATATAGATTTATTCTGGGAATCCCTTGAACACGTAGCATCAGCTGGAACAAAAATATTCATTCCACGTTCTAAAGCATCAAAACTTGTTTGTTGAACACATACATGTGTCTCTATACCACAGATTATAAGGGATTTTATGTTCATCTCTTCGAGTTTTTTTGCGAATTTCGCAGAACCAAAACAGGAAAATGTTGTTTTTTCAATAGGCGGTTCAGTAAAATATTTCTTCAAATTTTCTACAGTAGGGCCAAGTCCCTTCGGATATTGCTCAGTAAAAATTACAGGTATATTAAGTTTTAATGATGCATTCACGAGAATTTCGCATTTTGAAATCACCGAGGCAATCTCATCAGGCCTCATAGCATTTATAAGACGTTCCTGTAAATCAATTACAATTAATGCGAGATTAGATGAAGGAAATAGCTCATTTTTCACAGGATTTTATTGCCTCTTTTACTATCTTTTTGAATTGTTCAAGGTCGAAATCGCCCTTTTGCAATATCGCAAAACAATCTTTTTTGACCTTATCGAGTAGTTCCTCAGATACAAGAAGTCCAGTAAAAATAATTATAGGTAATTCTTTAAATTTGCTTTCTTCTCTGATGTAGTTTACTAATTCCCAACCTGTTGTAAAAGGCATCATAAAATCTATTACTGCTAAATTTAATTCTTGCGAATTTTTAAGTATTTCAATTGCAGCATCTCCGTTGTCAGCACAAATAATTTCATACCCTTCCATACCAAGAGCACGTATGAAAAAAGCACAAAGTTCTTTATCATCATCCACAAACAATATTTTCTTTTTCTTTTCTTCCATTTTCTTTTAGCAAAAAAATTTACCTGTTAAAATTCCTGTCATATATATGAATATAGATTCATATAGTATTATGTCAAGTTTTTATTTTTTTTCCATAGTTTATTTCAGAAATCTTGATCTGCGGTTCTGGTAAAATTGAACCTGTAATGAATTTTTTTACCAGATCTGTTGCGATTTTTACATCTCCGTCTTTCACCCAGTATATTTTATGCCCTTTTCGCTCTAATTTTCTAAACCATACATCTTGTTTTCGAGCAAGATTCCTAATTTTTGCCAGTAAAACTTGATACATTTCATCTTTTGACATTTTTTTCTGCAAAAATAGGGCAATATATTTGTATTCAAGGCCGAAAAACTCTATTTTCTCCCAGCTAAGTCCATTTTTTTCATGCAAGCTTTTTACTTCTTCAATCATTCCTTCATTGATACGTTTTTTTAATCTCAATTCTATTCTTTTATGAATTTCACTCCTTTCTCGCAATACACCTATTATGAGAGGATTTATTATAAATGGAAATTGTTCAGCCTTAACGCTTGAGTTTTTTCTTTCAATTCTTCTGATGATTCTATTCTTATTCTGAGCCTCATCTGGAGATAATTTTTCTCCTAAAATCTTTAATAACTCTTCATTAGTTAGCGTTTTGAGTTTTTTCCTTTCTTCTTTATCATATCCCATTCCTGGAAGTTCATATTCCGACAATAAACAATCTATATAAAGAACAGAACCTCCACAAATTACTGGCAATTTATTTCTACTGCTTATATCACTTATTGCATTTATTGCATCTTTTCTAAAATTTGCCAGATTATATTCCTCTGCTGGTGAAATTACATCGATAAGATGATACTTTACTTCCCCATATTCTTCCAGATCTTTACCTGTTCCGATGTCCATACCAATATAAACCTGTCGTGAATCTGCACTGATAATTTCACCTTCAAATTCTTTTGCGAGATGCACGGCAAGTTTCGTTTTTCCTGAAGCGGTAGGTCCTATAACAAAAAGAACCTTAATTTTTTTATTTTCTGGCATTTTTTATACTGTTATTTCAGGATGTCTCTAAGAATTTCTTTCTGTTCTCTTACTGCTTTTTCAGCCATTTGTGTTGAATTCCCCCCTAATAACCATCCCACTAAACGAAAATTCAATCTTGATATGATAATTTTGCCATCTTTATTAGTATAGACTGCAAATTGACATGGTATAATAGATGCGAGTTTTCTGGAAGAATAATCATCAACGATTGACTTTGCGATTTTCGCATTACAAAGTGTTATAACACTAATTTTGCTATTATCTGAAGGCTGCGGTAGTGAACACGCTGAAACTTTTGGAATCCATTCTCTTGTTAAAGCACATTTTTTTACTATCTCTTCAGTAGCTTCATTAACATTATCAAACTTAGTTTCATACTCCAAAATTATCGTTTTTTTTATTAAAATTCCAAGTAAAAAATAAGAAAATACTACTCCCCAGAGTATGCCAGCAATAAAAATTCCAAGAACTCTAATATTTAATTTATTTTTCATTTTCCCTCTTTTTTTTATTTATTTATAATGAAAAAATGACTTATACTGATAAATTAAAAGTATTTAAGTTTAAAACAAATGGAGATTCTGAATTTATGCATAGAATAGAAATAAGCATGAAAGAAAAGTGGATAGACCCAAGCGCTGAGGCTATCATTGCAGGAGCTAAAAATTATTTTAACATAGAAACAGGTCATATAATAGTAAGAAGAGTCTTCACCATAGATGCAAAAATATCTGAAGAAGATGCAAAAAAAATAGCTGCTGAAATCGCAAATCCCGTAACAGAAGAATGGCGCGTAAACCAGAACGATTGCAAAAACGCAAACGCAGTTATAAGAATAGGATTTAGACCCGGAGTAACCGATAATATAGGGAAAACCGCTAAAGAAGCAATTTCAGATATATTAGGAAGGAAACTACTCGATGATGAAGATGTTTTTAGCTCCACAGAATATCTTTTTTTCTCAAATAAACTCAACCATAACACATTAGAAAAGATTGCGAAAGATCTAATTGCAAATGAGCTTATAGAAACTATTTCAATATTCGATAAAAAGAGTATTGAAAAAGATGGCATTCCACATAATTTGCCTCGCGTAAATATAAGCAACAAAATAGAAGTAAAAGAATATAACCTCGAAGTCTCTGATGAAGAATTATTGGAAATCAGCAGAAAAGGACTTTTTGCTCTTTCTCTGGAAGAAATGAAATCCATCAGAAATTATTTCAGAACCGCAAAAAACAGAAAAAAATACGGATTATCTTCTAAAGCAACAGATGTGGAATTGGAAGTCATCGCTCAAACGTGGTCTGAACACTGCAAACACAAAATATTCGACGCTGAAATCGAATATACAGACGAAAAAGGAAAAAAAATAAAGATAGTTTCCTGTTTCAAAACTTTTATAAAAAAAAGCACAGAGGAAATTGCCAAAAATAAAAAATGGCTCGTCTCAGTATTTCACGACAATGCAGGTGTAATTGAATTTAACAGAGATTTTGACCTTGTTTATAAAGTTGAAACTCATAACAGCCCATCTGCCCTCGATCCTTACGGAGGTGCAATTACAGGGATTGTTGGAGTAAACAGGGACCCTCTCGGCACAGGACAAGGCGCAAATTTGCTATCTAATGTATGGGGGTATTGCCTTGCTTCTCCTTTTACTCAAAAAAATGAAATTCCAGAAGGTTTATTGCATCCAAGAAGACTTCGCGATGGTATTCACAAGGGCGTAATTGACGGCGGAAATCAAAGTGGAATACCATATTCAATTGGTTGGGAATACTTTGACCAGTCGTATCTTGGAAAACCTCTTGTATATTGCGGAACAGTAGGTTACCTACCAAAAAAAATCGCTAAAGTAAAAGGATATGAAAAAAGCATAAAAACAGGCGACCTCATAGTAATGGCAGGTGGAAGAATTGGAAAAGACGGTATACACGGAGCTACATTCTCCAGCGAAGAACTTCACTCAGAAAGCCCAACCCAGGCTGTTCAAATAGGAGACCCCATCACACAGAAAAAACTTTCAGATTTCATACTGGAAGCAAGAAATAAAAATCTTTACAGGTTCATAACAGATAATGGTGCAGGAGGATTATCTTCAAGCATCGGCGAAATGGCAACTCAATGCGGCGGTTGTGAAATGGATCTATCAAAGGCACCTCTTAAATATCACGGACTCGCTCCATGGGAAATTTTACTATCAGAAGCTCAGGAAAGAATGAGTTTCGCCGTCCCCAAAAACAATATAAAAAAATTCCTGAATCTGGCAAAAAAAAGAGACGTTGAAGCAACTGTTCTCGGGAAATTCACAAATACAGGAAAATTTCACATAAAATACGGAAAAAAAACTGTAGCATACCTTGACCTTAACTTTATGCATAATGGATTACCTCGAATGAAATTAAAGGCAAAATGGACTCCACCAAAATTCCCGGAAATCAAAATAAAATCTTCTTCTACAGAACTTAAAAACGACTTTGAAAATATTCTCTCAAGATTAAATATATGCTCAAATGAATATAAAGCCAGACAATATGACCACGAAGTAAAAGGTATAAGTATAATCAAGCCATTCTGTGGCGTCAAAAGAGACGTCCTATCAGACGCTACCGTCATAACTCTAAAAGCCCTCGAAAAAGAAGGCATTGTGCTTTCCTCAGCAATACTTCCCCGGTATAGCCTTATTGACACTTATCATATGACAGCCTCGGTAATCGACCTTGCCGTGAGGAGAATTTTATCCGCTGGAGGAAATATTAATCATATCGCTGGACTTGATAATTTTTGCTGGCCAGACCCTGTTCAAAGTGAAAAAACTCCCGACGGTGAATACAAATTAGCCCAGCTTGTCCGGGCAAATCAAGCTCTTTATAAATATACAAAAATTTTCGGTGTCCCATGTATTTCAGGCAAAGACAGTATGAAAAATGACAGTACACGCGGAGGAAAAAAGATATCCATTCTCCCTTCTCTTTTATTCAGCGCAATATCGAGAATAGATGATATTTCAAAAGCCCTGGACCTATCTGCGAAATTCGCAGGGGATATGCTTTGTGTAATCGGTATTACAAAAGCAGAACTGGGAGCAAGCGAATACCTATCAATGAAAGGACAAATCGGGAATAATGTTCCAAAAGTTGATGCGAAACTCGCAATGAAAATCTATAAAAAAATTACACTGCTCACTCAAAACGAATTACTCCATTCTCTACACGCTCCTGCACTTGGAGGACTCTCTGTTGGATTTGCGAAAATCGCAATTGCCGGCAGACTCGGCATGGATATAGACCTTGATAAAATCCCGGGTGAAGTCAAAAATCCTGCTGAGCTCTTATTTTCAGAATCAAATTCAAGATTTATAGCAACATTCCCGGAAAAAAATTTGAAAAAAATAAAAAATATTTTAAATGGAATCCCTTTTGCCGTAATCGGGATTATAACAGACAAAAACGAAATTTCTATAAAAAGTAAAAAATTTAAAATTAACTTCAGTTCAGAACTCGAAAAATTAATAGAAAATTACAAAACTCCACTTAATGGCGTTTGACTTTTTATCTATGGAAAAAAATAAAAAACAACGAATTCCCGAATGGATAAGGGTAAAATTTTCCGCCGGAGGCGAAAAGGAAAAAGTATTTAATATCATTAAAAGTAAAGGACTTCATACAGTATGCTCAAGCGCAAAATGCCCTAATCTTGGAGAATGTTGGTGTCGTGGAACAGCAACTTTTATGATTCTTGGAGATCAATGCACTAGAAATTGCCTCTTTTGCGCTGTTAAACATAGCAAAAAACCACCACCGCCAAATCCATCAGAAGCTGAAAAAATCGCAGAGGCTGTAATGGAACTCAACCTTAGACACGTAGTAATAACAAGCGTTACAAGAGATGATTTACCAGATGGAGGGGCTGCGATTTTCGCAAAAACAACTCTTGCAATTAAAAAAAAGTCACCCGATGTAAAAGTAGAATTACTAATACCAGATTTCAAAGGAAATACAGACGCGCTAAAAATAGTACTCGATGCAGAGCCAGATATATTAAACCATAACCTTGAAACAGTAAGGCGCCTCACTCCCATTATAAGAAGTTCGGCAGATTACGACCGATCTTTAAAAGTATTATCTGATACTTTTTCCATCTCAAAAGGAAAAATAAAAGTCAAATCCGGTATAATGCTGGGACTTGGAGAAGAAGATTGTGAAATCGCCGAAACTATTTGCGATATTCGCAAAAATGGAGCAACAATGCTTACCATTGGACAATACCTTCGTCCAGGCGCAAATAATATCAAAATTTCAAAATTTATAGAGCCAGATAAATTTAAATACTGGAAAAAATTCGCAATTGAGTTAAATTTTATGAGTGTTTGGAGTGGACCGCTGGTTAGAAGTTCATATATGGCGGAGGAACAAAATTGCAAATAACATTAATATTATTATTAACAGCTATTGTTTCCATGGCAGGAGCTCTGATCTATCTACACACAAAAAAAATCATTGCTGAAAGAAAATTATACGAAAAAGATAAAGCTATAAAACGTGAACGAAAAGGGACAGCAGCAATACTGGAACTGTCAGAAAAAGCCATTAATTCCGATACTAGCGATGAATCTTTTCTTGCCCATTTTGGAGAATATGCCCAACGTTCTCTTGGGGGAATAGGGTCTGCTGTCTTTATCTCGGCGGGAAATGATGAATTTGTAGGATGCTCTGTTTCGGGGACTTTCCCTCCTTTAAAAGACGTTCCAAATCAGGTAGAACAGCAATTACTTGCCCATCCAAAGTTTCATACTCAGTTTATAAGAGATATAAAAATTCCCTTTTCTGTTTCAAGATTAAAGGAATTATGCAAAGAAAATGGATATTATTTTATCAAAAAACAAGAAGATGCTCCTGAAAATTTTTTCCAGAAAACATTTTTCAAAATTGCAAAGAGAACTGTAATAGCTCCAATATATTGTAATAATACCGTTTCTGCCGCTGTAATAGTAGTTTCTGGAGATGATTTTGATACTCATATTATAGATGAAAATGATGCTATATTTCTCGCACGCCTCTGTGAAATTGCCGCAATGAGCCTTAATGGAATTAGAATTTTTAGACAAAGAAGAGAATTTGAAAAAAATCTTCAAGAAGCAAAGGAAGAAGGAATGCTTCAGGTGTCTGCTGGAATTATTCATAATATAGGAAATGCTGTAACAGTAGCAAAATTAAATGTAGCCGAACTGAAGGAAAAAAATAAAATATTAAACGCGGATAGTCCAGAGTCATTAATAACGAATGAACTCATTCCGGAATTAAAGAAACACGTGAATACAGGGGATATTAAGGAATTTCTTACAAAAGACCCTGGTGGTTCTCAATATTTTGATATTATCTCCGAACTTGTCGGACATATTGCAAAACGAAGTGAAGAAAATGCTAAGCTTGCATCATCCCTTTCAAATAAACTCAATCACATAAGTGAAATCATCGAATTACAACAAAAGTTTGTTGGAGAACTTGGTACGGAAAATATCACATCTCTTGCACCTGTTATAGAATCTTCAGTGAAAATTTTCGAAGAAACTTTTAATAAAAAAGCTGTTTTCCTTGAAACCGAAATTACCCCTGATACACCTGAAATATTAATCGATAGTTCGATGATGACACAGGTCTATATAAACCTTATCAAAAACGCTGTCGAAGCTATGGAAGCGGAAAATGCATTAAAAGAAAAACGCATAAAAATCACTCTGAAAAAAGAGAATATCGAAGGAAAAACTTTTGTAATATCTGAAGTAATAGATAATGGCCCTGGTATAGCACCGGAAAACCTTCCGAAAATGTTTAAATTCGGCTTCTCTACAAAAGAAAAATCTCGCCATTCAAGAGGTTATGGATTACATTCATGCATGGAAACTGTAAAAAAATATAATGGAAACATTGAGGTAAAGAGTACTCTTGGGCAGGGAACAACTTTTATAATAAAAATTCCTGCTTCTCAGAGTAACACCACTGACCTGAAGAAACTTTAAAGACCTTGAATTGTTTAAGTAAGCTTTTTTATACCTTCTGTAAATGGTGTCGTTTTCTCCAGTAAGGAGAAATCTCTCTCAACATATCTATTATTGGAGGCAGTTTTTCAATTATAAAATCTATCTCATCCGCTGTATTATAAACTGATAAGCTGAAACGCACGGAACCATGAGCGGCTGTGTATGGAACACCTATTGCACGTAAAACGTGCGATGGCTCAAGACTACCACTTGTGCATGCACTACCACTTGATGCGCAAATTCCCATTTGATTCATCATCAATAGTATTGCTTCTCCTTCTATATATTCAAAACTTATATTCGTTGTATTAGGAATTCTATTTTCCTTATCTCCATTTAATCTGGTACACTGAATAGATGACAGCAAACTATCCTCAAGTTTATCTCGTAATTCTTTTACGCGCGTATTCTCTTCTTTCATATTTTTTATTGCAAGTTTACATGCAATTCCCAATCCTACAATTGAAGCTACATTTTCAGTACCAGCGCGACGCCCCCTTTCCTGATGTCCGCCAATAAGATATGGCTTAAATCTTACACCGCGCTTTATATAAAGCACTCCAACTCCTTTTGGCGCGTGAAGTTTATGCCCTGAAAGGGCAAGTGTATCTATTGTCATCCGTGATAAATCTATTGGAACTTTCCCTACTGCTTGAACTGCATCAGTATGAAAAAGCGCCCCTTGCGAATGGGCTATCCGGGATATTTCGTCAACAGGATAAATGTTACCTATCTCATTATTTGCCCACATAACAGAGACAAGTGCTGTATCTGAATCAACATTATCTTCAATAAAATCCATATCTACTCTTCCAGAATTATCAACAGGTATTTCCAGCACGTTATACCCTCTCCTGAAAAGTTCCTTTCCCAGATTTAAAACAGCAGGATGCTCAAGTTTACTTATGAGAACTTTTTTCCTCGGTTCCTTAACCCTAACAGCACTAAAAATGGCAGCATTATCGCTCTCTGTCCCTCCGCTTGTAAAAACTATTTCGCTTTCTTGAGCACCCAGAAGTTCAGCTACAGACGCCCTTGCCTCATCAATAGCTTTCTGAACCTGCCCACCAAAATTATGGATACTTGACGGATTACCATAAAATTCGGTGAGAAATGGTTTCATACCTTCAAAAACTTCCGGTGCAATTCTCGTAGTAGCGTTATTATCGCAATAAATTATTCTATCAATTACCTTCATTTTGCTTCCTCTACTGTTATTTCTGGACAAACAAATTCACGCAATTTAGCTTCAATAGTATTTTTCAGTGTGACGTGTGAAACAGGACATGAAGAACAACGCCCCTGCATCCGAACAATAACTTTCATGTCCTGAATATCAACAAGCTCAACACTACCTCCATCATTTTGAAGAAGAGGCTTTACCTCTTTATCAAGAACTTCTTGAATCCTCATAATTTTCTGAACAACTGTCATACATTTAAAACCTGTTTTGTTTTCATCTTTTGAACACGGTTTTTCTTTCCAAAGTTCGTCAAGAATTTCTTGAATCTCATCTATACACGCCCCACATGCCCCACCAGCTTTTGTATAATTAGTTATCTGTTCAACTGTATGAAGCCTGTTTTGAAGAGCTACTTTACGTATTTTTGAATCAGTTACACCAAAACACTTACATACAAGACGCCCCTCTTCCTCTTCCTCTTCATGCTTTGAAAGATTTTCCCCTCGGTAATTTGCTATTGCCGCCTGCAATGCTTCCATACCCATTACCGAACAATGCATCTTTTCCTCAGGAAGCTCCCCCAAAACATTAACAATATCTTTATTCGTGATTTTTGATACTTCATCAAGCTTTTTTCCCTTTATAATCTCTGTCAAAACGGAAGATGACGCAATTGCACTTGCACAACCAAACGTTTGAAATTTCGCATCTAAAATTCTTTCACTTTCCCTATCTATCTTCAAAGTTAATCTTAACGCATCACCACAGGTAATATTACCCACTTCACCAACAGCATCTGGATTTTCTATCTCCCCAACATTTCTCGGATGCAAAAAATGCTCCATTACTTTTTCATTATAATTCCACATTCTATAATCCTCTTCATTTTTTCTTTATAATCTTAGGTTAATCTATACTTAAAAGATAATCTTTCAAAGAAAAATATAAATATTCTAATATTTATTAGTATTTTTTATTAGTTTTAAAATTTTTCTCTGTTTTTTTATTTACTTTTTTTGATATTGTGCTAATCTATTTATTAGAAAATAATAAAAAAATTCTTAGTCTTTAAATGGAGGAATAAAAAAAATGAATGAACAAACTCCAAATCAAAATCAACAATTTCAACAGCCGGTCTATCCTTCATATCACGAGATAGAAGCGGCTAAAAAGATTACAATTCAGGATATAAAAGAGCATATGACTGGGCCTGTAGTATCTCTGATATTTCACGCAATAGCAATTTCTTTCTTCGGGTCAATATTTATTTTTAACCCACCAGACGAAAAAAAACAAATCGAAGTAGAAGTGACAGAAGTGGAAATTAAGGAAATTCAAAAACCTCCAGAACCACCACCTACTGAAGAAGTCGAAGTAGAGCAAGAAATAGAAATTGAGCGCCCTGATGTAGTAAGCGATGTTCAGGTAGAAGTCGAAGATGCTCCTATGGTTGATGCGCCTCAGGACGTAGTAGTACCTAATGTCCTGGCAATAGCCCCATCAAATTCAGCCCTCGTCCTACCCGGTGTTATGTCTCTCCGATCAGGTTCCGGGAGAAAAGCCGCAATTAAAAAATATGGAGGTTCCGGAAAAACAGAAACCGCTGTTAACAAAGGGCTCCGCTGGTTAAGAGACCATCAGAATCCAGATGGTAGTTGGGGAGAAGGCAAAAACACTAAAGCTTTCCTGACTGGAGTTGCTCTTCTCGCTTTTCTTGGACATAATGAAACTCCATCATCTCAGGAATTCGGCGCGTGTGTTCTTAAAGCTATCAGACGTCTCATTGATATGGTAAATTCAAGAGGTGGAAACGGCCTTGTAAAAGAAGATAGAAATTCCTATGGACACGCAGCTGTAGCATATGCCCTTTCTGAGGCCTTTGCCCTTACAAGAATTCCAATGGTTGAAACTGCTATGAATACAATGATGGAAACTCTCGTAAAGGGGCAAAGTGCACAGGGAGGTTACAATTATGGACATAACAATTCAGCCGGAAGATATGACCTGTCAGTAAGTGGTTGGCACTATCAGGCTCTCAAGGCGGGATATGCCGCAGGCTCTACGGTTCCTGGAATTGAACAAGCAATAGAAAAAGCAATAAAAGGAATGAAAGAAGTAATGTTCATGAAAGGAAGTGGAGCTTTCGCATATTCAAGCGAGGGAGGAAAACAAAATGGTGGTGGATCTACTATGACTTCTGTTGGTGCTCTCTGCTTGCAACTTATGGGGGAAGGGAAAAGTCATGAAGTCGGTTCTGCTATGAAGTGGATTCAAGAACAAAATGGCGGAGAACTTTTAAAATGTGAATGGAAAGGTATCGACAGCTATAAAGATGGAAAGGCAAAAAGCTGGCCTCTGTATTTGTGGTACTATGAAACTCAAGCAATCTTCCAGTATACTGACGGTTCAGGTAACCTCTGGAGAACATGGAATAAAGAATTCCAGAACGCCCTTCTTAAAGAACAATACAGTGATGGGCATTGGACAGGACCACGTGAGAAATATTCAAAAGACGGCAAAACAGGACACGGTGAAAACGTCGAAACTTTTGATAAAACTCCCATAGATTTAGATATTTATTCTACTGCACTTTGCTGCCTCATGCTTGAAGTTTATTACAGGTATTTACCAACATTTAAAGTTGTGAGTGGTCCAGTAACAACTGGAGGAAGATCTGGTACGGGAGGAGGTAATTCAACCGATACAACAGGACTTATCATAGAATAAAAATATTATGCTAAAAACGTCTGAATTTCAGCCGTTCTTTTTTTTCTCAGATAAAATAAGATTATTTGAATTCCTCAATTTAATAAAGGTATTCTTTCAAAGAAAAATATAAATATTCTAATATTTATTAGTATTTTTTGTTAATTTTAAAGTTTTTGCATTTTTTTTATTTGCTTTTTTTTGGAAATTGTAATAATGTATCATTAGAAATAAAAAAATTCTTAATTATTTTTATGGAGGAATAAAAAAATGAATGAACAAACTCCAAATCAAAATCAACAATTTCAACAGCCGGTCTATCCTTCATATCACGAGATAGAAGCGGCTAAAAAGATTACAATTCAGGATATAAAAGAGCATATGACTGGGCCTGTAGTATCTCTGATATTTCACGCAATAGCAATTTCTTTCTTCGGGTCAATATTTATTTTTAACCCACCAGACGAAAAAAAACAAATCGAAGTAGAAGTGACAGAAGTGGAAATTAAGGAAATTCAAAAACCTCCAGAACCACCACCTACTGAAGAAGTCGAAGTAGAGCAAGAAATAGAAATTGAGCGCCCTGATGTAGTAAGCGATGTTCAGGTAGAAGTCGAAGATGCTCCTATGGTTGATGCGCCTCAGGACGTAGTAGTACCTAATGTCCTGGCAATAGCCCCATCAAATTCAGCCCTCGTCCTACCCGGTGTTATGTCTCTCCGATCAGGTTCCGGGAGAAAAGCCGCAATTAAAAAATATGGAGGTTCCGGAAAAACAGAAACCGCTGTTAACAAAGGGCTCCGCTGGTTAAGAGACCATCAGAATCCAGATGGTAGTTGGGGAGAAGGCAAAAACACTAAAGCTTTCCTGACTGGAGTTGCTCTTCTCGCTTTTCTTGGACATAATGAAACTCCATCATCTCAGGAATTCGGCGCGTGTGTTCTTAAAGCTATCAGACGTCTCATTGATATGGTAAATTCAAGAGGTGGAAACGGCCTTGTAAAAGAAGATAGAAATTCCTATGGACACGCAGCTGTAGCATATGCCCTTTCTGAGGCCTTTGCCCTTACAAGAATTCCAATGGTTGAAACTGCTATGAATACAATGATGGAAACTCTCGTAAAGGGGCAAAGTGCACAGGGAGGTTACAATTATGGACATAACAATTCAGCCGGAAGATATGACCTGTCAGTAAGTGGTTGGCACTATCAGGCTCTCAAGGCGGGATATGCCGCAGGCTCTACGGTTCCTGGAATTGAACAAGCAATAGAAAAAGCAATAAAAGGAATGAAAGAAGTAATGTTCATGAAAGGAAGTGGAGCTTTCGCATATTCAAGCGAGGGAGGAAAACAAAATGGTGGTGGATCTACTATGACTTCTGTTGGTGCTCTCTGCTTGCAACTTATGGGGGAAGGGAAAAGTCATGAAGTCGGTTCTGCTATGAAGTGGATTCAAGAACAAAATGGCGGAGAACTTTTAAAATGTGAATGGAAAGGTATCGACAGCTATAAAGATGGAAAGGCAAAAAGCTGGCCTCTGTATTTGTGGTACTATGAAACTCAAGCAATCTTCCAGTATACTGACGGTTCAGGTAACCTCTGGAGAACATGGAATAAAGAATTCCAGAACGCCCTTCTTAAAGAACAATACAGTGATGGGCATTGGACAGGACCACGTGAGAAATATTCAAAAGACGGCAAAACAGGACACGGTGAAAACGTCGAAACTTTTGATAAAACTCCCATAGATTTAGATATTTATTCTACTGCACTTTGCTGCCTCATGCTTGAAGTTTATTACAGGTATTTACCAACATTTAAAGTTGTGAGTGGTCCAGTAACAACTGGAGGAGGATCTGGTACGGGAGGAGGTAGTTCTACCGATACAACAGGACTTATCATAGAATAAAAATATTATGCTAAGAACGCCTGAAATTTTTCAGGCGTTCTTTTTTTTTAGATAAAATAAAATTATCTTTAGTTTCCTTTAATATAGCTATTCTTTATATGAAAAATTTTCGGGAGCATTATTATTGATTTTTATGCATTTATTGTACAATAACGACAAGAAAAGAAATTAAAAAGAGGTTTAGCTTTAATCTGCAATCATAGAGTAATAATGAGTGCAGAAAAAATCCTAAACACCAAACACAAATTGTAATCTTGTGAAGCCTTAATTTTAATAATTATCTTCGATTCCAACTAATTAACTTATTATCAATAAATAGATTCCCACTAAAAGAACTTTATTAAAATTGTACAACGTATAGAGAGTGATAAATTTATATTTTCTACTTTGGAAATATACACATTCAATTTTTGTAAACAATGGGCATATCCAAGATCTCCGTAGAAAATACAAAAGCCTTTTGATGTAAAAAAACAGAATACAAAAAACCCCGCTTTTTTTAACATAAGCGGGGTAATTAAAAAACAGCTCTCTGATTATATTTATTCTGCTTTTTCTGTTTTTGCTTCAATTGCTTTTTTAATTTCTGCTATTTCTTTCTGGAGAGCTTCTTTTTTTGCATCATCTTCTTCAGATGCAAGGGCAGCTTCCTTCTTAGCAAGAGCAGCTTTCAACTCTTCAACGCTCATTTCAGCAATAGCTTTTTCTTTCTTTTCCTTTACTTCACATCCTTCATCTGCAATCAGTCCAAATCCGACGATTCCCATTGCGAGTGCAATTACAGCCATTATTTTT